>Ga0074193_1000272_pt1:0-55000 | contig 94485 bp, 88 predicted proteins | sample EPASupsiteHSE605_FD_64523 | JGI IMG/M metagenome (GOLD analysis project Ga0074193, IMG submission 64523) | Bioremediated contaminated groundwater from EPA Superfund site, New Mexico - Sample HSE6-05 | ecosystem: Environmental > Aquatic > Deep subsurface > Groundwater > Contaminated ... | reverse complement strand
AACATCTCCATGGAGGGAGGTAAAAGGGCGGAGATCAAAAATGTGAACTCCATTAAAGGAGCCTACAAGGCCCTCCAGTTTGAAATGGTCCGCCAAAAGAACCTTATAAAAAGGGGTATTGAAATCAAACAGGAAACCCGTGCCTTTCTGGAATCACAGATGATCACCGTACCCATGCGTCTTAAGGAAGAGGCAGAAGACTACCGTTACATACCAGACCCAGACCTCCCACCAATGATCGCCGAAGAAGAAAGGGTGGAATGCATACGGGAGGAAATGCCAGAACCAGCCCATATAAAAACAGAACGATTTGTAGCCCAGTATGGTATTAAAAAAGACCATGCCCAGGTCATCACCTCGGAACTGGAACTGGCGGATGCCTTTGAAGAGGTGGCCAAGGAAGTGGACCCCCAGTTCGCGGCACTTTGGATGAGGGATGAGCTCAAAAGGGTCCTCTACTACAACAAACTCAACTACAAGGAAAGTGAAATAACCACAGCCCAACTGGTGGAATTACTCACCATGTTGCAGGATAAGAAGATCACCACCAAGGCGGGTCAGAGGATCATTGAACAACTACCTCAAAACCACAAAATGCCCGGACTAATTGCCGAGGAAATGGGCTTAGTAGGGGTAGTGGAAGATGACACCGTGCTCACCGCAGTGAAACAGGCCATAGAAGAAAACCCGGAAGCTGTTTCTGACTACTTTGAGGGTAAATCCAAGGCCCTGAACTTCCTGGTGGGGCAGGTAATGCGCTTAACCCGTGGTAAAGCAGATCCGGCAAGGACCAACCAGATGGTTGTAGAGGAACTTAAGACCAGGGAATAAAAGACTCTCATCAGCATGAGAATTTCCAAGTTCAGGATTTTAGATTTAAAAGAAACCTTTGAGGGAGAACACTTTTTGGGGAAAACAAAGATCTCGAAGAATGACACCCCCATAAATTTGAGGTTGGTTTAATGGCCAAGAGAATCCTGGACATGCTAAAGTGGCATCCGGAAATGAAGCTGGAAAATTGCGAGGTCACCTATTTGCACCGGGGGAGTGCTGGTGACCTTAAAACCATCCCCGCCACTGATATTCAAACTTTAGAAGGAGGATTTATGATTATGGTTGACGGAGCTATGGTTCCTTATCATCGCATAATAAGAATAGAATGTGATAACAAACTTATTTGGAATAAAAATCCTAAAATAGGAGGTTCGTGATGACCACGTCAACTCTAGTTAAGGATTACATGACCCGGGAGGTTATAACTGTCACCCCGGACACACCCAACGCTGAAGTGATCCAGCTCATGAAACAGACCGGGCACGATGGTTTCCCAGTTAAAACCGATGGGGAAGTCATTGGCATGGTCACCGCCTTTGACCTGTTACTGAAACCTTGGGTCCACGAGGTGAAGGATATCATGTCCACCGATGTGGTGGTGGCAGACCAGTCCATGTCCCTGAATGATGCTGCCAGGGTTATGTTCCGTATGGGAATCTCCCGAATGCCAGTTATCAGCGACACTGGTATGTTAGTGGGTATAATAACCAACACTGACATTGTACGTTCTCATATTGAGCGTTCTACTCCTATGAAAGTGAACCACTTTAAAAAGACACTGGAACAACTTTATAATATTAGAACCCGGCTGCTTCATGAGAAAGTTCCTATTGATCGTTTAAGACCCACTCAGAACCGGGTCTACGCTGACGAACTGCAAGGACGTACTTATGAACTTGAAAGGGGACTGGCAGAGCCCACCATCGTGGTGAAAACCGGGAACCGTTACATACTGGTGGATGGACATCACCGGACTGTGGCTTCCCGTAAATTGGGATACAAGGAAATAGACTCCTACGTTATAGCCCTGGATCAGGATATAAAGATGGGAATGGAAAAAACCGCAGATAAGGAGGGTATCTACTCCTTTGAGGATATTGAGATCATTGATGATGCCCAACACCCCCTCATAGCCATAACTGGTCCGCTGAGAAAGGATATCAAGGAGATCAAAAAATGAATGATCGAATCATGCGGGAAGTCTACCAGGTCCTGGAAGAGAGAAGGGACCACCCCACTGACTCTTATACTTCCCGTATCATGCAGGATGATAATAAAAGGGCGGAGGATAAGATCCTGGAGAAGATCGGGGAAGAAGCTGCTGAGGTTATTATTGCCTCTAAAAATGATGAAAACCTGGTTTATGAATCTGCAGACCTCATATTTCACACTCTTCTCCTCCTGGTGTATAAGGGAGTAGATCTGGATGAATTGTTCCAGGAATTTGAGAGAAGAAGGGGTTAATGGGGATCATTTTTTTAATTTTTCTTTGCCTCGAACTTGGTGTGGGCCACACTTTTTTTAATGGTTTATTGGATTGGTGAATTACCCTGGATTAAAATATTACCTTGATTGAATTACCAACATATATATTAGTTGTACATACAAACTATCTTCGGGTGATACAATGGAAAAAACAAATCTGGGTAATAACAACTTTGTCTACCCCATGCCGGTGACTATTCTGGGCACAAAAAAAGGGGAAACAGCTAATTTTATGGCATTAGGATGGTTAAGTCGGGCTAATGGTAATCCACCTCTTCTGGTTGCCGGGGTGAACAAGGCTCATCTCACAAATCAGATTCTAATGGAAAATAAGGCATTCAGCATTAACTACCCTACCGTGGATATGATCCAGAAAGTTGATTATTGTGGATTGGTATCTGGAAGAAAAGAAGACAAATCCAATCTTTTCACAGTGGAATACGGTGAACTGGAAGACGCACCACTAATAAAAGAATGCCCCCTATCTCTGGAATGCAAACTGGTGGATGTTTACCAAATGCCAACTCATAACCTGTTTATAGGGGAGATAATCGCCACTTACGCTGATGAAAAAATCCTCACCGAGGGGAAACCAGACTTGGGAAAATTAAACCCCTTACTTCTAACCATGCCTGATAATTACTACTGGACGGTTAAAGAAAAGGTGGGTAAAGCATGGAATATCGGACGAGAGTTAATTAAATAAGGTTAAATTAAATTTAAGAGAATTAATTAAATATGGTTAATTTAAAAGTGAATTAATAAAATATAAAAGTGAATTAATAATTTGCCATTATTTATTTACCATATTAGTTTAAGTCGAGGACATGTTATGTTGTACCGTGAAATGGGTAAAACCGGGGAAAAAGTTTCCATACTGGGTTTTGGATGTATGCGGCTGCCAATAAGATGTAGCTATGTTCAAATAGATGTTGAAAAAGCTTACAATCTATTGAATTATGCTTTGGATCAGGGAATAAACTATCTGGACACTGCTTACCCTTACCATGGTATCAGTACTTCCCACGGGGGAAATAGTGAGATCTTTCTTGGAGAATACCTTACTGAAAGCAGCCGGCGTGATGAAGTCTATCTGGCCACCAAACTACCTACGTGGCGACTGGAAAATGAGGAAGACATGGAAAATTTCCTTACCCAACAGCTCAAACGCTTGCAAACGGATTATATTGATTTCTATCTTCTCCACTCTTTAAAAGAGAAGCAATGGTTCCACCTGGAGGATCTGGGTGTTCTGGAGTTTTTAGATCAGGCAGTATCTGATGGGAGAATAAAATACACCGGGTTCTCTTCTCATGATGAAACAGATTTCATTAAGGAAGTGGTGGATTCCTACCAGTGGGATATGTGCCAGATACAGTACAACTACCTTGATGAGAATATCCAGGCGGGTAAAGAGGGTCTAAACTATGCAGCAGAGAAAAGTTTAGGGGTGGTGATTATGGAACCACTCAAAGGCGGTGTTCTAGCAGATTATGTTCCACCCGAAGTTCAGAAAATATGGGATAATGCTCCTTTGAAGAGAACTCCTGCTGAATGGGCTTTCCGTTACCTCTGGGACATCCCGGAGATCAGTGTGGTTTTAAGTGGTATGAATACAATGGAACAACTCCAGGAAAACCTGCAAACTGCTGAAAATGGCCTACCTCATTCCCTCACTCCCGGGGAAATTAAGTTGATGGAAGAGGTTAAAGAGGTTTATCAGGGTAAAATCAGTGTGGAATGCAGTAAATGTGGATACTGCATGCCCTGCCCCAGTGGGATAAACATCCCCCAATGTCTCAGCTATCTGAATCAGGCAGGGATGTTTGAAGATTACACTGAAGTGAAAAATCAGTACTACTTCATGCTGAAGGACACTGAAATGGCAGGTAACTGTCTGGAGTGCGGATTGTGTGAAGAATTATGTTCCCAGCACATTCCCATCCGGGAGGAACTGAAAAAGGTGGCTCGTAAGATGGGAAGTTAAATAGGGGGCAAATGCAGTAATATAAAATAATTAAGGGGATTTAATAGGAATAATTGTTTATTTTTTTAATGAAAACTAAGAAATGTTTTTTTCCAACTCACTGGCTGCTTTATCAATTAGTTCAGTGAGTTTAACTCCTTCTTCACACCCTAAAACCTCAGAGTAACGTTGGTGTAAACTTCCCCAGCATTTATCAATCTCCGTTTGGAGATCAATCCCTTTTTTAGTGGGATAGAGGTAGGATAATTTTCCCTTTATCTTTCTTTCAACCAGCCCTCTACCCTCCAGTTTGTCTATGAAGCGGGTGGTGGTGGATGGTTTTATATTCATGATTTGGGAGAGCTCTTTCTGGGAAAGGCCAGCCTGGTAGTTAATGTTCATCAGGGTCAGGGCGTGTGAGGGTGAAAGACCGGTTTTCAGAAATTCCTCCTCCGCCATTTTGTTAAGGATTCGGTTAAGTTTATTACTGGTGAAGTACAGGCAACTGCACATGGTGGGGCACTGTTTTTTTTCATTCATGAAGGAAGGCACCTCAAGTTCAAATATGTTCTTTCCTTTCTATTAAGATTTTTTAGGTAAACTTTATATATTATTGCTTGTACATACAACTATTAGTTTGGGGTTAATTGAAAAATCCCAGCAAAAAATATTAAATAGGGGAAAATGTGACTATGAAAGATTTAAACACCGATATATGTATAAAATGTGGTTCTTGTGCCCGGGAATGCCCAATGAACCTGATACAGATGAATAATTTGCCAGAAATCCCTGAAGCAGCAGAAGCTTTTTGTTGCCAGTGCGGGCACTGCCGGGCAATATGTCCAGGGGGAGCAATAGGTGGATTCCGGGAATCTAAAAAAGAGGGCCACCTGAAATTCACCATAACTCCTGGAGAAATGGGATCACATATGAAATCGCGAAGATCAATCCGACATTACAGTGACCAACAGGTAACCAGGGAAACAATGGAGGAGATCTTTGAAATTGTTAGATACGCACCATCTGCAGCCAATGGCCAACCAGTGGAATGGACGGTGATTAATGATCCGGAGAAAGTTAGCCAGATAAGCTCCCGAACCATAGAATGGATGAAAGAGGTTTCAAAGGGAGATTCTCCCCTTAAAGATATAATGCCACTGGTTTCCATGATTGGAAGCTGGGAAAATGGGATGGATCCCATCCTCCGAAAAGCACCATGCCTGGTTGTGGCCCATGCCCCCTCCACTAATAACATGGCTTTCACCGATGGTATAATCGCCCTAACCCACTTTGACCTGGCCTTACCTTCCTTTGGTATGGGCGGATGTTGGGCTGGTATATTGAACATAGCCTGCAACCAGAACCCGTCTTTAAAGGAGGTACTGGGAGTTCCCGAAGAAAATACAGTGATCTACCCATTCATGGTGGGGTATCCTAAATACCAGTACCATAGGATACCGGAAAGAAACCAGCCGAAAATACGATGGGAATAAAAAAAAATTGATGAATCATTTTCCAAAAAAATCTCTTAAAGTAAGATCCAACCCTGATTTAGATGGATAAGGAAAATTGAAGTGTAAGTAACGAGAAAATAATTAGTATAAGAAATTACTGGGAATACCTGGGGATAAACGGTATTTGTAAAAGGAGGTAATAAAATGAATGTTTTGATAGTATACGCACATCCTGAGCGTGAATCTTTGAATGGAACTTTGAAGGACCTGGCAGCTGACACCTTAATTAGTGAAGGACACCAGGTGCAGGTATCAGACCTTTATGCTATGAACTGGAAGGCAGTTCTGGATGAAGAAGATTTTCCCGAGCGGATGAACACCGAATTATTCAACCCCATAATGGAGCAGCTAAATGCAGTGAAAGAAGGTGCCATTCCATTGGACATTAAAGAGGAGATGGACAAGGTTCTCTGGGCTGATGTAATAATATTCCAATTCCCAATTTGGTGGAGTAACTTCCCAGCAATCCTAAAGGGATGGGTTGATCGTGTCTTCTATAATGGATTTGCCTTCGATGTAGCGGAGATGCAATTATATGATAACGGACCTTTAAAAGGTAAAAAAGCAATGTTATCATTCACCACCGGTGCATCCCGTGGACTTTACACTGATGAAGGGCCACATGGTGAGATTGAAGTCCTTATAAACTATTTTAACCATGTAATGTTTGAATTCGTGGGAATGGAGGCTCTTCCCTACTTCGCCATCTTTGGACCCGGGGACATGTCCGAAGAAGAACGGGAGGGTGAGCTGGATAAATTCCAGGAGATGATCAAAAATATTCAATAAAATAACTGGAAAAATTGGGGTAAAAGGGATTTTCAATTAAAAAAAATATTAGATGTTTCAGGGGGTTTTTATGGATGGAATTCGAGGATTTGATTAGAGAAAGATACAGTGTACGCAGTTACCAGTCCAGGCCAGTGGAAGATGAAAAATTGGAAAAAGTACTTGATGCTGCACGCCTGGCACCAACCGCGGCCAATAAACAGCCTTTCCAGTTGATGGTGGTTAAAACTGAAAGTAGGAAGGATGAGTTGAAGCGTGTTTACCCTGCAGACTGGTTTAGCCAGGCACCTCTGGTTATCTGTGCCTGTGCTGTTAAATCAGAATCATGGACTCGTCGGGATGGACGTAACTACGTGGATGTGGACACCACCATTGCCATGGACCACCTAATACTGGCCGCCACTAACCTGGGACTGGGCACCTGCTGGATAGCAGCTTTTGATGCTGAAGCCGCTAGAGAAGTTCTTAAAATACCGGATGATGTGGAACCACTATTGTTCACTCCACTGGGATATCCTGCCGATGAAATAGGGACTAAAACCCGGAAGGACCTTGATGAACTGGTGCGTTACCAGCAATGGTGATGAATGAGACCGTTCATGATAATTATATGAATGGACCATTTACGGAGAGATAATGGGAATAAGAATCATTAAAATATACAGGAGTTTTTAATATGAAAAAATCATTGGGAGCCAAGACTATAACCTATCCCACCCCGGTATTTGTGGTGGGTACCTATGATTCGGAAGGAAAACCAAACGCTATGACTGCAGCATGGGGTGGGATATGCTGTTCTGTTCCACCCTGCATAACCATCTCTTTAAGGGAGGCCACATACACCTATCACAGCATCATGGATAATAAGGCCTTCACCATCAGCATCCCATCCGAGGATCAGGTGAAAGAAGCAGATTACTTTGGGATGGCCTCTGGCAAAGATTTGGATAAATTTCAGGCCACAGGACTCACCCCTACCCGGAGTGAAGTGGTGAATGCACCCTACGTGGCTGAGTTTCCCTTCGTTCTGGAATGTGAATTACGACAATCCGTAAAGATCGGACTGCACACTCAGTTTATAGGGGAAATAAAAGATATAAAAGTGGATGAATCATTGATATCCGATGATGAATCTTTAATTAAAAAAATAAAACCATTAATTTACAGTCCAGATAACCAATCCTACTACGGTGTGGGGGAACTGGTGGAAAAGGCCTTTTCTGCGGGGAGAGAGTTTAAGTAAGCAGATATTTGTGAATAGGAATGATTACTCCAAAGCAGGATTGTTATAGGTGATTATAGGATTGTTATGGGTGATGATAGCAATATTAGTGAAAATAAAAGATAATGGGGGTTAGGGAATTTGGGCTTAAAAATTTTTCAGTTTCCCTTTACTTCATCCATGAACCGTTCTTTGATTTCCTCGGGTTCCATGGGAATTACTGGAACACTTGCGTTACCTGCTTTCACTTTCACATGCACGAAAACAGGTCCCTCTGTTCCTAGAACGGGGGTGAAATCAATTTCTTCCAGGGATTCTGGGTAGAGGGCGGTGTTTTTAAAGCCCACTCCTTCTGCCACCTTTTTAAGGTCGGTGGTGGATGAATATGTGCATTGATTACCGGTGCTGCCGTAGCATTCATTGTCCAGTACTACCAGTACCAGGTTCTCAGGGGATTGATTGTAGATAGTCACCAGGCTGCCCAGGTTCATTAAGATGGATCCGTCACCATCGAAAACAATCACCTTCCTTTCCTGGGCCATAGCTAGTCCCAAGCCAATGGATGAGGCCATACCCATTGATCCCATCATATAAAAATGTTTAGAGGAGTCTTTAACATGGTAAAGTTCTCTGGAAGGGAATCCAATATTGCAGATGACCAGTTCATCTTCCAGCTGTTTGGTGATCTGTTCCAGGGCCTTTATTCTTTCCATTTTTCCAAGTCTCCCTTTATTTAATTATATTTATTAGAGTAATATATTGAATTTAATTCAGTTATATTCAGTTATATTCAGTTATATTCAGTTATATTCAGTTATATTCAGTTATATTCAGTTATATTCAGTTATATTCAGTTATATTCAGTTATATTCAGTTATATTCAGTTATATTCAGTTATATTCATATTCGTTCTACCAGAAACTGATCTCCAGTAATATTCCCAGTGGTGATCCACCTAAATCAGCCAGTAACCATGATTCTGGTATGAGTTTAAGTGCTTCTTTCGGTGTTTTGGGATTGATGTAGGCGATTTCCAGGGTGTCCAGTATTCCAGTGGTGGCTTCTCCCATGGGAATCTGTGCTCCCATGAATTCCCCCTCCGTACCCCGGTGGCTGATGATCATGAGTATGGGGAACTGGTAAAGTTTAAAAAGAGAAGCCAGGACATTCACTGAGTTTCCCAGTCCAGAGTTTTGCATGAGAATGGCTGGTTTCTTACCACCCATATAGGCTCCAGCTGCAATGCCGAATCCTTCCTCTTCCCTGGTGACTGGAACATGGATGATTTCCGGGTCGCAGTCCACCATTTCCATGACTTTTCCCAGGTTCACACAGGGCACACTCACCACAAAATCGATTCCCGCTTTCCTCAGTCCCTCAAACACTGCCTGGCTGCTGTTCATGGATTTATATCTCCTTTTATTTTTTCAATCCGGGTTTAATTGGGGGTTGTGGTTTTTTAAAACTCTATGTATTAATTTTCCATTTAATCCACTGTGGGAATCATTCTCCCAGTAAATCTACCACATTAACATTTACCTTACTGGCTATTTCCCTGAGCTGCTGGAGAAGGGTTTCATCCAGTGGTATGCCTTCGGCCTGGTGGCGTTTCACATTCATGACTTCAAAGTCACCAGGTATCATAACACTGGGTGTGGTTTTTATCTCAGCTACCAAGTCATCAACATCCCCTTTAAAGTCCTCCACATCCACAAATTTAGAGGGGTCAATGGCGGTGATGAGATCTCCCTTGGTGCAGGGAACCTCTGGGTTAGCGGTTCCAGTGACTGCTTTGCCGAAGGAGGCATTGACCAGTGGCCCGGCCATTATCTCGATCATGAATGAAAGGGCATATCCTTTATGGGCTCCGAAGGGCAGTATGGACCCTTTAAGTGCTTCAGCAGGGTCTGTGGTTGGGTTTCCATCTGCATCCAGGGCCACATTTTCTGGTATGGATTCTCCCCTGCGTTTGGCTTCCAATAGTTTGCCCCGTGCTGAGGCTGATGTGGCCATGTCCACGGAGACGTAGTGGCTGCTGGATGGTATTCCGATAGCCAGGGGGTTGGTTCCCAGTATGGGTTCTTTCCCACCAATGGGGGCCACGGCAGGTTCAGTGTTGGCAGTTATGATCCCGATGAGATCCTCCATGAGGGCCATGTCTGAGTAGTAACCAGCCACTCCAAAGTGGTTGGAGTTGTGAATACCAACCATACCAATCCCGGTTTCTTTAGCCTTCTGGATAGCTATTTCCATACAACGGTAGGTTACCACATGTCCAAATCCATGATTACCATTTACCATGGCAGTGGCTGCGCTTTCTTTTTCCACAGTTATCTCGGTTTGGGGTTTGATGGTGCCGACTTCCAGCCCCTTAATGTACTGGGGGAATCTGCCAATTCCGTGTGATGTGAAACCCTTAAGATCCGCGTCCAGGGTCACTTCGGCGACTATAGATGCTTCTTCTGCTGGTACGTCTAGCTGGGTTAGAATCTCAATGATCAAAGATAATTCCTGTTCTGGAGTAATGTTCATGTATTCACCTTCCTATAAGTCAATAAATATCCCTTAATTCTGCAAAATGTCCATTAATACTAATTAAATTATATAAAAAATTGATTATTAAATTTAAACTGAGTAAATTAGAGTTCTATCCATCCTCCCTGGAAGGTTTTAACTTCAACCTTCTCTTCAGGGTCTTCGGAGACTCGTCCAATGATCTGGACGGGGTAATGGTTCCCTATAATCTTTATGGCCTCAGCTGCATTCTTCCGTGGTAGAATAACTGCAAATCCAATGCCCATATTGAAAACCCGGTACATCTCTTCAACTTCCACTTTCTGGGATGCAATGAACTGGAATAATGGGTGGGGTGCTGGCAGATCATCAATACGGTAACTGATTCCTTTTTTAAGCCTTTTAAGGTTGGTGAAACCTCCTCCGGTTATGTGGGCCAGGCCGTGAACTTCCACTTTTTCCAGTAACTGGTTAATGGCCTTTACATAGATACGGGTGGGTTCCAGTAATGCTTCTCCCACCGTAACCTCTTCATTGGTGGGGAGGGGATCATCTACCTTGAGTCCTGCTTCTTCAAAGCAAACCCGACGGGCTAGGCTCAAACCGTTGCTGTGAATTCCACTACTCTGGATACCTAGAATCACATCGTCTTCGGCTATTTTGTCCCCGGCGACTATTCCATCCAGGTCCACCAGTCCAATACCAGTGGCTGCCAGGTCAAAATTCTTAACAATTCCCGGTAGGGAGGCTGTTTCTCCTCCGATCATAGCCACATTGGCCTGACGACATCCTTCGGCCAGGCCTTCCCCTATCTGGCTGGCAGCTTCCGGGTCTGGTTTTTCCACAGCCAGGTAGTCTACCATGGCCAGGGGACGGGCTCCCACACAGATAAGGTCGTTGACCACCATGGCCACACAATCAATACCCACAGTATCGTACTGGTCCATCATTTCCGCCACCAGGATCTTGCTTCCTACACCATCGGTACTCATGGCCAGGGCCTGGTTTCCCAGGCGAACTAGAGCTGCGAAGTGACCGCTTTCGGTTATAACATCCTGAAATTGGAGGGTTTCCTTTAATTTTTTAGTTAGGGCGCTGACAGTGACCTCTTCCAGGTCGATGTCTACCCCTGATTCTGAATAGGTTACCATGAAAAATCACCTGAATAAGACTAACAATAAAAGTCAATTTAATATATGGTTTGGTCCGGGACCTAATAAAAGTTATAGAATTATGGTCACAAAAAAAATATGAAAATGTGGGTCAATTAACCCACTATCCCTGCCCCAATAAAAATATTGGAGCCTATTTTCACTGGATTCGGACGGTTTCCAGGTTCATGGGAGTTTTGGTCTCGATCTTGTAACTCCGGTAGATGCTGCTGGCCAGATCCAGGGTTTTGTAGTTATCCCCGTGGCAGATCAGGATTTTCTCTGGTTTGGGACTTATGCGGCGCACGTAGTCCATGAGTTGCCTGCGGTCGGAGTGTCCACTGAATCCTTCAATGGTTTTAATACCCATCTTAACGTTGTAAACGTTGGTTTTACCCTCTTCTTTGATTGGTATTTCTTTCCAGCCTTTCTGCAGTCTGCGTCCCAGTGATCCTTCAGCCTGGTATCCTACAAAGACCAGTGAATTCCTTTCATCTCCACATAGCCATTTGAAGTATTCCACTGAGTTTCCACCGGTTAACATACCAGATGTGGATAGGATAATGGATGGTTCACCTTCCACAATATCTTTCCGTTCATCTATGCCGTTAACTTTATGGAAAACATCTGAAATGAATGGGTTACGTCCCATATGGAATATCTGGTCCCGGAGGTCTTTGCTGAGGTATTCCGGTCGGGCAGTGTGGATGGCGGTGGCCTCCCAGATCATACCGTCAATGTAAACTGGAACCTCATCAATGATTCCGTGACGGATGTATTCATCCAAAACAATCATCATCTCTTGAGCTCTTCCAACGGCAAAAACAGGGATTAAAACTTTACCTTTACGTTCCAAGGTTTTGTAGATAGTTTTGACAATATCTTTCTCGGCATCGTTCCGGGTGGGCTGTACATCCTCGTGCCCGCCGTAGGTGCTCTCCATTACCATTGATTCTATACGTGGGAATTTAGCTACAGCAGGTTCCAGGAGTCGGCTACGTTCGTACTTGAAGTCTCCGGTATAAACAAAGTTATGTTGACCGTCACCGATGTGCATATGGGTTATGGCTGAACCCAGGATGTGTCCGGCGTTGTGTAGTGTTAGGCGGATGTCCGGGGCGATATCAGTAACTTCCCCATAATCCAGGGTTATGGTATGTTTGATGCTCTTTTTAACGTGTTTCACGTTGAAAGGTAGGGGACTATCTTCCCGGTGGGCGATATCAATATGATCCATCTGTAAAAGGGTCATGAGATCTCGGGTGGGTGTTGTACAGTACACTGGCCCTTCATAACCATAATGGTAAAGGTATGGTAAGAATCCGGAGTGATCCAAGTGTGCGTGGGATATTATAACTGCATCAAGATCGTCTAATACGAATTCAGGGACATTAAGGTAAGGATATGAACTTTTATCATCTTTACCTGCAACGTTAACCCCACAATCCAGCAATATCTTACTGTTTGAGGTCTGCATGAATAAGCATGAGCGTCCCACTTCACGGAAGCCACCCAGGGCGGTGATCCGTACCCACTCATTCTCCATGGATACTGGTCGGTGGATGCGATTTCCCAACTCTTGCAGGATCTTCTTACGCTCTTTGCTGTTCTTTCTAAGTGTCCGTCTAATTCTTTGGATAATCTCAGAAGAAATAGGAGGTGTACGTAATATTTTCGGGGCCCATCCGATTTGTTTAACAATTTCACGGGATGTGGCTCCGTATTTCCCAATTACAAGTCCTGGTTTCCTTGCTTCGATTATGACTTCACAGGTCACATCGTCGAAGGAGATATTGGTGATTTTGGCCTCGTCAGGGACAATGCTGTGGATGCGGTTAATGGACTCCTCTGGCTCGGTGAGCACTGATTTGTGAGAACGGATAATAATACGTTTTCGGATGTCCTTGGCCAGGTCACGGATGAGATCACCGTTCTCGGTGATTATCTCCGGATTTTTGGTGTAAATCACCACTTCCGGACCTTCAAATTCCACTTTTGCCACTTGAACTCGGTTGGGTAATCTTTGTACTATTGTGTTTTTAATTTCTTGAATCTCTGAACCCATAACATCACTTCTAGAAAAATAGAAAATAGTTCGAGCCCATGGGGGCTCTGGTTAAAGTTAATTTGTTAATAAAAAATTAGTTAAGTTCTTTTATTTTTCGGTTGACCTCTTCTTCGGATAATTTTTTAAATCCTTCTTCCTCGGTAATGGTGGCTACCAGAATGGAATTGCCAGAATAAGCATCTCTTTCCATGGCAGATTTAATGGCCCGGATGGCCACATCTACACCTTCTTCCACGTATAGGTCTTCACTGTAACGATCTTCCAGAACACCGTAGGCTACTGGTGAACCAGAGCCTGTGGAGATCATGAGATCCTTAATTACTCCTCCAGTGGGATCCAGGGAGTAAAGGGCAGGGCCTTTATCATCCACTCCTCCCAGGAGTGTCTGTACATAGAAGGGGTAGCCCCTTGATGAGTGTAAGATGTTGGAGGTGAGGGTGGCTGCGGCTTCTACGTTGATTCTTTTACCATTTCGGAGTCTGAAAAGTGCCACTTCTGCTCTGATGTATTTCATCAGGCTCTGGGCATCGGAAACTGCACCGGCAATGGTGGTTCCAATGTGATCATCTATTTTGAAGATCTTGTCGGCTACTTTGTGGGCTATGAGGTTGCCCATGGTAGCTCTTGTTTCGGTAGCAAAAACAACTCCGTCTTTACAGGTTAAACCAACAGTTGTAGTGCCTTTAAGTCGATTTTCATCATTCATAGAATACACCTCAAAAAAACATAAGATAAAAAATAGCTTTCTAGTTGCTACTTTAAGATTCATGGTATATAAATATTGCTTAATCTTTCTGGTCAAATTCAATCTAATTACCAGTTTTCTGTCCTTCTTTTTCATGCCCGGCCTATATAAGTGTTTTCCCTTATTTTTTATAGTTTATAAGGTATCATGGGGATATTCTCTTTTTATCATCAATCCCGGGGAGTATCCTTCCTTAATGGTTTAGGATGGTGAATATTGAGTCATGAACCGTGGATCGATAATCGGTAACATTACCAAATTCTATATTGCTCAATGCACTATCCATCCGCTAGTAGTATAATCCATCCATGCCCTAATTTATACACAGATCCATGAATGAAAATGATTAGAGCTGTTGCAGGATATGGTGGTTTATGTGTGGATATCAATATGATCGTGGGTTTGTGAAATAAAAGGGTGGCACCCCGTTAATCACTGCCTCCAAGAAGCCTGTAGAAATTCGAAAAAAACATGAGAAAAGTGATATGCTTAGTATTTTATGGGCAGCGGAAGACTTCTATACTCCCGTTTGAAAGTAAAAAAAGATTGGAAATATGTCATTGATTTCATAATTTCTTAATTTTACCTTTTATTTTTCCTTCCGCTTCTTTAGCCTTCCCTTTAATCTCACCTTCCATCTCCTTAGCTTTACCCTTAATTTCACCTTTCATTTCCTTGGCTTTCCCTTTCATTTCATCTGTTTTCTCACTCATATAATCCCTCCATAGTTCAAATTCTAATTCAAAATATTGTAAATTAATCTTGTCTACTTTGACGAATTGTTGCTGTCCAGGTTTTGGTACCAACCTTTACCCGTGCCCCCCATAAGTTTTGGGAGTATAAAACTCCGAATAACTGTTTTAAACATAACTTTGAACATATGCCTATGGTTCATGAGATATTTTGGCCTTGTGTAGTATTTTAAATAAGCTTTGGCCAGTTTTCTTTCCACCATTTTCTTGTTTAAACCCATTTCATCGTATTTCAATACTGGTTTTAGTACTGTGTATTCGTCCCAGTCATCATTGTCTATTAAATTTTTTTCCTGGAGTTCATTGTAGATGGGTGTTCCTGGAAATGGTGTTAGTATGGAGTACTGGCAGTAGTCGGAATCAAGTTTAGTTGAGAAATCAATGGTCTTATTCATGTCATCTTTGGTTTCTCCAGGATATCCTAATATAAAGGAGGTTAAAACTTCTAAACCTGCATTTTTTGCAATTTTAACAGCATTTTCCGCGTTTTGGAGGGTTATGCCTTTTTTCATTATGTCCAAGATACGCTGTGACCCTGATTCAACACCGTAATATATTGTTTGCATACCTGAATTTTTAAGATTTTGAAGTAGCTCCGGGTCTACCTTATCAACCCGGGATGATGCCACGAAGCTCAAATCCATGCCTCTGGCCTTGATTTCATTGGCAATATCATTAGCTCTTCTTTTATTAAGCATAAATGTATCATCCATGAAGCCTATGTCCCTTATCTGGTAGTTATCTATTAATTCCTCTATTTCGTCCACTACGTTGTCTGGACTGCGGGATCGGAACTTTTTACCCATGATCAGTGATGATGAGCAGTAGTTACAGGAATACACACAACCTCTGCTGGTTATTATTCCACCAGTTTGTTCTTTGGAGACACCATAGGATTTAAAGGGAACAAGATGTCTGGCTGGGAAAGGTAATGAGTCAAGGTCCTTTATTAAAGGCCTATCTGGTGTAGATTTTAAACTTCCTGTGTTAGGATCTCTGAAAACAATTCCCCTAACATCTTCCAGATCTGGAATGCTTTCTGAGGAGGACTGGGCTGCTATATCTACCACGGTCTCCTCACCCTCACCCAGAACTACCACATCAAGGGCTTGCGAATCTTTTAAAGTTTCAAAAGGCATGAAAGTAGTATGTGGACCACCTATTACCGTTAAAGAATTAGGGAGAATATTTTTAACCATTTCTAAGTATTTAAGTGCGCTGTTTATGGTGGATGTGGTGGCGGTAGCTGCTACTACTTTTGGATTGAGCTTTCCTGCTATCTCAGACACATCTTTGTAGCCCTTTTGCAGGAGATCATCATCTACTATTTTAACAGAGTATGACTCTTTCTCCAGTGATGATGCCAGGTACATGAGATTCATGGGCGGGGCTATGAATCCAAGGGCATTTTTCAATGCATTCTCATCGTAAGGGTTTATGAGCATTACATCAATTTCTTTATTCATGTAAATCACCAGTAACGTCTCAGTCCCTTCTATCTACCTCATCTCTTTGATCTTCACGGTATCTTCGGTTTCTTCGATTGAATCTTAGTATTAATGAGCCAACTGCACCACCGATTGCGCCAACGACGATCACGATTATTATTTCTGGTGGTGAGTTTAATGGAACATAAGTTGATAATTGGGCAGAAAATGCAGCAATTTGACCTTTGAATAAACTAAGAAGCCACAAGATTATTGCACCTGCAACACCCATAAGTGCTCCATTGATTGTTCCATCAACAATGTTGCCATATGAGATGTAACCAACTATTATACCTGCGATTAGAAAGCCAACCAGAGCAACGGGCAATCCCAAAACTGATCCAACCCCCAGAATTGCTAAAACTACCGTAAATATAATTGCCAAAATAAAACCTTCAACCACAGCAACAACACTTACCATGAAAACATCCCCCCATTAAAAAAGAAAAAAATTAGTTAATATCAATTTTATGTACTTTTTTCTCTATTTTAGGCAGTTTAATGGTTAAAACAGAGTTTTTAAAGTTAGCAGATGCTTTTTTAACCTTTATTTCTGAAGGAAGTTTTAGTGTTCTTTTGGTTTCACCGTAACTTCTCTCTTTTTGGATGTAATTGATGTCTTCTTCTTCACTTTCCTCTTGGAACTTTACTGTAATATCTATGGTTTCACCAGCAATTCCAATATCAATATCTTCCTTTGTAACACCTGGAAGGTCTATTTTTATTATTAAGCTATCATTGGTTTCAATAATGTCTGCTAGTGGTTTTTGAAGAGATGTGTAATCTGATAGAGTTTTTCCAACTTCTACTTGCTTGACTTTAATTGTGTTCACTAATTCTTTCAACAATTTGTCTGCCTGTGTCTTCCTTTTTCCTATTTCTTCTTGCATCTCATCCTTCTTATCCATAGCATCGTCTTTCATTTCACTAATACTATCACTAACATCATCTTTTTTATCAGATGCGCTGGATTTAATGTCATCCACTTTCTGTTCTACTCCTTCTTGGATTTCATCTTTTTTATCCATTGCATCGTCTTTCATTTCACTTATTCTATCACTAACATCATCTTTTTTATCAGATGCGCTGGATTTAATGTCATCCACTTTCTGTTCTACTCCTTCTTGGATTTCATCTTTTTTATCCATTGCATCGTCTTTCATTTCACTTATTCTATCACTAACATCATCTTTTTTATCAGATGCGCTGGATTTAATGTCATCCACTTTCTGTTTCACTTCTTTTTTATCGACCATTTTTCCCCTCCAATTTTTATTTTGAAAATAAAATAAAGTTTTCACTACCAATAGAATTATTCGGTCTTGAAAACTCTGCCTTTAATTAGTACTTTGTCGCCAATAGCTTCAATCATTTCATAGGGTACTATTTTGTGATCGCCTAGACCAATTTTTGCTGATATACCTGCTTCTTTTAGAATAATAGATTTCACAGTGTTGGTTTCAAAATCCCAATCTACATCTTGGACTAACCCCACTTGGTCTCCAGATTCATCTAAAACATCTTTACCAATCAACTCATCCGAAATTTTCATCTTTCTCCACTCTCCAACGAATTTAACACTCCAATTCAATCTTATTACTTCAACTATTTCATAATATGATATGTTGAAACTTGTTATTAAAGCCTTTATCATTTCTTAAAAGTTATTATTAAATATTTCTATACTCAAAGTAATGAATCCAAACAGCATAAATTAAGGGACATTATGGATTCTGGACTTTTAAAAATAATACTCATCCCTTCATTAAGGAAATAATTAAGTAAATTCACATAATTCAAATTAATATGACTTATTTTATGGAAATAGGGCTTTAAAATCATATTTAGATGTTTATCAAGAATCAAGTTGATGCATCCAACGATCTAATTACAGATGCGCCTCTAATTACTGATACAGCGTGTAATGTATCAGAGATCATTGTTAGTTAGTGGTCTAAGTAAATAGAAGCTTAGTGAAGATGAAGTAGTATGGTATCGTTTATGGTCAGAGAGATAAAGTCTACCAGACTGAAATATTAAAAATCATTACTTAAAATCATTACTAAGGATTAATTAATAGATCTGAAAACATATATGGAAAATATTGTTTCTGAACATGGGGGAGTGTGTTATAGATTAATCTGTATTAAATGGAAAAATATGAGGTTTAAGTCCGAATTATATATGGGAGTATAGTATGGAACAAATGATTCAAGCTTATATTTCCTGTTAAACTAACTGAAAAAAATATAATTAATAGTCAAAAAAAATGGTACGAAATGATAATATGAAAGGTAAGGTAATTGGTGACATTCTGGTTTTAAAGAATCATGTGGAAAACCCCCAGGAACTCCTGAACATTCCGGGTGTTAAAAGGGCAGTGAGACTGGGCAGGATAAGTGGGCCCCAGAGGGAACCGGATGTGGAGATAATTTTAGGTGAAGGTACTGAAACCATTCACCGGGAGAATCATTGCCAGTATAAACTGGATGTGGCCAGGATAATGTGGTCTAAGGGAAACACCACTGAAAGAAAGAGAATGGGGCAACTGGTAAGGCCCGGGGAAACTGTGGTGGATATGTTTGCAGGGATAGGTTACTTTACCATACCCATGGCAGTTCATGGTAATCCGGAAAAAATATATGCAGTGGAGATAAATCCGGTGGCCCATGGTTACCTTTCGGAAAATATTGAACTCAACCGGGTACAGGATGTGGTTGAGCCTATTCTGGGAAACTGTCGGGATGTGGCACCACGAAATATAGCTGACCGGGTTTTAATGGGATATATTGGGAATACTGAGGAGTACCTTGATGTGGCCATGGAGGTGATCAAGGATGAAGGGATCATCCATTACCATGAATCTGTTCCAGATAAATTAAAGTACATCAGGCCGGCTGATCGTATTAGGGAAGCCGCCGATGATTTCCAAGTGGATATATTAAACCAGAGAGTTATTAAGAAGTATTCTCCCGGGGTTTACCACATGGTGGTTGATGCCCAGATATATAAAAAGTGAGATTTGAGGTAGGTTTATCCGGGAATTGGGGGAGTGGGGTACTGATTTTTTCATTCTAATATTAAATTATAAATAAGATGAATGAACATATTGATATCATCAAACAATATTGATCATCAATATTATACTTTTTATTTTAAGGAGGGTTGGGGTTTGTCAGCAGCAAAGATTTTAGTGGTGGAGGACGAGGGGCTCACAGCAATGGAGCTCCAGAGAAAACTAAAAACATGGGGGTATGATGTTCCATCATTTGCTTTTTCACGTAAGGATGCGGTTCGAAAAGCTAAAGAAATAAAACCGGATCTAATTTTAATGGACGTGATGCTTAAAGGTCAGGGTGATGGGATAGATGCTGCCCTAGAGATTAAAAACATTCAAGATATTCCAATAATTTATTTAACTGCATACGGGGATGTAAAAACCCGCAAACGAGCTGAATTCACCAACCCCACTGCATACATAATCAAACCATTTGAAGAAAATGAATTACAGGATAAAATTGAAAACGCATTATCCGAACATAAACTTGGAAAAAAGTTACATGATATTGGGCAGCGTCTGGATAACAAATTAACAGATTCCGGAGTAATAGTTATTGATTCAAATTGGGTTATAAAATATATTAATTTATTTGCTTCCGATTTAACTGGTTTTGGTCAAGAAGAGATCGTATTTAAAGAACTGGCTGAAGTGTTCTCCCTGGAAGAAATTAAAGACCAGCAGGATATCCAGAAATATTTCGATGAATCTATTGGAGACAGCCCTAAAACATCTAAATCAATTTTAAAACATAAATCTGGAAATAAAATCCATATCAAATACACCATCACTTCTATTGGAGGGGAAAATCAGGGATCAATAGGGGCCAGTATCATATTCCAGGATATAAGCCAACAGGTAAAGGATGAAAAATCACTCCTGGAACGGGAACAGAAATTCAGAAAAATCTATTCCCAAGCACTGGCAATGGAAATATTTGATCCAGAGGGAAACTTCCTGGATGCTAACCCGGCATGCCTCACTCTTTTCGGTGCCCCTACCCCCGGTCAACTTGAAAGGTTCAACTTATTTACAGATTTTAAACTGAAATCTGAAGAAATAGAAAGACTCAAAAAAGGTAAAAATGTTATTTTTGACTCTAAATTCCATTGGAATAAATTATCTGAACTTGGATTTAATAAAAACACCAAATCAAAATTTTTATATCTAAATATTCATATAAGCCCCCTTAAAATGGATGGGATCCATGATGGGTATCTTATTCAATTCCAAGATATCACTGAGCACCGTAAACTGGAAGAATATCTTAAAGATACCAGTGAAAGATATATAAAAATCTTAGAAACATTGGATGGGGCATTAATGGTGTATAACGATGACCTAAAATGCATATACTCCAATAACCGGATTAAAGAACTTAGGGGTTTTGAAAATGATGAAGTAATTGGCAAATCCCTTCCAGACTCTTTGAAATCCCTATGGGATGAAGAACTGGAGTTAGTGTGCCGGAAAACACTGGATACAGGGAATCCGGGCAGTGTTATTAAAAGTTACCCCCTGGATGGAAACTATTCATTTGTTGAAATAAGGTCATATAAATCATTTGATTGCCTAATTATAATTTTAAATGATTTCACAGGTATTAAAAAAAGAGAAGAGGATTTAAAAAGAAACCAGGAATTGTATCGTTCCGTGGTTGATGACCAGAGTGAAATTGTGTGCAGATTCAACCATGATCTTCAGCTCACTTTCGCCAATGAAGCATATTATAATTATTTCGGTTTAAAAGATGAAGCCAATGCAGTGTTTTCATTATCCTCTGAAGATAAGAAAAAACTGAAAATTCAACTAAACTCCTTAAATACGGAAAACCCATTCAAAGTCATGGAAGGCCCCCTAAAAATTGGTAGTGGTGACATAAGATGGTGGCAATGGGTTACCCGAGCCAGGTATGATCCCGATGGTAACATTGAAGAATACCAGTCTGTGGGGAGGGATGTAACTACCCATCATGAGGAAATGGAAGAGCTTCAGGATAATTTGAAAAAGTTACAATATTCAATTGAGAGAAAAAGCAATGAATTAACTGATATTAAGGAATCATTCCAGTCTAAATTGGCGGATAAAGATCATACCATTGAGGTACTTGGAAAATTAAATGAAGATCGGGATAAGGAATTCAAAGAAACCATCCAGGAATTAACCGAAACCATCCAAAGTCAAAAAAAAGAACTAGATAATTCCCAAAACCGGGAATTTACACTGGAAAGAGACATGAAACATCTGGAAGATGAAATAAAAAGATTAAAAGTAGATTATAAAGAATCCTCCAGAGATTTGGCTGCAGAAAGAAGTATCCGTAAAAAAACTGATAAAAATCTGGAGAAAAAATCTCTTGACCTGGAAGCGCAGGTTAATAAAACAGAAGAAGCCCGGTCTATCATCAGTGAACTGGAAAAAGAGATTGAAGACTTTATGAAACTGAAAAATTCATGGGAACAATCACGGAAACAGCTGGAAAATGAATTGGAGGATAAGGAGAAACAGCTGGAAAAAATCACCGATGATCTGAATCTTGAAATATCCAAGGGGATTACGGCCGAAAAAATTATTCAAAAAATCAGGGATGACCTTGAAGAAAAAAGAAAAACAATCACCCAGCTTGAAATTGATTTCCAGTCCCAGTTTTCAGAACTCAAAAAAGCAGAACAAATCACCAGACAATCCCTGGATGAACGGGAAAAAACCATTAAAAACGTCTATAGCGGGGTTAAAAATAACATGCAAATGATATCCAGCCTTAACCGGTTGCACTCTGAGTATGTTATGGAGGCGATGGTGGATAAACTAAAAGATGGTCGTAGTTACCTCCGTTCATTTGGAATGGTTCATGAGAAGTTATATCAATCCCCAGACCTGGAAAAGATAGATCTAGGGGAATACCTGGATAGTATCCTGGATGATATTTCACGTTCCCATGGTGCCAAAAATGTCAAACTAATTATCAAAACCGATGGTATCCATTTAAATATGGACATGGCGGTATTATCCGGGCTTTTGATAAGTGAACTGGTTATTAACTCCATAAAACATGGATTCCCCGATGGACAGCAGGGGGAGATTGTGGTTGAAGTGGGTTGTGATGATGAGGATATGGTGATTAAGGTTTCAGATAATGGTATTGGAATCCCATCCCACATATCCATTGATACAGCTGATTCATTTGGTTTACAACTGGTTAAAACTTTTGTAGAGCAATCTGAAGGTTCTATTGAAATGAAAGGAGATGGTGGGGCTGATTTCATAATTAAAATTCCAAGGCACCATAGTGTTTCATAATAGTGTTTATTAACATAAAGGTAGTAATTTAAACTGTCAATGCAAAAAGTCTTAAATTAATCAAAAAATGTAGTTAAATATCCCGGAGGATGATATGTCTCAACGATCCAAGATTTTGGTGGTGGAGGATGAAGCCCTCACCGGAATGGAACTCCAGAAAAAACTGGTTCTATGGGGTTACGATGTGGTAGATATAGTTTCTTCTGGGGAAGATGCTGTTAAAAAAGCATTGGAACTTGAACCAGACCTTATTCTAATGGATATTCTGTTAAAAGGCTGTATGAATGGGATAGATGCTGCTAAGATCATACGTAAAAATAAAGAAGTTCCCATCATTTATCTGACTGCCTACTGTAATTCTGAAACTTTCCAGGGTGCCAAGATCACCCAACCCCAAGCTTACCTCATCAAACCCTTTGATGAAAATGAGCTAAAATTCGCAATCGAAATGGCTTTCTATGGTTATAAATCCCAGTTAAAGCTTAAAAAAAGCGAAGAACACTATAGGATACTTGCTGAAAATGCTCAGGACATGATCTTCATCATAAACAAAGATTTAATGGTGGAATATGTTAACAAATCTTCACTACAATATCTGAAACTCAAAAGAGAAGATGTCATTGGTAAACCAGTGCAGGATGTTTTCAGAAAACAGGGGTTCGATGGACAGGTAAAGTCACTCCAGGATGTGATTAAAACTGGAAATTCAATACGCGAAAAAAGTCCTTTTATCTTCCCTGACTGTGAAGTATGGCTGGACACTAGGCTAAAACCACTGCGGGATGATGAAGGTGAAATATATGCAGTTATGGGAATTTCAAGAGAAATCACTGAGAATAATTTCCAAGTGAATGAAAAAGATAAAAGAAAAGCTATTTAGGATAATAACTTCATGGGGGCTGTTGAACTACATATATATTCCCACTATGAGGGTTCTGAATGTTATAAAATCTATTTCAATAATGGGGATAATGAATTGTGGGTTCCCTACATGTGGAAACTCTTTAACTATATAATTTCAATGTTCTTCATGATCATGAGTTAGGACCATCCCTGTTACTTGGAGGATAATTATTATGAATTTGGAAGAACTGGAAATTCTCTTGGTGGAGGATAATCCCACTGATGCTGAACTAACCATGAGGGCGTTGAAACGGAAAAATCTGGCTAATAAGTTGGTTTGGGTTAAAGATGGGGAGGAAGCCCTTGATTTCATCTATGCTCAGGGTCAGTTTGCAGATAGGAATTCTGAAGATTTGCCCCGATTGATACTCCTGGACCTACGCATGCCCAAAGTGGATGGCCTGGAGGTTTTAAAGGAAATTAAGGCCCATGAAAAAACCCGAAAGATCCCGGTGGTGGTTCTGACCTCTTCACAGGAGGATCAGGATGTGGTGGAAAGTTACAAGTTAGGGGTGAATAGCTACGTGAGTAAACCAGTGGAATTTGATGATTTCTTGGAAGCAGTTTCCACCCTGGGATTGTACTGGATGCTGATAAACAAACCCCCTTAGGGATGTTAGAGTGGGAAGGGGAGTAAGTGCGTGGGAGAATAGGGTGATAAAGTGGGGAATAATATTCGTATTCTAATTCTGGAAGATGTTCCATTGGATTTGGAACTAATGGAGGCTGAACTTAAACGGGATGGTATTAATTTTGTATCACACTGTGTAGAGGAGGAAGAAGAATACCGGAAAGCGATCACAGAGTTTCAACCACAGATCATACTGGCGGATCATTCCCTCCCTCACTTCGATGGTATATCTGCCATGTACATTGCCCAGGAGGTCACACCAGAAACTCCATTTATTTTTGTCAGTGGACAGATGGGTGAAGAATTTGCAGTGGAGATGCTCAAAAAAGGGGCCACAGATTACGTTCTGAAACACAATCTTTCCAAGTTAGGTCACTCTGTAAAAAGGGCTCTTAAGGAATCTGAAGAACATTTAAACAAGAAAAGGGCCGAAGAAAGATTGGCAAGAAGTGAAAAAAAGTACAGGGCACTCTTTGAGTTATCACCTGATTATATAGTGGTTCTGGATCCAGAAGGCAAGGTACTGGATATAAATCACCGGTTGGAAGAAGACAGTGGTATTTCCAGGGTTGATTTTGTGGGTAAGGATGCCAACGAAATTTTTCAGGATTTCGTGGGTGGACAATTTAACAATGGGGAAATCCTGGACTATTTACGCAATCATACTGAACCCCTGGAAATAAAAATAGAAGGAGATAGGGGGTTTGAATATATTGAGGTCCATCACGCACCCATTATAAAGGAAGGAAAGGTGTTTGCCATTCAAATAATTGGAAGAAACATCACTAAACGTAAAAATGCGGAAAATGGTTTAATTGAGAGTAAAAAACGTTTACATGATGTGAATAGTTATTTAGAAGCCATAATAAATGCTTCTCCATTTGCCATTGTTGATTTACATATGGATGGGCGGGTGAAATCCTTATGGAACCCGGCAGCGGAAAACATTTTTGGTTGGAAGAGAATGGAAGTCCTGGGGAAACCATTACCTTTTTTAAATGAAAATAAAGGGACTAAATATGAAAATATCATGCATAATGTTCTTTCTGGTGAATTTAAATCAGATCTTGAATTGGAATGTGCAAGAAATGATGGTGAACAGATATATGCCATGATGGCCACTGCACCCCTTTTAAACGTTGATAATAACATTCAGGGTGTTATGGCTACATTTGCAGATATTAGTGATATGATCATGGCTGAAAAACAGATCAAGGCTTCCCTGGAGGAAAAAGAAGTATTATTACGGGAGATCCACCATCGGGTTAAGAATAATTTGCAGATCATCTCCAGTCTAATGAGCCTCCAATCAGAGTATACTAAGGAACCAGAAACACTGAAGATGTTCCAGGAAAGCAAGAACCGTATCCGTTCCATGGCCCTTATCCATGAAAAACTGTACCAATCTGGAGATATGGCTCACATAGACTTTGGAGAATACTTGAAAAGCCTGATAGAAATGCTTTCAACCTTCCATAAGGAAAAAAAGGATGATGTAAATGTTAATTTAGACTGCGAAGATGTTTTCCTGGAAATTGACACCGCCATATCCATGGGGCTAATTGTCAATGAACTGGTATCAAACTGCTTTAAACACGCCTTTCCCCTGGAAAGAAAGGGTGAAATAGAGATAAATCTTTCCAAGATGTCAGAAGGATATTTACTGGAAGTGGCCGATGATGGGGTGGGGCTTCCTGAAGGTTTTGATTTGGAAAAAACAGGCACCCTGGGACTTCTGATTGTACAAACCCTAACCATGCAGTTAAGGGGTTCTCTGGAAATAGAAACCCATAACCGGACCAGTTTTTGCATATCATTCCAAGAATAAACATTAAAATATAATTTTTTCTAGAATATTAATAATAAAAAGTTAAATTCACTAAATGAATTATTTTTATAAGCTAATCTTATGATCCACTTCTTAGTTTTATGATGCAGCAGAATCCGTGTTTTATATTTTTTCTCGTATACGGGGGCTTAAAAATTCTGGGGTAACATACTGGGGATATACCGGCAATCTTTCCTCCAACTGGAATCCCAGTTGATTGGTTAACGTCTGGAGTTCATCCAGCTCTGGCCATGGTGCTTCAGGGTTCACGTAATCCCTGGTGAGTGGTGAAACACCACCCCAGTCATCAGCCCCTGCCAGTAAAAACATCTGCGCAGTATCCCGGTTAAGGTTAGGGGGGACTTGCACACTACAATCAGGGAATAACAACTTGGTGACTGCTACCATTCGAATCATATCCAGAAGTGAAGGTTCACTGTGAGATTCCATTTCAATTCCCTGTTTAGATTTGAAATTTTGGATTATGATCTCCTGAATGTGCCCATACTTGTCCTGAATCCTCCTGATCTCCAGGAGGGAATCAACTCTTTCCGCTACAGTCTCCCCAATACCAATTAGAAGTCCGGTTGTAAATGGTATCTTCAGTTTGCCTGCATTTTCAATGGTTTCAATCCTCAGTTTGGGATCTTTACCTGGACTCTTCTGGTGGGCGGGACTTTCCATGAGTCGGGGGCTAACGTTTTCCAGCATAAGTCCCATGGAGGCGTTAACCTCCCGTAACATTTTAAGTTCACTTTTTTTAAGTACACCGGGGTTACTATGGGGCAGGAGGTTAGTCTTTTGTAGTGTTTTTTCACATAGGTGGTAAAGGTATTCCAGCATGCCCTCAAATCCCAGATTATGTAGGGCTGCGCTGACCTGTGGTGTTTCATCAGCCTGTTCCCCGAAGGTGAAAAGAGCCTCCCGACAACCATAATCATCTGCCTCCTGTACAGTACTTAGAACTTCTGAGGGGGGCATGGCTAGAATGGCATCTGGATCTCCAGCTTCACGGCGGAAAGTGCAATAACCACAGTCATTCCGGCAGATATTGGTCAGGGGTAAAAAAACGTTTTTAGAATAAGTTATTTTGTCTGTCTGGCGGAGTGAATTGGCCTGCATCATAAGCTGCAGAACATCATCACCCTGCACTCCCAGCAGGAAAATTAACTGTTCTTTGGATAACATTTTTATCTTTTATTGTTACCAGATTATTATTCTAGGATATATCATTCCATTCTCTTAGATAATCCTTTTAGGAGGTTAATTCTTGGATCCATTATCCTTCCAGGTTAGAAACCACCAGTTCCACGAACAGGGGTCCTACACCACTTTTGTCCTTCCATAAAATTATGAATACTGCAATGTCTTTTAAAAGGCCCATACCATACTCAGCATAGCAGTTCATGTTTTCGAAGGATTCTTTAAGGCGGTATATTCCGTATACATCACTTTCGCCTTGAATATCTACCTGGGAGCGGATCTGTTCATCTATTAAAGTGAAGATGTCTGCAGTTTCATCAGAGAACATATCCAGTTCTCTGGTTCCTAAATCTTTCAGAATCTGTGAGATCTTGGGACCCAATTCTTCAGGCTGGATCCTCTGGCGTGATCTTCCCCTAACTATCAATAAGTTAGTGGTGTCCATGGCTGCTTTTGATCCTTCAAAGGCCTCCAACTGGCCCATGATCTGTCCGGCAATTTTCTTTATCTGCATTAATTTCCTCCACCATTTATTATTTCGGCTTTGAGCTCACCCATAGTGGCTACTTTTTCAGCGAATGCATTATGGCGGTGTATACTTTCCTCGTTAACTTGCTGTACAGTTATGAGGGTGTCATCAGGTAGGTGGGAGAATTCTTTAACAATCTTCTGCACCATATTCCGCACACAGTCCTCCACGAACATGGGATGCTCGTGGGCATTAATCACTACCGCATGTTCATCGGGTCTTTTTAAAAGTTCACAGACATAGGAGCTCATGGAGTCCTCAATTATCTTGATAATATCCTCCCCCCTGATGATCTGCTGAGCGGGTACCTCGATCATGATCCTTCCCCGTCCCCTCTGGTTGTGGGATGCAAATGACACTGCTTCCAGGACTTTTTCAGTGGTTTCTTCATCTAAAAATTCCAGGAGCTTCTGTTTGGAACTTTCTTTCACGGTTTCTTGGGCACAGGGACATACAGTCATCCCCACTACTTCTGCCCCGATCATCTTCCGGATAACCACTCCTTCATCAGTGCGGTAGCCAATGGCATCGGCCATAATGTTCACCATTTCCTGGGTTTTGTGTTTAGTCACCGGTGACTTCTTCATGATCATGAAGTCACTCTTCATACTGACCTCGGCCCGCTTAGCATAGGTATGTTTTTCCAGGAGCAAATTCACTATTTCAGCGCACAGTGACTCTACTTCCATTGCACTGCCTTCTACAGCTTCTTCCAAGACGTCGCTAATGGCTTCTGGATTGCGTGACATGTGGATGCCCCTTTGAGTGCTGGGCAAATCCACATAGGCATCGAAGGTGGGTAAAAGAACAATGGGTCTTTTACTGTCCCTTTCGATCTTTAAGAGCTTTTTAACCCCTTTGACCCCTACTCTGGTGAGGTGCACGGGGATGTTAGGTAATTTTTCCTGGGTATCCGGTAAACACGGTGTTTCCAATTTTTTCACCCCTGAGTTCTATCAAATCTAACGAATAATGAAAAAACATAAAAAACAAGTCTTAAGTTTCTATCTTTTTCCAAGGATTTTCATTGAGTTTTTGAAATGATTTCTTTTAATCAATATAGGTTAATGGTTTCTTTATAAAGTCCGTACTTTTTTCGATGGGAAATTTTCACATATTTTACACTAGTCTTAATTGTGTTATTAATTAGGGAATATAAAAAGAGTTATGTTTTAATTTTTTTTAGGGGATGATTTTTACCGATGATCGATCCTTGAGATTTGATGGATGGAAAAAAATAGGTTATTATTATTTTTCCAGACTTTTCCGGAATTCAAGGATAGATGTATCTTTCAAACTATCTCTAATCATCACCCGGGCCCCGTAAAGATTTTCAGCCCTTTTTGCCAGAATTTCTCCGGATTTGTCATTTTCAACCACCACTAATATTTGTTGGGTGTCAAACTGTTCCATTTTACGAATAATATCATTTTTCACATGGGATATTTTCTTTTTTATAGGTTCAAGTGCGGTTTCGGGAATTTTAGGGTTAAGAATGCGCATATCTTCAGCTTCTAGGGGCACCCCAGCCACAACTATTCTCTGGGCCTCTACTCCCCAGCGGGTTATAATCTTCTTGAAGTTCCCTTTACTGGTCAGTATGATGAATTGTTCTGAAAGCCTTTTAACTTCTTCTTCCACATTCTTCTTTTCCAGGACACCAAATTCTGCCAGGATGTCATCAATTTTATTTCGAATCTCTATTAAGTTGCTGCAAAATTCTTCAGCATCTTCCTGGAGGAGTTTATGGGTGGGTCTGCTGGAGTAAACAAATTCTTCAGTTTCAATAACTTGGTTTATAATTTCAGCGTAGGCAACTGAATCAAGGATGCCTTCACTGGGGGGTTTTAATTTCTCAGAACCTTTCTTTGATTTTCCCGATTCTAAAAGAAGTGATTGGGCCTGTTTAAACCTGATTTTATCCATTTTTTTAATCTCCTCAACGTTGTGATTGACTCATAAAGTGCCTGTATAACCAATTTCAGTGACTGTACAACCAATTTTAAGTGCCTGTATATCTATTTTCCATTTCATTTTTTTTTTAATTTTGCATTGTTTTGACAATTAAAATGTGAAAAATGGTGAAAATGTGTCTTGAATTTTTCTGAATATCCTTTTAGTTTCATCTTTCACCACCAGTTTTCCCGGTGGTTGCCACTCTTCATGGGTATTCTTGTCCTTTAATACTTTTATCATTTTCAGATTGGAGCGGGCCATGGCATGGGTGCTGTAACCACCCTCCAGTACCAGCACCATTCTGGTGGCTAAATTTTTCATGTGGCTGGCTATCCAGGGATAGAAATCATCATCCAGGTTGAGACTGGAGAGGGGATCTTCCTGGTGACCATCAAAGCCCACATCCAGAAAATAGAAGTCTGCCTTGAATTTTCTTAAAACTGGTTCTATTATTTTTTCCAGTATGTAAATATAATCAGAGGTAGTTGAGCCGGGGGTCATGGGTATGTTGAGATTGAAACCCTCCCCCATCCCATTTCCCGTTTCTTCAATAAATCCTTTTCCTGGAAAAATAGTACGGGGGTCTTGGTGTATGGATATGTAAAGAACGTTAGGGTCGTGGTAAAATATTTCAGCGGTTCCATTCCCATAATGGGCGTCAAAGTCTACTATCATGAATTTTCGAAGACCATGCTCCTCTCGCATGTGCTCCAGGGCCACTGCCAGGTTGTTAATTAAACAGAAACCCATGGCCTTATCTGCAGTGGCATGATGACCTGGTGGTCGTGCCAGGGAATAAGCAAAATCATAACCATTAAAAACCAATTCAGAAGCGGTAATTGCCCCACCTGCCGCTAATTTTGCAATTTCATAACTTTGTGGTGAAGCATAGGTGTCAAAATCTATGTAACCTCCGCCACTAACAATAAAATCCCTTAAACTCTTCAAATAGGTGCTGGTGTGTACCTGGAGGAGATCTTTATCACTGGCAGGGAGGGGTTGGTGAATTTCTAATTCTTCCATCTCACCTTTTTCTTTAAGGTATTTAATCATTACTTCTAGTCTTTGCTGATTCTCAGGATGGGATCCAGTTTGATGTTTCGCATATTCAGGGGAGTAAACCAGGGAAATCAAGCTAAAAACCTCCAAATGATGGGTTTAGCTAATCACCTTTATTATAACCACAATCAAGTTTTACACTTTAATTTCCAAGTAACGGATTAAATTAAACCCAATCAAATAAATTAAACCCAATAAAAGATTAAATTCCTGGAATAAATTTTGAATAGAATTATAATTCCGCTTTTTTGCGGGATTTAATTCATCACAACATTTTACTTGAACTAAGGTCTTCTTTTACAATGTTAAGCACGGTTTGGGTGTAGGTTCTCTGGACATCGGGTTCCTTGAGCAAACCTTTTATGAACTGGTCTAGCTCACTGGTGTCTTTGAATCTGGCAACCAGTATGGCATCAAATTCTCCAGTAACGTCATACATGCAGAGGACGTTTTTATGGTAGGCGGTGCGATCTTCCCAGTTTTCCAGCACTCCGCCTTTTACTCTTACTCCAATAATGGTGGTGAGGTTGTAACCCAGCTTGCTGTGGTCAATGACTGGTGTGAATTTCTGGATCACACCGTTTTTCGTGAGTTTTTCCATGCGATTATGCACTGTACCAATGGAAACATCCAAACGCTTTGCTATCTTCCTGTAAGACATTCTCCCATCTTGGTTGAACAAATTAATGATTTCTCGGTCGACGTCGTCTATTTCCACGATTTCATTGTTTTTTTCATTTTCTTTCATCACTTTCACCGCTTAGATAAACATTGTTTATATTTTAAGGGTAGATACTATTATTAATTATACATTTTTCAAATATTGATGCAAATAATTTAAATAGGAGTTTGTACAAGGTATTATTAGGTGATCAGATGCCTTTGTTGAATGAAGAAACCATAAAAATGCGGTATATTGCGCTGGTGAAGAAGGGAATAATTGATGATGAGGAATGCCGATCTTACACACAAAAGATGGATTTTGAGCCGTGTATGATGAAGAAGGTTCAAAAATTTGAGGACTATTTTGTCCCGGGAACTGTCCTTTTAAGTGATAAGGCAAGTTACAAGTTAAGAATTGAATATCCAATGGAATAAAGACCTCATTATCTTTTTGGTTTAAGGACATGATAACTCCATAATCAACTTAGGTTACTTACCCTAACTACAAATTATATCTTCATTATATTATTTTATTTTTATCTTTTTTCCACTTCATCTGAATCATTGTTCAACAGTGGGCCTTGATCAGTGATTGAAATTTTATTAAAGTAGCTAGAACTGTATATTTTAATTTAATCTTAGTAGTTCACGATATCTAGAGTATATCTTGGGGTGCAATGAAATTTTAGATTAAATTGTTTAGATTCATGTTTTATAATGTAGTGGGGGTTCGGAAATTGTGGGAATGTTAATTGGTTTTAAGTCATGGCCATTTTCCCGGCATCAGTTATACGGTACTTTTCCATGGAAGGGGATCTTTTAACCAGTCCCCGGTCTATAAGTCCGTTTAGATGTTTATAAACCATTGCTCTAGATATTCCAACTTCTTTACCAATTTCAACAGCGGTAAAATCGTTATGGGTGAGCATTTTCATTATTTGAAGGCGGGTTTTGGATATTTTTAGTTGAAACGGTGGAAGTCTTACCACCTTCTCAGCAAAACAGGTGAAAATTCCCGATACTTCCTCCTTATTGGCTGCAAAATTTAAAAGAGGGCCGATATCTCCGGAACCAAAGGCAACATAAACATTTCCATGTATTTTAGCCCCTCTTATAATCTCTAAAATTCGATTCAATGCATCATGGGGATCTTCAGTGTCTATTCGAATTTCACCTCCCTTTAGGAAAGAGTCCAATTCTGTTTTACGATGCTTCCCATAATGTAAGATGATCAATCCATCTGGCTGGGTTTTCATAGACACATTAAAGAGGCATTGCCCTCTTAAATTGGTAATCAGGGTTTTCATACAAGTTCACCTAAACCAAGTTTTCAATTCTATAATCAATTCCTTCAATAAACTATTGTCTCATTTTATTATATAATAGTATACCTTTAAAGTTACACGAAAGGCAAACTATTTAATTAATCATGATTGAGTACCCTCAAAGAAATTAACATGGGGGAATTTGAACGAGTACATCGGACACCATAAAAGCAGAAAACTATACAACCCGACAGTTAAACGTGGAAATAAAAAAGGCATTATCTGAAGAAAAAAATAATTTAACACTGGAAAATCCTGGTAAACTGGACTCAATAGCAGTAGGATTGGGTCCTGGAGTAGAAATCACCTTGAATGGTGATGTGGGAGATTTCGTGGCTGCGCTAAACAACGGAGCCTCCATAGAAATACAGGGAAATGTTGGCCGCTACGTAGGTGACAACATGACCTCCGGGGAGATCATTGTAAATGGTTCCGCTGAGGAAGGAGTTGGATTTGGAACCTACAACGGCACCATAGTTGTTTATGGGGATGCTGGAGATGCAGTGGGCCAGCTAAACAAAGGAGGAATCCTGATAATAAATGGTAACATGGGTAAACTCGCTGGACTCTACATGCTCAGTGGAGATATAATAGTCACTGGGGATGCAGGGGAAGATACTGGTGATTGGATGATCGGAGGAAACATATACGTTGCAGGAAACTACGCGACCGGTACCAATGCTGCAGTGCGAGAACTGGATGACCCGGACCAGAAAAAACTATCATCCCTTTTCAAAAAATACGACATAGATGCCAAGGTAGAAGATTTCATTAAGATTGGGCCACAGGAGTTAAGGCCATTCTACGGTAAAGAGGAGGCATCCAAATGAAACAAATCCTGTTAACTGATCCTGACAAATGTGATGGATGTAACGAATGTATAGAAGCTTGTGCTAAGGTAAATGGGGAAAGTGGTATCTTCCTACATAAGATGACCGAAGGATACCAGACCATTGTCTGCCAGCAGTGCATAAACCCATCATGTTTAAAGGGCTGTTTTAGGGATGCAATATACCGTGAAGACGGTGTAGTGAAGATTGATCAGGATCTCTGTGTAGGCTGCCGGTTATGTATGTTAATGTGCCCCATTGGAAGCATCACCCACACTGAAGATGAGATGCTTAAATGTGAACAGCAGTGCATGGCATCTGGTGAAGAACAGCCCGCCTGTGTAAAGTCCTGTGAACAGAATTGCCTGGGTGTGGTGGATGTTAAAGATTTCGCCACCGGTCTGCAGCAGAACTTTGAAATGGATAACTCCATGGGATCAGCAGCACCACGACCATTATCTCCCTCTGGAGAACTGGCAGTATCCACTGAAGGACTTTGTGTTTTCTGCGGGACCTGTGAAATCGTCTGCCCCACCGACGCTATTAAAATCGTGGATAGCCATGCCGAAATCGATAAAAGCCGCTGTATAATGTGTGGATCATGTACAGCTGCATGTCCAGTGCTTATACCAACTGGGGCCGGGAGTATATGGGATCCTCGAACAATTGCAGACATACGATACACATCCAAAGCCGGTAAATATGTTCTCAGAGGTTTTGGTACAGAAAGAAGACTCCCCAGCCTTGATGATATAATAATACTCCCTGGACAGGCTTCAGTATCCCCAGTGGACAAGTACCGGGAGGCCTGCAACACCAAGGTTGTCCTGGGGTCCAGGTACGCTGAAAATCCTCTGGAACTGGAAACACCGGTACTCATTGCTGGAATGTCATTTGGAGCTCTCTCTGAGGAGTGTAAAGTGGCCATGGCCAAGGGATCGGCACTGGTTGGCTCCTGTGCCAACACTGGTGAAGGTGGAATGCTCCCTCGGGAAAGAGAATACGCTGATAAACTCATGGTACAATACTCTTCAGGCCGTTTCGGAGTTTCAGCAGACTACCTCAATGTGGGGGATGCCATAGAGGTTAAAATTGGTCAGGGAGCTAAACCGGGTATGGGAGGACACCTTTTAGCCGAGAAAGTGAGTCCTAAGGTGGCTGAGATCAGGGGAATACCTCTGGGAACTGATGCCCTCAGCCCGGCCAGGTTTCTGGACGCCACCAGACCAAGAGATCTGGATAAACACATCGAACTTATCCGTGAAGTCACGGACTGGCAGGTGCCAATAGTAGTTAAGTTAGGGCCTGGAAGGGTGAAAGATGATGTGCAACTGGTTGCCGAAGCCGGTGCCGATGTGATATCTGTGGATGGAATGGAAGGAGGAACCGGTGCCGCGCCGGAAGTGGTCATTGAACACACTGGAATCCCCACCCTCGCTGCATTGATGGAAGCAGTCCACGGGCTGGAAGAAATCGGTATGAAGGATACTGTGGACCTCATTATCACTGGAGGGATCAGAAGCGGAGCAGATGTAGCTAAATCAATGGCTTTAGGTGCTGATGCAGTGTACATTGGAACTGGGGCCATGATTGCCATGGGATGCCGGGCCTGCCGTATGTGTTACACTGGTAAATGTCCAGTGGGGGTGGCCACCCAGGATCCTATACTCTGTGAACGTTTGGATGTGGATCTAGCTGCCATGCGGGTGGCTAACTACATTAAATCCATGACTGAAGAAACCAAAATGCTGGCCCAGCTGGCTGGTCACGATGACATCCGCAAGTTCTCACCAGATGACCTGCGAGCCCTCAACAGTGACACTGCCCAGATAACAGGTCTTAGGCTAACTGGAATGTAGGAAAAACCTGTAAAAAAGTCCCTCAGAATATTTTAAGCTAAATTTCTGGGGGGTTATCTTTCTTTTTTCATTTTATTTTTCAATTCTTAAAATAAGACAATTAAATTAAAAGACAATTAAATCAATTTTGTGTCCTTGAAATATTATAATAAATTAATTACTCATTTTAGAATCATTACTCGCGATAATTAAGAAAATCTAAATATTCAGGGAATAATTATTCTGAATTAAATAAAATTTATTAAAATTCAAGAAATAAAATTTCTCATTAAGGGTTATTTTGATTAAAATCAGAGTTCAGGTATTTAAAAAATAAAAAAAGGGAAATGGATATGTTTATTCAACAGATTCCATTTCTACACTTGATCCAAAGAGTAAGGCCAGGGATCTTGCGGAGAACATGTACAAGTATGGGTAGATCACTAGAATGGCGATTACAGTTCCTATTATTGGGATTATGTTCAGGAGACCTGCAATTACTCCACCGATCATGGCGACGATGATCATCACTATGTACCATACTATGTATTTGCCCCATCCGATCATGGATATTTGCTCGAGGATTTCACCGAATCGGAATGCTGCTCCGAATTCACCGTTATTCAGGGCCATGTTGGCGATGGCAATGGATGCAATTAATCCTAGGATTATGGCTAGGATAATTCCAATAATTGCGGTTCCGCCCATTAGTCCCATGAATAAGGCAGGGTTGGCCATGTTACCTGCGTCAGTCACAGATATGCTGGCGATTGAAGCCCACATTCCAATAAATATTACTATCGCTGGGATCAAGAAATATACAAACTGTACTACAAATATTTTTAAACCGTCTATTAACATCTCTCCCCATTCATCAAAGTCAGGGAGTTCGTCAAAACCGGCAATGGAACCTTTTAAAATTCGGAAAAAGTATCCCATTACTAGGAAGACTGGTATTATTAAAAAGCTTATTAGGAATAAAATTCCAAATATTAATACTTTTTTCCAGTCTTGAGACGGGTAACTAAGGGAATTAGAAATAATTTCTCCAATATCCATGTTTTTACCTCCTATTTTTAGGTAACTATTATTTATGTTTCTTTTCTTATAAAGATGATGTGTTCTATTCACTATATAAGTAATAAAAATCCTAAAAAGTGAATAGTTAAGGTAATATTTTTAAAAAATTGTTTTCAAAAATAATGTTCACTGAGTTTCCAATCCTGAAACGAACAGAAGTCCCACAGCCCGGGCATATAATAGGTACAGGTAAGGGTAGAGGACTAATATGATTAAAAGCCAGCCCAAGATAGGCACCAGTCCAATAACCGTGGCAATGAACCCCATGGCCATGGCCACTAAAATCATCATCACGTACCAGATGATGAAGTCCACCCAGCCAATGGCTTTGATGATATTCATTATTTCCCGGAAACGGAAGGCAGCTCCAAGTTCACCATCGTAATAAGCCATATTAGCCACCCCAATTACGAAGAAAACTCCAAATATAAGGGCCACAACCACTCCCAGGATCAATAATCCTCCCATTACACTGAATGCGCTGTAAACTGCAGCCGGAGCCAGATTACTCTCAGATGCACTGAGGGAAATAAACGAACCAATGGAAGCCCAGATACCCATGAACATGATCAGGGAGGGAACAATGAAGTAGACCAGTTCCACCACAAAAATTTTAAGACCATCCATGAACATTTCTCCCCATTCATCAAAGTCCGGGAGCTCATCTACTCCTGCAATTGACCATTTAATAACTCTGAAAACATATCCAATCACTAAAAAAGCAGGAACAATTAAAAAACTGATTAAAAACAATAATCCAAGAATTATGACCTTTTTAAAATCCCTTGATGGATATTTCATAGCATCTGAAGTTAAATATCCGATATCCACATGATCTCCTCCTTACCATTTCAGGAACATAAGTTGCAATGATTATCAAGCACCTTAAATCAAGCTTTCCTTTACCAAGTTTCCCTTAAATTCCCTCCCTACATTTAATTCCTTTACAGAGAGATATAAACTTTACATGGACAGGTAATTTAAATGGATGAGAAAACTTACTTGGATGAGAAAAAAACACAAATCTTTAAAGTTTAAGATGGTAACGATTAGAAAAATAGGGAAGTTTTCAAGTTTATTTTTAGTTTCCGAGTCTATATTCAGTTTTCCGTTCTATGTTCAGTTTCCAAGTTTATCTCCAGTTCGCAAGTTTACTTTCATAATGTTCCTTGATTTTAAAAAAAATCTAACAAGCTTATATCTTTGAAAATATAGATAAATTGGAAATCACATACAAATGATATGAAAATCTCATGTCTGATGAATCCTTAAAAACGTAATATGGTGAAGCAATGAAATGGCAAGTTATTCTCTTAATTGTTCTGGCTTTATTCGGAGGTTACCTTGTTATTTCCACTGCAACTGGTCTGGTTGAGCCAGTGGGGAGGTTGGGCTTTGTGAAACTAGCTAACCCTGATATGTACCCGGGTCATCCTCATTCTCAGCTTTTAGCGGACTATGCTCGGGAAAGAGGCTCCAAATGTGCCCTGGTGGTGCATTTTGCCGGTGATTCCAATTATCGCAGTTACATGGAAGGTGATGTGTACATAATAGAAATGGCCTTTATTGACACCAATGGAACCGGTGCCGAGGGCCCCACCAATTATATGGATTCACTTAAACTGGCATTATTCGGAGTTCCCGATGGCCGCTATAAATTCAAGGCCGATGGACTGACCTTTAACAGTTGGAACGATGCCCGTAAACACATTAAGAAATTGGCTGCCCAGAAAGGTCAACAGGGGCCCATCCCCATGGTATGGCACGGAACTGCAAGATCTGGTAACCCCATATTCACCCAGGGTTGTGGATTACCACTCTACTTTTACATAAACTGGAAGGAATACGGGCCGGTGGCTGCTTATTATTACACCATAAAGGGAATGCTAACTCCTTACTTGAGTTTACCCTTCCGTAACTATGAACTTCAACACGCCTCTGAACTGCAGTACTACTACACCCACCACATGCTGGACTATCAGTAAAAAAAATATAATCCAATTAAAATATAATCCAATTAAAATATAATCCAATTAAAATATAATCCAATTAAAATATAATCCAATTAAAATATAATCCAATAAAATTAATCCAATCATTTTTTTTAGTAATCATGACTTTTTTTGCGGTGCTCTGTTTTTCTTACATTATTCACATATTTTCTAATATTCAATATTTTTATTATCTAGGGTATTAACTTTCAAAAAAGGAATATTTTTTTATCAGACTGTGCGTCATAGGGGTTTTAATCAGGGTTTTAATTATTTAAATAGGTTTAATCCATTATATTGTCCTTTTATGGATATAGTTCTGGGAATGGATTATTCATAACTGCTAATGGCATCTTCAATGAAAGATAAAGGTGCATCTGTTTTCAGACCATTGGGGTTGAAATGAGTTCGTGTAACAATGTAACCTCCTTCTTTAATGAAATTCATTACCCCTTCCATGGGAGGCGCACTTATCTTCAATTTCCGGCAAATTGCATGGATATCATAGAATGTGGGAGGGGTCCCTGACTCGGCCAGACATTTTTCCAGGAGCTTGGAAACCTCGTTCTTCTGATTAATCTCAATTTCCGGCAGCATATCAAGCATACCACTTAAAAACTCAGCATTCTGCATTTCCCCGCACCATAGTGGACCGCCAACATTCCAAACCTCGCCACATGCCGGGCAATTCATGGATATTCGGGGAACCATCCCCTTAAAAACCCGTCTATTAAGGCATTTGGGACAGTGTGCTATGTAACCAAGGTTTTCAAGAGATTCATCTGTATTTTTAGCTCCTTTACCAACCATGGCATAGAGGCGCATGTAATGTTCAGTGCTGTGTGAGAACTGGAAATTCAGGCACTTTTTATACTTGGAAAAGGTACGGGACAGGAAACCAGCCAGTATCCTGAGACCAGTTTCATGACAATATTCATTTCGAAGAGGCTTAGCACCGTACTTCCGTATACAGGGTTTCCTGTAGGTGCCGCACAGGGCGGAAGTGTCGGTAGCAGTGACGCAGATAATTCCCCCTGCTTTAATACTAGCTGCCGCTGATTCAACATAGGGTGCAGGGGTTCCGAATGGGTCTATGTCCACCACATCAAATTTACCCTTACACTTGCGAAGAATTAGATTAGCATCCTCCCGACAGGCCTTCACGTTGGTCAAACCATTTTCCCGGATGTTTTCATTGGCCAGTTCAACGGCCAGTGGATTTAAATCGTTCACCACTGCCAATGAAACACCATCAATCTCTTTAGCATAACGGATTCCCCTTATCCCACTACCTCCGAAGGCATCGCAGATAGCCATATCATCATCCTTCAAGTTGCGGTACTGGGTTAGGGCAACAACTGATAAGTCCCGGTTAAGTTCCATGACTGGATTGAAAAAAACAGGAGCCCTGGATGTTACTTTCTCGAATTGTGGAATCTTAACCCTAACTTGGCCTTCTTCTACGTATAAAAACTCTATTTCATTAAATTCAACCATCTAATTAACCTCAAATATCCCTGATAATCCTATTATAATTCTATTTATTCAATTGGAGATGTGTTACTATTTAAACTGTTTTAATATTAAGTAGCTTCCAGTCAGAATCATCCAATATTTTAATATTCAAAATTTCTTTTATTAATCTCTCTATTAATCATTTATCTCCTAAAAATCAACCTATTAATAATATTATATTATATTATATTATAGAAAAGAGAATATGTGGGATTATATGGAGTAAAAACAATGTCATCACTCAATTCATCAATATCATTTTTAGAGAACGCATCGGAAGGTAAAAACAACTGGTGGAGATACCTTTTAACTGTTGTTGTTTCCCTGGTTGGAGGTAGCCTGTTAGCGGGAATTATACTGGGAATGTTACTGGCAGTAATATCAGTATTCTTCGCAGGAGAAATATCCAACATCTACCCCTTCATTCAATCTACTATTTCCAACCCAATTTTCCTGGTGGTTTTGGTGGGTATCAGTTACACCATCTCAGTTTTCCTCTTCTACATCTGCCTGAGATTCGTGCACCATAAAAAGTTTTTAAGTGTGATCAACACTGTTTCCGGGTTAAGATGGAAACTTTTACTTAAAGGACTGGTTTTATGGGCATTGATCCTGTTCATACTTTCATTACCTTCTTTGATATTCAATCAGGGAGGTTACGAGATTACCTATAACTCGGAGAGTTTCCTGATCCTTCTAATCATATGTCTATTAGCATTCCCAATTCAGGCTTCATTTGAGGAGATTCTATTTCGAGGATACCTCATGCAGGGCTTCAGTTTAGTTTCCAAAAAACCCTGGGTTCCGCTTGTACTAACCTCCCTAATATTTGGGAGTGTGCATGTTCTTAATGGAACCAATCTGTACATGGATCTGTCCATTGTGGCATCTACCTTTGTCATTGGAATGATGTTGGGAATCATAGCCCTGGGAGATAATGGTATAGAAACTGCTATGGGTGTGCACATAGCCAACAACCTTTACGTGGCATTATTTTTCAATTCTACAGATTCCGGGCTTCCAGGACTACCTTCCATGGTCACGACCCCGGCGTCAGAACCATTCAGTGGCATGCCCTTCCTGATCCTGGCTGCTATTTTAATGATCGCCATCCTGTTCTGGGGGCGTAAAGAAGATATCATAAGAATATTCCGTTAAATAATCCCATATTCTTATTTTTAACCCTTAATTATCTCTTTTTTTTAGAATGTAGGTATATTTTTAAGTATGAAAATCAATGTAAAAATCGTGGATGAAAGGCAAGTGTAAATTGAAATATTTTTTAACAATCATTTATCCAAAATAATGGATTAAGCCCAGCTATGGGATTCATGGGCTGGGAAATGATTTAATTAAGACTTATCTATTTTATCCCGGATGTTAATTACAGGTGAATTTTATGATACCAGTTGCCAAGCCCCTTATCGGTGAAGAAGAAATTGAAGAAGTGGAAAAAGTTTTAAGATCAGGTTTCATAGCTCAGGGCCCACGAGTGGCAGAATTTGAGGAAGCATTTGCCAGTTACATTGGAACCGAACACGCAGTTGCCACCAGCTCAGGAACCACAGCCCTACATCTCTCTTTATTGTCCATGGGCATAGGGAAAGGTGATGAAGTTATAACCACTCCCTTTAGCTTTGCAGCAACAGGGAACTGTGCACTATACGTGGGAGCCAGGCCAGTTTTTGTGGACATAGATCCCGCTACCTTTAACCTGGATCCCCAACAGATTGAAAAGGCCATCACTAAAAAAACCAAAGCAATCATACCAGTCCACCTCTACGGACAACCTGCCAAAATGGACAGTATTAAAAAAATAGCAGAAGAAAATGATCTCATGATTGTTGAAGATGCTGCCCAGGCACACGGAGCCATGTTCCAGGATAAAATGGTCGGTTCACTGGGTGATATGGCTTGTTTTAGCTTTTACCCCACCAAAAACATGACCACCAGTGAAGGGGGGATTATAACCACCGACAATACCGAACTTGCGGATAATGCCAGAATACTGCGTGCTCATGGTGAAAAGGAAAGATACCAACATTCTGTTTTGGGATACAATTTCAGGATGACGGATATTGCAGCGGCCATTGGTCTGGTGCAATTGAAGAAACTGGATGGGTTTAATCAGAAGAGAATAGAAAATGCAGAATACCTCACTGAACATTTAAAGGGAATTTGCGGAATTGAACCTCCATTTGTTTCCCCAGAGGTCAAACACGTATTCCACCAGTACACAGTGAGAGTTGAAGATGGGAAAAGAAATGATCTAATGAACTACCTGAACCAGGAAGATATTGGAACTGGAATACATTACCCTATCCCTATTTACCGACAGGAACTCTACCAGAAAATGGGATACAATGACCACTGCCCGTTAACTGAGAAAGCAGCTTCTGAAGTTTTATCTCTCCCGGTGCATCCTTCTCTCTCAGTTGAAGAACTTGAAAAAATAGTTATTGCCCTGGAAGGAGCTTCAGACAAGTTTTTCTAATATAATCAACATTCAAAATCTAAATAATTTTTTTTATCTTTTTTAATTTATTTTTGCTAATGGACATAAATTCACAGTTCATTACTTAAAAAACAGTTAATTCATTTATAAAAAGTTAATTCGTGAATAAACAGTTCATTTTTTGATTAGTAGGTTAATATCTCCTGTAATAATCTATTTGGGAATATTCTCAGAACTAGTCTAACTTAAGTAGGGTGAAAATCGCCCAAACTCCATTTTGTTATGGCAGTTTTTCCTCTACAGAGTGCACTTTATCTGCCATGGTCCGTTCACGGTCCCTGCGATCATCTATTTTAACGCTGGTGACCACACGTTCGGAACCTGCCTTAAAAACTGCTTCATGAGCAACTTTAATGGCTTTGAATAGTTCATCAGGGGTATCGGCTTCTATAAGGGTCCCCATGCCACTTAACTGGTATTGTATTCCAGTCGCATCCAATGCAGATACAGCAGCAGCCACATATTCGCTTAAACTGGTCCCAGGGGTGCCTATGGGAATTATGGTCAGTTCCGCAGATATCATAATAATTTTTATGTCCAGCCAGCCATATATTTTTTATGAAACACCTGGACAGTCAGAACTTCAACCAGGAACTTGAAACAAAGGTTAAAAAGATAATAACCGAATATAACCTGATAGATAAAGGGGATAAGGTAACAGTTGCTCTTTCAGGTGGAAAAGACAGTGTTTTAACCCTTCATATTCTGGATAAATTACTAAATGAAGATGAATTCGATTTTGAACTTATAGCCATTGCCATTGATGAAGGGATCGGTGGTTATCGTGAAGAAGGGATGGAATCTGCCCGCAACAATGCCCATCAACTGGGAGTGGAATATCATGAAGTATCCCTGGAAAGTGAGCTTGGATTTTCCCTGGATGAGGCATCCCAATTTTTCCAGACAGCATGTGTCCCCTGTGGTGTTTTCAGGCGTTACCTCCTGAACCGCACCGCCTGCCAATTCGGGGCAGATAAGCTGGCCACTGGCCACAACCTGGATGATGAAGTTCAATCATTCCTTATGAGTTTTGCTAGGGCTGATGTGAGGCGCTTTGCCAAGTTCGGCCCTAAACAGGACCGAATACACCCTAAAATGGTGCCACGTATCAAACCACTGTGGATGGTGCCCGAAAAAGAGGTGGGTATATGGGCAATTATGAATGAAGTGGACGTACACTTGGCGGAATGTCCATATGCTCATCAATCCCTACGTTCACGTTTGAAGAATTACCTCAACCAGCTGGAAGAGAACCACCCTGGCACCAAGATGAATATGCTTAAATTTTTCAAGAAAAACCTGCAAGTAGATAAAAAAGAGGTAAAACTGGCCCAGTGTCAGATATGCGGCGAACCATCATCAGCTTCCACATGTAAAGCCTGTGAGATGCAGGAATTTATTAAACAGAATTTAGGATAAAGGCAGAATTTAGGATAAAGGGTTTGAAACAGAATTAAGGGTATGAATTTATATTTTATAAGTAAATTTTGAGATAAAAATGAAAATAAAGTTAGATTAGGGGCTAGTTTAGATTAAATGGCTAAACGGGTAATTGTACCCACACCCTTACTCTTACCCTCCCTGAATATTAGTTTTTGCCCTTCACAGATGGCATAGGGGCGATATTTAAATCTCATTCTTATCTGGCCAGTGTCCCCTGCAGACAAGTATTCCTGGTTAAGGGGTCTAAAACAGGTGGTTTCGGCAATGGTCTCAATATGGGTTATGCACTCGTAACCATCTTTGATGGTAGTGGGGTGTACCAGTATGGCCACATCAGCATCAAACTCCCTAACTGCACGAGGATTATAATCTGGATGACATATGATCATTCCCCTTTTTATTTCATCCATTTCCAGGCCGGTGATGGAAATTCCGACCACTTCCCCCACTCCCGCACTTTCTTTGCGGTAGTGATGCATTTCAATGGTCTTAACATTGACCGGGAGGAAATCACCAGAACTTGAAGGGCCTAGAATAAGTTTCTCACCTTTTTTAACCTTACCCTGCCTTATGGTTCCGCTGACTACAGTTCCCACACCCATAACTGAGTATATCTTATCAATGTACATCATGAATGGTTTATGAGCTTCTTCTTCATGGGATGGTATTTTAAGACCTGAAAAAAGCCGGTCTAAAAGTTCAAGTCCCTCACCAGTAACTGGGGATGCTTTAATAACTGGAACCAGGTGGTGGTTCATGTTTTTTGTCAGAAAATCAGCGTCATTCATGGTTTTCACCATGTAGGGGATCCTTCCCACCAATTTCAGCAAGTCAAAAATCTCCTGCCTTACTGCTTGAATCCTTTCTGGACTTACCATGTCGATTTTAGTCATTACCACTATTACTGGTAGTTCCATGGCCAGGATGATCCCCAAGTGCTCCCGGGTGATATGGGTGGGTCCCTGGTCAGCTGCCACCACTAGAAGCCCGTGACTCAGTTTTTGACCCACAATACCCCGTATGGTAGTGCGTAGCCATGGTTCATGCCCTACAGTGTCCACGAAAGAAATAAGCTTATCACATTTTTCCACCATAAGAGCTTTATCTCGCTTGTTAAGCGGATTTTTTATTTGCACTGGTTCTCCATTTTTAAAACCATAGACTGCAAAGGAGAGATCAGCAGATAGTCCCCGTTCTATTTCATGTTTTTGAACATCCAGAAATATGCGGGTGCTTCCTGAACCAGTATCAAGTTTTCCGGTGGTTATTGTTCCCACCAGGGTGCTTTTCCCATGGTCCACATGCCCGGCCACTCCAATGAGTAGATGGTCTGGTTTGCTATTTTGCCGGCGACTGATGAGTACCTTGGCAACTTTTCCCCTATCGGCGGATTGTTTTTCCACCTTTACGATTTTGGAATTTATTTCCCTGGCCAGTTCACCCAGAACATGGAGGGATTCGTCCATCGCTGATTTTTCCAGTCCCAAAAGTAAGCCATCATCATCGACTCCAATAAAATAAATAGCTTCCCCGTTTCCCCTTTCCAGACGGTACTTCATTTGGGATGCCAGTTGTTGTCTGCGGGCAGTTAAAAGATGAGTATCTGAATTAAGATTTTCTTTGAATTCTATGTTCTTCCTCTCACCTTGGCTGGTGAGGTTGGAGAAATTATCGGTACTCATAATCAAACCTGATGTTTTATTATTGAGCTTGTATATTCTTTATATTATTATCGTGACTAGGATAAAAAAAGAGTGTTATCTTGGAGTAATAATTATCTTGTGGATAAAGAATTACACTTGATTTTATTAAATTAAATATCATTTCATTGTCCTATTTAGGTTAAATCATTATTTGTATTAAAGTAATCAAATTTGGCGGGTTATTATTCATACACACCCTCTAAAACTAATTTAATTGAGTTTTAATGGTTTTAGATAAATTCATAGTACTGGTTGCTCACCTGGAAAAAAAATATGAAATAAATTAATAGAAGATTAGAAAAATTAATAAATTAAATAAATAATTAAATAAAATTATAACTTAGAATCATGAATTAGATGAATACTCACTGTTCCAATTCCTATTTCATAATTTATTGGCAGTGGTAAAATAGGCCCCACCATACTTTTCTTCCTGGAGTTCCTGGACTTTTTGAGAGGCTGTCTGCGGGTCTTCAGTTCTGGCTATGATCCGCCTTTGGGCAACCTTCAAATTCTTCCCACAGACACATTTCTTTACTTTCACGCTGTCCTTGGCATAAACTGCCCTTCCACAGTTACATCGGAATATCAAGTACATTTAAACCAACTCATTTAACTGGCTACTTAATGATTTTACTTAATTCTAACTTAATTCTTATAATTCTAATCCTAAGTTTTAGGGAGTTTTCATCTTGATGCCCTCTATTCTCTACCAGATTGTTCCATGTATAAAATAATTCTACATACCCATTAATCTGTTGATCAGGGGTATGAGAACGTTGGGTATGGATAGGAAGACTCCAATGGTGGTACCGATGTTGGCTCCCACCACCACCAGCAGTATTCGGAAGAGGTTGTTGTTCCACATGTCCCGTAAGCTTTCACTCTTGGATAGGCTGGCCAGGTCCTCCATGGACACTCCCCTTAATTTGGCCTCCACTATCCCTGCAAACCATCCCGCAGCTAAAAGGGGGTGAATGGCAGTGAATGGGGCTACTATAAAAGCAGTGATGGCGGAGGGGATTTTTGATCCTGCTAAAAGAGATCCGGCGAACGCTAATCCTCCGGTGAGTAATACGAACTCCAGAAGTCCGGATTGGATGTTGATCCCCTTTAGGAATGCCAGTGCAAATATTATTATGAACACTGCAGGTATGGCAAATAGGATCAGTTTGGTGATGCTGATCTTTGATTCTTTTAACTCCATAAGCTGGTAGAGTGGGGGTATGTCCTGAGGGTTTTCCATGTTCTTCTGGATTCCCTTCTTGTGCCCTGCCCCTACCACAGCCACCACTTTTCCATCCAGATCAAGGAGTCTTTGGGCCATGAAAGCATCCCTCTCTGCCACCAGGACCTCGTAAGCGCGGGGGGACATTTCCTGGAAGTATCCCATAACTTCTTCCAGGGCATCACCCTGCTTTATACTTTCAATATCATCAATAGCTTCATCTTTGCTGAAAAACGATGCAATAATGCTGTAAACGAATTTAGCCTTCTCCCAGAAACTCATCTGATTCAAAGCCCGTTTGAGGGTGATCTGGATATCCCTATCAATGAGGGCCACCTTGGCCCCTGCTTCTTCGGCGGCTTCTGCAGCGGCTAACATCTCTGAACCGGGTTTGACTCCCACTTCATCTCCAATCTTTTTCTGAAAGTAGCTGAGGAACCCGCTCACCAGGAACATGGTGAAATTGTTCCCCTTCAAGATTTCCCTTATTTTTATCTCTTTCTCCTCGTTAACTCCGTTTTTTTCATTGAGAAGATTCTGGTAACGGGCGGCATCAAGTTCCACTGCTACGATGTCTGGTTCACACTCTAAAATGGTATTCCTTACTTCTTCCACACTTTTCTCCGATACGTGAGCAGTGCCAATGATTGTTAAATTGTCCGGTGCCATTAGATCACTCTAAATTCAATTTCGAAAACTTTTTCATTAAATGTAAAAAGATTTTTAATTAATTTAATTCTGGATTCTCCAATTATTAATAATGAGCCTAATGATATAATATGCGCCTATAAAAAACTTTTCATTCTATCTTATTCAAAAAATTATCAAATTCAATCATAACATTTTATTTATGAGTAATATATTCTGGATTAATGTCAAATCTATTTAATCCTGTCTTTATCTTAGGTCTTTAGATTTATTCTAAGACTCTGATTAATCCGTCTTTAAATTCAGGTACCTGTTGTGATTTATTTCGCTGGAGACAGAAGTCAATATCTTCTCCAAATCCCAATTTCCTCAGATTCCTTGCTGATCTTGAATTTCGAACTGCCTGATCCACCATTTCAGGGTTTTGAATTGCTAAACATGCTGCCTGGGCCATTTCATCCAGTTCCTGATCCTGCAAGTGGGAGATTATTTCACCCGCACCCAGAAAATCTTCAATGGCAAAATCTCCCCTTACTCCAGCCATAACCACTTCTATATGGTCTGTTGCAATTTCTCTGGCTTTTCTTGCTACGGCTTTGGCGTTTATAAAGGTGCCTATCAGGGCACGGCCGGTGATACCCTCCAGGATCCGGGTCCCGTTACTGGTGGTGATGATCAGGGTTTCACCCTGCAATTTCTGGATTTCAAGGGGGGAATTTCCAACATCGAATCCTTCAATGGTTGCACCTCTCCTTTCACCTGCCAGAAAGGCCTGGTGTTGAGGGGCCAGTGCTAATGCTTCTTCTATTTCCAGCGTAGGGATGATATTAGGGATTTTATCCAGGGCCACAGTGATGGTGGTGCTGGCCCTTAGAACATCCACCATGATAGCCACATCTTTAGAAAATGATCTCTCAAAACTCAGGGAAACTTGCATAATAACACCAAAAATAAGATAGTAAAGGTGAAAAAATAAAGATTTTTCTTATCTTTATTCCGGGATCTTCTCTGCAAAGGCGAATCTTCTCCGCACCGATGTTATTCGAACCTTAATTTCTTCACCTACCTTAGTTTCAGGTACAAAGACTACGAAACCTTCAATTCGGGTGATTCCATCGCCTTCTTTACCTACATCTTCAATTTTAACCTCATATTCCTCCCCTTCTTTTATAGGGGCCGTTTTTGGGGTTTCATCTGCTCCAAACAATGTACTCACATCCCGAGACCAGTATAGAAAGGTCTTGTTATGTTCTTTTTTTGTTTTATTTATTATTTAAGTCTTTGGTAGCTCTGTTATACTAATTATTAGCCTGGTTTTACACAACAATAATATGCTTTTTAATAGATTTTGAGTAGATCTGCAGAGAATATTAATTAAGTAAACCATTGATGTAATCATAAAAATGATTGTAATCATATATTTAATGAATGATTATTATAGTGGAATTGTAGTGAATTTGAGGTGTCCATGAAGATTTATACCACCCCCATGTGCCAGGAAGTAGTGAAGTTGGCCGGTGTTTCACCGTACACTGTAAAACAGAACCATGATTTTACAGGTGCTGATCTAGCTATTGTTCTTTCTGAGACTGAAACTGATTCCCCAAATATTAAAATAAAGTTAAATACATTTAAACAGATTTATGAAAGTATTGACCTTATTTCGAACACTTTAAAGACGGAAAAACTTGACATGGGGGAATGGGGGGATGATTATTCCCTCCATGTTTCTCGAGAAGCGAGAGTAATGGATGAAAGGAAAAAAATAAAAGTTAAGGTGTACTCTAATTTCATTAGAGAAATAGTGGATGACATGGGATTTTCCCTGGTGAAGGAAAAACCGGACTTTATAGTTTTCCCTGACTACCTTAAGGATAACCAAAATGATGATCTCATGGATGAAATAGAGTTTATGGGGGTTCAGGCTGTGGAAATCCCTTCTCACAAAAAAGCACCTTTAAATCCCCTGGAAAGAGCACAAATGCGATATAAAATTCTGGAGAGTAAACTATGTACGAAACCCTAACCTACATTGGAGGAGTTCACAAGCATGAGGAGATGACTGAACTTATCGAAGACCTGGGAGGGTTCGTGCTGCAGCAGAACATCAGTCAGATGGATCTGGTGTTAACCCTGGCAGTTCCCATGGAAGACGTGGAGAAAGTGGATGAAAAGGCCCGGGAACTTTTGGGAGAAATCAAAATTGCCCCAATGGCCGGGACGGAAATTGCCATTGTATCTCCCACATTGGCCCGTCAACATCTGCCTCACTCTGCCTGTGATATTTCCGAGTACCTGCGACGATTTGGTGCCAAGGACAACATGATTGGCCTTTCCAGAGGAGCTGGAAAGGGAATTGCACGGATTTCAGAGGACGAAAAAAGACTCATAGAGGAACATGATCTGGCAGTTTTCGCACTGGGAAGCTTCAGAGAGTGTCTAATGAACAAGACTCATCTTTTCCAAGATATTGACATACCAGTGGTGGTCACCGGTGCGCCAGAAATGGATTTAGAGGATTTACCTGGAGCAATGGCTTATGTGGGGGGTTTAGGGCGAATACCACGTCGTTTGAAAAGGGGGGAAAATATCAGAGCCCTCAAAAAACTGGTGGAAGTTGTTGAGGATATATTTGATACTCGCCGAAAAGAGATGATGGATGATCCACCTATTGTACCATCCATACTGGTGAAAACAGAAATTGAAAACCAGGTAGAGGCCGTGAAAGAGATCTATTCACCAGCACCCATTGTAAGTCAACTGGATGGAGTGCGAGTAAAACTGGACTATGATGCCTACAAAGACCAGATTGCCGAGGTGATAGTAAATGGGCACCGTCTGGGGGATGTTTCTGAAATCAAAAAATCTATGATGTATGACTACATTCTGGTGAAACTTTTACCAGAAACCTCCATAATCTAACTTCCATAATCTAAAAAATCAACACTGGATGTTGCGATCAAACATTAGAAGGTTTGGAATCATCAATCGCCATATCATTGTATTGATGGTAAGTTCCATTAACTAAAAATTCCCCATCTTTTTTGGGTCAAGATTTATTTTATTATTAATAAGAGAATTTAAGGGAAATAATACAGTTATAATGAGTTTTAGGGGTTTTAACTGGATGAATTTGTATACACCGTAATACAATGGAATTTCAAAGGCGGTTTAAATGAGAAGAATTATACAGTATGCAATGTTCATATCACTATTTTTCGTGGGATTTTTAGTCCTTAATTACTATGTTTTGTATGGTATGTCATTTTTACTGGGTTTACCAGTTGGTAATGGATTTTATGTGGTAATGGTAATTGCATCTATTTCTTATCCCCTGGCCACTTTAATAGAAAAGATGGTTTCCAATAATTTCACCCGCATATTCTATACTCTGGCTTCAGCATGGATGGGAATATCCTTTTATCTGCTTTTTATGTTGATAATCTATCTGTTATTATCTTTTTTCTTCCCGTTACCTCGTGGAAGTGCGGGTATTATAATAATAGTGTTAACCTCCATCATCAGCGCATATTCAATCTATAACAGTTATTTATTGGAAATAAATGAAACAGAAATACACTTAAATAGCTTAAAACAGGATTTAAAGGCAGTTCATCTTAGTGACATTCACATTGGTTCCATTCGTAATTCGGGTTACATGGAAAGAATAGTAAATGAAACCAATAAGTTGAATCCTGATGTGGTTTTTATAACTGGGGACATGGTTGACGGCAGTGCCCGACTACACAAACACACATTCAAAGCCATTGATAGTTTAAACGCCCCTGCTTTTTTTGTAACTGGTAACCATGAGACTTATGAGGGTTTGGAAGAAGTTTTCAGGGTTCTGGGAGGTACCAATCTTAAAATTCTCCAGGAGGAATTGGTTGAATTTAAGGGGATACAGGTGGTGGGTGTGGGATACTCCCACAGGGGTGATCATCTAAAAAACACATTATCTAATATGGAAATTCAGAATGAAAAGCCATCAATACTTCTTTACCATCTTCCGGTAGGGTTAGATGAGGTTAATGCTGCAGGTATTGGCTTACAACTTTCTGGCCACACTCACAACGGTCAGATGATACCATTTAACTTCCTGGTAAAGCTGATGTTCCCCTACATCAGCGGATTCTATGAGTACCATGGAACTCAACTATACGTATCTCAGGGTACTGGTACCTGGGGGCCTCCCATGAGACTTGGTTCCAGGTGTGAAATAGTATCACTCAATTTAAAATCATCAGATCATGAGAAGCATAAATAGGATTTTTTAATAAATTTCATTCTCCAAGTTTGGTATTGTATCAACGGGAATGGGTATTATATTTGGGTATGGAACATCCCTTAATTCTTTTTAAAGATATTTTGTATTTTTTTTTAATTATTCATTTAATTTTAAATTTTCTATTAAAAGTTAATTAGGTCTATTTGAATATTAAAACAGGATTAAAAAATCTTTTTTTTATTAAAATCATTCAGGAGTATAATGAATTTAATCGGGGAGTGACTAAACTATATATAAGTGTTTTGAATATATATTCATAAAGCCTAGTTTCAGAAGATCTGGTGTACACCTCCAACCTAAGCCTGTAGAAAAATCTCCAGGGCATTAGTTGAAGGCAAAATAATCCAAATAAAAGGAGGAGATTACGTTATGGATAAAAAAAGATACCAATGTAAAAATTGTGGTTTCGGATGGTTCAGTCCCCATAAAGAATATGAAAAATGCCCGGACTGTGATTCAGAAAACATAAGTGTGGACATTGTTGAAGAAGATATTCCCAAATCCACAGCACAACCTGGATTGGGAGGAAGAGGTGGGCAAGGTGCCAGAGCAATGGGTGGAGGACCTCCAAGGGCATGTAAATGTCCTGAATGTGGCTATGAATATCCAAAGACTCCGGGAATGCCCTGCCGTAACACTAAATGTCCGGAATGTGGTATTCCGCTCTGTGGTTCGGACTAAATAATTAATGGAGGAGATAAATATGGTATTAGTATGTGTTCCCAGCCGGGATAACGGGGGTTTAAGAGGAAAAATATCCCCACATCTGGGAAAAACTCCCTATTTTGTTTTAATCAAATGGCAAGATGATCAAATAGATAATTTCCAGATATTGGAAAGCAAAGCAAAACATGTGGGGGGAACCATGACTCCTGGTGAATTCATCACCGGTTCAGGAGCTAACACACTTTTATGTGGAAATCTAGGCCACAAAGCGTTTCAAATGCTTCAAAGGGCTGGAATTGAGGTTTATGTCGGCGCATCAGGAACAGTCATCGAATCTCTGCAAGGCTGGGCAGAAGGAAAACTAGAAATGGCCAGCATGGATACCGCATGTTCTCATGGTCATAGTTGAGATACCCCCGTATTAAGCGGGGGAATTATTAAAGGAAACAGCATTAAGAGAATACTAAAGGCAATTTAGTTAATTGCTGATAATATCATTGATTTTTCTAAATTTCATTCATCTAATAAATTAAAATCATGAATGAATTTTGAGGTAAGAGGGGGGTGGGATATATTTTTAAGTAATTTATGGGGGTTGATTGTGTTCATAGGATGATAATTTGGGCAATAGGTTAGAATCTAATTCTAAACCCTTAAAATAAGATTTTTTTTAGTAATTATTAGTACTTAAATTAAAATTTAGTAATTGGTATTAAAAATTTGAAAATTAAAAATAGATATTCACTTTTTCCGGATTCCAAAAAAGTTTATAGCTTCAATCAAGTCTTGGAATGCTATTAATTCAGTTTTAAGAACATCATTTTTACTCAAAGTACCACTCATCTCACCATCAACACTGAGTTTGTCTGGTCCTCGGGCAACTATCCGTTCTGTACCATCCCGGCTCAAGATTTCTGTGGCTTTCTTGTCATGAACAAAAGCCCTCCCTGGGATGATAACTGTTTCTTTAAGATCATCAAGGTCTAAATCTTCAAGATCTCTCTGGGTTATAAGACAGCCAATATCCTGGTCTACGGCCACCACATTTACCAAATCAGAAGCTCCAATGGTGTTAAAAACACGTTCAATGTAGGGTTTAGCAATTTTACTGGTTAAGATGGTTGCCTCAGAAATTACCTCTGATAATATTTCCAGGTAGTGAAGGTTTTTCTTTTGAGTCAGGGCGAATGGTGAATCATTTTCAGGGTCACATACTGGTGTACCAGTAACTCGGAGGTTGAATTCCTGGTTAATGCTGCGCACAAGTTCTTCAAATTCCTGGAGGTTATGTGGTTCAACTCCTTCAATTATCGGTTCGTTCCCAAGTATAAGGCCCTGGTTACGGTAGTTGGCAAATCTCATAAGGATGAATGCCTTGGCACCCCATTTTTCCAGATCAGCGCATGTTTCCCTGAGCGCCTCACCATCGTTAACACCGGGAACGATTACTGCAGCTGCGTGAACTTCACAACCTTCTGAAAATATTTTAAGAGCATCTAGTGATGCTTGGGGGTTTTTATCACCCATCCAAGTTTTCCGTAGTTCAGGGTTGGTGGAGAAAACAGTGAAAGTAACCTCTTCTACCCCGTGGGATAAAATGTCAGAGGCCATTCGAGGATCATCAATACCCTTTCCACTTGTGTATCCGAGGTGAATAGGAATTTCCCACTGGGAAAATGCGGATGTAATATCCAGAAGGTGAGGATAGCAGCTTACATCTCCACCCCCGCTAATGTTAATCCTAAGATCGTCTTCACGGAAATTTCCCATCATTAAGGAGGTTCTAACAGAGTTAATAACCATGAATGGTGGAATGAATTCGTTTTTTGTTTCCCGCACTCCTGAAGAGCACTGTTCACAACCGAAACTATTCGGAAGGCATGATCTACATCCGAGGGGATCTGCATCTTTTACCTTTCGAAAATAACAGTATTTACAGAAGCCTCTGCAATCTTTACCAGGGATTCCACCCACATCTGCGATTATTTGCATAATACCAACGTTTTATACGTTATAATATGATAAAATAAGATATTTTCTGATTCCCACCTTAAGGGGGGACCATTATATGCGCCGAGATAAGTTTACGAAATTGTCACTTATAAGTCTTTCTATTTGATTCAAGAAGAAAGTTTAATACATACCAAACAGTAAACGGAGACTCGTATATCAAATTGTACCATGGGGACTTTGAACCCCAACTGAACAGAATTATTTTCTGTTTAAACATGAATTGGTGCGAAGAATTGGTATGCAAGAATCTGTAGGAGGGA
>Ga0074193_1000270_pt1 | contig 94833 bp, 93 predicted proteins | sample EPASupsiteHSE605_FD_64523 | JGI IMG/M metagenome (GOLD analysis project Ga0074193, IMG submission 64523) | Bioremediated contaminated groundwater from EPA Superfund site, New Mexico - Sample HSE6-05 | ecosystem: Environmental > Aquatic > Deep subsurface > Groundwater > Contaminated ... | reverse complement strand
CAAGGGTTATGGCTCAGTTGGTTATCTTGGCATCCTTGTAGTAATAATCCCTGGAATCTTTGTGGCCGGATATAAAAATAAGAAGGCCGCCGAATTCAGAGCAGCAAATGGAATTGTTGAATAGTTACTAATTTATAGCTCCTTAAAATTTAATATATATAAAACAAGCTAAACGAGCCTGAAAATTCATTTGAATTTTCAGGCTCGTTTAAACTAAGCTCTATAATCTAAGTCTTTATTAAAATCAATAAATTAGCTTTCTAATTCATTATTAAGACCATATTTCTTAATCTTACGCAGGACCGTGGTTTGATCGATACCTGTAGACTTAGCTATCTGGCGGCTGCTGGAATGTAGTTTCATAGCATGGCATAAAATTTGTTTCTCAATTTCTTCCACGGCCTGGGGAATAGGAACAAATCGATTAAGGGTAACCGCTTCGCCAGAGTCAGCCGGGTTTTGGATGTTATGACAACCATCCCAACCCGGTAAAGATGATAATTCTACATAATCCCCATTACTCAAAACAACCATACGTTCAACTGCATGTTTGAGCTGACGGATATTGCCAGGCCACGTATAGCTTTCAATAGCCCTTAATACATCTAAACTTATCCGTTTGTTCTGCCCATAGCGTCGGTTGCAGTCGTGCAGAAAGTACATACAAAGCGGGCGGATATCTTCTGGACGTTCCCGCAGCGGGGGTATGTCGATATTTACTACATTTAAGCGGTAGTACAAATCCTCTCTGAATTTGTGTGTTTGTATCATCGTTTCCAGGTCCTTATTTGTGGCAGCTAATAACCTTATATTTACTGGGGTAGGGGAGTTGGAGCCTACTCTGGTAATTTCGCCGGCATCCAATGCCCGCAGCAGTTTTACCTGCAGATTAAATGGAAGATCACCAATTTCGTCAAGAAAGAGGGTTCCCCCATCGGCGGTCTCAAACAATCCCTTTTTACCGGTTTTAAATGCGCCGGTAAATGCGCCCCCAACATAACCAAAGAACTCGGATTCCAGGAGTGGTTCAGGAATAGCCCCACAGTTCACGGCGACAAAAGGAGCCGATTTTCTAGGACTATTATCGTGAATGTACTTTGCCACAACTTCTTTTCCTACGCCTGACTCCCCAGTTATCAAAACTGTAACATCTACCGCGCTTACTTTCAGGGCTGCGGCATATAATTCTTTCATTTTAGTATTAACAGCTATGGGGCCGCCAGGAGATTGAGGCAGCTTATCAAGATGTTTAAAGTATAGTTCTTCCATCTCTTGAGCCTTTTCAAGCTGTTCCCTTAACTGTACCATTTCAGTCATATCCCGGGTATTAGTTACAACCAGTCGTACCTGACCCTTGTCATCAAAAATAGGGCTTGCGGTAACCATGACCGTTCTGCCTGGCAGCAGATTAGTATGGGTATAGGTAACTGGAGCCTTCTTTTCCAATACATCCAGGCATGCAACTTTTTTGTAAGGTTTATTTTGTACAAACTCTCGGAAGTTTTTGCCCACAATATCTTCCTTGTTAAGACCGGTTATACGAAAATACGAATCATTAACCATTACAACATCGGCATTGCCATCCGTCACCAGTATGCCATCGTAGGATTGCTGTATAACAGCAGCCATTTCAGAGTAGGTGAGGTCAATATTGTTAGAAGTAGAAGATGATGTAAAAGTCATTTGGTGATCACTCCTTCAAGTTGGTGATAAGCCAACAATTCCTATAATGGCTGATCAAAGTTAATAAGGATCTATTTTATATGCTACTTTATCTAAAGTCTTTGTGCAAATTCACTCATACAGTTCCCATTTAGCCGGCAGAACCTATTTTTATGGTAAAATAGCGAATACAAACAATGGTAAAATGTGCAGCAAGGTTGAATACTATTTATAGTAAAATGCGTAACTGAGGGGGAGCATTATCAGTGGACCAGACAATCAAACAGATATATGAAGAAACCAAAATATCGATTAAACAAATTAAAGCGACGGCATTATTATTGGATGACAGCAATACTGTTCCGTTTATTGCCCGATACCGTAAAGAGGTAACCGGAGGTTTGGACGAAAATGAAATTCGTTTAATCGAAGAACGTTTAAAGTTTCACCGCAATCTGGCTCAGCGCAAAGAAGAAGTAATACGTCTGATCGATGAGCAGGGTAAACTCACTGACGAACTGGTGCAGCAAATTAATCAGGCGACTAAGCAGATTGAAATAGAGGACATTTATTTACCCTTTCGCCAGAAACGTAAAACTCGGGCATCAATAGCTCGCGACAGGGGCCTCCAACCTTTAGCAGACTATCTGATGTCATTCCCGGCTGAGGGGAATCCCGAGCAGGCAGCGGATAATTATATTACCGATCAGGTTCCCAATGCTGAAGCGGCTTTACAGGGTGCTATGGACATTATTGCTGAGCAAGTATCTGAAGATGCTGCCGCCCGGGGATGGATAAGACAATATACCCGCCGCCATGGAATAATAAGTGTCAGTACTAAGGATAATAAGTTGGAATCACCTTACCGCATGTATTATGACTACCAGGAACCGGTAGGGAAGATACCGCCTCATCGCATATTAGCCATTAACCGTGGTGAGAGGGAAGAAGTTCTAAGAGTCTCCCTCAGTATTAATGCTGAAAAAATCCTGGATTTCCTGGCCAGGCGCTGGACTAAGCCTGGTATCACCGGTGCTTATGTTTCCGAAGCTATTCAGGACAGTTATATGAGGCTTATTAAACCATCTATAGAACGGGATATCAGGAACGAACTGAGCGAGCAAGCCGAAGAACACGCTATAAATATCTTTGCCCGCAACCTCAGCAGCCTTCTTCTTCAGCCTCCGGTCAAAGGACAGGTTATATTAGGTTTGGATCCGGCTTATCGTACCGGCTGTAAATGGACCGTTGTTGATGACACTGGAAAAATGCTGGAGGTAGGAGTTGTCTACCCCACTCCCCCTCAGCGCAAAATTGCTGAGGCCGAGGCTGTCTTGTCTGAGCGTATTCAAAAGTACGGGGTGACTGCTATTGCTATCGGTAATGGCACCGCCTCTCGGGAAACCGAGCAGTTTGTGGCGGCGCTGATTAAAAATAAAGATCTGAATATCCCTTATACTATTGTCAGCGAGGCTGGGGCTAGTGTTTACTCAGCCTCCAAGCTGGCCGCGCAGGAATTTCCTAACCTGGATGTGTCAGAACGCAGTGCTATCTCTATCGCTCGTCGGGTACAGGATCCACTGGCAGAATTGGTTAAAATAGAGCCAAAAGCCATAGGGGTGGGACAGTATCAGCATGACCTGGCGCCAAAAAAACTAGACGAGAACCTGACCGCCGTTGTAGAATCTGCGGTAAATAAGGTGGGGGTTGAACTTAATACGGCTTCCGCATCCTTGTTGTCGTATATTTCAGGACTTTCATCTACCGTGGCCAATAATATAGTGGAGTATCGAAATGCCAATGGTAAGTTTGAAAATCGCCAGCAATTGTTGAAAGTCTCGAAACTGGGGCCCAAATCATTTCAACAATCGGCTGGGTTTTTACGCATTTACGAAGGTGCCACCAACCCTCTGGATGCCACGGCTATACATCCGGAATCCTATAAACTAGCCGGGCAGATACTTGACTTTGTGCAAGCCAGGCCTGAGGAAATCGGGCAGCCTTTGCTGAAGGAAAAACTGGGGGCTTTGAATATTGCGGGTATTTCCGAGAGTCTGGGAACCGGGGAGCCAACCTTAAGAGATGTGATTGACTGTCTGTTAAAACCGCACCGTGATCCTCGCGAAGACTTGCCCGCTCCTATCTTTAGAACTGATGTAATGAGCCTTGCAGACCTGAAGGAAGGTATGGCATTGATCGGAACGGTAAGGAATGTAGTAGATTTCGGAGCATTTGTAGATATAGGAGTGAAGAATGATGGGTTGGTTCACCTCTCTGAAATGGCGGAACGCTACATCAGGCACCCCATGGAAATAGTCGCGGTGGGTGACGTTATATCGGTGCGGGTTCTGGCAGTTGACCGGGAGAGAGGCAAAGTATCCCTATCTATGAAGAACGTATAATAACTCGGGACCCCGAGTTATTTAGCAGGCACGGGTAGCAGGCACGGGGACGGTTCTTTTGCCTGCATGCCAGCCAACAAATGCAGGCAAAAGAACCGTCCCCGTGCCTGCTCCCGTGATCGTCGTCTGATCGGAACCGTCCTCTTGTTTGGGTTGCTACCTGCTAAATTGATTCTGAGCTAAATTAATTGTGTAGCCCGAAACGCTCTATATGCTCAGCTCGATCCTCTTTGAACACATCGCGCCTTTTATAACTCAAGCATAGAGTCTCTTCTTGTGCCAAACCACTTGATACGTTATTGTTGTATCCCACCTGGATACTGTGCAGAGTACACTGGTTGTCTTCAAAATAGGTGCAGCTGCTTACATTGCATCCAATGCCCTGTCTTCCATAAAGCTCACTCATTAAGATCCCCCCTGTTTTTTCTCTAGTTTGTGAACTTTGGGAAAAGTTATGCGGGGGACAGGTTTGGGACAGCGGGGACAGGTTATCAGTCCCACTATTCTAATCCAGGAGTGGGACGTAAACCTGTCCCTTCTGTCCCAAACCTGTCCCTCAGTCCTAGTTTCCAGCTACTCCACCTGAGACAATAAAAGTCATCATATCAGCGCTATTGGAGTCTAACAAGCGGACTTGATCTCGAGGGAAAACTAACAGCTGTCCGGCAAAATTGTAGGACTGTGGAACATAGACGGCAACAAATTCGTCCAGACCGAAGTTGCTTAGTGATTCGCAGGTGATAAATCCCATGACATGCGCATGGCTTTCATTTGAGAGTTGAACCAAAACTGGTTTGTTGAAGCTTTTTTTATCACCGACAAAAGCATTGAGCAAATCCTTTACCGAACCGTAAAGAAGTTTTACCAGCGGCAGACGATTGAGGATTCGATCCAAGTATACAAACAACTTTTTGGTGAGGAAATTAGAAACCAGAAAGCCTACCACGACAATCAGGAGTATGGTGGCAACGAAACCTACACCAGGAATTACCCCTACACCTGGTAAAGGGATCTTCAAAAGACCATCAATCTTTATAAATAGAATATAGAATATATAAAGGGTAAGTACGATAGGAACCATAAAGAGCAATCCTTCGAAAAAATAATTAATCAGCCTTTTCATATTAATCCTCCAATTCTTAATAACTCGGCATTAAAACAGCACTGAATTTAAAGTGCTTGTGCCCATTATATCCCAAAACATCTGCAGGAACACATCAAAAAGGGATAAAGCTGGAAATATGGGTGCGGATTTACCTATACATTATACGGCCAATATGAAATAATGAATAAATATGATTATAAACAGGCTATAAAAATCATAAAAGATGGTAAATCTAAACAAGAAAACAACTAATAAAGGGGAAATAGACGTATTGAAAACATTTGATGAACTGAAAATTCAGCCTCTAGTCCTTCAGGCAATCAGCAATATGGGATTTGAAGAACCTACTCCTATACAGGAAAAGACCATCCCTATTGCCATGATGGGTAGAGACCTTATTGGGAGGGCTCAAACCGGAACCGGGAAAACCGCAGCCTATGGAATACCTTTGATTGACAAATGCGAGGTTGACGCTGAGCAAATCCAGGGGATTGTGATTACCCCTACTCGGGAGCTGGCCATGCAGGTAGCGGAAGAACTCAATAAAATAGGGCAGAATAAAAAGATTAGATCTATACCCATCTATGGTGGGCAAGAGATAGAAAGACAGATAAGAGCACTTAGAAACCGGCCCCATATCATTGTTGGCACCCCCGGCCGCCTGATGGATCACATGAGGAGAAGGACCATCAGGCTCCAGCATATTAAAATGGTAGTCTTGGATGAGGCTGATGAAATGCTTAATATGGGCTTCAAGGAGGACATTGAGGAGATACTCAAACAAGCGCCGGAGGAGAGACAAAATTTGCTTTTCTCGGCTACTATGCCGCTGCATATACAGACTCTGGCCCGAGAGTTCATGAAAAATCCAGAGTTAATTCATATTGATCCTCGTGAAGTAACCGTTGCCAATACTGAACAACAATATATTGAAACCCCAGAAAAGATGAAACTGGATGTTTTGTGCCGTCTGCTCGATATTCAGAATCCAGATTCGGCTATTGTTTTTGGCCGCACCAAACGTCGGGTTGATGAAATTGCAGAAGCTTTAAGCAAACGCGGTTATTCAGCTGAAGGCATTCATGGTGATCTGAGCCAGAATATGAGAGATACAGTGATGCGTAAGTTTAGGACTGGAACGGTTGATGTTCTGGTGGCCACTGATGTAGCTGCTCGCGGCTTGGACATCACCGGGGTCACCCATATTTATAATTTTGATGTACCCCAGGATCCAGAGGGCTATGTGCATCGCATTGGCAGAACGGGACGCGCTGGCGAAACGGGCTTAGCTACTACTTTCGTTACTTCCCGTGAAATAAATCATCTAAAATATATTGAACAGCTAATCAAACATAAGATTACCCGCAAACCTATGCCTACTGCCAACGATGCCTTAGCGGGTTTGCAGCGCGTAGTTGTTGACAGTCTTCTGGGATTTGCTGAAAAAGAAGATATAATGCAGTATAAAGGCTTGGCCGAGAGCTTATTGGAAGAACATGATTCTATTACCCTGCTGGCTGCGGCTTTAAAGATGTTGACCAGGGAACCAACTAATAACCCTTTGCCGGAGCTATCGGCAGCTCCCCCTATGCCATTAAAAAGTCTTGATAAGGTCTATGACCAGAAAAAAGGATTCCGGAGAAAGTCTAATCCTCCCAGAAACTCTCCCGCTCCGAGAAACCCCAATGGTCCCAGGAACTCCAACCGAGGCCGATAACGAACTCGGCTTATATAAGAGCTCAGGGCTTCCACTTCCTGTGAAGTGGAAGCTTTTCTTTCAGGCTGGTCTATGAGTAATATGGAATTATACGGCAAGATATTATAGGCGATTTGCCGGGCTATTATTCTTCTAACTATTACTCTTATCTTCCAGCAGTTTTTTGATCTCATCAATTAATGGATTAATTATCTTAGGCATGCCACAACCCTCGCATGTCATCATCATCCAGGACTCAATCTTTGCCAGCACATCCTTTATTTCTTGCTCATTCATTCGAATCCCTCCCTTCATCTACGATGTCAAAAGTATAAATTATTATCTGAACCAACATTAGCGGTTGCTATCATGGTGACTCAATAATAAATGATTGCAATTTACATACCACAATTGTCTTATTGAGATAAAACGGCGCGGTATTTATTGACAAAGCGTACTGGGATAATTGGTTATCTCATCACTGCTATAGTTGCATAGTCTGACGAGGATTTGTATGATGGAGGTGGAGGCAGGCAGGTAACAAATAATCCAACAACAGGGCAATTTACTCAAAAATTGAACATTAGGACGCGGTTTTAAGGAAGTGAACTGTAATTGCTGAACATACTCCTGTTTAATAGTCGCATGTTCAATAGTCTATAAAAATATTACAAAAAAAAGAAAAATAATTACAAGCAAACCTGAAATGGTGCAGGAAATTAACATTATATGGGAAATTATATTGCTGGAGGTGAATTTTATTATGAAGTTGCGGGAAATTATGACTCCTAATCCCTTGACCTTATCTCCTAATCAAACAGCTGGCGAAGCAGCAATCATTTTCATGGAAAATAAATTTGATGGTGCTCCAGTTTTGGATGCAAATGGTAAACTAATAGGGCTTTTCACTAAGTCCCATATTTACCGCGTCATGAATAACAGGATGGATATCAATACAAAAGTTGAAGATTTAATGACTCGGGAAATTCTTACCGGACATCCTGATGATGAGTTTGGTGAGGTAGTAACTCCTACTGTACCCCGACTTCCAGTAGTTGATGAAAATGGTAAAGTAGTAGGGATTATTACCCGTGGGGATATAGCCAAGGCCTTCTTTAATTCCTACCGCAACATCTCGCTTGAATATGATACTATTATTAACTCGGCCTATAATATGATTGTTTCGGTTGATGAAAAAGGCATAATCAAGATCTGGAACTCGTCGGCGGCAAGATTGCTAGGTAGGAAGGCTGAGGATGTTATCGGCAAAAGCATAGTAGATGTATTGCCCACCAGTGATCTTATGGATATAATTGCGACTGGAAAAGTAGAACCGCTGAAGAAAGTAAAACTTGATGACCGCTACTTTATATCCAATCGCTCCCCCATAAAAAAGGATGGTAAAATTATTGGCGCGGTGGCGGTTCTTCAAGATATATCTGAAATGGATAAAATGTCCAAGGAATTATCTTATGTTAAGGAATTAAATGAGGAACTGGATGCTATAGTGGAATCATCTTATGATGGGCTATTCATATGCGATGGTAAAGGTATTACGCTGCGTTATAATAAGGCATTTGAGATGATAACGGGTATAGATGCCTATGAATATCTAGGGAAAAGTGTGGAAGACATTAAAAGGGATGGAATTATTTCCGATCCTGTAACCTGCTATGTCCTGGAACAAAAAAAGTCTCTTACAATTATGCAAAAAAGCAAAACCGGTAAACTTACCTTAACTACGGGCAACCCGGTAATTGATAAGAACGGAGAAATTATAAGAGTTGTATGTAATGTAAGAGATATAACTGAATTAAATTTATTAAAACAAAAGCTTGAGCAGGTAGAAGGACTAAGCCAACACTATGAAAATGAAATCCGAACTTTGAAGCTGCAATATACCGGTGGGGAAAAGGTGGTTGTGACTTCTGCCAAGATGAGGAATCTAGTAGATACGGTTATTAGATTAGCGGCAGTTGACTCAACGGTTTTAATAACGGGAGAATCAGGCACTGGGAAAGAGCTTGTTGCGGAGATAATACATTCCAGTAGTTTGCGTAATGATAAACCACTAATTAAAGTGAACTGTGGATCTATTCCCGAAAATCTGTTGGAGTCAGAATTATTTGGATACGAGGGCGGAGCGTTTACAGGTGCTAAAAAAGAAGGGAAGCCTGGCTATATTGAGCTGGCGGCTGGCGGGACTTTATTTCTGGATGAGATTGGGGAAGTGCCACTCAATTTACAGGTAAAACTTCTGCGATTTTTGCAGAGTAAAGAAATTGTCAGGGTTGGGGGAGGCAGCTATCATAACATTGACGTGCGAATTGTGACTGCCACCAACAGGGATCTTTTAGACATGGTAAAACAAAAGATGTTTCGCGAGGATCTTTATTATAGATTGAATGTAGTCCCTGTACATACCCCGCCTCTACGCGATAGAAAAGAAGATATCCCCTCTCTTGTAGCCCACTTTATCCAGCTATTTAATCGCAGATACAAAATGAACAAAAGTATATATCCGGGAGTGGTTGATATTTTCATGCAATATGATTGGCCCGGTAATGTTAGGGAATTAGAAAATCTTATTGAGAGAATGGTTGTTATTACCCCTAAAGATATTATAACTGTGGAAGACCTGCCCTTGCATCTGATGGAAACTGTCGGGGGAAATTCCTCATATATACTGGTTTCGGGTATAATCCCGCTAAAGGATGCGATTGAAAGTGTTGAGAAACAGCTGATAGAAAAAGTATATGCAAAGTATCGAACTACCAGGCAGATGGCTAAGGAATTAGAGGTAGATGCGTCCACTATTGTGAGAAAGGCAGCAAAATATCATATTTCTCAAGTTGTTAGCCGTTAATCCATCTATTGTAAGACAACAACAATTGTGGCAAATCTGCAACAAAAATGGGACTAAGGTATAGATATTATACCTTTTAATATTAAAGCATAAGGATAGTTGATTAACTATCCTTTTTTTTCTTTAAATTATAAGAATGGAGATTGTTGTCGAGGACACTGGAGTAAGAAAATATTATAGCGTTGCAATAATACAACGGGTGCCAAGGGTACCCGTTTTGTGCTTCCCAGACTAATGATGGATATTTGGGGATAGTCCTTCATAAATATATAGTGGCATGGATATTGCAATTAAAAAGGAAAAAGTCTTAAGTATCTTGGTGTATATCATGGCAAAACAGGGGCAGGTAAAAGTACTGTTGGAATCACTAAACAAGGCTTTAAACGAAGGGAGTAAGGAGTATGGAAATGGAAATTGAGGCTTTAACAGAGGAAGAAATGAAAGAGCGAGTGCGTAAGTTAGCCAAAGATAATTTCCGCCAGGGATTAAACTGCGCTGAGTCGGTCTATACTGCCCTGCTCGATGCGGGTTTAGTAGAATTTTCACCGGATACCGTTGCGTTAACTACTGTTTTTGGCGGAGGACTCGGTCTTAGCGGAGGAATGTGCGGGGCTCTGGTAGCAGCAGCTATGGGTGTCAGTGCTGTACATGGACGCAGTAAACCGGCTGAAGGTACCCAGGAGGAGATTATCGATAGACTATACGGTAATCCAGGTCTTTATCGATTTTTCAATCAAATGCCTCTCAAATTTAGTGAGCAATTTGGTTCCACCCAATGTATGGAACTAAATAAGGATTTTCCAGAATGGTTTAATAAGGATAGATTCCGCAAATGTATGAATATTGTGGTGGAATCTGCAGCTATTGCAGTGGAATTCATCTATCAGGGAAACCGGGAAGGCTATGGACAGCCCTTCGGCAAGAATATGGCTGGTAAAGTTTAGCCGGACCGGGAAAGCCAAGTTAAGGGTTAGGAAAACATTTCAAGGGAAGAGAGATATGGATCTTTTCCTCTGGTTATTTCCGCTTGAAAAGAGACATAGAGTTGGATTTGCCAGCACATAAATATGCAAAAGAATGATAAAGATGTCAGGTGATATTGTTGCATTCGCGCAACCGACGTTGCGCGAATGCAACGGATATATTTAGCCAACGTAATGTCAGACTATACCGTATTTTATGCGAATAGGGGGAATAGGTACTTGAGCTATCCCTTTTTTGGTTAATAAATACAAAAAACAATCAAAATTATAGGACGAAATTACCACACCTTTAATAAAATGCAAAATTAGTCAATGAATCATAAAACTAAAAGCATTGCAATATTGCAACAGAAGCGATAATGATATTTTGCTTTACCCTCATCCTAATGGCATTGCGGAGCTTGCCTTAACAAATATAGTCTTGGCATAGATGTTGCAATTAATAAAAAATACATCAGAAATGATGGGGTACCAAATAAAAATCATCTTTTAGAAAAATGCAAATATATAAGCAATAGCAGTGTTACTTTTGGTATCTAGCCGTTCAAAAATAAGTAGAAGGAGGTGATAAAGTTGGCGGCAATGAAATCCACTGCAACCATGGCAAAACGAGGACTGGTAATGGTAATTACAGGGGATGGCAAAGGTAAAACAACATCTGCATTTGGTCAAGCTTTGAGAGCTATCGGACAGGGATATAAAGTATGCATGATACAGTTCATGAAAGGGCGCAAATACGGCGAGGTTATAGCGGCAGAAAAATATCTTCCTGATCTTACCCTTTACCAATTTGGCCTGGATAGTTTTGTTATGCGAAACAATTCTGCTCAAGTAGATGTTGATATTGCCCGGGAAGGGTTTGAAAAGGCAAAAGAAGTCATTCAAAGCGGAGAATTTAACATGGTTATTATGGATGAAATTAATGTCGCAGTTGATTTCAATCTAATCCCAGAAGAAGAAATGATAGATTTAGTTAGAAGTAAGCCACCCGAATTAGATCTAATACTAACCGGTCGGTATGCTTGCGAAAAATTGAAAGAAATAGCTGATTTAGTAAGCGAAGTTACCGAAATAAAACATCACTATAATGCTGGTATTAAGGATCGGGCTGGCATAGAATACTGATCTGATTAAAATAGAACTTTAACAAGTTGTATTTGGTGGGGATTAAAGTGAGGAGGGAATACATTTGTTTACACAAGAATTGTTAGATAAATCAAGTCTTATGAGGAAAAAATGGGAAGATGAAGTTAAGAAGGTAGTTGCCAAAAATGCTGACCAGAAGGAAAAATGGTCTACCGTCTCTGATCTAGAAATAAGGAGAATATATGGTCCTGAAGACATTAAAGATATGGATTTCGAAAAAGATATTGCCTTCCCTGGGCAATTTCCTTATCTAAGGGGTAATCAAGCTACAGGTTATCGCGGCAAGTATTGGACCTTTAGAATGTTTGCCGGCATGGGATCCGCTCAAACTACCAACGAACGCTGGCATTATCTATTAAGCACCGGCCAGACCGGTCTAAGTACCGCTTTTGACTTCCCGACGCTAATGGGTTATGACACTGATTCACCTAAAGCCAAGGGTGAATGTGGAAAATGCGGAGTAGCTATTGATACTATAGATGATTTTAGGCAACTTATTAAAGGCATCCCCCTTGACAAAATTACTACATCAATGACCACCAATCCTCCCGCGACTGCTTTATGGGCAATGTATTGCGCATCGGCTGAGCAGCAAGGCATTCCCCTCACCAAAATAGGCGGCACCATCCAGAATGATATGCTAAAGGAGTTTATCGCCCAGAAAACCCTGATGTGTCCTCCCGAGCCATCAGTTAAATTGATCAGTGATACCATCGAGTTTGGTACGAAATTTGTTCCTAGATGGAATACCGTTAGCATCAGCGGCTATCATATCAGGGAAGCTGGAGCGACTGCGGTTCAGGAACTGGCCTTTACCTTGAGAGATGGTATGGAGTATGTCGAGGACGTTATTAAACGTAAAGGTTTACATGTAGACGAGTTTGCTTCCAGACTATCATTCTTCTTCAACTCGCATATTGATTTCTTCGAAGAGATTGCCAAATTAAGAGCTGCCCGCCGCATTTGGGCCAAGGCTATGCGTGAACGCTATAATTCTCAGGATCCGCGCTCCTGGTGGATGAGATTCCATACCCAGACCGCCGGTTGCTCACTTACCGCCCAGCAACCCTACAACAATGTAGTTAGGACTGCTACTGAGGCTCTAGCTGCGGTATTGGGCGGAACTCAGTCCCTGCACACCAACTCCCTGGATGAAGTTCTGTGCTTACCCTCCGATCACGCGGTACAGATCGCATTGCGGACCCAGCAGCTGATCGCCGAAGAGACTGGCGTAGCCAATACTATCGATCCGCTGGCAGGCTCCTATTTTGTGGAAGCCCTAACCAATGAGATGGAAGAAAAAGCCTGGGAATACATCCATAAGATAGATGATATGGGTGGAATGGTAGCTGCTATAGAGAAAGGTTTCCCGCAGATGGAGATCTCCGACGCTGCTTATAAATTCCAGAAGCAAATCGATTCTGGGGAAAAAATTATGATTGGCGTCAACAAGTACAACATAGAAGACGAAGTGGTCGACATTCCAATAGTAGAGATTGATGATTCTGTGGAAGAAGGACAGATTAAGCGCCTGCAAGAAGTGAAGAGAAAACGGGATAACCGGAAAGTCGCGGAATGCCTTAAAGATCTGGCCAATGCCTGTAAGAAAGGCGAAAACGTCATGCCTTTCTGTATTGCGGCAGTGAAGGAATATGCTTCAGTCCAGGAAATATGCGATGTTTACCGCGAAGTTTACGGTGAATACCGTGATCCTGGCATATATTAATTAGATTTTTAAGGAGGTAAGCATGATGGCAAATAGAAAAATTCGTATACTCCTAGCAAAACCGGGTCTGGATGGACATGATCGTGGGGCTAGGGTTTTGGCCAGAAGTTTCCGCGATGCAGGCTTTGAGGTAATTTACACCGGATGTCATCAAACGCCCGAGCAGATTGCCGCAACTGCAATTCAGGAAGACGTCGATATGGTTGGATTAAGTTGTTTATCCGGTGCCCACAATTATCTTTATCCTGCCGTAGCCAAGCTGCTGCAGGAAGGTGGAGCCGGTGATATTGTCGTGGTTGGCGGGGGGATTATTCCTGAAAAGGATATGCCAGCACTGTATGCAGCAGGCTTGTCGGCCCTGTTTACTCCGGGAGCCACTCTGGATTCCATTAACCAATGGATAAGCACCAATGTAACTCCAAAGGAGTGATCGTTTTATGAAAGAATTAGGTAAAAGGGTTTTGGCGGGAGACATTCGTGCGGCCTCCCGCCTTATAAGAAATCTGGAAGACCAAATCCCAAATACCCATGTTGCCATTCAAGAAATATTTGCAAATACTGGTAATTCTCATGTAATTGGAATTACCGGGGCACCTGGTGCTGGAAAGAGCACCCTTACAGACGAGCTTATCGCAGCCTATCGCAGCCAAGAAAAAACAGTAGGGGTATTGGCAGTGGATCCAACCAGTCCCTTTACCGGTGGAGCACTTTTAGGAGACAGAATCCGTATGCTGCGTCATGCTGAGGATAAAGGCGTATTTGTAAGAAGCCTGGCCACCCGCGGCGCTATGGGGGGGATTTCCAAGGCGGTTGGCGAAGGCATCCATGTTATGGATGTACTTGGTAAAGATAAAATTATCGTCGAAACTGTGGGAGTAGGGCAGCAAGAGGTAGAAATAATAAACCACGCCCACACCGTCATAGTCGTCCTGGTACCGGGTATGGGTGATGAAATTCAGGCGCTGAAAGCGGGACTTATGGAGATAGCTGATATTTTCATCATCAACAAGGCCGACCGTGATGGGGCAGGCAAATTATACAAAGAGACCATGAACATGGTCCAGATGTCCAGGGATAAGTATGGTATTACCAAGGGTTGGCAAACACCGGTGTTATTGGTGGAAAGCGTACTGGAACCCCACAAATTTGCGGAGAGTGTTACCAAACTCAGGGATAAGATAGACGAACATTACCAATTCCTGGTTGACCATGATCTTATCGCGGATCGCCTGCGCCGCAAGACCACTGCTGAGATAAATGAAGCACTTTGGGGGGCCATCCTGGCACCCATATTGGAAGAACTGGAGAACAGCGGCGAAATGGCAACGATGATTGGCAAGTCATCGAATAAAGAGGTTGATCCTTATACACTTGCCGACGAGGTGGCCCAAAAGTACCTTAAAGAACGACCCAGAGCCTCTGAGGCATAGCCAGGGAGATTATTGAGTTATGAAAAACCGAAATGTTAGGATCTTACTAGCTAAGACCGGGCTGGATTCTCATGATCGGGGAGTTCGCCTGCTGGCCCGCACCTTAAGAGACAGTGGTATGGAAGTTATCTATACTGGGTTGTATCGCACCGAAGAAGAAGTGGCACAAACAGCCGTACAGGAAGATGTCGATATTGTTGGTTTAAGTATGCACACTGGCGCTCACAATCGGGCTTTTCCCCGGCTGCGCGAACTATTGGATTCGCAAAATGCCGGGGATATCCTGGTAATAGGCGGGGGCGTAATTCCCGAAAAGGATCGGCAGGAACTAGTTGACGCCGGAGCAGCCACCGCGATATTTGGACCTGGAACGTCCACTAGTAAAATCGTTGAATGGATTAATAAAGTGATGGCTGCCAGAAAGGAATAGAGTTTACTCGCACTTTCTGGCAGCTTGGTATTGACGGATATGACTGAAATGGGACTATTGTAAGGAAAAGCTGACGCTTAAACCAATAAAATGGGGGGAGAAGTGATTGAGAGAATCTTTATTAATGAACATAGATGATACAGTTTTTCTGAGAAACGATTCTCTAATTATTTTAGACCGTCGGCGTTTTCCGAGAGAAGTACTGGAAGTAGTTTGTTCTGATTATGAAGAAACCGCCCAATGTATAGAAGATATGGTAGTACAAGGTGCTGGAGATATAGCGATAACTGCCGGATATGGACTCTATCTGGCAGCTCGCTATTTAGAATCTCAAGGTGTAAAAGGATTAGATGATTCATGGAAATATCTGCAGAAGGCTCAAAAACGTCTGGTGGATACACGTCCAACGGGCTTTCATACTGCAGTTTTGCTGGAACATATCATGGGGAAACTGAATTGGGAGCACAATAGCTGGTCAGAGCAAATATTGGAGCACCTGGGTAAGGTTATTAATAAGCGAGAGATTCGCTCTGAATTAACTGGTAAATGGGCTGAGACTTTGCTGCAAAATGGGGACTGCATTCTTACCCATTGTTTTCCGGGTCCAGCATTATTGTATATGCTGAGATTCGCAATCCAGCATGATAAAAAGATAAAGCTTATAGCTACTGAAACCAGGCCTTATCTTCAGGGAGCACGACTAACTGCCTGGGCTGCTTCAGAGCTCGGAGTTCCAGTTACTTTAATAACTGATAATATGGCCGCTTATTGTATGAGCCAGGGGATGATATCAAAAGTATTTACGGCTGCTGATAGAATTGCTCTTGACGGAACAGTAGCTAACAAGATTGGTACTTTTCAACTAGCGTTGGCTGCTGAATACCATCAATTACCGTTCTATATTTTTGGATACGGGGGACCCGATAAAGACTGCCGTGAGGGTAAGGACATACCTATAGAGCAGCGAGACCCCAGAGAAGTTTTATATTTTAATGGAATAGGTATTACTGGTGAAAAAGTTCAGGGTTATTACCCTGCCTTTGATTTGACACCTGCGAAATTGGTTGCCGGGGTCATCACCGACCGCGGGATTATCCCCGCGACGCAAGTCCAGAGTTATTGGTCCTTGCCAGTATAATTGCCTGACCGATGGTTAAATTCGAAACGATAAGGATAGAAGTGGGAGGGAAATAAATGGCTATTATTAAAGATTCGGTTATAATCCCCCTAGGCCGCCAACTGTTTATATCCAAAGAAGGTGGTCTTAAAGCGGAAGACCTGATAATCGAAGGCGATGATCATTATAAGATATTTGAAAAAGGCGATGATATAGTTGTAAAGAATGATGACTGCTGCCGGAGCATTAAGGTCACAATTAGGACTAAAGACTGAAATAAGGCTGATGGGGAGGCGGAATAGTGGTACGGTTATATAAGGCCTGGTCGGTAGTAGATAATTTCATGGGGCAAGATCAGGTGAGGCTGGACTGGTTCGTGGTCGGCAGAACCGTACCCTTAGCTTCTTATGCAGAATTAATTCAGGATTATGATGAGGACGTTGAAGATAGCTGCTACGATCAAGTCTTAGTGAACGAGTTATTTACCGAGTCTGAAGGGGAGGAACTTAGAGCCTACCTGGACAGGGCCCACCAGCTTAATTTGCAATTGGAAGAAGTTACTGTGCCAATGAAGCGCGGTGGTTTAAGCTACGGGCTTTTACTGATCAGCGGGGAAAAGAGTTTTTATACCCTGGCAGATGAAGAAGGATATAATCTAAATCTATCTATCTTAGGACATTATGATGGGAAGGGCATGGCAACCTCAGCTTCGTTGTCAGTTATTGATATTAATATGGGTACAAGTTTTTTAGAAAAAGTATTCAGCCATTTGAACCTGATTGAGGTTGATAGGAGCGAACTGGTCAATTTGCTGCGGAAAATCTATTCTGAAAGCGGTCTGCATGTGGTTAAAGATAAACAGTAGAGTGCCGCGATTAATGCTTAAGGGAAGAACTGTCCGAGTTTTAACATTTAAGACCGGATACTAAGGAGCAAAAACATGCAAATTGGAGATAGGGTAGTTATTTGTGATCCCAAGCATCCTCTTAATAACTATGAAGGAAAATTGATAGGGTTCCGGGGTAAAAAACCGCCAGACGATGCGTGGCTGTTGATTTTTATTAATGATCGTGGTCGCAGCCATCTTATTCCCCAGTCTATGGTTAAGGCATTGTCCCCGAAAAGTGCTGATAATAAGAAAGTGGATCCAAAAACCGATCATGGTCGTTACAATTAATCAATCAAGAGCAGACCGGCCACAGTTAGTTCGCCTTCTTTGAAATCCATGGTGAGACCGGCTGATTGAAATGTCTGTAAAACATCAATACCCATTCCTTCCATAGAAGGGCGTGATTCACCTGGCTTTCGGCATTTATTACCTCCTTCTTGAATAATACAGTTTTCGCATAGTTTACATTCGCCGGCACCCAGGGCCAGAGCTAAGCGAAATCCCGAAGCAAAAGCTTTCCTTTCCAAAGAAACCAGTTTTTGATTAAAGTGTAAAGCGGTAGTGAAATAAGTCTCTTTCATTTCTTCTTTTGTTTTTGAGGGGATTGATTGATGAAGTTGTAAAAGAAGAGCGAAGTTATATCTCTTTAGCAGAAGTCGGTTTTCAGATATTGAGGGAAGAAATGGCGGGCACATTAAATTGTTATTGTAGTTGCCGCAAAGATTAAGCTGACAATGGATGCGGACGCGTTCATCTATAAGAATATTTTGGGCTAAGACCAGCGACGTTTTGCTAAATCCCATTTTATTAGCGTAAGTATCCAGTTTCATAATGTTTTGAAGTTTTTGTTTTAAGTTCATTTCAAAACCCCTAATATAAAATATACAAAATAAGCTATATATAATTTTACAATATATGTATAATTAACAAAAGATGAAAATATCGACCCAAACTAAATAGGGAGTACAGCGGGGTCTTTGATTCAATACAAAGTACCAGGGAACCAGGTGAAAAACCTGGACGGTCGCGCCACTGTAAGCGGGGAGTATGTTTCCATTTTGCCACTGGGTAAAAGCCCGGGAAGGCGGAAACAAGCCGAGAGCCGCGAGTCAGGAAACCTAACCGTTGTACCGCACAGAATACCTTCGCGGGAAAGGAGAGTGCTTGGCCTATAGGGCAAAATGGCTTTAACTTTTATTCCGGAAAGTTGAAGCTTTTCTATTTGCCGGAAATTAATGACAGGGGAGGAATAAGGATGAATATAGATCAATTGATTGGAAAGATAGAGCCTTTAAACGATGAGGCTATGCAAAAGGCAGTGGCAAGACTTAATAACTTGACCAAGCCTCCAGGAAGTCTTGGAGTTCTCGAGGACCTGGTTGTTCAACTAGCTGGTATCACGGGCGATTTCATGCCCAAGATTGATAACAAAATGGTAATTGTTATGGCTGGTGATCATGGGGTAGTGGAAGAGGGGATAAGTATCGCCCCGCAATCCGTAACACCCCAAATGGTTTACAATTTCCTGAATGGAGGAGCAGGTATAAATGTATTGGCGCGTTGTGCCGGGGCGCAAGTAAAAGTTGTAGATGTCGGAGTTGCTGATCCCGGTTTAAGCGGCCCTAAGCTTATCTCTCGCAAAGTGAGATTAGGAACTGCTAATATGACCAAAGGCCCAGCTATGTCCAGGGAAGAAGCACTTCAGGCCATAAAAGTAGGTGTAGAAGTAGCTGAAGGTGAAATAGATCAAGGGGTTAATTTGCTGGCTACTGGTGAAATGGGCATCGGTAATACAACTCCTAGCAGTGCAATCCTGGCGGTATATTCTGATGCTGCCCTGCCAGTTATAGTTGGACGAGGTACAGGTCTGGACGATCAGGGAGTGCAAAGAAAGATTAAAGCAATTGAAACTGCTTTAATGATAAATAAACCGGATCCAGCTGATCCCTTGGATGTATTAGCCAAAGTAGGCGGCCTCGAAATAGCTGGAATGACCGGGATAATTTTAGGCTCGGCAGCCCGGAAAGTGCCGGTAGTAATCGACGGATTCATTTCAGGAGTGGCAGCTCTGATTGCCTATAAATTAGCTCCCCAGGTTAAAGATTATATAATAGCTTCACATCTGTCGGAAGAACCAGGTCATAAGATAGCGCTTGAAGTCATCGGTGTGGAGCCTATGTTAAGAATGCGGATGCGTCTGGGAGAAGGAACTGGAGCTGCTCTGGCTTTTAACCTAATTGAAGCCGCTACGAGGATTATGGGTGAGATGGCCACATTTGAAGAAGCAGGAGTGGTAATGGACTAGTTAATAAGAAAAACACAGAACAGTTGAAGGAGCTGGGAAAATGATCAACATGAGACTTTGCAGCCGTGAATATAGAGCTCTATGCAGCTTGTTAATTCTTATTTTCATGATAAGTTTGTCTGGTTGTAAGGGCACCGTAAACACGAAATCGACAGATGTTAAAACCAAAGAAACGAGTGCATCTTTCCCCCTAACAATTACCGATGATCTGGGACGCAAAGTTACTATAGAAAAAGAGCCTAAGCGTATAGTTTCATTAGCTCCCAGTAATACCGAGATACTATTCTTTTTAGGACTTGGTGATAGGGTTGTCGGGGTTACTTCATACTGTGATTATCCTGAAGAAGCTAAGCTTATCACTAAAATTGGAGGCTTTAAAGATCCTAGTCTGGAAAAAATAGTGATTTTAAAACCTGATTTGATATTAGCTACAGGTATGCACGAACAGTTGATCAAAGGATTAGAAGATGCAGGATTAGATGTGTTGGTTGTAAAACCAAATACAATTGAAGAAATTATCAATACTATCCAATTTGTCGGAAGGGCTGCCGGTGTGGAGGATAAGGCTGTTATTTTAACAAAAGACTTAAAGGACAGAGTTAACGCTGTAAGCGAAAAAACCGGAAAAATCCCGGCAAATGAAAGGCTGACTGTATATTATGAAATGTGGTACGAGCCACTTATGTCAGTTGGCAGGAGTAGCATGATTGGACAAATAATAGAATTGGCCGGCGGTATAAACGTAACTGATGGCTGTGCAGAGCAATACCCGCAAATAAGTGAAGAAGTAATTATTAAGAAGAATCCTCAGGTAATGGTTAATTCATATGGTCATGATGCTAAAAAAATAACCCCTGAAGAAATCGCTGGCAGGAAAGGCTGGAAGGAAATATCATTTATCAAAAATAATCGAATATATACAATAGAATCCGATTGTTTAACCATAGCAGGGCCTAGAATAGTTGAAGGGCTTGAAATGATGGCAAAGTATTTATACCCTGAACTCTTTAAAAACTAAGGGGCTGTTTAAGTTTATTTCTGGAAAGTCCCGCGTTAGGAAGCTGGTATTATGATTCATAAACGTAATATTAAACAATCGATACTATTTGCGATATTGCTTATTATCTTGTTGGCATCTTTTGTATTAGGCATCAGTATAGGTGCGGTTTCCATACCCCCATCTGAAGTAGTTAAAATTATATTCAGTCATATTCCCGGCTTGGATAGTTATTTGACTGCAGGTTTGCTGCCAGAACATGAGACAATAATTATGACTATGAGATTTCCCCGAGTCATTATTGCCGCTCTGGTCGGAGCAGGACTAGCTTTAGCAGGAGCTACATTCCAGGGATTATTTCGGAATCCCATGGCAGACCCCTATGTTATCGGTGTCTCATCAGGAGCGGCTCTGGGTGCGGTTTGTAGTATACTTGTTCAGTCACTATGGGACATTCCCATCCGCTTTGGTATACCAGCGTTTGCTTTCGTTTTTGCAGTTGCGACCATATTTTTGGTATATAACCTGGCAAGGGTTGGCGGTAAAGTCCCGGTTATGACTTTGCTTCTATCTGGGATCGCTGTTAATTCATTACTTTCAGCCTTAGTATCTTTTTGCATGTTCTTCAGCGGTAATCAGTTGCACAAGGTAGTGTTTTGGCTCTTGGGAGGTTTTTCGGGTCGGGGATGGGATTATGTTTATATATTTCTTCCCTATGGAATCGTTGGGTCAACTGTAATATTCATATATGCACGAGAATTAAACGCTATGCTATTAGGAGAAGAACCTGCTCAGCATCTGGGAATCGAAGTGGAGCAGGTAAAACGCCATTTGCTTATAGCTGCAGCATTACTAACCGGCGCATGTGTATCTGTTAGTGGCCTGATTGGTTTTGTAGGGCTGGTAATTCCCCATATAGTACGAATGCTCTTTGGTCCCGATCACCGTACATTGCTTCCGGCCGTAGCTTTGATTGGAGCTGCCTTTTTATTGGTTGCAGATGTATTGGCCAGAGTTGTTATTGCTCCGGGAGAATTGCCGGTAGGAATTGTTACCGCCCTGGTTGGTGGGCCATTTTTTATTTATCTTCTGCGCCGTCAAAAGAATTCAATGTTTTGAGGAGGGGTAATAGGTGCTTTTTAACATATTAGGAGTTACTTGTGGCTATGGTGCTTCTCCTGTATTGCAAGATGCCAGTGTGCAGATACATAGCAGAGATTTTGCAGGCATAGTCGGACCAAATGGCTCTGGGAAATCTACCCTTCTTCGTACAATTAGCCGGGTATTACAACCGCTGCATGGTAAAGTGCTGCTGGAAGAGGAAGACATTTACGACATTCCAGCTTCCCGGCTTGCCAAGAAAATGGCGGTAATACCTCAGGAACAAGGGCTAAACTTTCCTTTTACAGTAAGAGATGTTGTTATGATGGGGCGAATACCTCACTTAAAACGCTTTGCCAAAGAGAGCTTACAAGATCTGGAGGCAGTTGCCAGGGCTATGGAGTTAACTGACACGGACGTACTTGCTGACCGTCAAGTTAACGAACTAAGCGGCGGAGAAAAACAGCGTGTACTATTGGCCCGAGCATTGGCCCAGGAACCTAAAATACTTCTTTTGGATGAACCTACTGCATATTTGGATTTAAACTATCAAATTGAAATAATGGAACTGCTGGTTCGGCTTCGCCGTGATTATGGGCTTACGATTGTTATGGTTCTTCATGACATTAATCTTGCATCCAGGTATTGCGACTATTTAGTGGTAGTGAAGCAAGGCTCAATACACGCTATTGGTGCTCCCCATCAGGTCATTACAACTAATATGATAAAGGAAGTATATGGTTGTGATGTGAGAGTAGAGTGCTCGAATTCCATAGAACGACCTTATATAGTTTTCAATAGCGAGGAAATTCTTGCAGCTGGAAAAGGCCGTGAACGTTGGGTACATGTTGTCGGAGGCGGTGGGGCGGGTGTATTGCTGTTTAGAAATCTGCTTAAATCAGGGTGGAAGGTTAGTACAGGAGTAGTCAATGTTGGTGACAGCGATTGGCAGGAAGCTTGCCGCCTGGGGGTTAGTATTATAGAAGCCCCACCTTTTTGTAGTGTAGGTGTGGATGAAGTTAGGCGGAATAGAGAGATGATGAAAAAGGCTGAGTTCATTATAATGGCGGGGATTCCCTTTGGTACAGGCAATCTCAGAAATTTAGAATGTGTCCTTGAGGAAGCCGAAAAAGGAAACCCGGTCATAGTAGTTGATAATATTGATATCGGTGATCGTGATTACACTGGAGGAAGGGCTGCAGAACTTTATGCGAGCCTGCTTAAGAGTGGTGTACATATTGTTAAAAGCGAATGGGAGGCTATTCACATAATGGAAGGAGACGAGGCAAAATGGCATCCCGAGGTAAGCTGATTTTTGTAACCGGTGCAGCCAGAAGTGGTAAGAGTTTTTTTGCTGAAAAGCTGGCTGCAGAATTAGAAGGAAAGGTAACCTATATTGCTACCTGTGTTCCCGGCGATGATGAAATGCTTGATAGGGTTGCCCGCCATCAGGCACGCAGACCGGTTGCTTGGCAAACCATTGAAGAAGACTTAAATCCTTCCCGAGTTATTAAAGAATTTGATCAGTCCGGGCAGATTTTTCTTTTGGATTGTCTGACTCTGTTGGTTAGCAACTTGATATTACAACCTGGCATAGAACCAGATGAAGAAAAGATATTAGAGGAGATATCCATATTAGCTGAAGTGAGCTATCAATCGGCTGCCCATGTAATTGTAGTTTCAAACGAGGTAGGCTGGGGTATTGTCCCCGGAGATCCTCTTTCCCGGCTGTATCGAGATATTATCGGACGGGCTAATCAAAAAATAGCTTCGTATGCTGACCAGGTATACATTACTATGGCGGGCATTCCTGTCGAATTGAAAGCTCTGACTAAAGGCATTTGAGTATATATTAGAGTTGATCCGGTGGTAGCTATTGTGTTGTTAATAAAAAATTTAGGAGGTAGAAAATGAAATTGCCTCGTTTATTGATTGCAGGTGTTCATAGTGGGGTCGGGAAGACAACCTCAACACTTGGAATTATGGCTGCTTTAAGGAGAAAAGGTCTAGAGGTCCAGGGATTCAAAGCAGGGCCGGACTACATTGATACTGGGCTCCATTTGTATGCTGCCGGGATTAAATCACATAATCTGGATAGCTGGATGGGGTCGGAAGAAGTTGTAAAAACAATTTTCTGTAAAAATGCTGCTCGGGCACAAATATCAATTATTGAAGGAGTTATGGGCCTGTATGACGCAGCTACAGGAGAAAGAATAAAGGGAAGCAGTGCAGATATTGCCGTAATTCTGGATGCACCGGTTATATTAGTAGTTGATGTCGGAGGCATGGCTCAAAGTTGTGTGGCTTTAGTTAAAGGTTTTATAGAATATGAGCCGCGAGTGAATATAAAAGGACTTATTTTAAATAACATTGGCAGTACCCAGCATAGAAACCTGTTGCAACAATGTCTGGAAGAAGAACTGGGGATAAAAGTTCTGGGCGGTATACCAGCCGAGAAAAAAATAAGAATGCCAGAAAGACACCTTGGGCTTTTACCTGCCGAGGAAAATAATGAACTCCAATCCTCAATAGCTTTAATGGCAGAGCTAGTGGAAAGAGAAATTGATCTGGAGTATTTAATGGAAATGGCTGATAATGCCAGCGAAATTGACTTCAGCTGGGATTGCCAACAACCCCAAGACACAGAGATTACGATTGGAATTGCCAACGATGAAGCATTTAGTTTTTATTATCAGGATAGTTTAGATTACCTGCAAGAAAAAGGGGCCAAGCTGGAGTTCTTCAGTCCTCTAAGGGATAAATTTATTCCCAAGGTGGATGGTTTGTACCTGGGGGGCGGATTTCCGGAAATGTTTCTAGAGGAGTTAAGTTCTAATCAAGCTATGATATCTTCAATAAAAGAAGCAGTGAATAAAGGTATTCCAATTTTTGCAGAATGCGGAGGTTTTATGTATTTAGCCCAAGGCATAAGCGACTTCAGCGGTAAAAGCTGGCCGGGAGTTGGAATTATACCGGCACAGGTGAAGATGACTGACAAATTGGTCGCACTCGGTTATGTAAAAGCTACTGCTTTGCATGATTCGATTTTAGCTAAGAAGGGCGAAGTATTAGTAGGCCATGAATTTCATTATTCCCAAATAAGCGGAATTGATGAAGGTGAGCAGGCATGCTCACTGGAAGGTGGAAAAGGTAAAGATTTTAGGAGAGATGGTTATGTAAAAGAGAATATCTTAGCTTCATATGTTCACTTGCATTTACGATCTAATCCGCTGGCGGTTAATAATTTCTTAGATGCATGCAAAAATTGCCGTATAAACAACTAATTAATCCTTCCTTAAATTTTGAAAAGTTATAACATATTATAGGAGTGAAGGACGTCGAGAAATGAGTATTACAGTACTATTAGCGGTTATTGCCGACCTGATACTAGGTGACCCACGCTGGATGCCTCATCCTGTAATCGGTATAGGAAAAGCTATTAGTTATGGGGAACTAATAATACGTAAGTTGACGAAAACTGCCAGAGGTTTAAAAATAGGAGGCATCTTTTTAACAATTATTATTGTAGGTGGAACATACCTATTCTTTTGGGGTTTGCTATACCTGGCTTTTAGAATCAATACCTTCCTGGGTATTGGACTCAGCATTTTCTGGATGAGTCAAGCGCTGGCAATTAATAGTTTGTTTAGGCATGCAATTAAGGTAGCTATTCCTTTGTTGAGTGGGGATTTGGATAAAGCCCGGGATGCACTGGCGATGATTGTTGGCAGGGATACAGGGAATTTGGATGAGGCTGAAATCATAAGAGGGGTTGTGGAAACAGTTGCGGAAAATACCGTTGATGGAATAATCTCTCCTCTGTTTTATGGGTTCTTAGGCGGCCCCCCCCTGGCAATGGCATATAAAGCAGTTAATACCTTGGATTCTATGATTGGCTATCGTGATGAGCGATATATAGACTTGGGATGGGCAGGAGCAAGACTGGATGATATTGCTAATTATATCCCGGCTCGGTTAAGTGCTCTAATCTATCTTCTAATTGCTCCCTTTACAGCGGGAGGGATTAAGGGGGTATGGAAAATAGTCCGCCGCGATGCGGGGAGACACCCGAGTCCCAATGGTGGAATACCTGAAGCAGCAATAGCTGGAGCTTTGGAGATCCAATTAGGCGGAGTCAACTATTATAGAGGCATTGCATCAAATAGAGCCATAATGGGAGATGCCAAGAGATCTTTAGAAATAAGACATATATATTATTCCCTGTACATAATGGCTGCTGTTTCTGCTTTGTTTATTATGCTGGGAATGGTGATATATTCAGTGGCTGCATAAGGCGGATGAGGATATTTCATATATAAGGTGGTGAAAAAATTGCAGGCTTTTCTTGTAGCGTTAGGTTTTCTTACCAGGATTCCGGTGCCCGGCAACAGCAAATTTGATTCCCATACGCTTAGCAGATCAATAATATTTTTTCCTATTGTAGGAGGAATCATAGGGGCAGTAACTGCAGGCTTATATCTTATTTCAGAACCCTTTTTACCCCGATCGGTTATAAGCGTTTTGATCGTGGCTTTGCCGATTTTCATAACCGGGGGTATACATTTTGACGGTTTGTTAGATACTTGTGACGGTCTTTTTAGCGGGCGTTCCCGGGAGAGAAGCCTTGAAATAATGCGTGATAGCCGAGTTGGTTCCATGGGGGTTATTGCCGGTATCCTGGGTGTAATGCTTCGTTACAGTATTTTACTGGAGTTACCGGGCGCTATGTTACCCCTATTACTAATTGCCCAAGCCATAGCTGGGCGTTGGGTTATGGCGATAGCCTTGCATTTCTTTCCCTACGCTCGCAAGGACGGCTTGGGCCAGGGTTTTACGGCGGAAAAAAGGATTATTAATATTACTCTCAGCAGTATATTAGCCTTATTAATTATTTTTCTAACTAATGGGGCAGCAGGTATCTTGATAGCCTTAATGGTTGTTGGTCTGTCTCTTCTGATTGCCTGTTGGGTAGTAAGAAAGATAGGTGGACTGACCGGTGATGTTTACGGTGCATTGAACGAAGCGGCTGAAAACTTATTTCTTTTACTGTGGTTGGTGGGGGGCATTGCCTTCCAATTACATACATAAGCTTTACATACGGATTTTATTGATTATGCATAGCAAGAGAACCGGAGTCAGTGGTAGTGGTGCCGGGGTGTATAAACATAATCCGCTCCGCATTACGCATGGGCAACACCAACGGCTCAGTTTGGAATGGCCAGGGGTACCGCGCAAGACAGAGCATCCATGCTCTGTTGCGCTCCCGCGACGTCCTGTCGCGAGCCCCCTTCCCATTCCGCATTTTCGCCGGGTGTTGCAGCCATGCTCCATCAGTCGCTCCTTATGTTTATACACCCCTATATGCAATTTTGGCGAATAGCCTAATAGGGCAGTAATATAAAGGATGTATGTTGGGACCGGTCCCTTGGTTAAATTGCCATTAGACTTGGATTGTGTACAAATTTAGTAATTATGCAGGCGACGTTGCGGAGGAGGCCGTGCTGTCCTGTGAAGACAGATGAGTGGAGGGGGCGAGGAACAGGACGTTCCTCGCCGGTCACCGCCCACGGACGGGCGGTTGGCCGGGTACCCCCTGGAACTCATCTGGCAAGCAGTTGACAGGCCGAGCCTCCGGAGATCGGCGCAGGCAGAATTGCTAAATTTGTTAACCCAGATTACAGTCAACATCTAACACCCGGTCCCCTTATCGAGAATTTTACTGCGCATCATAAGTCAACTGCGAAAGTTAAATGAAAAAAGATATTGAGGTGATATTTTGCATACTAAGGAAAGAATTCATGGAGGCAATGTATATGAAGCAGCCCAGAAATACAATTTGAAATTTGAAGAGATAATTGATTTTAGTGCTAGTGTTAGTCCTCTAGGGGTACCGGAATCGGTGATGCAAGCTGTCAAAGACGCGCTGGGAACAATTGCCCATTATCCAGATCCTGCGTGTAAGGTCTTTCGGCAGGCAGCAGCATCAGAATCAGGAGTTAGCAGCGAAAATATCATTGCAGGTAACGGTGCAGCTGAACTTATTTATCTTATTGCCCGAATGATACTACCCCGCTCAACTTTGATTCCCATGCCTACTTTTTCAGAGTATGGATACGCGGTGAGTTCAGTGGGGGGCAAATTGAAATATATACAATTACAACCGCAAGGATCACGATTTGTTATTTCTATTGACGACTTCTGCAAATCAATTCGAGGTGTGGATCTGGCGTTTATCTGTAATCCTAATAACCCCACGGGCACGTTATTTGATCGAAATGAATTGCGGGAAATGCTTAAGGTGGCTAAAGCTAATAATTGTTTTATAGTGGTGGATGAAGCCTATTTGGATTTTGTGGAAGGCGGCTCAGACTATTCGGTTATTAATCAGATATTTGATTATGATAATCTACTCATACTTAAATCCCTAACCAAGGTATATTCACTGCCTGGTCTTCGGATTGGATATGCCATCGGTGCTAAAGATTTAATTAATAAAATGAATAGGCTCAGAGATCCATGGACTGTAAACGCTCTTGCCCAGGTGGCTGGGGCAGCGGCACTTACGGAAAAGGATTATTGTAGTCGTCTTCAGGAATTGGTGGCTAAGGAACGACAATATTTATATGAGGAAATAGGGCGGCTTGCTGGTTTACAACCATACATACCTACGGCTAATTTCCTTCTGGTTAATACCAGTGCAACGGGTATTACGGCTAGTCATCTGCGAGAAGATATGGCACGTTCCGGATTGCTAATTCGAGATTGCTCATCTTTTGAAGGAATGGGACCTTATTTTTTCAGGATTGCCATGCGGACACGAGCCGAGAATATTCGATTAATTCAAGTACTTAATGATTCCATATCTAGACTAGGTGACCCAAAGCTGTTGTAGAAAGGAGGCGGAATATGAATACGGTTCATACTTTGATGGTTCAGGGGACAGGTTCACATGTTGGCAAAAGTGTCCTGGTTACAGCTCTATGCCGAATACTTTTCCAGGATGGTTATGCCGTTGCACCTTTTAAATCTCAGAATATGGCTCTGAATTCCTTTGTTACGATCGAAGGCGGAGAAATGGGGCGTGCTCAGGTAGTTCAGGCTCAGGCAGCGGGGATAGAACCTGATGTAGATATGAATCCGATTTTGCTTAAACCTTCGGCTGATAATGCTTCCCAGGTGGTGGTACATGGTAAGCCAATTGGAACGATGAGTGCACGCCATTACCATAATGACTATGTGCAAACAGTTTGGCCGGCCATAGTAGAATCATTTGAACGTTTAAAGGAGAAATATGAAATTATTGTTTTGGAAGGGGCGGGCAGCCCTGCCGAGGTTAATTTACAGAAAAACGATGTTGTGAATATGCGAGCTGCTCATTTGGCCAAGGCCCCAGTTTTACTGGTGGCTGACATTGATAAAGGCGGAGCTTTAGCTGCTATTGTTGGCACCCTGGAGTTATTACAATCCGATGATCGGAAAATGGTAGTCGGTATAATTATAAATAAATTCCGGGGTGACCTGGGATTACTGCAGCCGGCTCTGGATTTTCTGGAAGAAAAAACCAGAATTCCTGTTTTGGGGGTAATTCCATATTTCAATTTTATTATCCCCGAGGAAGATACGGTAAATGATGAACTCCGTCCTAATAATTCTGAAAATAAGGTTTTGGAAATTGGGGTCTTATATTTACCTCATATATCAAATTTTACGGATTTCGATTCACTGGATGGGGAACCTGATGTTTACCTGCGCTATATTAAACCTGGTGAGAAAATTGGACAATTGGATTGTCTGATCATTCCTGGATCGAAAAATACTATTGGTGATTTAAACTGGATAAAAAGCATCGGGTGGGACCAAGAGATTATGCAGTTGGCCGCGAGTGCAGTCCCGATTATAGGTATATGTGGCGGATTTCAAATGCTGGGCAGGACTATAATTGATTCCCAGAACATTGAATCAGTCAATGAAGAGACGGCTGGATTAGGACTTTTAGATGTTATTACTAATTTTAGTTCCGAAAAAACAACCTGGCAGGTAAATGGCCATGCTCTAGGTCATGGGAAGCTGATGGATGATCTGCACTCTCAGCAGGTGGAAGGCTACGAGATTCATATGGGACAATCATTTCGCAGCCCAGGAGTAGAACCAGCTTTTCAATTATTACGCTTGAATGATCCTGATCGTCAGGTTTTTGATGGAGCAGTAAATGAGACAGGACTAATTTGGGGCACCTATTTACATGGTTTATTTGATGCAGACCAATTTCGCCGGGCTTTTCTGAATCAATTAAGAAAGCTTAAAGATTTACCGCCCCTGGATTTACAGTATAGTTTCCAGGAAAATCGTGAAGCAGCTTATAATGATCTGGCTGACCTGGTACGAGCAAATATCTCTATGCAGCAGATTTATAAACTGATGGGACTGTAAAAAAGGGATTTTGTATCCGACCTCTGCACAAGGAACCCTGGTTGGTAGTGACGCAACTATAAAAATATCTTAAGTTGTTGCCATATAGCACAATTGAAGGGGCCATAACAAAACTAAGGTTTAAGTTTTGCTGCGGCCCCTTATGTGGGGTGCATTGCGATTTCGAACGATATGTTCACACATTTCTGCTGATTAAGAACGGGCCTCTAACCATTCGGCAATTAGAGGGTAGACTTTATTTTTAGCAGTATCTCCGAAAACCAGTCCCCCGTGTCCTATAGGGAATTCATGGTAGGCTTTATCAACTTCAGGGAGGTAATCTAATAAAACTCTGGTTTGGTGGGGCAGCACAATGTGATCTTTGGTTCCCGCCAGCACCAATATCGAGGATTCGATATTGCTTAAATTCACGCGCTGCCCTCTTAGGGTAACTTCGTTTTTTATTAATTTGTTTTCTTGATAAAAGTCTTTAATCCATTGTCTATAGAACGCACCGGGAAGATTTTTGTTGTCATTGACCCATTTATTAAGTACCTTCCAGGAATGAACCGGAACCCCTTGATCAAGCATTTTCCACAGACGGGTATAAGTCGCATAGAAATTATTGACAGGGTTTAACAATTTTACCCCTAAATCAATAAATGCCGAGGGCACCAATTGCAGGGTGTCGACCACTTTATCAACATCATAGCTGGCATCTTTGAGCCATATACTGGTAGTCCCGGCATCATCAAAATCAAAAGGGGCCGCCATGAAAACCATATTTTTCACCCGAGGGGAAGAAACCAGGGAAGCATACATACTAGCCATAGTTCCACCCATACAATAGCCTATAATGCTGAGTTCATCGGTTCGTGAGAACTGGCATACTTTACGCACAGCATTAGCAATATAGTCAAAAACGATGTCTGCCATGGTAAGGTCCCTATCTTCCCAAGCGAAATCACCCCATTCCAGCATGTAAACGTCAAAGCCCTGCTCAACCAGATATTCAACCATACTCATTCCCGGTGTCAAATCCAGAATATAGGCTTCATTGATCAAGGCATAGAGCACCAGTATAGGTGTACGGTACGAACGGCATTTATCCGGGGATATATATCTGTAAAGTTTGGCTTTGTTTTTTCTCCATACCAAATCTTTGGGTGTCATACCGGTTTGGGGATCTGGTTCAAAGGTTAGTATTTCTGCCCATTTTTTGGTGTTGTCAAGCAAACGATCATAACTTTCCTGCAGCTTTTCACCTACTTCGGCCGCTGATCCGCTGAAAAATAATGGATTATTCATTACTTCTTTTCCTTATCCTTTCCAATGATCTATAAAACGTGTTTACCAGGAGGGATGACAGTTGCTTCGCCATCGAGTATGATCACATCGTCCTGATTGAAGCAGGTGGTACGAAGTTTGACCCTTCCTTTATCCAGCAATCCGATCACTTCAGTTTGAGCTCTTATCGTGTCATTAATAAAACATGGCCGCAGGAAAGTTATATCTTGATTTTCATAAATGGTTCCCGCGCCTGGCATACGATTACCGATTACGGTGGAGATTAAACCAATCAGTAACATACCATGGACTACCCGGGTTTTGAAATGTCCCTGCTGGGCTCTTTTTTCATTGACATGCAGCCAGCTGAAGTCTCCGGTGATACCGGCATACAAATACACATCGGTCTCGGTCACAGTTTTTTCTATATATCCTATATCACCAATATGCAACTCGCCATAGGTGTTTTCAATCAAGAGCGTCACGCCTTTCGTCCTTATTTTCATCTTTAGGTTTCTTCTTATTAGCAGGTTCCTTGGCTTTTACTGAGGAGATATTTTGTAGAACCAGGTTAACGATGTCTAATTTTTCATGCAAAATCTTGATATCCTGTTTAAGGAGTTTGGCCTCATTCTGGGCTGACTGCTGCAGATTTACCAACCGGAGAAGGCTATCAGCAATACTATCCAAATTATCAGTAAACTGCAGATCGAATTTATCCTGCTTATCTTCCAAGGCTATGATCAACTCGGCAATTCGAGCTATATCTTTCTTGGATGCAATCGGGTTGATATCCAAATATTTTTCAAAGCTCTGCGTGGAAATTTTGTGTTGGGAAAGGTATTGGTCTCTTATTTGGCCAAGCATTGTGACAAATGCAGTGGAGCTGACAAATTCCTTGCCCATATTGGTGTAAGCTTCTTCACTTTTGAAATAGATTTTTTTCCATAGTTCAATAAGGTCGGGGAACTGAATGGTTTCTTCATTCCCGTTTTTATTTATTTTATTTTCTGACATTTATCAGATTAACTCCCTTCCTTGTGGTTGAGGTTAAAGTATCATAATGATTTTGTTTATGCTTCTTTGATCAAACCTCCAGGCTGTTGACAAAGGCAGATATCAATTCTCTTGTCTTGATCTAGAGCCCCGTCTTCAGCCTGGCAGCTTAATGATAGATTGGATGAATTGCTTGCTTAGAGATTGGTCACTTTCTTAGACAGTTCATCAATCTTTTTGGCAAGTTCCTCATAATAACTTAGGGTAGGGATATCCAGTTTACCAAATGCACCAACCACAGAATCCTGAATCATGGTCTGAATCTGCTGCTGATTTTTCTTAGCCTGATTAAACATTTCCTCCATTAACCTGGTACTTTCATCCCGGGCCAACTTGTTTTGATCCAGATATTTTCGGAAAAAATTCTCGATCTGTTCTTGGTTCCAGGCCATGCTTCCCAGGGTTACCAAAGAAATCTCCCAGAGTCTTTCTGCAGCACTTTCTGCGTTTGAGAATAGGGTTTCCAGGTTCTCTTTTGTGTTCAAATCCTTCACTCCTTTCTATTTTCGGCAACTCGGAGAACTAATAAGTATGTTCCTTCGCGACTGCACAATGACATTTATATTCATTAGCCAAGCAAATATGTTCCTAAATTTATAAATATTTTTCGAAAGGGGTAAGAAGATCCTAATTTGAATAAAAATAAATCAATAACAGCATTTTGGTAATTTCTGTCTGGTGACTTCAGGATGGCTAATTGTGCCGAAGTTATTGAAATACTGTACTTGCCGAAACGAGCAAATCATAATATCATCTAAAGAGTGTATTATGACCGCTGGTACATTTGGATAGAAATAGGACATAACGAGTTTGGGTGGTTACTTTTCGGAGAGGATTTCTTCTGTGCATCATTTTCATCATCTTAGTTACATTAGCGAGTATGTTAGATCCTTTGGCTATCTGGCGCCGATGGTCGCATTAGTACTTTTTACAATCCAAGCCGCAGTTCCCATCTTCCCTTACGCGGTTTTAGTGGCCGTATCAGTAATAATATTTGGTGTTAAAATAGGGTTCATGATTTCTATAGCTGGAGCACTTTTGGGGTCTATTCTTTGTTACTGGGCTTGCCGCAAATTAGGGGCCGAATGGTTTAATAATAAAATATTGGGACGTTGGGGTTATGATACCGGGAAAATAAATTCTGGGATTGCTTTTGGCGGAATCGTGCTTGCTCACCTGGTGCCGGTTTTCCCTGGAGCCCTGATTACTTTGGCCGCTGCTGTAAGCCGAGTTTCTTTCCCGAGTTTTACGGTCGCAACCGGACTGGGACTAATACCGGCGACTCTAGCCTACACCGGTCTGGGCTGGTACCTTTTTAATGTCCAGGATATGTATAAAGTTTTGGTTACACTGGCTCTTATCCTGATGATACTGTATCTGGGCAAAAATACCGTGAAAAAGTGGTTGGTTGCCAGTGAAAAACCCCTGGATCGTTGAGAGGCAGCCATAGCTGTTTATCTATAGAGCCGCGGATGAATCTAATGATAAATTTATACATATAATTCAAATAGAACTGCCTATTTTCCAGGGGAGAAAGGTTGCCAGATTTAAGGAGGGCTATCCGGCATGGAATTGGAACATTGTCTTAATTTTGTACTTACCAAAGCACAGCATAACATACATCAGCTTTTTAAGGCGGAGTTGGCACCACATGGGGTTACCCCGGGTCAATATGCGGTATTGAGATGCTTATGGGACGAAAACGGGCAGACTGCACGGAAATTAGCAGAACGTCTGTCCCTTGACGGCTCGACCATCACCGGGATTTTGGATCGCATGGAACAACGGGGTTTGATTGAAAAACTGGCTGACCCGAAAGACCGGCGTGCCTTGCAGGTAATACTGACCAAGGCGGGCAGAAAACTCCAGGAACCTCTTTCCCAGGCAATTATCGACGCTAACCGGAAAGCGTTGCAGGGTCTGGACGAAAAGCAGGCAGAGGTTTTAAAACAACTATTAGACAATATTGGAACATCCAAGTCTGAATAATTACTTGGTATACAAATTAATTGTTGACAGACGAATTCCTTCACTTTAAACTTCAAGTAAAGGCAGATGGCCTAAATATTGCTCCATGTTTAGGAGCAAATTTTTGCACTGGAAGGTAATGGAAGGAGAGATGGAAGGATGCTTCGCATTATAACCTGTTTCAAATGGGTCGTCGATCAGGCGGATATCAAGACCGCCCCTGGCTCGCGCGAGCTGGCACTGGAACGAGCTGCTTACCGAATCAGCGATTATGATCGCTTTGCCATTGAAGAGGCTGTGACCCTGCAGGAACAATATGGCGGCAGTACTGCGGCAATAACTGTAGGTACCCCGGCAGCCCGTAAAAGCTTAAAAGATGTCCTGTCCCGCGGTCCGGAAAAGGCTTACTTCGTTAACGACCCTTCATTTGATAACCTCGAACCCTCTCAAACGTCTTCTATTCTTGCTTCGGCTATCCGTACCGGTCTCGAGTATGACCTAATTATTTGCGGTGAAGGCTCGGGTGATCTCTATGCTCAGCAAGTAGGACCGCGCCTGGCCGAAGCGCTAGACATACCTTGTACAACTTGTGTCAGCAAGCTTACTATTTATGGACATCAACTTATTGCCGAACGTAAATTAGAAGATGGGATAGAAGTGGTTACCATACCACTCCCGGCATTGATTACTGTCCTGCCTGAGATTAACACCCCTAGGATTCCAGGCTTAAAAGATACCTTGGCTGCTTCGAAGAAACCAGTGATTGAGATTACTGCCGCTGACTTGGGACAGAGTTTTGAACCATGTCTGCAGACGGTCAGCATTCTGGCCGCGACTATGGAAAGAAGCGGTGTGAAATTTACTTCTGAACCGGGAGATATAACCAAATTTGTGGATGCCATATTAAAAACCGGAGCTATCGGTTGAAAGGAGTGATATGAATGGCTGGAGTATGGATTTTAGCAGAGAGTCGCAGTCAAACCCTGGAACTCTTGAATGTTGCGGTCGGGCTGGCTGATAAGCTGGGTACCCAGGTAACTGCTTTTCTTTACGGTGACTCACAATTAGCCCAGGAATATATTGCCCATGGCGCCGATCAGGTTTTAATATTACCTCCTTTAACTGAGGAGCAGCCTCTGGAGGATTATGTTCCGGTTATTGCCGCGGAGGCGCGCCAGGAGGATCCGGACATATTTTTATTGGCAGCGACAACCCGGCTTAAGGAAATGGCGGCACGGATTGCGGCCCGTCTTAATACGGGATTATGCAGCAGTTGTACCGCTTTGAAGTTTGACGAAACCGGAAAAGTTCTGGTAATGGAGCGTTTGGTTTTTGGGGGAGCAGCACTGCAAACCGTCACCTGTCGGACTCGTCCCCAGATGGCGACTATTGCTCCTCGCACCTTTACGCCGGCCACACCTGTGGCTGATAGAAAAGGACAGATTAGAGAATTGCCCTCTCCTCCCCCCGGTCTGGTAAAGATCAATAAACGTAAGCCCAAGACCAGACAATCTGGTGATATAACCGAAGCTAAGGTACTGGTATGCGTGGGGCGTGGTATCGAACAAGAACAAGATATGGCGCTGGCTCGTGATTTGGCTGAGGTTATTGGTGGAGAACTGGCTTGCACCCGGCCAATAGCTGAAGAACTGCACTGGCTCCCCGAAGAAACTTATATAGGACTGTCGGGTCAACAGGTAAAACCGGATCTATATATTGGTATTGGAATTTCCGGGCAGATTCAGCATGTCACCGGGATAAGGGATTCCCGTCTGATTTGTGCTATTAATCGCGATGAAAATGCCGATATATTTGGCATGTCGGATTATGGTATTGTAGGTGATCTATACTCAGTACTGCCTGAGCTTACCCGGCAGCTCAAACAGGCACTGAAAAAATAGAACGGGGTGGTGTCATGGCGGAAGATAAATTTACAGCAATTATCGTTGGCGCGGGCCCGGCGGGGAGTACTGCGGCATACCTAATGGCCCAGGCCGGGCTGGAAGTCCTTCTTATTGAAAGAGGCGAGACACCTGGCAGTAAGAATATGTTCGGTGGTCGTATGTATAGCAATGCGCTTAACCATATCATTCCCCGTTTCTGGGAAGAAGCCCCCCTGCAAAGACCGGTGGTAAAGGAAATCCTGAGCTTTATAAGCGGCAGCCACAGCGTATCAGTTACCTGTCAGGAACCGGGCTGGCTGGAACCTCCCGCCCATTCTTTTACCGTTCTGCGGGCTGAATTTGATGCCTGGCTGGCCGGCAAAGCGGAAGAAGCGGGGGCCATTTTAGCTTGTGGAATCAGGGTTGACGATGTCCTGATGGAAAACGGACGAGTTATAGGGGTACGTGCCGGTGAAGACGAAATTTATGCCGACGTAGTTGTGGCAGCGGATGGGGCCAATTCATTGCTGACCGAAAAGGCTGGTCTGCGCAAAGCCCTGTTACCGGGGCAGGTGGCCACCGGGGCTAAACAACTAATCGAGCTGCCCGCCGACACAATCAGCCAGCGTTTCCAACTGGAAGCAAATCAAGGTGCAGCCTGTCTTTACGTTGGAAGCTGCACCGGTGGTCTACCGGGCGGAGGCTTTCTCTATACCAACCAGACCAGTATTTCACTGGGCTTGGTAGTAAATGCCGCTGCATTGCAGAGTAATCAAATCAAGATTAACGAACTTCTGGAAGACTTTAAAGCTCACCCCCAAATCGCTCCTCTAATTGCTGATGGCCAGGTAGCCGAGTATTCAGCTCATCTGGTGCCGGAAGCTGGTTTAAATATGCGCCCCAAACTTTTTGGGGAAGGCATATTGGTAGCGGGAGACGCCGCTGGACTGGTTATAAATCTGGGTTTCATGGTACGAGGAATGGATCTGGCTATCGCCTCCGGTGCAGCAGCAGCCCAGACTATAATGGCAGCTCAAGCGAAAAATGATTTTACGAGGCAGGGTTTGAGCGGTTACCTGGAGTTCCTTAAACAGAACGGTGTCTGGACGGCTATGGAGACTTATCGCCATGCCCCGGAATTTTTAGATAACCGACGTATATATGAGGCCTATCCGCAGCTTATTACCGATCTAGCAGTGGATGTATTTACAATAAATGATAGACCCCCTGAACACATGTTAAATAAAATATTAAACGGGATTCGAAACAGCAATATCGGCTGGGCGGGACTGGCCGGTGATGCCTGGAAAGGAGGGCGCTCTCTATGAAACGCATGGATCTCCAGCAATTATTGGCGGGAAACAAATTCCTGGTCGATGATGAAGAACACCATATTAAACTGCATAAAGAAATATGCGCGGGGTGTCAGGCCAAACCCTGTGTTTATGCCTGCCCGGCTGGTCTCTATGTGCTGAAGAATGGAGAGATAAGTTTCGATGATGCAGGTTGCCTGGAATGCGGCACCTGCCGAGTGATTTGCTCCCATTCCGGAGCTATCGATTGGAAGTACCCCCGCGGAACTTTTGGAGTAATCTATAGATACGGATAGATACTACTTTTAGTATTGCTTTACGACCCCTCCTGGATTTTTCAGGAGGGGTCGTTTAATGAAGATGGGACAAGGTACCTTTTCCCCTGTCCCATCAGGAACCGTCCCAATCATTTCTATTAGGTTAAAGCAGGATTAGCACCCTAGATGGCGAAATATGAGGATTAGAGGAGGTGGCAGGTTTGGCCTACAGAAAACATATCCAGCATTTTTTGCGTTACCGTAAGATCATCCGCGTATTCGTCCAGTATGGATTGGGTTATCTGGTCATGCGTATGGGATTGGGTAAGTTCATGGCGCCTCAGAAGCTGCCTGAGGCCAGCGCCAAAGTTTGGGAAACGGATCGGATTATGGCTGATAAGCTTCGTCAGGCACTTGTCGAACTGGGGCCTACTTTTATCAAACTGGGTCAAATTTTAAGCACCCGCTCGGACATGCTATCGCCAATATTTATCGAAGAACTGGAAAAATTGCAGGATAAAGTGCCGCCCTTTTCCTATGAAGAGGTAGTCGAACAGTTGGTTAAGGAAATCGGCCATCCGGATGAGATATTTGCTGAATTCGACCCCGAACCGCTGGCCGCAGCTTCTATCGGCCAGGTACATATGGGTCGGCTTAAAAGCGGAGAGAAAGTCATTGTCAAGGTACAGCGCCCCAATATTGAAAAAATGGTGGAAAGTGACCTGGAGGTCATAATCGAACTGGCCCATTTGTCTGAGCGCCGTTCCGCTGAAGCCCGGCGCATGGGATTAGTTGATATGCTGGAAGAATTCGCCCGCTTGATCATCCGCGAGCTGGACTACGACCGCGAGGCCCGCAACACTGAACGTTTCTTGCAGAATTTTGCCCATGATAAGCGGGTAGTGATTCCCAAGATATACTGGGAATATACTACCCGGCGGGTGTTGACCGAGGATTATATTGAAGGCGTGAAGTTGAGCGCCTTGGATGAGATTACCCGGAGGGGCTGGGATCGCTCCAAGACCTCCCAATTGGGTACAGAAGCATTTCTAACCCAGATAATGTTGCACGGATTCTTTCAGGCTGATCCCCACCCTGGGAATATCCTAGTAGTAGATGAGGAACATATCGCCTTTATAGATTTCGGGGAAGTCAGCGCCCTGAGTAGCAGGAGGCTGACCAACCTGGGTGAGTTGGTGTTGAGCCTCTCCCGCAAGGATCTGGATTTGGCAGTCAGTACCATGGAGGAAATGGGTATTATCACCGAGCCAGTAGGAGTCGAGGGTTTTCAAGAGGAGCTGTCTGAGTTGGTTGATATGGTTGCCACCTCCAAAATAGGCAATGTCAACATGGCACGTATCCGCAAAGATTTTCTCGATTTAGCCTATCGCTATCAATTGAAGATTCCTTCCTATCTGACTTCTTTGATGAAGGCTTTGATTACGGTGGAGGGGGTAGGCAAGAAATTGGATCCCGATTTCGATTTCATGGCAGTTGCTACGCCTATGACCCGCCAAGTATTGCAGGATAGGGCTAAACCCAAAAATATTTACGGCCACCTGCGCCGGAAATATTATCAGGAACTGCGGCCGCTGCTCAAACTGCCCAGAAATATCAACAACCTGCTTTACACTACTGAACGCGGCAGGCTTACCTTGAACATGGATGTCTCCTTCAGCAAGGCGGCCAATCGGAGTATCAACAATCTAGCTGATCGCTTGAGTGCCAGTTTGATAATAGCCGGAGGTCTAGTGAGTTCCGCCTTGATCATACAATCCGGCGAGGCTGAAAACATCATAAGTCACGCCAGCATAGGCACCATCGGCTTCGTTGTCTCCTTGCTAGCCATGGTGATTTTTATCATTTCCTTCTTCAGGTCTTAACCGTTACACTAATAGACCCTGTGGGGGCAGGCTCTTAGTTGGGACTATAATCCTTGATACAGATATTACTCCCCTCAACATACGCGACTTCGGGAACAAGGTGTTTCACATAGTTGCCTGGTGCCCGCGATATTTTGTCACCAATACGGATCTGTTTGGGGGCTAGATTAAGTGCGAAAATAGTGCTGTCTACATCTCCGTAACAACCAGCATGGGCAGTTCCATCCAGACGTCCCAGGACAACAATATTCTTGGCGGCTGTAATTTCAGAGCTTTCATGAACATTCCCCCAAATGATCATAGAGCCTTCACTGTGCAGCTTTTGTCCGCTGCGCAGGGTTCGGTAGATAAATAAATCCTCTCCGGACGGTTTAGCCCCGCGAGTAGGCGTGTGTACATTATGTAAGACCATGCCATAATCTAAACACAGGCGCTGCAACGCAGCAATCTCTGCATGTGTGAGTGACTGGAGCCCCTCACCCTGAAATGAGACCGGAGAACCTTCAAAAAGTTGGCGGTTACTTTCAAATCGATTTTTCAATATGGTTTCATACTCTGCCCCGCTTCCGCTGGTAAAAACGAAAACGAGGGTTTTATTAACGCCTTTTATATCTACTTTTGCCAAACTAATCTACCTTCCTTTTAAAGGGATACTGATGTCCAATGCAGTATGCCTGCCTTCGGTGATAAAGTGCACCTCGGGGGTACCATCTATCTCAATGTGTTTGGCGATCAGTGCGATAATTTCTTCCTGCAAGGTTTCCATCAACTGGGAGGACGAACCGATCCGGTCATGAGTTAAGACCACGCGTAACCGATCATTAGCCCGAGATCGACTAGAATTCTTTTCATCACTAAACACCCTTTTTAAGAAATTAAACATAGTTGCTGCCCCCTTTCTTTATTTCTTAAAGCCCATATTGCGCTTAAGTTTACTCCAGAAGGTGTCCGCTTCCAGAGTCATAAATTCAACTTCTGTACCCAGGAGTCGCTGTACGATGTTACTAAATCCCTTCGCCGCCGAGGAACGTTCATTAAGTATAATAGGTTCACCCCGGTTGGTAGAAATTACTACCCCACTATCTTCAGGAACAACGCCCAGGAGTTTGATGCACAAATGCTCCATCAAGTCTTCGATGCTTAGCATATCGCCGCTGCGCACCATGTCGGGACGGATTCGGTTGATAATTAATTTTATATCCTGAAAATTGGCCGATTCCAGCATGCCGATAATACGGTCTGCATCTCTTACCGCCGATACTTCAGGATTGGTTACTACAATAGCTTTGTCAGCGGCGGCTATCGAATTACGGAAGCCCTGCTCGATACCGGCTGGACAATCTATAAAAATAAAATCGAAATCAGGCCGAAGTTCATCGCAGACTTTTTGGACCTGTTTGGTGGTAATATCATCCTTATTACGGGTTTGGGCGGCGGGCAGCATGTAGAGCTCGGGAAAACGCTTGTCCTTAACCAGAGCCTGCTTTAAGGTGCACTCGCCTTCGACCACTTGAATAATATCATATATAACCCGATTTTCCAGACCCAGAATTAAGTCGAGCTTTTTCAGACCTATGTCCAAGTCCATAACCACCACGCTATAGCCAAGTTTGGCCAAACCGGTGCTAATATTAGCTACGGTCGTAGTTTTCCCAACTCCTCCTTTGCCGGAAGTAACTACGATTACTTGACTGTCAGGGTTCTTTTTCTCCATTATTGTGGTCCTCCTCGTAAAATGATTATCGGAAGGTATAACATGAAACCCCTTAGGGAAAATCTGCCTTAATAATGACCAGAACAAACACCTATCTAATTGTAAAGCATATTTGTGTCGGAATAAACTTCTATTTATGTTAATTGAATGAATAATAAGATTTTTTCGAAATTGAAAGGGAAAACTTAAGAGGGGGATTATTGCTCAAAAAGGAAATATAATAAAGATCCGGCCGGTAGTATAATAATTTTGAGTTCCATGCGTATATACATTATATAATAGAAAAGTGGGTAGATTCTTCGGTATTATTGAGATTTAGAATGAGAGGAATAGATTAATGAAGGCTTTAATTAAAATAGGTGTTTTTCTGGCGGCATTGATACTATTTGTATTTTGTTTCTATATAGGGGTGTCAATGACCCAGACTACACCCAAAATTGCTGATTTCTTTACCGGTATTAGCTCCTGGGAATACCAAGTGCAAGGGCAAACAGTCGTTTATTATGCGGATGGCAAGGAAATGGGCAGACTTGGCTATCAGCGCCAATACAGCGAGGATTTCCCTGATTTTTTGAAAGAAGCGGTAGTGGCGGTGGAAGATCGTCGATTCTACCAGCATTCCGGCTTTGATGCAAAAAGTATCGGGCGCGCCATTTATAATGACCTAAAGGCTGGCTCCAGAGCTGAAGGTGGGAGCACAATTACTCAGCAGCTGGCCCGCACCCTGTTTCTTACTCAGGAGAAGAGTTTTACTCGCAAATTCAAAGAATTATTCATAGCGGTTTCCATAGAAAATAAGTACACCAAAGATGCCATTCTAAATATGTATCTTAACGAAATATATATGGGGCGCGGCTGCTCGGGTATCGCCATCGCGGCCAAGTCCTATTTTGGCAAAGATGTTTCGCAGTTAAACAAAGCGGAAATGACTATGCTGGCAGGGATTATCCAGTCACCGGAATTTTATTCCCCCGAACGCAATTTGGCGGGCCTGAAGGAGCGGCAGCAGACGGTGGTAGATGTAATGGTTGAGCAGGAACTCCTAACCCAGGCACAGGGGCAGGAAATAATGAAACAAAAACTAAATATTAAGGCTGCTCAATCCCACCCCTATAAACATCCCTACTATATGGCCTACCTGAGCAGCTTACTGGAAGATATGGTTGGAGCTCAGAAGTTGTATGGAGGCGGGCTAAAGATATACACTACCATAGATAGCCAGATGCAGGAGGCAGCTGAGACATCAGTGGCCAATAATGAGCGCTCCTTCGCCAGCCGGGGGATAAGCGCCAAGGACATTGCTCTGGTTTCCATCGACCCAACCACAGGAGGAATCAAAGCTCTGGTAGGTGGTGCAGATTGGACTCGAAACCAGGTTAATATGGCTGTTTTACCCCGTCAACCTGGTTCTGCCATTAAACCGCTATACTATGCAGGAGCTTTAAACGAAGGGATTATCAAAGCTGATACCGTCCTGAATAATAAAAAGAGAGATTTTAACGGGTATAGTCCCGACAATTACGCGGCCAGTCCCGACAAAGTAACGGTGAAGGATGCCTTAGTACACTCCTATAATGTTGCTTCCGTAGAGGTATTGAATAAGCTGGGCGTGGAAAAAGGTGTTAAATATCTCACTGATTACGGAATCACCGTAGATAAACAGGATCATAACCTAGCCCTGGCGCTGGGGGGAATGACCCATGGAATATCACCAATGCAGCTGGCTTCAGCTTATACCATATTTCCGGCCCAAGGCCGGCAGGAAGCAACATTTACTGTTCTCAAAATAGTAGACGCCAAAAATAAGCTGGTTTACCAGGATCGCTCTGGATCAAAACGGGTAATAAGCAGTGCCACTGCGGCTGCTATGGATAAAATTTTGAAAGCCGTAGTAAGTCAGGGAACCGGCACTAATGCTCGAATTGCAATCAGCAGTGGAGGAAAAACTGGTACAACTGAGGGAAAAGCTGGCGGTAAATCCACTCAGGACTTATGGTATGTAGGCTACACATCCGAAATCGTAACTGCAGTTTGGGTAGGAAACAGCGACAACACTGAAGTTAAAGGTTTTGGAACTTATGGAGGAACTGTTGCTGGACCAGTTTGGCGGGATTATATGAACAGACTTATTAATAAAGGTGCTCTTAAAGAGATGCCATTCAATAATGATGATGCGACACCAGCGGAAGAGCCGGCAAAACCCGAGACGACTGTTCCCAAGGAGACCGATCCGGGGGCGGGTACTGTACCAAATACTAATACTAACCCCGATACTAATCCCGATACAAATTCGGATACTAATCCCAATACTAATCCCAACCCCAATACTGATAAGGATACCGGGCAAGGTAACACTACTACCCCAGGGGCCCCAGGGGTAGATCTGCAAAGTCATAATCAATTACCCCAGCATATTCCGAATCAGTAACACTTCTACACCTCCTGCTTAGTATAGAGCAAGGAGGTGTTTATATTGAAAACATTTGAGCATTACTTGCTCGGGATTTACCGAAGTTTGGCTCAGACGCAGCCATGGAGTCCGCCAGGTGTTTCTTTGCTTGCTGCCCGCCGGATGTGGACTTCTACCCGAGGAGAAGATTCAGTGGTTGCGGTTGTGGATACAGGAGTAGACTATAATCATCCAGATTTGAAGGCTAATATCATTGGCGGTGCCAGTTTTGTGGCAACGGAAAAGGACTATATGGATCAAAATGGACATGGTACCCATGTAGCTGGTACTATTGCTGCCAATAATCAGATTCTGGGGGTGGCACCGGCCACCAAAATCCTCGTGGTGAAGGTCTTGAGCAAAGAGGGGAGCGGTAGCTACCGCGGCATTACAGCCGGTCTGAAATTCGCCCGTCAGTGGAGAGGACCTCAGGGGCAGAAGGTAAATGTTATTAATATGAGTCTGGGAGGGCCCCAACCGGAAGCGGAGATGTACAAGGAAATATTACAGGCCGTAAAAGCCGGCATAACTATAGTATGTGCGGCCGGGAACGAAGGTGATGGGCGAGAGGAAACCCATGAGATTTCCTATCCCGCTTATTATCCGGAAACGGTTGCCGTAGGAGCAGTAAACCTGCAAACTCGCATAGCTAATTTCAGTAATGCTAACGAACACATTGACATAGTAGCACCTGGGGTGGAAACCTACTCTACGTATCCGGGCGGGAGGTATGTAAAATTGACAGGCACTTCCATGGCGGCTCCGCACATTAGTGGAGCTGCGGCCTTAATTTATTCCCGCTATAAAAAACGTTTTGGCGTCTACCCGAGTTCTGGAACGGTGAGTCTCCTGCTGCAATATTTGAGTGTAGACCTGGGCGATGTTGGATTTGATGACCTGTATGGCTATGGAATGTTTACCTTCAATCCTGATGGCGGCAAAGCCATTCAGGTTTTATCGGGTAACAAAGAGTACTCTATAAATGGTCAGCAATACCAGTGGAAGAATGCTCCGTTCATAGAGGCAGAAGATATTCGCGGCTCATATAGTGAGCTAAGTGAACTGCTCGGGTGTGACAGCAACTATACACCGGTCGCTGGCAGCTCCAGCAATCAGGGGAAATTGGAAATATGGAAATAGATTAATTGGCAAATAATACTTTTCTTCCCCCGAAAAAAGGATTCGAGCTTAGATTAGGAGAATGATATAATTAAGGAAAACAGAGGACTGGTAAACAGTTTTCCCGCAGCAAGAATGAAATAGCACACTTTAACTTTAAAGGGGGAGGATAATATGTCCGATAAGCTGCACATATTTGCTGTATCTGATTCGGTAGGCGAGACTGCTGAAAAGATTGCGGTCGCGTCAGTATTACAATTTGATATTGAAAGGAGTATTACTCGCTTTTCCCGCGTAACCAAAGAAGACCAGGTAATGCAAATTATTAACAAGGCTATGGATGAGGATGCCATCATTATATATACAATGGTAAAACCGCAACTATCTGGGTTCTTGGAAGAAAAGGCCCGGGAAAAAGGGGTTACAGTGGTTAATGTAATGCAGCCCCTATTTCAGGCTATCCAGGCTAAAACCGGGCAGGCTCCTTCTCAGACTATAGGGCTGACCCATAAAACTGATGATGATTACTTCAACCGGGTAAAAGCTATAGAATACACTATCGACCATGACAATGGCGGGAATATGGATACAATTCAAGACGCAAACTTGATTATTCTGGGGTTACCAAGAACCTCTAAGACTCCATTATCAATGCATCTTGCCAATCTCGGCATGAAAGTTGCCAATTTCCCTATTGCCTTGGATACAGAGATCCCTGCTGAGCTCCTGGCCTTGAAGGATAAAATACCAATGGTGGGCTTGACTATTGATATAGATACTCTTTTGGAATTAAGGAAAGAAAGGGCTCGGAGTTTCGACCTGCCACAGGATATAGACAGTTTGGATGACCTGGTAGCAGAAGAACTGGACAATGCCTACCGCATCTATGCCAAACTGAAATGCTTGGTTATTGATGTAACCCTGGTCGATATTGAGGAGATTGCCAGCACCATTACTCACAAATTCAATCTACCTTTAAAAGTCAGCCATCATCGATTCAAATAGATGCTAGATTATAGAGCGAACGAGAATATTCTCGTTCGCTTTTTTGATCCTATACCCCGTTCATTATCACCTCTCAACTTTCCCCCGATTTAGGAGCGATGTAGACCATGACTTATGTTTACATATTAAAATGTAAAGACAACACCTACTACACTGGCTATACTGTCAATCTAAACCGAAGATTGGAAGAACACCAGCTAGGTCTGGCCAGCAAATACACTCGAGGGCGAACTCCTGTCGAGTTGGTTTATTGGGAAACTCTAGCCACTAAAAGCGAGGCACTGAAGAGAGAGTGCCAGATCAAGAAACTAAGCAGGAAAGCAAAACAATACCTGATTCTACTATCAACCGATAGTTGATAGTAGACAGTAGACATGTTTTAGGTTTTAGTTTACAGGTATTGGTTACAGAACATCAGTAGGGAAAGTCTTGCATAGAATTATAGACACCTCCACAATTATTATGGAGGTATCTCTTGTTGGTTAAGGCCAGAAATAAACTATGCACATTGCTTCAAAGAATGAGAGTCTAAAAAGCCGGAATAATAAATATCCCAGCTTAAATACAACCATATAAATGCCAATGCTAAGGCCAATGGATGCCATTTCAGGCTGTTCCTTTCCAAACCGGGAGGTTAACCCGTTTACAGGTTAGCCCATCGGTCTTGCTCCATACCACTAGGGCTGCAGAAAGACAAGACTCGGACCACGAAGAATAAGAAATTCAGTTGTTTATTATCTAATTGTGTATATATTTAGAAATTCCTCTTTTTAGATTTGGCTGGGAAAATTGAACCAAATTATTTATCTTGAAATTACATAAAAATCATACTTCAGGGGAAAATAGAATTAAGAAATAAGAAAGCCTTGCCGAAAGGAGGATATGAAATGCGAGCTAAAAGGGGATCAATTGTAAACAAACAAGATTTTATTAAAGACGGGCTATATGCTAAAGAAGAATATGAGGGACTTCTGGTAAGTTCAGATCAGCAGCAGGGCTGCTATAATCTGGGCGTACAGCTTGCTGAGGATCGGGTGCTATTTGTGGACCAAGCGACGGACAGTAATATTAATGAAAAACTGAAGACCTGGGTACCACAGATACAGACTCTTCAGCGCCAACATAATGTAAAAAATAACTCCGGCAATTATGCACAGTAAGGGTGGATTAATAAGGAGGTAGGCCATGACTGATTTTCAATTAGATGATGTTCAAAGCATAGAAACTCCGATTATGAGCCTGGATGAATTTAAAATCGGGCTGTTGAGAAAGGATAGCATACCTGGCCTACTCATACGCTCCGATGAAAACGGGTATTATAACCTCGGGATTCAGATAAACGATACAGAAGTGGTTAAAGTAGCATCAGCCGGTGAAGATGATGCTATGGCCAAGATAGAATTCTGGGCGGATAGAATCGACCAAGTGAAGGAACGTTATAAAGACCGAAAACCGCAATTGAAACCTTTCGGGGGCATATAAGCCCCCTGTTTTTTTGCCCTAAGGGCATACATCGGCATACTTCTCCGTATATAATAGTACGGAGGAGTGATAAAGTGAGTAATTTAAAACAACTGCTGGGGTTCCCTTTTAGAGAGAGAGAATGGTTTATGAAAATGATAATCGGCAGTGTTATTTCCATCGTTCCAATTGTAAACTTCCTGTCTCTGGGATACTTTATCAGATGTATTCAGAACAGTTGGAGAGGGTACCAGAGTATGCCTGATTGGGATAATTGGGGAGAACTTTTCAGAAACGGATGTATGGTATTCGTAATCTTGCTTGCTTACCTGGTCCTGCCGATTTCATTAGGGTTTCTGATGTTAGCCCTGCCTGTAGTAGGTACTGTTTTTGCTTCTTTGATCATTTTTATAATGAGTATTATTATACCAATGGCCATTGCAAACTACGCTATACACATGAATATAAGGGATGCTTTTGCATTTACAGAGATATTCTATCGCTCGGGCCGGGTCTTAAGTGTCTATCTTGCTGGATACTTAGCAGTCACCTTAGGTTTAATCCTAGGAAGTGTACTTCTGGTGGGGATACCCATCCTGGGATTTGTCGGCGGTCTCTTGATGTTCTACTGTGGCGTGGTATTTTTCAATTTCATGGGGATTTTATATCGCGAGGCAAACTGAGTCGTATGTCTAAATCTGCTTTGTGCTTGAATAAATTAACTAGTTGCGGTAAAATGGTTTTTGCGTCGGGATGTAGCGCAGCTTGGTAGCGCGTCTGGTTCGGGACCAGAAGGCCGCAGGTTCAAATCCTGTCATCCCGACCATTAAAAAGCTCATAAAATAAGGGGTTCCTAGATTTCAGGAACCCTTTTTTTCTGCTTTTGCCCTGGTGCTGCAACCGGCAAATTTACCCCTTCAAATAAATATACCGTTCTAGCAATCTGAACACCGATCTGAATAATTTAACTACACAAGATCATCTGCGACTATATAGTAGTCTGCAAAGATACGGATATGCCCACCAATCCCGGAGGGGCCTCACTTTCTCTGGAGCCGATGGGCGGATTTGAACCACCGACCTGCTGATTACGAATCAAATGGCCCCCCAAGTTACGGTACGTTCTTGTCCAAAGAGATCCTAAATTACAGCATTTGTTAATTTATTCCACAGTTAAAAAAGTGACTCCGATGAAGTTGTAGCCACAGTGCCTGTAGGAACCCTTCCGCAGTTCGGTTTGCAGCTAATTTTATCTGTAATGCGATTTATCATCATTGTTTATATTAATTTCAGTTCAATTGGGGAAAATAGAATAACCTTATTGAACGGAGATGGTGAAGTGTTTGCTAGTACAATGATGGAATTACAAAAAGAATTGCTCGCTTTGAGAATTGCTGATTGGTACGATAAAGTAATTTCATTTCAGTGGTTTTTCTTAGTAGTCCTCCTCATCTTGCCATGGTTTTTATGGTGGAGAGTCGTTGATAGGAAACAAATAGCTGAAATATTTTCTTATGGACTATTGATATCACTCATTAGCTCGTTATTCAATGGCAATGGCCTTAATCTGATACTTTATAGTTATCCATATAAGTTGTTACCCTTCAGTCCTAGGGCTTATTCCTTTTCCTTAACGGTTTTGCCGGTTGCTTACATGCTGTTGTACCAATATTTCACTACAAGGAGATCATTTGCCATTGCATGCGTTGTGTTCTCAGCAGTTACCGCATTTGTTATTCAGCCAATTTTGGCTTGGATGGATATATACAAACTAATTAAATGGAATTACTTCTATTCATTTTTAGTGCTTCTGTTTATAGGGTTAATGGCAAGATTAATTCACAATTATGTTATTAATAAAAGTTTTATTGCAGGAAAAAATATAAATGATGTCTAAAAATACTATTTTGGGATCTTTAGGAATCTAAAGCATACGATTTCCCCAATCAGCTATGTGATCTCTGTCAACATCTTTTTCAGAAAATTCGAACTCAAAACTATTTTTTCTTAAAGCCAAAGAGACGCTCGTTGGTGTCATCAATTACATAATGGGTATCCTGTTCATATTGGAGTCCAGCCTGCAGCGACATGTCCATGCCTTTATTGTAGAGATCTTTGATGGCGGCGATAGCCTGGGGGCTATTTTGCATTATTTGCTCAGCCAGGGCTATGGTTTCTTCTTTAAGTCTATCCGCGGCGACCACGCGGTTAACGAGGCCAAGTTCCTTAGCTTCTTCGGCTGAAAACGTCCGACAGGTGAAGGATAGTTCTTTGGCCCGCATCATTCCTATTATACGGGGCATACGTTGGCTTAGTCCCCAACTTGGTCTGATGCCCCATTTAGCATGCGTATCGCCAAACTGAGCCTGTTGTGACGCTAAAATCAGATCAAATCCGTACAATAACTCCAATCCACCCGTAAAGCAGTGACCGTTTACCATAGCAATAACTGGTTGGGGACAATTCTGCATAGTTTCTATCAAACGTATGCCAATACCAATTATTTCACCCTCAACTTCACCATTTTCTATAGTAACCTTCCCCAGGGATTTTAAATCCAAACCAGTGCAATAGGCACGTCCAGCTCCAGTAACCACGATAACACGAACATTACTATTCTTCCCCGCAGTGAGGATTGCATCGATCCATTCCTTCATCATTTCCGGGCTTAAGGAATTTAGTTTTTCAGGACGGTTTAGGGTGATCCAGGCAATACCTTCCGCGACCTCATATAATAAATTATTGTAGCTCACATTATGCCTCCTCATTTAATTGTGTTGCTTTATATTCTATAACTTGTTATGCTTTCCTGCTGATTTTTTCCAATTAACATCGTTCGGAGGGTTATATTATTCGAGGAGGATATTTATGGAGTGGGGTCGAATTAGATGATTAGTATTAAGTAGACTATCAGGAGAGTGAAGAACACATTGAACTTAGAAACAAATAATTGGGTTAAGAAGACCATAAACCTAAACACACTATTTTTTGATTATTTCGGGATGCATGCGGAGAAATACGTAAAGGCTCAAGGGTATTTCCGAATTCATCCCGGTAAAATATTCTGGAATTGGTCAGCGGCCCTACTGGGTCCCCTGTGGTTATTCTACCGTAAAATGTATGGTTTGCTTATGATTTGGCTATTAATTGTGGTATCCTTCGATTTTGTATATTTTGCCTCGCCTCTTTTGGACTCCGACTTCACCAACCCGCTCATAGCAATAATTATGGACAATTATGGTCTTATATTACTGTTGTTTGTTATAGCTACAAATATCATTCTGGGATGTTGGGGTACTTATTATTATCTTCAGCAAGCCGAGCGAATGGTTGATCTGGTAAAGGCAAATGCTCCTAACACTATTGCCTCGGTCATTTTGTCCGAAAAGGGCAATCCTTCCAAATGGCGAGTAGCCGGCGGGGCATTGCTGATAAGCGGAATTTATATCATGACCTATCTACTTGCCTGTATATGGCTGGTACTGCGTTAAACTCGAACTGCATTTATACCAAGTGTCTCCTCGTATAATCGGCTATAGGCATCTATTTCCTGTTGCGGGGTGAACCTGGTTTCTATCAACTGACGGGCGTTACGCCCCATTTCTTTTCTTAAGATAGGCGAGTTCAGCAAGGTTTGGGCCGCTTTAAACAAATCCACCGGGTTGTTTATATAAAACCCTTCTCTGCCTGCTTGGATCAGGTTGAGGTTGCCTGGTACAGCGGTAAGAATACATGGCTTGCCTAGGCTCATGGCTTCCAAAGCGGCCTGGGGTTGACCTTCCGAATGAGAAGTATTTAAGACCACATCTCCCTGAGTAAGAATACCCGCCATTTGATCGTGCGGGATTTCATCCAGATAGGTGATCCAAGGCAGGGCCTTAATACGATTAATAATTGAATTACCGTACTGTTCATCAATTACTGCGCCTATAATCAGCAATCTTACTACAGGATATGCCTGATGCAGTTTAGACAAAGCATCTATGGCCAGCTCTATATTTTTTACTGCCCGCAGCCCGCTGGGCAGCAGAAATATGAAATCATCCTCCGAAAAACCAAGTTCTTGACGGGTTTTTAATGAACCTGTTTCTAGATATACCCCCTGCGGGATGATGATCAGTTTATCTTTAAGTTCTGGAAATGCGGCTAAGAGTTTATTACGAAAATCATCATTGAATAACACGATCTGCCGCACGGTTTGCATACAATCCCGGACTGCAGCTCTATGGGCACCCCATAAATCATAGTGAATGTCGGTGCCGGTGGTGGTTAGAATAATAGGCAGATCTCGTAGGGCCGGTACTGCCTGTAAGACCTGACTGAAATAAAGTGCATGAAAACCGTGCACCAGGTAATATGCGGACTGCTTCAGAACCAACTGCAATTGTTCCCGCCAGTTAAGGTCTTCCAATGATAGCAGGTCAATTTGAAAACCTCGCGAGACTAATCCCGACTTGATGCGGGCGGTTGTCAGACTATTGCCTCGCTGCACTTTAGCAAAAGGAGTAATCAACAGTATCTTGCCATTATGCTTTTCCATTACGCTATGCATCAGCCTTTATATACAGTCCGGATTAATTGAAAATACTCGCAGTAATCGCCTTTGCCGGTCATAATACCCCGGTAACGGTTCAATCCCTGAATAGCGTCGTCGTACTTTATGAACTTAGTCTGGGTTCTGTGCATTTGTAGGGCTTCAAGCTTGGCAGCTATGAAATTGCTGATATCCTCACTATGACCCACTGACTGTATTGGTGTCCACACCTCGTATCCTAAAAGGGTTTCCACCTGCCAAGGCTGTTGACCATATTCAGGAAACCATGGTCCGGCCGCGCGACGACATCCCTCCATTACTAAACGGTGGGTTGTCTGGTGATCGGGGACTGAATCATGACTGTGCGGCAAGTATATTAAAGTGGGCTTTTTTGCCCTGATCAGGCTAGCAATACGATGCAGATTTTCTTTGTTATATTTTAGGTCACCATCGTGATTGCGTAAAAAAGTCAGAGCTGTAACCCCTAAAGAACGGGCAGCTTCAGTAGCTTCTACCTCTCGAATCCGGGCCAGATCTTCCGGAAGGTGTTCCAGACTTCCAAACTCTCCAGAAGTCATATAAACTATAGCAACATGATTTCCTTTCTGTATATGCCGGGCAATGCTGCCGCCGCAACCGATGATATCATCATCAGGGTGGGGGGAGAATACCAGTACGTTCACAGCGATTCCTCCTGTTATCATTTTCTCCTCTAATTATGGCCCAGGTTGAAGGCGGAAGGCAAGGTTAAATAACTCGGGGTCAGACCCCGAGTTATTTAACCGAGTTATTGGAAAGGAGAGAGGGCACGGGGAAGTATACCCATTATATAGGCGATGCAAACCCCATAATTGACAATAGGAACCCCAGCCACCTGGGCTTGCATAATGCGTGACAACATTTCACGTCGGTTGATCATACAGGCACCACAGTGCACTACCAGCTTATAATCACCTAGATTTTCTGGAAAACGGGCACCACTGCTCCATTGAAAATCGAGCTCCCCACCCACGAATTGACGAAGCCAGCGGGGTATTTTGACGGTACCGATATCATCTTCGACGCGATGGTGAGTACAGGCTTCCACCATTAACACTTTATCACCGGCTCTCAGTTTCTCAATAGCCCGGGCACCAGCAGCCAGAGTTGCCAGGTCCCCCTTGTAGCGGGCGAATAGGATGGAAAAAGAAGTCAGCATTACATCTGGCGGGGTATCGGCGTCCGCTTTGAGGAAAGCTTGAGAATCGGTAATTACGATCCGGGGCTTCTTATTTAGAGTATTGAAACACTCTTTGAGTTCACGTTCTTTCACAACATAGGCCATGGCATCGTGATCCAGAATGTCTCGAATGGTCTGAACCTGAGGAAGGATCAAGCGTCCCTTGGGTGCAGCCAAATCGATGGGGACCACCAGCACTGCCAGGTCACCTGGGTTGAGCAGATCACCTACAATACTCTGTTCATCCCAGCTGGGGGGGGCAGATTTTATGAGAGCGATTTTTAGAGCCGCCATTCCTTCGCGGGTCAGGGCACTGACGGGCAGCGGTTTAACGCCTAATTTGCCCTCGATTTCTTCTAGTTGAACATTTGTGATGGTATGAATATCGAGCTTGTTTAGTACAGCCAGCATGGGAAGTTTTTTCTCCTTACACCGTCGGGCTATGTCCATCTCAAAGTCTGTTATAGCAGACCCGCTATCAATGACCAGGAGTACCATGTCAGTTTTATTAAGTACTTCCAGGGAACGCTGAACCCTGAGTTCCCCCAGTTCACCTACATCGTCAATGCCCGCTGTATCAATGATTACAACCGGCCCGAGGGGGAGTATTTCCATGGATTTATAGACCGGATCAGTGGTGGTGCCAGCTACCGCAGAAACTACTGCGATATCTTGATTGGTCAGGGCGTTAATCAGGCTGGATTTACCGGCATTACGCCTGCCAAAAATTGCAATATGCAACCGATTGGCGCGGGGTGTTTCATTCATTCTTCAAGCCTCCTTTGTTTTCCAACAATGCCCGGCCGGGTGAGTTCGTGAGCTTGCAATAATGTGTCAAGCTCCTCTGGGGAGAAAAGACCCGCTTCCAGAATAAGTTCTTTTACCGAACGCGAATCGTGAAGAGACTTTTTGGTTATTGCAGAGGCAATATCATAACCTATGTAGGGGCAGAGAGCGGTGATGATACCGGGACTGTTTAATAAATGACTCAGACACCTTTCCGGTTCAGCCTCTATACCTCGGACACAATTATCGGCAAAAAGCCGCATGGCTTGATCGAGGCTTTCCATAGCAGGCAGTAAATTAGCTGCAATCAAAGGTAAAAAGGCATTTAGTTCTAGCTGTCCGCCTTGTGCCGCCAAGGTAATGGCTAAATCCTGGGCTATGGTCTGATAGGCTACCTGGGCTATCATTTCTGGCAATACCGGATTTACCTTGCCTGGCATTATCGAGGAGCCAGCCTGTAAATCAGGAAGTCTAATTTCGCCTATGCCCCCTCTAGGTCCTGAAGATAGCAGCCGTAAATCCCCGGATATTTTTATTAAAGTGGTGGCACAGGCTTTCAATAAGCCCGAAACCTCTACAAAAACATCGGCATTCTGAGTACCGTCAATCATATTTTCATTGCGGGATAAACCCAGGCCGGTTAAGGAACGGAGCCTTTCAATAACTGTAAAGATGTATTTCCTATCAGCATTAAGTCCAGTACCGACCGCTGTTCCACCTAAATTAACCTGACGCAGACGTTCTTCGACCTTATATAGGCGCCATCGGTCCCGGGCAACTGCTTCGGCCCAAGCGGAGAATTCTTGACCCAGGGTAACCGGGACGGCATCTTGCATTTGCGTACGGCCCAGCTTTAGTACTCCGGCAAACTCCGCTTCTTTAGCCTGAAGTGCCCCTTGCAGGAGGGCACATGATTCGGACAAGGAAGCCAGCAACCGAATGGCTGCTATACGCAAGGCCGTAGGGTAAACGTCATTGGTGGATTGGGACAGGTTAACATGATCCAGGGGATGCACCAGAGAGTAATCACCTTTTTCCCCTCCCAGTATTTCGATAGCCCGGTTAGCAATTACCTCATTAACATTCATGTTGGTGGATGTCCCGGCTCCCCCTTGCAGAGCATCAACAATAAATTGATCGATCATTTGGCCTGCCGCCACTTCCCCAGCTGCCTGAAAAACAGCACTGCCTAGATTGGAATTTAGCAGTCCTAGATAGATATTGGTTTCAGCGGCAGCCTGTTTAACCACAGCCAGAGCTTTGATTAGTTCGGGATGAACTAATTGCCGGGAAACCTTGAAATTTTCCGCTGCTCGGGCGGTATGGATGCCAAAATAGGCCTCTGCGGGGATCTCTTTCGCTCCAATCAGGTCCTCTTCGATACGGTATTTCATTAATATCACCCCCTAATTATCAGGCGGGACTTGGGGCACGGGACATAGGGGACAGGTCCATTGTCCCACCTCCAAGGGGAACATGTGGGACAATGGACCTGTCCCCTATGTCCCGTGCCTTCTCACTAAGCCATTCGTTTTCTATAGTGCGGGGAATCGCCCCATTCCCACAAGCCAACGGTAAAACCACTGTGCTTAATTTCCTGGCTTAATTGCGATACTGCTTTAAATTGTTTATTTTCATATAGACGGTATTGGCGTCGATTGATTTCTGGGGTCAATATCGGCATTACTACATTGGCACCTGCTTTCAACCCCAATTCCAGTCCTAGAGGGCTGATGGTTTGCAAGGCTGTGGAAGCTACCATATTTATATCCGGCATAAGTAAGCGTGCCAGAGCCAACATCTTCAGGCTCGCATCAAACGGGTCGAGATAAACATCCCTGCTGCTTCTAAACATTGGTGTATTATGGTGGGGTATATAAGGCCCCATCCCCAACATATCGATATCTCGATCAAGGAAGAATTTAAGATCTCCAGCTAGATGCTCGAAATTCTGACCTGGCAAACCTATCATTACACCGGTTCCCACTTGAAAGCCAATGTCTTTTAAGGCTGTCAGACACTCCACACGCCTGGTATAACTCTGGGCAGGTGGGTGCAGGCTTTTAAAAAGCTGGGAATCCGAGGTTTCAATGCGCAATAAATAACGATGTGCGCCCGCATCCCAGAGCTGTTTATATTGCTGGTAGCTGAGTTCGCCCATACTCAGCGTTATACCCAGACCTTTTCCATTGGGATCCTGAATCTGGCTGTGTTCCTTGATAAGCTTTACGACATCCGCTACGAAATTGACTTGCTCTGGGCTGTCTACTTCTCCGGACTGTAGAGCGACGGAATGAAACCCGGATCGAAAAGCCAACAAAGCAGCTGTAACTATTTCGTTAGAATCTAAACGGTAACGGCTAATATGCCGGTTATCCTTGCGGATACCACAATAGAAGCAGTTACGGTCACATTGGTTGGAAAACTCGATCAGCCCACGAAAATAAACCCGATCACCGATGCTGTCTCTCCGACAGCGATTAGCTGCTTCCAACAACTTCTTCAGGGTCTTAGTATCCTTACTGGATAAAACCTCAATTATCTCTGTTTCAGACCACGATTTAATCATTTAAACGCTCCTTAAGACGGTTGATAATTCCGTCCAAATCACCGCTAGGGATTAATTCCGGGTTATCAATACAAATCCCGTAGGAGGGGTTAAGCTGCATTTTTAAAGATTGGTGACTTATACCTTCCATATCTCCATATAGATGTGCCCAGCGTTTGCCGTAAATCCGAACCCACCGTACCTGCAGACCCGGATATTGCTTCAGCAGGGTCTGGTGACAGGTTTCTATAAGCTTATGTTTACTATGAAAGCGGTTGTCAATGATTGGGAATTGCGCCATTCAAACTCCTCCTAGAAGAATAGATCTCTTTCTCCAGCCTCGATCCTATGCAGGTATTCCAAGCATTTTTCCTTGACAGCAGGGTTTTCCAGGGCAGCTAGTTCCTTTTCAATCAAGGGAGCACCGACTTTTATGGTTTCCTCGCTGGCATAGTCCAGCAGGTATTCTTTAAAGGTAAGTACGGCGTTAGGCATACAGAGGTTATGGATCTTGGCGCTCTTAGCCATACCCATAAAACAGTTGCCGGTTCGTCCACAACGATAGTCGGCTGTACAGAAGGAAGTAATTTTGCCCATTCTGGCCAGATCCTGAACTGCTTCATCTAAACTGCGGTTATCACCCAGAATAAACTGCTGGCGGTTGTAATCCAGGGCGTCCTTAGCGTAACCACCGATTCCGATATTGGAACCCGCGTCAATCTGGCTGATTCCAACGGGTATTACTTCCTGACGTACGCGGGCAGTTTCCCGAGCGGTCAAAATCATACCAGTATATGGAACTGACAAGCGAATAACCGTCACTAGCTTTTTAAAAGTATCATCATCAATTTTATAGGAACTTTTCTCAATAAATGGGGTGTTCACTGCCGGCTCTATACGTGGAAAGGAAATGGTATGGGGGCCTACTCCGCCGAATTTCTTCTCCAGGTCGATGGTATGTGCCAGGAGTCCCATTACTTCAAATTTCCAGTCGTAAAGGCCGAAGAGAGCACCAATACCTACATCATCGACCCCTGCTTCCTGGGCCCGGTGCGAGGCATAGAGACGCCAGCCATAGTTGGCTTTCACACCGCGGGGGTGCATCTTTTGGTAAGTCCGGTGATGATAGGTTTCTTGAAAGACTTGAAATGTACCAATTCCGACTTCCTTGAGGATTCTCAGGTCTTCTATAGACATAGGAGCGGCATTTACATTGGCGCGGCGGATTTCTCCATTGCCCACCTTGGTACTGTAGGCTAATTTCAGAGTTTCCGCAATGTATTCAGCACCAGAATCAGGATGCTCACCGTATACCATTATCAAGCGTTTGTGACCTTTGCTGACCAGAGCCTTTATTTCCTCTCCTAGTTCGTCCATATTCAACTGCTGGCGAATACTCTCTTTATTTTCATGTCGAAATCCACAGTAAACACAGCTGTTGACACAATGATTGCTGATATACAATGGCGCAAAGGTGACTATCCTGCGGCCGTAGACTTTTTCTTTAATGGTGAGACCAGCCGTATACATTTCCTGCCATAAATCCTCATCTCTACAATTCAATAAGGCCGCTGTTTCTTCTGGTTCCAGGCGTTGCAAATCCAGTGATTTGGTTATGATCGCTCGGATTTCTTCTTTTTCAGGCCGCTTTTTAAGAAGGAGCAACCCATCAATATAAGCCTCATCAATAAAATCCTTACCTTTATTCATATAGCGCTCAATCTGTTCCGGTTTAATTACGTTTTTTATCATTTCCTGTACTTTAGCAGCTTGCATCTTTTTACCTCCTTAATAAGATCAACCAATTCAATTCGGGAACCACCAAACCCCGAGTTATTGACTCCAAAAGAAAAAGCTTACCTCGAGGGTAAGCTTAGTAAGTTAAAATAACTTTTTTCTCACCCCTCTAACTCAGTAATAAACCTTATTATCAGGAAAGTTGATATCTCGTACCCTGTTAATCCTAATTCTATATCTTCTCATCGGTCAAATTTACGTATGCCTGTGTTGTCGTCAATCACAATACGCCCGGTATTGCTCAATCCTCCGCCTTGCCATACATAAATTTTACTCGATGAATAATATACACAATTAGGATTAACATGGTACTAGTTGTTAGCAGCCGGACGATCAGTATACAGCACCTCTCCTCAAGCTGATCAGGATCTTGGCTTTAGACCTTGGTCAGAGCGCTCTTTACCGTGACCTGAGCAATATTGCCGAGTTTACCCGTCAGGGAACCAACTTGATCAGTGGTCCCATCGACAATCAAGGATATAACAGATATGTCCCTGGTCTGATGGGGAAGCCCCATTCGCCCAATAATCATTTCTGCATGTTCGCTTAAAATCTGGTTTACTTGTGCGGCTACATGACGATCCTCAATTACGATCCCAATAACGCCCAAACGATTAGCCGACATTTTGGCAGCCTCCTTTCAAACAAAACCGCTTACCCTGAGTAAGCGCAGAGTAAGCGGTCAAACATATCATAGTATTAATATGATGACCCCTTGAACTCAGTGTTCACCTTATTGTCAGGGTTGAATAATTAATTTTGGCGCCTGCAGATCAGCCTTTCAGACCCTTCTGCAAACCCTAATTTAAATTATAGGTACTTTTTGTTTTTTGCGTGGTAATGAGTATGCAGCAACTCATGGGATTTATGTCCCAGAGGTTCATGCAAGAAATCTTCATAAAGTTTGGTTACTTCGGTATTCAAATGAGACTTCCTAACGTCCATCGCTTCATCCTCGATATAGATGGCTTCAATGCGTTCTACACGTTTGGCATTGGCTTTGGTAATAGGTTGTCCGCCGCCGCCGATACAGCCGCCTGGGCAGGCCATGATCTCAATGAAGTGATAAGGGGAAGTTCCAGCCCGAACCTGATCCATTAGTATTCTAGCATGGCTGAGACCGTGAGCGATAGCTACCTTTACCACAAGTCCATTGAGGTCTACTTCGGCTTCTTTAATACCTTCAAAACCGCGGGCTACAGTAAAGTTTACATCTCCTAGAGTTTCTTCCATTACTACTTCATAAACAGTACGCAGGGCTGCTTCCATAACGCCTCCAGTGGCTCCGAATATTACGGCAGCGCCGGTATATTCGCCCATCCAGGGGGAGAAGGGAGCAGGCGCTAGCTTCGTAAAGTCAATACCGCTCATGCGGAACAGGCGGCCTACTTCACGGGTTGACAGAACGATGTCTACATCCTGGAATCCGCTGGCGTTCATTTCGGGACGAGCAGCTTCAAATTTCTTAGCTACGCAAGGCATGATAGATACCGAGAAGATTTTCTTCGCGGGGATGTCCATCTTGTCTGCCCAGTAAGTCTTAACCAGGGCGCCAAACATCTGCTGGGGTGATTTACAGGTGGATAGATTGTCCAGCAGGTCGGGATAGAAAGTTTCACAGAAGTTAATCCAGCCAGGACTGCAGGAGGTGAACATGGGCAGGGTGCCTCCATTTTTAACCCGGCTCAAAAGTTCATTGCCTTCTTCTAATATAGTTAAGTCAGCAGTGAAGTTGGTGTGCAGTACATGGTCGAAACCAATCTGTTTCAGGCCAGCCACGAAAACTTCCATGGGCAGGTCGCCAGTATTCATACCAATTTCTTCACCTAAAGCCAGACGTACCGCTGGGGCAATCTGGGTTACAACTATGGTATCAGGATCGGCAATAGCAGCCATTAATTTGTCGATGTCTTCGACTTCGCCGATGGCTCCTACCGGGCAGGCATGGATGCACTGTCCACACATGATACAAGGACTGTCGATTAGGTCTTTGCCCAGGGTGGGAACTACCATGGCATGACTGCCGCGGTTTTCGATGCCCAGGGCGTTTACACTCTGGATTACGGAACAGGCCTCGACACAACGGCGGCACAGTACGCATTTATCGGGGTCCCGGAACAGGGACGGGGTAGAAAAGTCTTTGGCGATTCCTCTAACTTTATTTTCAAATGGGTTGTTCCGGATTACATATTCTGCTGCCAAGCTCTGCAGTTCACAATTTTCATTGCGGATACAGTTAAGGCAATCCTGGGGATGATGAGATAAAATAAGTTCTAAAATCGTTTTTCGAGCTTCGATGACCTTGGGAGTTCTAGTTTTAATTACCATTCCTTCATAGACTGGTTGAGAACAGGCTGCTTGGAGAAGTCTGTTACCTTCGACTTCACATACGCATACCCTACAGTTGGCTTTTACCGATTGGTCAGGGTGATAGCACAATGTAGGAATATTTATGCCGACCTCTTTAGCTGCCTGTAGGATTGTGGAGCCATCAGGAACGGAAATTTTGATTCCGTCAATAGTTACGTTAGCCATTTTTTTCACTCCTTTTGCTCTTTCCTACATTAACTTGGCGTTATAGTCGGCGGAAAAATGTTTGATGGTACTGGTAACTGGTGAGGGGGCAGCCTGACCCAGACCACACAGGCATGAGTATGACATAACCCGGCCCAGTTTATCCAGCAGAGCTACATCTGCAGCTGCACCTTTACCATCATTAATTTTATCCATTAAGTCATGCATGCGCATAGTTCCCTCTCTACAGGGGGCGCATTTTCCACAGGATTCATGTGCAAAGAATTTGGCGATACGAGCAGTTACATCTATCAGGTCGCGTGTTTCATCCAGGACGAAAACTGCTCCTGAGCCTAGGGCTGCACCGATAGCCGTCATGGCATCAAAGCCAATAGGCGTGTCCAGTTGGGAAGCAGGAATAAATGCTCCGGAGGTACCTCCGATTTGAACGGCTTTGAATTCCTTGCCGTCTTTAATGCCGCCGCCGAATTGGAAGATAACTTCTTTGATAGTAGTATCAGTTGGTACTTCAAAGAAGGTTCTATTGTTAACATCGCCGGTTAGAGTAACAACTTTGGTTCCAGGATAAGAAGGGGTACCAATTCCTGCATACCAAGCGGAACCTTTTTCAAGGATTACCGGAATATTTGCGAAAGTTTCAACATTATTAACTATGGTGGGCTTGCCCCATAATCCGATAACTGGCGGGAAGGGGGGTTTAATGCGGGGTTCACCGCGTTTGCCTTCGATAGATTCAATAAGTGCAGTTTCTTCGCCGCATACATAAGCTCCTGCTCCGAGGCGGACTTCAATTGCAAAATCTCCCAATACCCCTTTGGCTTTGGCCTGAGCTATAGCCTCTTTCAGGGTCTTAGCAACTGAAGGATATTCACCTCTGCAGTAAATAAAGCCTTGGGTAGCACCGATAGCATAGCCGCAGATTGCCATACCTTCCAGGAGGGTATGGGGGTCGTTCTCCATGATCAGGCGGTCTTTATAGGTGCCGGGTTCACCTTCATCAGCATTACATATAACATATTTCTGGTCGGCTTGGGCCTGGTAAGCAAAATTCCACTTCATACCGCAGTTGAAACCAGCTCCCCCACGGCCTCTAAGATTGGAAGCTTTTACTTCATTAATAAGGTCTGAGTTGCTCATACTGCGGGCTTTATTAAGTGAATTGTAACCACCCACAACAATATAATCGTCTATTTTAAGTGGATCAATTTTCCCGTAATTACGCAGTACAATGCGCATTTCCTCGGCCATTTCTATGTCCTCCTTTCCTGATAAATCAGGTACTTGTTTCTAATTTAAAACATTCCAATTTCCTATTTGCATTCAGCTATTATGCCTGAAATCTTGGCTGGAGTAACATCCAGGTACGGTTTGCCGTTAATGGTTATTACGGGAGTAGCTTGGCACTGACCCACACATTCAGTGAATTCAAGGGTGAAGAGACCGTCAGCAGTACTGCTGCCCATGTTTATCCCCAGTTCTTTTTCGAGAGCTGCAACTACCTCGGCAGCACCGGCAACGTGACAGGGTGCGCTTTCGCATATCCTGATAACATTCTTATTCCGGGGTTTTACTGAGAACATGGAATAAAATGTTGCCACCCCATAAGCCTGTGAAACTGGCTTGCCGAAAACTTTAGCCGCTTCAACAATAGCTTCCTCGGGTAAATAACTAAGTTTCTCCTGGATAGCATGAAAAGCTTCTATCATCCCGCCGGGCATGTCTGCATAGTTAGCGAGAATCTCCTGGTAATTCATATCCTTATCCCTCCTTTCTCTAGAAATATATAATAACGTTCGCTTTTATATCACTACCCCTACAGCCATTTGCAGGTTAATCTCCCATGATAGACAGACTTTGAGGGTAGAAATATACTCCTCGTATGCTAACATAATTCTATGTGAATAATATAGCAATTACAATAGAAATTTTACGTAATAGACTCTAAATTATAGCATTGAGAAAGACCTCGATTCTTGTTTCATTAAAGGCTGAAAAGAGACTTGTGGGCATGGCCTTTACCCCTAGAAATAATATGCATTTTTATCACAAATTAATAATACAGGGATGCCGCTTACCGCATCGGTAGTACGGTAAGCGGCATCCCCAGAGAGTGAACGGTAAGAGTGTATTTATTTTGAGTGGGAGTGGATGCGGCTGAACATAACGCAATACAACATAACGTATAAGACATAATAATAAGAAAACTAAATAACAAAACTTAATATAACTCAACTAATACATACTATAATTAATACTATTTAATCATTCAACAAGCGAATGGTATTTTTGGGAAAACTTATACTCAGGCTTGTTGTATATCAGCAAAACTCTTATAATTGCTCCAAAGGTGGGATACCAGTGAGGCTTTGCAGAACTTGGGCGGTATAGCAGCGGGCGGAAACGGATCAACCGCTGGAAATGCCGCGTATGCGGATATATACACGAAGCACCGGAACCACCCGACGAATATCCAGTTTGCGGTGCGCCGAAAGATATGTTTGATCCAATGTCTTAAGAGAGCGATTCTTGGGACATACTAATAAAACTTGGGGTTTTCCGGAACTAGTATATAAAGATGTAGATAGGGAACATTTCGGCTAAAGATAAGCCGAAATCAGATAACAAGGCAAATATTATTATATGGAGAATTAAGAAATGATTCCTTTGAGAGACAGCACTCGTGGTGAACATTTTCCTATTATCACAGTTATTCTGATTGTCATTAATTTTATGGTGTTTTACTATGAAATTTCCCTCGGTGAGCGAGGATTGAACGAATTTTCCTATATATTTGGCCTGGTGCCTGCCTACTATACTAATCATCAAGGTGCGTGGCTGGGGTATCTGCCATTTATCACTTCAACCTTTCTCCATGGCAGTTGGATGCATGTCATTGGAAACATGTGGATTCTGTGGTTGTTTGGGGACAATGTTGAAGATAAAATGGGAAAAGCCCGCTTTTTAGGCTTTTATCTGCTATGTGGGCTTATAGCCAGTATAACTCACTTCGCCTTTAATCTATCCTCGGATGTTCCCGTAGTTGGGGCCTCGGGAGCCGTAGCCGGAATTATGGGCGCCTATTTCTTGATGTTCAGGAAGGCCAAAGTCTTAACTTTTGTCCCACCCTTTTTTCTATTCAACTTCCCAGCCTGGATTTACCTGGGCTTCTGGATTGTAACCCAATTGTACGGAGGGGCCGCCGGACTGCTGGATGGTGCAGATCAGCAAGTGGCTTTTTGGGCACATATAGGAGGATTTCTAGCGGGCATGGCATTATTCAAAGCATTTCTGCGACCTGCTAATCAGGGGAAACAGGGGGGAGGCGCCCCTGTTTCCCAGATATAAAGGAGAAGACTATTCCATTGTACTGGCTATAAGCCGACCGGTTTCATCACTAGCTATCCGCAGGGCTTCATTATCAGGCTGCAAGAAGTATATGGTATTTTCAATCCTCTCCTGGCTGGCTTTGATTTCTGTCCAATAGCGCTCACCCTCATATAGGTTCATGCAGCCCTGCAGATCATCAGCGCGGCCAGTTTCCAGATACCGCTTGAATTTATCCAGTGTGGTTATGTTCCGATAGTCTGGATGGATAATACTTTTTTGCATTATTTCCTGATAGATACCCAGCAAAGCAAGAGCTTCTTTTAACTTTGCCGAAGCCTCCTGGATATCATTGTGACATTTTTTAATAAAACCCTCCCGGTGTTCATCCCAATCCATTAAGGCTTCCTTGTAGCGTTCACAAGCTTTGTCATATTCACGGCACCTGATAAAGTAAATTTTCATATTGCGATTGTAATCCGCGCATGAATTTTGATTATTACGATTCCTGCTCATTGAGATGCCCATAGTTTGTAAGAAGTTAAACTTAGCAGGAGGATTGTTTGGTTTATCAGGCTTCTGGGGCGCAGGGGCAGGCTCACGAGGTGCTAGCTCATCTTGATCCAGAATTTCTTGGCGCCCATCTAAAAAAATATTAAGATAACGGCTGTACTGACTTATAGTTTCAACCTGCCGCAGACTGGCGACACACATGGTTATATCACGAATCAGTTCATCTTTGCTCCGAATTGACTTTTTGGCAGTTTTACGAGTCTGCAGATATTTACGTAATTCTTTATCTACGGAAGGAATTCTATGGTATTTGAGTAATGTAGAAAAATCAACAGAGGTCAAGGGATCATGCTTCAGGCTATATAACCTGGAGAAATAAAATTGGGTGCCGGTAGGTACATAATAATAGGGCCCGATGGTATTCAAATATTCACTGTCTTGCAGAGTCTCCAGATCTGAACCAACCTGAATATCATGTTCGATGAAATCCAACCACATTTTAAGTTTGTCACGGTTGCCATAACCATTCTCAAACCACTCTCGCATTTGTAAGTAGGTATCAAGAGTGATATTAATCCAAGAGTTATAATAGAAACCAAGAATCTGTTCGGGAGTAAAATTGATAAAGGCGGATAGATCCAATATATGACCATCCTCCTTATTTAGAAATGTTTTAAACATTATTAATCCTCCTTTAATAAGTTATTAATAATTAATTTCTATATATTACCAAATAATCCTCCTTTTTACTAATGATTTTTCCAAATATTATTTAAATAAATAAGATCCGCCGATAGTTTTACTTTTATAAGGATGGGCTGATTTGGAAAAGATAAGTCTGTGCTTACATAATTATATTAGGCGGAGGTGTCATGATTTTGAAAAAGAAGCGTAAAAAGGTAAATCAAGTTTTGACTGAGAGGGACAGATTGAAGATCGAAACAGCCAAGGAGTTGGGCCTATGGGAACAGATTGAGAGAGAAGGCTGGGAATCGCTGAGCAACGCGGCCTGCGGCAGAGTCGGAGGAATAATGCGTAGAAAGCTGAATGAGAACAAGCTCAAATAGCGAAGCAAGGAGATAAATTTTCATTTATAATTATGATCAGGCAAGTTGCCAAAATCAAACAAAAGAGGTTTTAAGATTCACATGCAGGAAATAGAAAGAGTAAGAACCTATATAAATGAAAGAAATCCACAGCTTAGCATAATTATCCTGGAAGATAACACCAGTACCGCTTATCTGGCCGCGCAAGCTCTGGGAACGGATGTAGGACAAATTGCCAAATCTATCTTATTCAAAACTAAAAAGGAAGGCTATTTGATGGTGGTATCTGCTGGTGACGTCCGCCTGGATAGTAAAGCTATTAAGGAAGAAATCGGGGATAAAGTGCGTATGGCCAATCCAGAGGAAGTTTTGGAAGTTACCGGATTTAATATCGGGGGTGTATGCCCTTTTGCCTTGCGTCAGGAAATACCGATTTATCTTGATGAAAGTCTGAAACGTTATGAGATTGTATATGCTGCCGCAGGGACAGCTCACACTGCTCTGCCCATAAGTTATCAGGAGTTGATGAGAATAACCAGTGGCAGAGCCTGCAAATTTTCAGCTTAGATTATCGGGTGACACTGGGGGACAACGAGGGGACAAGGGGACGGTTCTTTTGTCCCCCATTTGAGAGTTTCAGGGGGACAAAAGAACCGTCCCCTTGTCCCCTCGTTGTCCCACCGAACTGAACCATGGGGGTGGGACAACGGACCTGTCCCCAACCACTCGGAGAACAGGAGAATTTGAAATGGGAAAAGGTTTTGTACATTTACATAATCATTCGGAATTCAGCCTTTTGGATGGGGCGTGCCGGATCAAAGACTTGGCCGGCCGAGCTGCGGAAATGGGTATGCCGGCGGTAGCTATTACGGATCATGGGGTACTCTATGGCATTATAGATTTTTACCGAGCCGCTAAAAAACTTGGTATAAAGCCTATCATTGGCTGTGAGGTTTATGTGGCCCCCCGCAGCCGCCTTGACAAGGAAAACCGTATGGATGACGGCAACTACCACTTGACCTTGTTATGCAAGAATCAAACTGGCTACAAAAATCTGATTAAACTGGTTAGCCGGGCATTTCTGGAAGGCTTTTACTATAAGCCCCGTGTAGATAGGGAACTATTGGAGCGGCACAGTGAAGGCTTGATTGCCCTGAGTGGGTGCGTGGCCGGGGAGATACCGCAGCTGATTCTGGCTGGCAATAGAAGTGCAGCGGCCGAGGCTGCCCGCGCTTATGAAAGGATTTTTGGTCACGGTAATTTTTTTCTGGAGGTACAGGATCATGGCCTGGACATTGAGAAACAGGTCTGCCAGACGATGTTCCAGCTTAGTAATGAAACTGGCATCCCTCTGGTAGCCAGCAATGATGCGCATTATATCCGCAAGGAAGACGCCTCTGTTCATGATGTACTGCTCTGCATTCAAACCGGCAAAGTTGTAAAAGACCAGGAAAGAATGCGGTTCAGCGGTAGCGAGTTCTATTTGAAGAGTGAAGCCGAAATGCGGGAATTATTCGCAGCCTGTCCGGAAGCCCTCGATAATACCCTGAAAATTGCCGAACAGTGCAATCTGGACTTCTCTTTCGGGGAGTTTCATCTCCCTTATTTTGCGATTCCCGAGGAACATAGTCCGGAGACCTATCTCTATCAATTAACTATGAGCAAATTTAACTACAAATACCCTCAGCCTGATAAGGCCATCGCTGAACGTTTGGACTATGAGTTAAAAATGATTAATGAAATGGGATTTGCCGAGTATTTCCTGATTGTTCAGGATCTAGTCTCCTGGTCCAAAAACAATGGTGTGCCGGTTGGTCCTGGAAGAGGTTCGGCCGCCGGCAGTCTGGTTTCCTATGTACTAGGCATTACTACCATTGACCCACTTAAATACGACCTGCTTTTTGAACGGTTCCTAAACCCGGAGCGAGTAAGTATGCCAGATATAGATATAGATTTCTGCTTTGAAAAGAGAGATCGGGTTATCGAATATATTATAGCTCGATATGGTTCGGATAAAGTGGCCCAGATTATTACTTTCGGAACCATGGCCGCCCGAGCCGCCATTCGCGATGTGGGCAGGGCATTGGATGTACCATATGGGGATGTGGATCGAATAGCCAAGATGATTCCCGCCGAGTTAGGGGTTACCATTGACAGGTCCCTGGAGATCTCAGCCGATCTGTCGCTGGCTTATCAAAATGATTATGATACCCGCCGTATCATTGATATAGCCCGGGCAATTGAAGGAATGCCCCGCCATGCCTCCATCCATGCCGCCGGGGTAGTGATTGGCCGTGAGACTCTGAGTTCATTTTTGCCGTTACAGAAGACTGCCGATGGTCATGTAATTACCCAGTTTGCCAAAGAAACGGTAGAGGATATAGGCCTTCTCAAGATGGATATTCTAGGTCTGCGAACGCTTACGGTACTGGATCGAGCCATGGACATTATTAAGAAAATCCGAGGAGTGTCACTGGATTTGGATGATCTGCCCCTGGATGATGACAAAGTGTACCGACTGCTGCAGTCCGGTAATACTATTGGCGTCTTCCAATTGGAAAGCGACGGCTTGAGACGAATTTTGATGGAAATGAAACCAAATCGTTTTGAAGATTTGATTGCCGTAATTGCCCTTTACCGCCCTGGTCCTCTTGGGAGCGGCATGGTCGAGGATTTTATCAACCGCAAACAGGGGCGCCAAAAGCTTGAATACATACACCCGGCTCTAGAAAACATATTAAAGGAAACCTATGGCGTTATCCTTTATCAAGAACAGGTTATGAGAGTAGCCAGTGATTTGGCCAATTTCAGCATGGGCGAAGCTGATGTTCTGCGACGCGCAATGGGTAAAAAGAAAGCCAGTGAGCTAATGGCTATGCGCGACAAATTTGTGCTGGGAGCAGCGCTCAACCATATTGATAAAGAAATTGCCACCCGTTTGTTTGACATAATGGAGAGTTTTGCTGGCTATGGATTTAACAAGAGCCACTCCGCTGCTTATGCAATGATTTCGTATCAAACGGCTTATTTGAAAGCTCATTTTCCCGTGGAATTCATGTGTGCTTTCTTAAGCAGTGTCATTGAACACCAGGATCGCGTGGTATTTTATATTAAAGAATGCCGGAAGATGGGAATTGCCATTCTGCCTCCTGATATTAATGAGAGTTATGAAAATTTTACGGTAGGAGCCGGGGGAATTCGCTTCGGTCTAGGGGCCATCAAAAACGTAGGTGTTAATGCGGTGAAGGCCATTGTAGATGCACGTCAAACCGGTAAGTTCACATCCTATTTTGATTTCTGTCAGCGTATGGACTTATCGCAGATCAATAAACGAATGGTTGAAAACCTCATTGTTGCAGGTTGTTTTGATTCGTTAGGGATTACTCGCAAACAGACTTTTTCCATCATGGATGAAGCCATGCAGCTAGCCGCCCAGGTCAAACAGGCCTGCAGCGGGAATCAGATGTCGCTTTTCGGTGATACCGCCGCCATGGTGGAAGAACCGGTGGTCTTGGTGAAAGGTGAATGGGACGATAAGGAAAAGCTGGCGCGGGAAAAGGAGGTTCTAGGTTTCTATGTGTCAGCCAATCCGCTGGATGCTTATAGAAATATTATTGAGCTGGTGGCTACTGACGAAATTGCTGCAGTGGATAAAGGCAGCGGTGAAGATTATGTGCGCCTGGTCGGCATACCGGTTAATCTGAGCAAAAAAGTCAGCCGTAAAGGCGATCCTTATGCACGTTTTTACCTGGAGGATTTGAGCGGACGTATGGAGGTAATGCTCTTTCCTGCAGCTTATCGGCAGTATATAAATAACATTAAGCCGGATATCGCTATTATTATTGAAGGCTTTGTGGACCGAAAGGATGAGCGCCCCAAAATCTCTCTGCGCCGGGCAGCGGAGTTAAATAATAACCTGAAAGAGCTGCACATTCGTTTACCATATGAGAAAACTGATTCGGAAGGGAAGCAGGAATTAGTAAAGATTCTAGGAAAGTACCCGGGCGATATCGAAGTTTGCTTACACTTACCTAACAAAAAAATTCTTGTTCTGGATGAAAAGTTTGATGTAGATGCACAATTAGAATTAAAGAACAATCTGGTGGATATATATGGGAAAAATAATATATGGTTTAACTAAGGAGGGATAGGAATGAATGAAGCTTTTTTGGGAGAAGACTATATTGTAATTAAGGCTTTGGAAAATGGGGTGACTATCATAGGGCTTACCCGGGGTCTGGATACCAAATTCCACCATACCGAAAAACTGGACCGTGGAGAAATACTGGTGGTTCAGTTCACCGAGCACACCTCGGCCATGAAAATCAGAGGTAATGCCGAGATAATTCACCGGTATGGGACAACTATGAGTGAGGGAATGAAAAGATAGCAACTGGAGGTGAACATTTGGACAGCCTGGCGGTTTTAACCAGTGGCGGAGATGCATCTGGTATGAATGCTGCAATTCGTGCGGTAGTTCGTTCCGCCATCTATAGTGGAATGGAGGTTTATGGAGTTCACCAGGGTTTTGAAGGGCTTATTAACGGAGAGCTCGAACAGATGAGTGCAGGCTCGGTGGCCGATATTATCCACCGGGGCGGAACTATTTTACAGACCTCCCGTTCGGAGAATTTTAGAACCGAAGATGGCAGGGAACAAGCAGCCTGCTTATTAAAAGAGTGGGATATCGGCCATCTGGTGGTTATAGGTGGAAATGGCAGTCTGCGCGGGGGGTATGAGATTTCCAAACTTGGGATCAACGTAATCGGTATACCGGCGACGATCGATAATGATGTGCCTTATACGGCTTCGATTGGTTTTGATACCGCTGTGAACACTGTACTGGAAGCCATCAACCGATTGCGGGATACGGCCAGCAGCCATGGCCGCATTTTCGTCATAGAGGTCATGGGAAGGGATTGCGGGGAAATTGCTCTGGCGGCCGGGGTAGCCGGTGGAGCGGAATCCGTACTGATCCCCGAAATAGAAACTGATCTGGGGCAGGTGCTGGAGAAGATCAAACAGGGTATTGAAAGGGGTAAGGCGCACAGTATCATAATTGTGGCTGAAGGAGTCTACCCGGCCATGGAACTAAGGGATAAAATACAGGAAGAGACCGGGCACGAAACCCGGGTCAGCATCCTGGGACATACGCAGCGGGGAGGGACTCCTACTGCAGTTGATCGCATACTGGCGTCCTGTATGGGCAAGCATGCTATAGATTTGATTGCCGAAGGCCAGCGTAATGTAATGGTCGCTGGTGAGGGTAATAGGATTTTTACTATACCACTGGAAGAAGTTATTAATGGAATCAGGCAGCCGGAGATGGAGATGTTCGAGATCGCCAGAATACTTTCAATCTAAGGGAGGAACATATGCGCAAGACCAAAATTATCTGCACAATTGGACCAGCCAGTGAAGACAAAAAAATCATGATTCAGCTGGTGGGGCAAGGGATGAATGTAGCTCGGCTCAATTTTTCTCACGGTGAGCATTCCGAACATAAAAAGAGAATAGATACTATTCGTCAGGTTGCTAAGGAAACGGGTCAAACCCTGGCAATTATGCTGGATACTAAAGGACCGGAGATACGAACCGGTACATTACAAAATAAGAAGGTAAGACTGCAGACGGGGCAAAAATTTATTTTAACCACTCGAGAGGTACCCGGCGACGACCAAGCAGTAGGCGTAAGTTATCCCAATCTACCCTTGGAGGTAAAGCCGGGCACATCAATATTACTTTCTGATGGCCTAATCAACCTTACGGTACAGGAGACAACACCCACCGATATTATTTGTCAGGTAATCAATGGCGGAGAACTAGGGGAGAAAAAAGGGGTCAATGTACCTGGGGTAAGAATTAATATGCCGTTTCTTAGTAAAAAAGATATTGCCGATATTAAGTTTGGCATTGATGAAGAGGTGGATTTTATTGCCGCTTCCTTTGTCCGCACCCCCCAGGATGTGTTGGAGATCCGACGCATATTAGAGGCACGGGATGCCTCAATTGACATAATAGCTAAAATCGAAAGTCAGGGTGGCGTTGACAATCTCGACGACATCATCAAGGTTGCTGACGGAATAATGGTAGCCAGGGGAGACCTGGGGGTTGAAATACCTGCTGAGGAAGTACCGCTGGTGCAGAAAAAAATTATTGAGAAATGCAACCTGGCAGGCAAAGTAGTAATTATTGCCACCCAGATGCTTGACTCCATGATCAACAATCCTCGTCCTACCCGAGCGGAAGTGTCTGATGTAGCTAATGCTATTTTCGACGGAGCCGATGCAATTATGCTTTCGGGAGAAAGCGCTGCCGGCAAGTATCCAGTAGAGACAGTTGAGACTATGGCGAGAATTGCTAAGAGGGCAGAGGAGGTTTTACCTTACCTGGAGATATTAAGGAGCAAACGTTTACAGGGGACTTCATCGGTTACAGATGCAATCAGTTATGCAACCTGTGCAACAGCTGCCAGCCTGGGGATATCATCCATCATAACCGCGACCAGTATTGGGACTACCGCCCGCATGGTCTCCAAGTATCGTCCCCAGGCGGACATTTTAGCAGTTACCACAAATCCCAAAGTGATGCGAAAACTGGTAATGGTATGGGGAGTTCATCCGGTGCTTACTGGGCCAACTCATGGAACTGATGAATTGTTTGAGGCAGCTTTGACCCAGTGCCTGGAAATCGGTTATATAAATAAAGGCGACATGGTGGTCTTGACGGCAGGAAGTCCGCCCGGTTTCCCTGGCAGTACTAATCTTCTAAAAGTTCATATAGTAGGAGACATACTATTGCAAGGTATGGGCATAGGTTCAAAACCAGTCAGTGGTAAAGTAAGGGTAATATTAAATGATGAAGATCTGAGCAAGATACAGACCGGGGACATAATGGTATGTCGTTCGGCAGACAAATCTTTTGCACCTTATCTGGATCTAGTGCAAGCCCTGATAGCTGAAGAAGGAGGATTAACTTCCGATGCGGCCATAATGGGTCTTAATACGGAATTACAGGTTATTGTAGGTGCTCGGGATGCAACTCGTATACTGGAAAATGACATGCTGGTTACAATCGATACAGCCCACGGACGTATCTACAGCGGTTTAGCCAAGGTTTTATAATAATCAGAAACTAATTGAGAAATAATTAACATAAAAGGAGGAAAATAAATACCGATATAGAATTTCATTTAGTGAGGACTGTTGGTATCGAACAATCAGAGAACGGAATTTATTTAATTATTATGAGGAGGTTGTACAGAATGAAAATTATGGTACTTGGTGCAGGTACTATGGGAGCAGGTATCGTACAAAATGCCGCTCAATCAGGTTTCGAAGTAATTCTTCGCGACATTAAACAAGAGTTCGTAGACAAAGGTATCGCCGGAATTGATAAGCTTTTGAGCAAGAATGTTGACAAAGGCAAAATGACTGCTGAAGATAAAGCTGCAGTTATGGGACGCATTACTGGCACAGTTGACATGGCTGCTGCTGCAGACTGCGATCTTATAATCGAAGCTGCTGTTGAAGTCATGGAAATCAAGAAATCAATTTTCAAAGAGTTGGATTCCATTTGTAAGCCCGAATGTATTCTGGCTTCCAATACTTCCGCTTTAAGTATTACTGAAATTGGCGCTGCTTCTGGCAGAGCTGACAGAATGATCGGCATGCATTTCTTCAATCCCGTTCCAGCAATGAAACTTGTTGAAATCATCCGTGGCGCTTCCACCAGCCAGGCAACCTATGATGCAATCAAGGAACTGGCATTAAAGATGGGTAAAGCACCAGTAGAAATCAATGAAGCTCCTGGTTTCGTTGTAAACCGCCTTTTGATCCCCATGCTGAACGAAGGTATGTATGCCTTAATGGAAGGCGTTGCCAATGCTGCTGACATTGACACTTCCATGAAGTTTGGTGCTGGACATCCTATGGGCCCCTTGGCTCTGGCTGATATGATCGGTTTAGATATCTGCCTGAAGATTATGGAAACTCTGTACAAAGAATTTGGCGATCCTAAATATCGTCCATGCCCATTGCTGGCCAAAATGGTTCGCGCTAATAAACTTGGACGGAAGACCGGCGAAGGTTTCTTCGTATACTAAAATTCAATCTGACCTAAAACTCAGAATGATAACAGAAAGGGAGTTCACAAATGTGAGCTCCCTTCTTTTGCTTTTATACCCATATTTCCAGAAGTATTAGGCCCCTTGTATTTTAAGGCTAGAAACCATAATCTCATTTAATCTTTCGTGTCCTTAATAAGAGTTACTGAGGTAGAGTTGAACATAGTAAAAACCTCATCTCCTTCATGTAAGTTCATGTCACGTGCTGCCCCGGCCGTAATTGTTGCCGTTACAGCCTGGTCGCCCACATCCACTATGATCTCCGTCATTTCCTGACCAGCCTTAATTTTCATGATCTTACCAATCAATTTATTAGGATCACTAATCCTCATCTTTGTACCTCCCTTTTTTCTTAGCATATACGGAAAGCCAACATTTTAAACAAAAAAAGGTTATGCAATATTACCCGTTAATTTGCGATTCAAAAAAGCGACTGCTACAATAAATTCAGGCAATTCGATGATTTGAGGCTTATGCGAAAATTTGAAGGAGGAGAAAATCTTATGTTCTCCATGTATATTTACCGTATTTATGAAACTGGTCGTGAATTCAACCTGGATCTTCTGGAAAGAGAGTTCCCTCATGATTATATGCCTTCAAGAGTTCGGTTTTCACGAGTGAGGCCCAGGTCAATCCAGATGGAAGTTCCACCTTTGCTGATTAAGCTTGGCAAATTTCCATTAGATGAGAACCCTGATTGTGTTTTGTTTACTGCCCAGGCCAAAATCTTTGACATTGGGACTATAAGCATCTGCCTGAGTTATGAACAAGAAAACACCACCCGTAATGAGCTTGAGGAAATAGGCCTTCGTTTTTCCGGGCAAAAAGGACTTGAAGAGATATTCGGCCGAACCCTGAAATACCTGAAAAAACTTTTGGAGCCAGGCCTCGAGAGCCTGGAAATAGATCCGGAATTCTACGAAGATTACACTATCTATCGTATCACAGACCCCGATGAGCTCACGGATCCGGTACCTCTGCTGATGGGGGAGCAGATAGACTTTAGTGAACAGATGAGGGCACAGGTTTTAAAAAACAGACTGAGTTACAGTCAGGCTGACTTTGCCATTATTACTTGGGATACTGCTCTAATCTGTGAACCGGAGGACCCGGGTGATCTCAGGGATTTGATCGAGTTTGCCAATGTACAGTCATTAGAATTGCGGTACTATGACAACGTGCTTAATAAACAGATGGAGAAAATGTACGACGATATCGAACTGGCCGAAACCAAATCGAGCTACCTTAAAATGCGCCATTATCGAGAGATAATAGGCACCCGCATGCAGTTAATTGCTGATATAACTGAAGTGAGGGAAAGGATTGAAAATCTGATTAAGATAACCGAGGATATTTATTATGCGCGGGTGTACCAAAACACCTTGAAGGTTTTACGCAGTGACCAGTGGACAGAAAGTCTAAATCGAAAGCTGCAGGTAATACAGCAGAACTATACTCTGCTCAGTAACGAAGTAAATATACAGCACTCCTACTTCCTGGAGTGGATTATTATAGTTATCATCGCATTGGAATTCGGCTTCGCCATCCTAAATACTATTATATAAAGAAAAAACGTGCGAAACAGCGGAGATATTGTTTCGCACACATCGGAATTATTAATGCAACTTTCGCAGTAAAAGGATGCTGCGACGGAAATAAAACGATAGCCGCTGATATCGCTGATTTATATGATTATCGCGGATCTTATTATGTTTCAAAATTTTTATTGGTATTAATAATATCAGCGATAATCCGCGCCCGGAGGGTCCAACGTTATCAGCGTCTTTCGTTCCCTTACGTCTCATCTTATGTCAACTGCGAATTCAAGTTACTATTTTATCAGTTCATAATGCATCGAATCTGGCCCAACGTTGTATCTATTACCCCAACTAAAACCAGCTGGTTGAAAGGCCTCTCTCCACAAGATCGCATTAGGATCGGTAGTAGAATTAGCATCAATTCTTAAACCTACATAATGATTACTTGCATTGATATCAATTGCTGTTCCCCAAGAGTGATTACTCAAACCAGTAGTAGGACCTCCCCAATTTACGTGTCTAGTTACAAAAGTGCCATCCATAGTTTTAATCAGACTTAACAGCGTAACCTGCCTGCCATTAACTACAGCCGTACCATTTTGGATAAGGGTAAAAGCTTTAATGAAATTGTCGGCGGCTCCCTTATTAACCTGAACCCGCTGGTTTAACCCAGGCAAAGTAATAGTAACAATATTATTGGCAATCCATTGCGGGTCTACCTCAATTCTGCCTCCAGACAAATCACGATAACGGAATTGTCCAAATGACCCGTTAACTTTGCTTAATTTAGGATATTTATATGTATCTGTAGTCTGTATTCCTCGAGAAACCGTAGTTGGCGGAACTATTGTTTTGGGGGCCTCATTGGGAGAGAGTTCACTTACCGCTATGGGAGTATCTGCAGCGGGTGCAACCGGCTCTATCTCTACTGCTTGTCCATCCGGGGTGATCGCAGCATCCCCAGAACTTGGTGTTGCAGATTCCGAGTTAACTATGGAGTCTTCTACCAGAGTCTCATTTCTACTCGCTAGCGAATTATCGAATACAGTATTATAGGTAAACATTGATACAAAGTAAAGCATTATTAAAACCAGAATCCCGTAAGTATGTTTATTCATAATATCCTCCCTAGTGATTTGTTTGGCTTTCCTCCTCTCCGAATTGGTTATTCAATTCCAGATTTGTATTTCCGCTACTTATTATACATTCAATTCTATCTAAGATATTTGAATAGGGTCAAAGGTAAGATAAGGTAAGGAATATTTATCCAAGAATATCAATAGAATATTAGGTTAATTTAATTTCAAAGCACTAAAAAAACTTGCAATATGACAAGGAAATTGCTAATATACCCCAAGGGGGTAATCGGGGGTTTCATTAAGACCCACTTAGTGAGATAAGCAGTGATTACAATCCAAATAATTTCGATAAGGTGGGATAAATATGACTATGATAAAGATATCTGATGAGACTATAGAAGATATAAAAAAGAATCTGCAGGAAATCAAAATAGAGAAGAATCATCTGCGCATAAATGGTAGTATTGGGTGAGGTGGGATGTCTTATAATCTGGTTCTGGATGAACCAGTTAACAGCGACTTGGTTGAAGAACACAGCGGACTGAATTTTGTAATAGAAAAATCGCTATATGAAAGCTCTAAGGGTTTTACTATTGATTCGGTCAAAAAAAATGGACTGACATACTACAAGATTCTGCCTAATGCCGAAAATACAGATGGCGGAGGTTGCGCATCCTGCTCAAGTTGCGGATAATATAATAGTAAAACTTATGCAGGAGGTTATTAATAATAATCAAGGAGCTTATTTTAAATTACCTTCAACATTACGGATATATCATTCTGTTTTTATCCTTTATGGTACAGATGCTGGCCATACCCTTGCCAGGTGAATTCATAATGGGCTACGTTGGTTATCTCGTTTTTCTGGGTAAGATGGATTGGCTTATGAGTATTATTGTAGTAATTGTAGGTCTCTGGGTAGGAATAACCATAGCTTATTATCTGGGTGACCGATTTGGACACCCTTTTTTTTATAAATACGGCCGTTATATTCATATGGGACCAGAGCGTTTGGATGCGCTATCACAATGGTTTGGAAAGTATGGCAACAAGGTTCTAATTTTAGGCTTTTTTATTCCCGGGATACGGCATTTCACTGGTTTTTTTGCTGGTATTATCGAAATGCCATTTCGTGTATTTGTTATCTATTCTTATTTAGGTTCAATCCTTTTTGCGGCTACTTTCATTTCCCTGGGAAAGTATCTGGGCTCTGACTGGAATCAATATCATGCCCTAATCGAAGAATACATTTCGATTGCGGCTGTAATTGTTGTCATCCTGCTGCTGATTGTTTATATATTCAGATATAAAGGCCATATACAGGATTTTATAGCCAAGCTGCTGGAACATTCCGCTGAGCGTTACAATTATTCAATATTGCGGGTTAAAATCATAGCAGTATCTGTACTAGCCATTTTTTTTAGTTTAGTTATTTTGATGATAGGAATAGGGCAGCAATACTTGTCAGAGGATTTTGAACAGTTCAATACATCAGTTACTTTACTTATTGGTTTAGTTATTGATAAGAATTCGGTACTGCTAAAGGGGGCTGATTTTTTCACATCTGGCTATGTAATAGCTTTTGCTGTTATATTAGGGCTATTCTGGATTAACATCAAAAGTAAGGAACGTTTCCTCGATACCATGTTCCTATTTATTGCCTTACTTGGTGGCCAAGCCTTACAAAGGCTAATGCAATTTTTCTTTAACCGGTATGGACCAACCCCTTCATATCTAGCTTTCCCCTTTCCAAGTGAACAAGCATTTTTTATTCTGGTTATTTGGAGTTACTTTATTTTTCTGTTTTTACGCTACAATACAGCGGTACATGTTTGGTTACGGACTGTGGTTACCTTGGCGTTCATTATGATAGTAGTGATGGTAGGAATTAATTACATCATGTTGGGATTAGAGACCCCCCGCGATGTTTTGGCAGGATATGTTTTGGGAACGGTATGGTTATCCTTTAATTTAATCCTGTTGGAAATTGTGCGGCTGCGAACAAGCAGTACAACGTTATTAAAGTAATTGGAATTAGTTATTATACAAAACCCTCCTATGTTCTTAAGAATTATTTACTAAGAAAAAGTAAAACATAAACTCAATAAATAATTCGAACTGGAGGGCTGTATATGCAAGGAACCCATTATGACCCCGGTAAAATGAAATCAAGAGCTATAGATATAGTCGATAACGTGCCCTTAAATGCTACGGAGCTAGCCGCGCTTTGGAATACCTATATGCAATATTCAATGTTCATCCGTATTTTCACATACTTCTCGCTTACCGCAGAGGACAATGAGATACGCCCCATAATGGAGGACGCTCTTGATATATGTCATAAGCGAGTCAACAGGGTTACCGAATTTTTCAATAATGAAAAGATACCCATCCCCATCGCTTTTTCCGACAATGATGTAAATCTGCAAGCACCCCGGCTTTTTACGGACGAGTACTACCTGCATTATATGATAAATGCCAATAAAATTGCGGTTGGTATAAATGGGCTATCTCTAATAACTTCTGGGCGGGCTGATGTCCGCGATTTTTATCATCATTCCATTAATTCCAGCATCCATCTGTATAACAATACGATTAATGTTATGCAGTCCAAGGGAATTTATGTCAGGCCGCCATTAATCACTACCATAAGAAATGTAGATTATGTAAAAAAACAAAACTTTTTAGGCGGATTTCTGGGTGAGCGCAGAAGCCTCCTGGCTCAAGAAATATCAGCACTACATTCCGGCGTTATTACCAACAATGTCGGCAAAAGGCTGTTGATGGGATTCAGACAGACGGTTAGCACCAATCAATTACGGAAATTTATGGATCGGGGTATTGATATGGCTAATAATTATATCGATATTTTTAGCTTGTCTCTAACCCAGGAAGATGTACCCGATCCTATTCCTTGGGATTTTATGGTAACAGATTCTACGACTCCTATCTTTTCAGATAAATTGATGATGTTTCACACTACCATGATTACCTCAGCGGGAATATTGAACTATTCGGCATCAATGGCTACCAGCCCCCGCCACGATTTAATGGCTAATTATTTAAAAGCGCTGGTTGAAGTTGCCAATTATTTGGAGGATGGGACCAATATAATGATTGATAACGGATGGTATGAAGAACCACCCAGGACGGTAGACCGGCGAGAACTGGTGAATACCGAAATGAAGCATTAGATGTCCTGCGCTACAAAAGAGGGTTAATACCCTCTTTTTTCCTGTCTCCATCTATTTGGATATCTTTGAAAAATGTTAGAGATAATATAGTCAAATAGAAAGTTAAGGAGGTAGCATTTTGAACGTGTCGAGGCAAAAACTTTTCATATTGATAACATTATTGATTGGGGTTTGTCTGGTTACTGGAGGTTGTGGTTCGCAAAAACTAGCCAAACCTATGCCCGGAACCCCTAAGGAAGTAGCGAATCTAGTTGAAACCGAGGCAGGCAAAGTTGAGGGAGTTAGCAAAGCTACAGCTTTGGTTGCAGACAAGACCATCTATGTTGGGCTAGAACTGAAAGAGAAACAGGATCAACAGCAGACAACTGCTATAGAACAAAGTGTGCTGGATCGAATGACATATCTGGAGCCAGACTATAACGTAGGTGTAAGTTCAGACATGGGTATAGTGCGGAAAATAAAAGATGTGTCCATGGGTTTCGCACAAGGTAACCCATTATCTAATTATAACAATGAAATAATGCAAATAGATCAGGGAGTTAAGTTGAAAAAAGAGGCTTTAAACCCTGAAACAGGCCGCAAAACAGTTCATTAATCGATACCTTGGAAACATAAGAGGGCTCTACCACGAGGCTACGGAAAACTCTTGGTTTTCTAAAGCAATGTTACAAAAAGACCAGAAGATGAGACATATTGCCTCTGTCTACTGGTTTTTTTCTATTCATGCATATGATTGCCCATGATATTACTTGATTATTGACTAACAAAGGTTATAATCCTTTCTAAATTAACAGCAAATATTGTAGTTACTGCCTGTAATGGCAGTCATAACAATAGTGAAAATATCACAATTATGCTGCTTAAGAAAAATAACCATACAATTTTATATACTATCATAAGATTATCTACAAGATATAGCTTGAAAATGTAGAAGTTAACTGCAATAGATGAAAAGATAAAATTTTCTTAATGTTTCGGAAGGGGACGATATAATGGGATTCATTCAGGGAATTGGCGTAGTTCTATTAGTTCTCATAATCTTGGTTTTACCGATTACTATTTTATTCAACAAATTGATCCGGGCACGTAACTTTGCCGAAAATGCATGGGCTCAAATTGACGTACAGCTGAAACGGCGCCACGATCTTATAACTAATCTGATTGAAACCGTTAAAGGCTATGCTGCGCATGAAACGGAGGCTTTTGTGAAGGTAACCGAGGCGCGGGCCATGGCTGCTGGAGCCCAGACTATGGATCAGCGCATCGAAGCAGAGAATATGCTCACCGGAGCACTGCGGTCTCTGTTTACGGTGGCCGAAGCCTATCCCCAACTTCAAGCCAGCCAGAATTTTTCAGGGCTGCAAAAGGAACTCGCCGATACCGAGAACAAAATTGCTTTTGCCCGCCAGTTCTATAATGATACCACCATGAAATTTAATGCCAGCATTCAGGGCTTTCCGGGCAATATTATTGCGGGTATGCTGGGCTTCGCATTTATTCCCTATTTCGAGCCGGATGATATAAAGGAGCGCAGCGCGGCTGAGGTAAAATCCTAATCTAGAGGTGAGAGGCATTGCTGCGCTTCAAAAAATATCAAATTCATCTTCCAATTAAGCAGCCAAAGATCTGAGTTCATGGGTATAGTAAAATAGTATATTCAGTATTTTTATGTGCTATGAATGTAAAAATTCATCCTAAATTCTATTCGCCGCTAAACTGCGGGATACATTCACTAAAAACGAATTTCAAAATCAAACGACAGTTAAATTATCGCGAGTTAAATATCCAGAAAAATAAAAGGAGGGTTCAAAACCTTCCTTTTTCTGTTGGTGCTAGAGGACCTACGCTACATATCATAACGGAATTATTGACCTATAAAGTCAATCATAAAAGATAAGTCCAGTTTAACTTTGCTGGTTAGGAAATGGCTATTACGGTTTGAGTTGGAGTTTTACCATAAGGAATCGAGCTTTACTGTGAGGAGTTGTTCTACGGCGTGAATAATAAAAAAAAGTAATATATAATATTAAAAGAAGGAATAACATAATAATATATCGAACTACTGCTATAGGCATCAGCCAAATTCAGCTAGTAAGGTGCAAGGATTCAATGAGAAAAACAATTTGTCGCCTATGTAAATGGGAATGTCATTTGCGGGCCGAGTATGATCAAAATGGAAGAGTGTGTTCGGTAAAAATAGACCCGGAAAAGCCCAGCACGTGGTGTCTTACTGGTAAAAACGTACTGGGGATCGTGAATAATCCTGCCCGTCTGCGGCAGCCTCTGCAGTGCCGCGGTGCGAAAGGCGAAAACAATTGGCGTCCTATCTCCTGGGATGAGGCCATCGGCAGCATCAAGAACGAGTTCGAAAGAGTAATTAAAGAATATGGGCGAGAAAGCTTGTTCACTTGTGTTGGATTCAACAAACCTTTGGATAACGCTATGCTGGAACGTCTGGCCAATGTCCTCAGGCTACCCAACCGGGTAAGCTCAGGCAATACGTGCCATCAACCAAGAGTCATTGCTTATCAGCATACCTTTGGCTTTTTGCCCAAGAATGACATGAATGCTAACACCAAGAACATCCTTCTGTGGGGATATAACCCCGCTAACACTACTGCCCGTCTTTCTGTTGCAATAAATAGGGCGGTGCAGCAAGGGGCAAGGCTTATCGTTATTGATCCTTTGGAAACCGTCCATGCTAAAAAAGCCTTCATATGGCTTCCTATTAAGGCTGGAACAGATCTGGCTCTAATTATGGGTATGACGAATCTAATCATTCAAGAAAACTGGCAGGACAGTGAGTTTATCCAAAGACATACTGAAGGCTTTTCAGAACTTGTTGAAAGCTTAAAGGAATACACCCTGGAAAAGACTTCTGCTATCACCGGCTTGACGCATGATGACATTCGTGAAACTGCAAAGCTCTTCGCGCTGGAAAGACCATCACTCATTTTAATTGGCAATGCTCTGGAACAGAATTCGGATAGTTTTCAAAAGAACCGCGCTTTTACTATTCTTACGGCTATAGCCGGTAATGTAGACATGTCGGGCGGGCTTTTGCCAGAAGCTTCTCCTTCCGGTCGCAATCTGATTAAGTCGGGGAAATTAGCCGCCCATCATTTGATGGATACCGACCGGAGGGAAAAAAGTCTAGGTAAAGGCCGTTCACAGCTTTCTGCTTTTCCCAATGTTGGGGGTCAGGATATTGTGAACGCGATCTTTTCTCAAAAACCTTATCCAATAAAAGGAGGATTTGTCCTGGGAGCAAATCCGGTTATGACCTGGGCGGATAGCCGCAACACAGCACAGGCTTTAGCCAAGTTGGATTTTCTTGCTATAAGTGATTACTTTATGACACCTACGGCAATGTTAGCTGATATTGTACTCCCTGCGGCTACTTATCTGGAAACCCCTGGTGTGTCTATAGACTCCGATGATAACGTTTTCTATGTCCCGCCGCTCATTGATGCGCAGGAATGTAGAAGCAATATGGATATAGTGAATTCAATAGGAAATGCCATGGGGTATGAGGACTATTTTTGGACGGACATGGATGCGTTTTGGGATGCATTGTTGGCTCCTTATGGGCTGAACTTTGCGCGATTGAAGGAAATCGGAACTCTTGAGAACAGTGTCCCATTACCAAAATACACACCTGGCACTTACCGGACGAACGGTTTCCCAACGGAAAATGGAAAAATACAACTGTTTAGCAATAAGCTTGCAGCTGAAGGAGTAGCCCCTTTGCCTGTATATGAGCCTCTTAAGGGGCAATCGGATGAATATCCCTACTGTTATACCAACTATAAATCAATTCGTTATTATCATACCGCAGGTAGGCATATTGAGGCGCATCGACTTAAAGAAGATAAAGCTATCGTATACGTTAGTAGTGATATAGCAGCCAAAGAAAATATTTCCGATGGGGATGCAGTAATTATTGAAACGCCAGTAGGAAGGATTTTGCAATATGCATCTCTGTCCCGACGGGTAGCTCCCAATACCATTGTGGCCGCACATGGTTGGTGGTATCCGGAAGAAGAAAAGAATCCTTTTAACTTAAAAGCCTGCATCAACAATCTCACCTCCCTGGATGAAAATATCGGTGAAGATATACCCGCCTTTTCGATCCGCGGAATTTATTGCCGGGTGTATAAAGATTCGACGCAGTCATAGAGTTGGCATGTATCAAACAAGGAGTGATTGGCTATATGAAAGATAAATCTACCCTTAGATTAAAGGCAGTTGGAATGGGCCAGAAGCCGGATCGGGTGCCAGTGATAATGTCTCTTGGGGGGGGATATGCTTCCAAAGTAATGGAGATTCCATCCAAAGAGCTTTTTTTAAATCCTGCTCTTGCTCTAGAGGCTGGTATTTGGGCTAACCGCTTATTAGGGGATGACTCTACCCCGAGCTATGCAATTCCCGAGGGAATATGCTGGGATTTTGGAGGAGAATTAAAATTTCCAGATGGCATCGGAAAATGGCCGATTATTACAAAGCATCCCGTAACCTGTGAAGCGGACGTGGAAAAGCTAACAGTGCCTGATCCTGTTACAGCACCGGCAGCCTCCCTGGAGATGGAATTTATCAGGTTGAAGCACGCTGCTGGTTATGGTGGGGGCTTTGTAGCCAGTTCTCCGCTTCGCCAAGCTGTGCAATTGGTGGGTATTAATACCCTGCTCAGGTGGATGGTGCGTAGACCGCATTTAGTACACCAGCTTTGTGAAATGACCCTGGCATACTCCAGCCGGATAGCAGAAATTTATGTTAAGGAATTCGGGGCAGAGTACTGGAGCGTGCTAGTTACTTACCCGGTGGAAACCCATGATTTGATTTCTGCCAGGCAGTTTAAGGAGTTTAGCGTTCCATATGTTATTGAATTACACCGGCGCTTGAAGGCATTTGGAATTAGAAAATTCAAAGAGCATCCCTGTGGTTATCACAGGCAGAATTATTGGTTGTGGCGCGACGAATTGGATTTGCCCAAGCACACTTCTATTAATGTAGGGACAGAGGTTCCTATTGAAGAGGTGGGAAGCTTTTTCGGTGAGCACTTTGTTATTGGCGGCAATGTTAGCACCAGTAACTTAGCCGCTTGCAGCCCGCGAGAAATATATGAAGAGTCGAGGGCGATTATCGAAAAGATGAAACACAGAGCAGGCGGGTTTATCCTAATGCCAGCGTGCGCTGTATCGACCGCAGTACCTATGGCGAATCTGTCTGCGATGGTAAAGGCGGTGGAAGATTTTGGCTACTATTACGGATCATAAAGAAATAAATGCAATGGTATCTGCATCTTCAGACAATACTTGTTGGCCTAGCATAAGGGACGTTGGGGAATGTACCCCGAATATGTAATAAAGAGGAGAAGTATAATGGCCAAAGTTTTCAACATTAAGAGTAAACCAGACGAAAGAGCAATAAAACTGGCGCTAAAAAATATCAGTGTTAGTTTCTTGTCCACGAATGGGCATCGAGTTCTAGCAGTGAATGACATATCACTAGATGTTCGTGAGAAGGAGTTTGTTGCTTTGATTGGTCCAAGCGGTTGTGGCAAAAGCACTCTTCTTAATGTAATGGCCGGGTTGGTTACTCCTGAATCAGGGCAGGTGCTCATCGATGGAGAAGAAACTCAGGGTGTTAGCCGAAAAATTGGTTATATGTCTCAGATTGATTCGCTGCTACCATGGGCCACCGTCATCGACAATGTAGCACTGGGATTGGAAATAAGGAAGGTGCCCAAAAAGAAACGACTGGCTATGGCGGCTGAATTGATTACCCGTACTGGGCTGGCGGGTTTTGAATATAGTTATCCTCATGAGCTTTCAGGAGGCATGAAAAAGCGGGTTACCATTACCAGGGTTCTTGCCATTGATCCGGAGATTTTATTTATGGATGAACCGTTTGGACCACTTGATGCGTTCACAAAGGAGATGCTGCAAGATGATATCCTAAGAATTTGGGATGAAACAAAAAAGACAGTAGTATATGTAACACATGACCTGGGTGAAGCCATCACTTTGGCTGATAGGGTAGTCCTGATTAGTTCACGCCCCGGGGAAGTCAAAGCCGAGTATGAGATCAATCTGCCGCGGCCCAGAAATGTAATGGACATCAAATTTGATCACAGCTTTGTAGATATTGAGCGAACCATTTGGATGGATCTAAAAGAAGAGGTAGTTAAGGCTAAGGAAGGACAGGAATATGTTAGCAAAATATCGTGATTTTCGTATTCCTGCCCTGGTGGGAACAATGGTTTTGGTGTCGGTGCTTTTCGCCCTTTGGGAAGCAGCGGCACAATCGGGAAGGGTGGATACTTTCTTCTTCAGTAGTCCCAGCCTGATCGGAAACGATATCGTCAAGATGTGGGACAAAGGAGATATCAGCAAGCATGTCACTATAACGATAAGAGAAGCTTTCTGGGGATTGATTTACGGGGGGCTGCTAGGAACAATTTGTGCTTTTGCATTTGGCGCCAGTAAAAAGCTAACCAATATTTTACTTCCTCTCATGGTGGGATTTAATGGTCTGCCCAAGCTGGCTTTAGGACCTCTGTTAATCTTCTGGTTTGGCATCGGAATTGAGTCGAAGGTAGTAATGTCGGCAGTCATGGTTTTTTTCATCTTTCTTTTTAACATATATGCAGGCTACTGTAATGTGGATGCGACTCTGGTTAATGCAGTAAAAATGATGGGAGGGGATAAATGGCAGATATTGCGCAAAGTTACCTGGCCTTCTTGTATGCCCTGGTTTTTGGTGAGCCTTAGAACCGGATTGGGTATGGCTATAATGGGGGCCATTGTTGGGGAATATATCGGTGCCAACAAAGGGCTGGGCTGGATGATTCAGGATGCTGGAGGCACTTACAATATTACCCGGGTGCTGTCATGCATATTTCTCTTAATTGTTGTAATGGCTAGTCTAGATTATTTTGTAAAATACCTGGAGAAGAAAATATTGCGGTGGAGACCCGCTATGGAACAATAATAGAGCAAAAAAATAATGATGAGTCTTTTCTAAACAAAGGCTAGACGACGTTAGGCAAATCAACATATAGAGTATGATTCTCATCAGGTTAAGGAGTGAAGAACAATAATGAAAAGAAGAACATTGTCGTTGTTATTAGTAGGGGTATTGTGTTTAAGTATGCTCGCCGGAGCTGGCTGCAGCAAAAAAGATGCAAGTAAATCACAAACAAGCGAAGCAGGCAAGACTGAACTCCAAAAGATAACCATTACAGAACCAGCTAGAGGAGATTTATGGGGTCCTATATATATAGCGCAAACCCAAGGATATTTTAAGGAGGCAGGTTTAGATGTCGAATTCCAAACAGTTACCGGTGGTGACCCTGGTGCACCGGTTTTAGCTGGTGAAGCTCAATTCGGTTTCCGAGGAATTGAGATGCCAATCACAGTGGTATCTGCTGGACAGGATGTTAAAGTTCTCGTTTCAACCTCACGGAAATTCCCCTATACGCTTATTGCTCAGGGACCCAAATTTACGACCATTCAATCGCTAAAAGGCCAGACCATCGCAGGTTCTACCCCCAGTGGTTCTCTTACAGCCTTTATTAAGGCTTGTGTAGGCTATGGTGGCTTGGACTCCAAAACTGATGTTAGTATTCCCAACATGCAGAGCTCATCTTATATTGCAGCTATGAAAAACGGCAACGTTGCTGCCTGTTGCGGATCAAACGGCTATATAATTAACAAATTAATGGCCAATGGTGGCGTGATGCTGGTAGATGGCCGGGATACAGAGACGTTCAAGAAAATTATGGGTTCAGACACTTATGAAATGTATATCATGTTTGCCACCGACAAGTACATAAAAGAAAATCCAGAAACGGTGCAAAAGGTGGTAACTGCTTCAGCCAGGGGAATTCAGTGGATTAATGGCCATTCCACAGAAGAGATTGTGGAAGCTTTGCTTCCACTGTTTCCTGATAGAAAAGAAGAACTCCTGATAAGCGTTGCCGATTCTAAGAAATATGGTCAATATAGCACGGATGGTAAACACACCGAGTCAGGCTATAAAGCCGCATTAAAACTGAGTAAATTAGCAGGAATTATCACCGAAGATATTCCGGCCGAAAAAATCTATAATGAAACTTTCCTGGACAATGCTTGGAAACAACTGGGGAAATAATTTATCAAAAAATAATGGTGGTTAAGTAAGCTCCTTCTCCTACACTTAAGAAGAGGGGGAGCTTTTCATTAAATCAACCAAATGCATTGGGTGGAGGACTATTTATGCGATCAAAAGAGAATCTTCTGGTGGAGTTGTCACGTTGTGTGGTGGATATGGAGGATGAAGAAGTAACGAGCGTAGCTGAAGAATACGTTGCAGCCGGTTATCCTGTTTTAGATGGTATTGTTGAAGGCCTGGTAGCGGGTATGAAAAAAGTATCTCAGCAATATGAAGAAGAGGAATACTTTATACCCGAGCTGCTCATTTGTTCTGATGCTCTTTACAATGGTTTAGCGGTATTGCGGCCTCATTTGCCACAGGACAGCATAGAAGAAAAACACAAAATTGTTTTAGGTGTTGTAGAGGGAGATACCCATGACATCGGTAAAAATTTGGTTCGCATCATGTTGGAAGCCAGCGGTTACGAAGTGCATGATTTAGGCAGGGACGTACCCTTGCATAGTTTTGTTAATAAAGCGAGAGAGGTGCAGGCTGAAATTATCGCTATGTCTACGTTAATGTCCACTACCATGTCAGGCATGAAACGGGTCGTGGAAATACTTGAAGAGGAAGGCATGCGCGAACAGGTGAAAGTAATTGTCGGCGGGGCTCCTATTTCTCCAGCATATGCAGAAAAGATTGGGGCGGACGGGTATTCTCCCAATGCCGTTGAAGCGGTAAAACTGGTTGATCAAATAATAAGGACCAGGAATGATGCATAAAGAGAGGCTATTGGCAGCAGCGCATAAAAAGGTAATCGACCGTCCTCCCTGCATTTGTCCCGGCGGCATGATGAATATGATGTTCAAGGAGATTATGGATTTGTCTGGTTTTTACTGGCCGGATGCGCACAGCCATGCCGAAAAAATGGCGGGGCTGGTGCATGCCCTAAATAGAGCCGGAGGATTTGAGAACTACGGTGTTCCTTTTTGCATGACAGTCGAAGCCGAAGCCATGGGAGCGAAAGTTAACATGGGCAGCCTGCTGGTTGAACCGCACATTACTGAATCCCTGTTGGACAGTGTGGATGATTTGTCCAGGTTGGAGGGTTTGGACATAAGCCAGGGAAGAGTAGGGATTGTTTTGGAAGCAATCGCGCGGCTCAAGCAGCTTGACGATGGTGTTCCCATAGTTGGCAATATAACTGGCCCGGTAAGTGTAGCTGGGTCTTTGCTGGACATGTCGGTGCTATTAAAAGAGTTTCGTAAAAAGCCGGATGCATCATTTGCGTTTTTGGATCTGGTGGCAAAGAACTTGATCTCTTACGGTAAAGCTCTTTTAGCGGCTGGTGCTGATGTGATTTGCTTATCTGAACCCAGCGGAACCGGAGAAATATTAGGACCAAGATATTTTCGAGATTATACGGTAAAATACAGCAATAAAATTTTGGATGCTCTGCAAGCGCCCTTGACCATAGTACATATCTGCGGAAATCTACACAGCGTATACGATGTTTTACCAGAATTGCATTGTAACGTTTTTAGCTTTGACTCATTGGTCCCATTTTCTGAAATCAAAGCAGTGCTGCCCAATACAGCCATAATGGGAAACATAAGTACCCATACCCTTGGAACCGGATCAACGGAGAAAGTCATCAATCAAGTAAAATCATGCAGGCAGAAGGGTATGGATATAATAGCTCCTGCCTGTGGTTTACCGACCACAACACCATTGATTAATGTTCAAGCTATGGTTCAAGCCTCAAAGGATGAAATTTTTTAATGTTTAAAATACATTTGCTCAAACAAGATAAGATTATTGAATGTGCTCCGGGGGCGAATCTTTACAAGATTCTCTCTAAAGAGGGTTTAATGGATGCGCCATGTGGAGCAGGCGGTTTATGTGGTAAATGCAAATGCAAACTGGAGGGTGCTAAAATCAGCCCCTATCAGGAATACCTAGCTTCCTTTTTTGCGGAGGAGGAAATAGCTGCTGGATGGCGTTTGGCTTGTCTTTTTGAAGTTGAATCAGATATATATTTGGAATTACCGCAGCAAAATAAATTGTTAAATATAATCAGCAAGGGATACATGAAAGATTTTTCTAATGATCCTGTGTTTGCTTTGGCGGACAAATTCGCTGCGTCAACGGAAACAAGTCCTTCTAAATTTTATGGAGTAGCTATTGATGTTGGCACCACCACGTTGGTAGCATCCCTGATTAACATGAGCGAAGGAAAAGAAATTGAAAGTATAGCTTGTCTGAATGGACAAAAAGCATTTGGTCAAGATGTAATGACTCGTATTAATTATGCAGACTCCATATCCCGCGGTACAGAAATATTACAGAAGACTATTGTAAAAGATTTAAATGGTTTAATCGGTGAGTTGTGTAAACGACACAAGCTTAAGCCTGATGAAATCAACGATGTTTCCGTTGCTGCAAATACTACTATGATCCATCTGCTGGCAGGAATCAATCCCATAGGCCTGGGGAAATGGCCATATATCCCGGAGTTTGAAGGTGCTCTTTCAATAAACGGGCAAGATTTGGGTTTGAAAGTGTCGCACGATTGCAATGTGTATTGTCTGCCCATCGTTTCCGCATTTATTGGAGGAGACATAACGGCTGGAGTTCTGGCTTGCGATCTGGAGAATAGCAGGGAAAGTACGCTTTTTATAGATATTGGAACCAATGGAGAAATCGTATTAGCTGGCGAAGATCATTTTTACGCTTGCTCCTGTGCCGCCGGCCCCGCTCTGGAAGGCATGAATATCACTTGCGGAGTGAGGGCAGCCCAGGGAGCAATTGAAGACGTAGTTATAGAAGGGGAAGCGGTGAGATATGCGACCATTGGCGGCGCAGATCCCGATGGTATTTGCGGCAGTGGTTTGTTGGCTGCAATAGCCGAGATGCTGAGAGAAGGGATCATCAATAAGAGCGGGCGGTTGCAGACCCATTCCTCCATCGAAATGGTTGAAGGTAAAAAGCGTTTTGTTATAGATAAAGAGCGCAATATATATTTAACCCAGCATGATATACGTCAGGTTCAATTAGCCAAAGGGGCGATTTTATCAGGCATTTACATCTTGCTAAAGGTACGGGGAATCAAAACTAATGATGTTCATAAAGTAATTATAGCGGGGCAATTCGGTGCCCATTTGAAAGCAGAAAGCCTGATAGGGGCTGGCTTACTTCCGCATGAATGGTGGGGAATAATTGATTATGCAGGAAACACTTCTCAATCGGGGGCACAGATATGCCTGCTTTCCCAAGCTGAGAGAAAATTAATTGAGAAGTTGGCTTGTGATATACAATATATTGAGCTTTCGCAGGTAAAAGATTATGAGAATTTATTTGTCAATTGCATGCAATTCAAAGCTTTTCCTTGGGGAGATGAAGGTTATTGAACAAATTAATTGATTTTGAGTGCAAGCATCAAAACGGATCCGGCTTTTCCGAAGAAATTATTAAATTGACCGGCCTGACCTTTCCCGAAGCGCATAATGACAGCGCATCCCTGGCTGCTCTTGCATTGGCAGTTAAAAAGGAAGAAAATCTTCCGTTTTGCATGCTGCCTTTCTGTAATACTATAGAAGCCGAGGCTTTGGGAGCAAAAATAGAATTAGGCGACCCTAGAATCGGGCCTCGCCCCAAAGAGTATACGTTTTCAATAATGGAAGATTTGCTGCAGATATCACCTATAGATTTTGCTAAAGGCCGAATTCGAAACGTACTTGAGGCCTGTTCGTTTCTGAAAGATCAAGGAGAAAAGGTAGCATTGGGAATCTGCGGCCCGTATAGCATCATTAATTGCGTTATGGATTTATCAATTTTCTTTAAAAGCTGGCACAGGAATCCCGAATTAGTTGAAGAGGTTTTAGCGTTTCTCGCTGATAATTTGCTGAACTACTGTCAAGCTGCCTGCGAAGCAGGTGTAGATATTATTTCCTACGCCGATCCAGCCGGTAGTCTAAAAATACTGGGGCCGAGATATTCAGAAAAAACGGCCAAGCTTTTTACTATCCCATTTCTAAGCAAAGCGATTAGTATTGCAGATAAAAAATGCCTCATTCACATTTGCCCTAAGACTTATTTGGTCCTAAAAGGGTTGGACATGGTAGAATATGGGGCCATAAGTATTTCAGACAAGATTTCCTATAATGAAGCTGTCATTATGGCAATAAAGAAGACAGATGTTATTGGTCAGGCTTGTTTGAAAGACAATTTGTATTCCATAAATAAGAATTTAATAACAGTAAGATTGAAAAAATAACGGGAATTGAAAAATGAACTTTCTACTATAAAAAAAGAGCCATAAGGATTGCCCTTATGGCTCCAAGTTTGTCTAGTGGTGCTAAAGGTGGGCCCACACGCCTCACGGAAACGATTTTGAGTTTTCTCTGCGGGTTGGCAGACAGATGGACCGTTTTCTTAACAGTCCAAGGTGGCCGCAGCTTCAATACCAGGGCAAGGAGTATTTACCACATGTTGGCGGGGCGGGATGACAAGCGCCTCGCCGTCGAGCAGGAGTTCTCCATATTGATTGACACACACTGTACGCAGCCGTACTCTGCCCTTATCCACCAATTGAATTACCTCAGTCTGAGCACGCACGGTGTCGCCGATATAACAGGGCTTAAGGAACCTCACGGTCTGAGTTTCATAAACGGTGCCGGCTCCGGGCATTTGGTTACCCACCACATTGGAAATTAGGCCTACCAGAAGCATTCCATGTACAATGCGGGTTTTGAAGTGGCCCTTCTTGGCACGCATTTCATTAATATGCAGCCAGCTGAAGTCACCGGTAATGCCGGCGTATTGATAGACATCGGCCTCACTTATGGTCTTTTCCACATAGCCGGTTGCGCCAATTTGTATTTCACTATAAATGTTTTCAATCATAATTCTACCTTCATTTAAAATAATATTTTATGAATGATTGCCCTATTTATCACGCTTTTTGAGCCATTCAGCTATCTTGGGAGCAAGCAGGTTTTGTGATTTGGAGCTGACATACATTCCGATATGACCAACCGGATAGGCGACCAGTTCTTTATCGTCACTACCCACATAATCATTGAAAGGTATAGTTGCCGCTGCCGGAACGATATGATCCTCTTCACCGTAAATAGTCAAGACCGGTATGGTGATATCATTTAGATCTACTAATCGATCTCCAATCTCGAGCGTGCCTTTAATCAACTTGTTTTCCTGGTATAAATCCTTGGTGAATTTTCTAAAAGCTTCGCCAGCCTGATCGGGGCTGTCCAATATCCATTTTTCCATACGGATAAAATTAGCTGCAGTATATGGATCATCAAGGTTGTCAATAATGCCGAGATATTTGTTGAGCATCAACTGGAAAGGTTTTAATAGATCAAAACCCCCATTTAGCAGTTCGCCAGGAATAACTCCAAAAGTATCCACAAGTTTGTCGACATTCATTTCCTTGCTCCACTTAAATAACAAACCATTGTCTGACTTGGCGCCTGATTCAAAATCAATTGGCGCTACCATGGTAACCAGGTTTTTAACCTTGGCGGGATTTAAGGCGGTGTAAATAGCTGAGAAGGTCCCTCCCTGACAAACTCCCATGATGTTCAATTTCTTGGCACCCGATCTTTTTAAAACCTCATCGACGGCATTTTCTATATATACATCAATATAGTCATCCAGGGTTATATATTTGTCCTGAGCAGTCGGATAACCCCAATCAATAATATATAAATCCAGCCCCAATTCTAAAAGATTCTTGATTACACTGCGGTCCTGTTGAATATCCATCATATACTGACGATTAACCAGAGCATAAATAATAAGGGTAGGTACTTTGGCAACCTTCTTGGCAATAGGCTGATAGTGGAATAATTTCATTTTATCTTCAGTATAGATTAATTCTTTAGGAGTTTGATCTGATTCAGGGTCGCCTAAATTCAGTAGAACATCCACACTGCGAATGAATTTGGTATGAGTCTCCAGGATTTCATTAACAGTTTTATTAAAATCTACGGGAAAGGTTGCAATATTCATTTAGTCCTCCTTTGTAGCGACATTTTTATTGGTTTCTTCCTTAAGGGCTGCTAATTCCTTTTTCAAAGTTCTAACTTCCCTTTTTAGGGTATCAAGCGTTTTATATACACTATCCATATCAGTTTTGGTGGGGTAGGGCAAAAACTCGAGCTGTTTTTCTAATAAATCGTCATAATTCTTTTTGAAATTAACCCCGGCATCCAACAGTTGAGAAATGAGCTTGGCAAATTCAGATGTACCAAACAATTGCAGATAGGCTGCTTCATTTTGCTTCCACCAGTATTCGTAGAATTCTTTATATGTTTTGGGATTGCTGCCGTCCATAACCATGGTCTGATAATCCTTGACGATTTTTTCAAAAGTCTCTTGACTCGTTTTTACCAGGGTAGCAACGTATTCATTTAAAGTATTGATAAATGTTATAAGTGAGCTAATGCCGCTCATTTGTTTCTGCATTTGCTCGCGATTCATGGAAAACTGCGGTATATTGAGTATTTTGCCAAAAGAAGAGGAGAAGCTATCCTGCCAGAGTTTAATGAATTCAATATAAGCTGATTGGTCTCCGGTCATGCTTTTCAAGAGCAAATTATGCATGTTTTGGGCTTGATCCAGCCAGGGTTTGAAAAAGTCATTAGTTTTTGTGCTGGAAAGCGAATATATCCCCATACCCTTGCCGAAAAGTTCCCTTACCTGCTCAGGTAGAAATGGACCAAATTGGTTAGAGATCAGTTGGGTATAGTTTTCATTCCATCTGGTGTAGATTTTGA
>Ga0074193_1000269_pt1 | contig 94903 bp, 62 predicted proteins | sample EPASupsiteHSE605_FD_64523 | JGI IMG/M metagenome (GOLD analysis project Ga0074193, IMG submission 64523) | Bioremediated contaminated groundwater from EPA Superfund site, New Mexico - Sample HSE6-05 | ecosystem: Environmental > Aquatic > Deep subsurface > Groundwater > Contaminated ... | reverse complement strand
AGCTTCATCTCTCATATTATGGAATTGATTCACTAATTTCAATGTTCTGATCACTGCTTTAAAGGAATTATGCTTTGATAATCTAGTTATCTTTTCTCCTCTTGTTGTCTGATTTCTCTGATATTGAGCTTCATCTCTCATATTATGGAATTGATTCACTAATTTCAATGTTCTGATCACTGCTTTAAAGGAATTATGCTTTGATAATCTAGTTATCTTTTCTCCTCTTGTTGTCTGATTTCTCTGATATTGAACCTCATCTCTCATATTATGGACTTGATTTACTAATTTCAATGTTCTGATCACTATTTTAAAGGTATCATGCTTTGATACTCTAGTTCAGTATCTAGAATAACCATCAAATTAATGAAGTGATCCAGCTTTTGTTAACATCTGGCCATGATATTCACAAAAAGCAATAGTAAAATAACGTCATTAAACGTATTGAATGATTCTATTACAATTATCAGAAACATTTCGTGGCATTTTTAAAATCAACTTAATTAATGTTTAAATATAAAAATGGAAGAAATCGGAGTGATGTTTGATTTCAAGTCTTGTAGAACTTACAAAATCCATCTTGATAAAACTACGGAACACTTTCCTCAATCTTTTTGTAGAGCTATGGGAGATGCTGTTGGAGATATCATGTTATCAGTTGTTTTCATTGAAGATTCTTTGTTTGTTTCCAGTTTTAGTGAGGAATCAATGAATGATAATATCAACTTATGTTTAAAAAAACTTGGCTATGTTGGAGAAATCGAAGAGATCGAATATGCTTATGATTCTTTCGTGAAAAAAAATGCAATTGAAAACCATCTTCAGAGATGTCTGGAAAAATGTGGATTCTGGAGGATTAGATCCATGATTTTCAATCCAAAAACCTCTTTTAGCATTGATTCATTCAGATATTATTCCATCCAAAACAAAATTGTTCTAAATGGTGTACCAAAACTTGTAAAACCATCTGATTTTCGAATGGAACTTACAAAATCCCAAATAAAAGCATTAGAAACAAGGAAATTTCTCCGAACAGAACCCACAAAATGCATTTTATTGCCAAATTTATCAAATGGATTTGTTCATTCATTATCTTCAAGCTCGCCAAAAGGCCTAATTGAATACTGGTGGAATATTCATGGAATCCTTATCGAATCAATAGATTATGTATGCTTTGTTTCATTGACTGGCTCAGAAGACTCTGAACTGTTAATATACCCTCTACAGTGCGTTCTATCGGTATATGGTTTCATTGAAATGAAAAAACCTGACATTTTATGTGAGCAATTCTCACAATTTAAAAGACGTTTACTACAGTCGTCAACTTTTCTAACAAATTTGACTTGAAACGACGACTTGTTCTCAAATGAAAACAAAAAACTCAACATGGCCTTTAACACAACAAAAATGGTTTTTGTATGGCACTAATAGAATCAATAAGTGCTCTTGATGGTGGCGTGCTTATTTGCTTCAAATTAGGTTTGAAAATTTCTCCAATCTTTGGATTTGATCTTATAACATCCCTTTTTGGCATTTTTCTACTTAATGTATTATCAGATTGTATAGGTAACGATCGTATACAAGCTGAAGATGATTTGAACCAAGGCTCTAATAAAAGTTCATTTGATTTTGGCCTATTGTTTGGATCATATTCGGTACAGCTCTTTATTATAGCCCCTAAATCACTAGGCATCATATGAGTGTATGCTATGTCCCCTTGTACAATCTGTTTAGCGATGGCCCTATCTGTAACACCAGTCCATGGTAGTCTCCCAGTTGCCACAGAAAAAAGCACAATTCCGAAAGACCATATATCAGAGGGCCTACCATCTTCACATTTGCATCTTAAAACCTCGGGAGATACATAAAACAGGGTGCCGCATATCCTCGGTCTGGTAGGAAAGTCGGTTAATTGGCAACACCCAAAATCAGCAAGCTTAATATCATAGTTCTCTGTTAATAAAATATTCTCCGGCTTGATATCTAAATGCGCGATCCCTTTAGAATGCAAATAGTCAATTGCCAGCAGAAGTTGATGAAAAAGCTTCTTAACAAAGCCCATACGGTATAAATTGCCATTGCCAATCACAGCAAACAAGTCCCCTTTCGAGCAGTACTTCATAATTACATAATTTCTACCTTCAATAAATGAAAAAAATTACAGCATATCACCAATTAATACCAAAAAACCTAAAGTCGTCCACTAAGTGACTTCCTAACATGAAAATAATAAAAGTGTGAGAAAATGTCTCCCCTACTAGCTCTCAGTCTTAACCATGTTGTTAATACCGTTTTTGGTGATTTAACATCAACAGCAATATCAATTAGCTCTGTTAGTGGGTTTTTTATTTCTAATTGTTTGTTTTACAATTGTTATACTAATTCTAAAGGTGCCTGCATTCTTTCATCAATAAATAATCTTACTGTTCAGTATTGTTGTGCTCAGTACTGTTCTTCAAGAGATTGTGGTATGTTTGGGACTTTTCAGCAAGGTAATTTTTCATATTTGTCAATTTTCAAGTGTCCATCAGATTTATCTGGTAATGATGATGTCTTTGATGTCAATAATGGAAATAGCTTATATATTTATTTAAATATTACCAGATGTTCGCCAAATTCTAATGGATCTCCCATTCAGAATCTCTATTACACTTTTATCACACTCAAATACACCCAAATATCGGAAAATAATGTTTGTTCAGCTATTGAGAACTACTATTCTCCACATATTTTCATTCCAGAGTAATTGTTGGTGATTAATAACACCATACGAAGAAGTCTTTTTGGATATCATGGCCCTTCTGCGAATATCAAGCATTCTGTTTTTTTAAATCCAAACAGTGCTAAATCAGTGAAATGCTTTTCTTCCGGTGTTAACTTTGATTCATGCTTAGTAGATGAATGGATTCCAAATACAAACCCCCTAACATCTTATCCAAACTTAAATCTTAATCATATGTTTGTAACCGCATCATGCGAAGGAATTGTTCAGAACGTTAACACAATTCATTATGTTAATAATAGATTTTATTTGCTACTGTTTTCATATTATTTTATAATGATAAAGTGATAGCGTGTCAGAGTTTTTACATTTTTTAAGATTCCTTGGATGTAGTCCAATATACTATGTGTATTATCAATCGATTTTTGTGTTCCAGTATTTAATATAAAGCATGATCAGTCAATGAGTCTTTCCAAATATGTTCAGCCATGCAATCCTAAGATTCAATATTTGCATATAAATGGGCATTCAACGATCTTTGCAAAGGGTTTTTACTATTTTTCTAGATGAAACGATTTGCCATCTTGAAAAAATGTCATAATCAGATTGAATGGATTCTTCTCAAACTTGGAATAGGTTTTTAAACGATCCGTTTTTCCTCAATCAGGAATAATACAATGGGACTTGTTTATCCAATTTTCTCTTTTATATTATATCCAAATGTGAATTATATTGAATATTATTCTACTAACATGATCTATGGATTCATCAGAAGAATCAAAGAGATTTTTGTTTTCTGGTTATTCCTTCAATCGTTCTTACAATCTTTAATTAATAGAATAATTAAACAAAAAATACTTATATTCGATTTAGCAAGGCTTTTTTTGATTTGTGTGGGTTTTTTCCTGTTTTTTAATCAGAAAAAAGAAGACATTTCCTTTTTTAGGGATCTAGATTATCACAATAGAAGGGATAAAATGATTATTTCTCATCTAAACCACAAATATTCGAAAATATTTACCGTTTTAGGGTGTGAAAATGAATTGATTGATCAAGGAAGGTCTTATGAGAATGAAAATATTGAGATTTCTCAATGTTTCTTCTCAAGGTATTTGATGTACTCTAGCGATAATGGATATGGTGGGGTGATATATGTTGATGCTGATTCTTTCTTCATGAAAGTCAATAATACTATGTTTTATAACTGTTGTTGTTCTTCTGAAGGGGGAGCAATTTTCTTCAAATCATCAAATTTATATCTCAGAATGATATGTGCAAATAGATGTTCTGCTAGTAGTTTTCATTTTGCATGTCTTGTAGCTTCTCAGATTAATCAAATAGAGTTTTTGTCAATGTCAGATTGTTCTCATTCAGCATCTGGGTGGTATTCCATTCTCTTAGGAACAGGTTATCAGAGAGATGAAAATGCAAATAGTTCGATGAATAATGCTTTTCTTGCTTCTGGTATTTTTATCAATTCTCCATCATCGTTTACAAGCTCACACTGCACTTTCTCAAATAACCATGTATCCCACAGCGTCTGTATAATCTTCTATTCTGATGCAGGAATAATGATAATATCATATTCTAACATTGTTCATAATAACAGTCCATTATATGGAGTTGTTTCAGTGGATAGAGGAGGATCACCATTAATGAAAAATTCCATTTTTCAAAATAATACAAACTTTCTTTTCTATGTCAATGCAGGTTCTTTAGGAATATCACATTCTTTCATTGATCATTCACCATCATCTTTTTCTTCAGCAACACCAGTATCAACAGAAGCTAATAATTCTTTTTTGTTTATTGTTACTCATCAAATACAATTCTTCAATTCTCATTATTGTTACACTGATTCCCCAGAAGAAATACTTGATCAAACTCCAATGAGATCATATGACTCAGAATGTGAATTGAAGATGTTGTCAAAACATCGAATAATGAGGAAGAGTGATAAGAATATGTTTCCAGTATTCATTTCTTTTGTAATGACTTGATGAAATGAAATTTGATTGCCCGCATATAAAGAACGAGAGCACATCGAAACATATATATTTCACTGGATTCATCTAAATATTCATTGATTAGTTATATGACCATTCACACAACATCTTGATGAAGGAAGTCACATTTATGTATTTCTTTTTTTACCAATTCTTTTAACCATTATCCTTAAATTCCATGTTCGGTCCATTTCCCCTCTGATTCTCTTATGAAAAATGGACCTTTGGTTTTTCTATTTCTTCTCCGTCCTCATTCACAGGCTCACACTACCCACAGAGAGACAACAACTATAACAGTTCAATGAAGAAATGCTTATGCTTATTCGGGTATTGATACTTTTTCTTCACGCTCATTCACTTTACTCATACTGAACTCGCTCAAACAAAAAAGGAAAAAAGAATGGAATAGATTAGGTTTCTCTTTTTTCTCAGGAGCAATGTAATATTCTAACATGGTTCATAATAATTGTCCATCTTTATGTGGAGTTGTATATGTTTTTGAAATATTTCCAAAGCTGGTTCTATTTGAAAAATCACCCTAATAACATGAGTCTTTCCAGGAATCTTATTTTGTTCGATTTTATTAAGAAATTTGATTATTTGAACCAAGTAATTTCCATTTTACTTGATTCTCCCTAAAAAGTAGAGAATGATTTGCTATTCATTTTGAAAGTGCCTCAAGTTATTCTCTAATAAGTAACCCGAAATCAGGAATGTAAAAGAGGATCATAATAACACTTGACCCTTTTTCAATATAATTCGACTCGATTAATCCATGATATTAAAACAAAATTCCAAATTGAACATATCAAGAACTTGTTTTCATTTCCCGGTAAATGATGATAAATAATATCCCGGCTCGGATGATACTATCTCTCCAAGAAATCCTTTGAATTCATTTTGAATGTGGGTATTTATCTGAATCATATCACCATTCATGGTTACTTGAAAAATAAAAATTATGTAAGCTTAATTTTGTTGATTCTGCAAAAATTTTCTATAAATGACTGGTCACCATACATTTTTAAACCATTGATAACCCAGAGAGGGACAGTATTCCATTTCCTATTATGCAAAATTGCCAAATCAATTGCCCATAAATAATAATACATTCCATCAATATCGCCAAACTTTCCAAACATCTGTGACTTGCGAAGCCTTAATAGCATAAGAGTATTGTAGATTTTGGCTTCTTCATCATAGAATATCCGTATCATATTTTCAACAAACGCTTTGGCATATTCCCATGGAGTAAAAATCTCATCATATCCAAATTCCTCCCAAAACATTTCATATTCACTCCAAAACTCCTGCTCTGGGCCTCGTTTATCATTCATTGACAATTCTATTTCTGAACAAAGTTGTATCAAATTATCAAATTGAAATTTGGGCAAAAGGCGAGATAGTTTTGGTCTGTGATTTAACCTGAAGACCATTGCTGAAACCAGGTAATTGTAATTAAGCTTTCCATATATACTTTTATCGAATTTTCCAAAATTAAACTTGGTCATTAAGTAATTAATGCTCACACCTTTGCTCACGAATGATTTCTTAAATGATTTATCTAATCCATATTTCTCCAAAAAATTATCTAATTCTGGTCTTCCTTTCATGAATTGAACAGCGCATTCAACTTTATCAATATCATATTTTGAAAGAAAATCAACAAATTGCTTTGAAGTGTAATATACCTCAAATTTATCATTTTGATGTCTGCCCACAAAAGATTTTCGATATACTTCTTCAAGCCTAGATTGAACAAACTCAAATTCGTCTCTTCCAATTCCTTCAGGAATGGGGAAATATTTCGAAATAGAATAAGGAATTACTTGATGATTTGAAGAATCATCACTAAACAATGAATTATCTTCGTTACTAGAATCAATCCTCTTGTATGATGATCTATCCATTAATGAAATGCCACTTTTCTGGCAAATCAATATTATGTACATATTTATTTCATATCTGCTCTCTTTGAAAACAAATCATTCATGTAATCAATCATCTTTTTATCAATGGATTAGAGTTAAGATCATTAATGGGAAATAATTGGAACAACATGGAGATGATTTGATTCAAGTATTTTGTCGAAGAACACCAATAACAATGGAATTAAATTGCAACTCATTTCTGAATCGAAAAGTCCCCCAGATTTCTTTAAAGTGTTCAAATTCAGGGATCTATAATTGAAAAAGGTACATAATCCCCTCAAGAAGAGATATATTCTACCAACAAATTCTCCAGAAATTTAAGAAGATCTTGAGAAGGATAATTGGTGTTGATTAGAATTGTTTTATTCAAGACTAGAAAAAATCAATTATCCAAACCTTTCCAAAAGTACCTTTAGTTTAAACCATAATACAATGACATTCATTCAAAGACAATTTACTCAAGAAATTATTAAAATTGTCACCGAATAAACGAAATAGAAATATTTCATTTGTGTTTGATCAATTGTATATTTTCGATTTGATTCTATTAGAGGTATATCTGCATTACAATGAAGAGAACTGAAGAATGGTATTTGATATGTTATTACATTAGTAAATGTATTATTTGTTACGGTTGACACTGGTGTTGATCTTGAGAATGATGATGAGTGATATATAAAAGAATGAGACACTTCAAAAGAACCTCCCCTTTCACAGAATAGGTAGTTTTGATTACTATGGAAAATACAATATTTCATTTTTCTCGATCCTGTGTTATCAGCAAGTATAACCCCATAGTTAGGACTGTTGTTATGAACAATGTTAGCAAATAACAAAGTAATTATTCCTGAGTCAGATTTGAAGTAAATGCAAATGCCGTCAGATACCTTGTTGTTTGAGAAAGTGCAATGCGAGCTCGCAAATGAGGATGGAAAATAGATAAGAATACCAGAACCCATGATTACATTGTTCATTGAACTGTTTGTGTTGTCAACCCTCTGATTACCAGAGTTTAAATAAATTGAATTATATCCAGATGCCTCATGAGAGCAATATGATACTGATAGAAACTCCACATGATTCACTTGGGAAGCAATAAGATAAGCAAATTGGCCCGAAGATGCCGAGCATCTATTAGCACATACCATTCTGAGATATGAAACTGAAGATGAGAACCATATAGCACCATAGTTATTGGCTAAACAGTAAAAGAACATTGAGTAATTGATATTCATTGAATATGAACCACCATTAACATATATTACACCTCCATCACCAGAGTACGATAAATATCTTGAGAAGAAACAGCGAGAAATATCAATATCTTGATCTACATATGACCTTCCTTGATTTATACTTACACTTTCACACTCCATCCTAACAACACTAATAATCTGATTATCATTCAACCACAATGGATGTACAATAGAGAGATTCTTGGATTTTTCATAAAACTTAACTTTTGTATTTATTGCATCTATGAGTGGCTTTGGATCATCAAGTCTTTTGAAAATTAATTTATTGATTAATCCAAATAAAATGATCGCAATAATTGCTTCTCTATAGGAAAAAATTGTTTGTTTGGTATTTTTGTTTCGTTTTTTAGTAGTAATGATTTCTTTTTTCGAGAATATCTGGGAAAAATTCAACAAACCTGATAATCTTTTTTGATTCATAAATAATGGACGGTGTAGGATTCCAAATAATTTAAAACATATGGGATTGGCTATATATTTAAGAAGAAGAGAACAATTCAAAAAAACTATATTCAAAATGAATATTGCAAATATGTGATACTTTTTGGAGGTGTGTTGGCATGATTCGTAAACTTGAATAAAAATGAGATCTAACACATAATTGATAATGAATGCTAGTTGTGGTTTTCTTTGGGATATTTCGCATGAATATCTGTTGAATATTGTGTGAAAAATGTTATTTTCGAATAATAGGTTTGATCTAGCTAGTGAGCCACATGATGGTAACATTTTCACAAATATTTGAAAAAATGTAAATATAATTTACATTTAACGATTTGACAACGATAATTTCCCAATGAATTTGATGACTTTTTGTAAAAAATTAAAAAATAATTATGTCACGTTTCATGAAGAGAATATTGTTGAGTCAGGTAAATGACTAAAAAAGGATTTTTTTTTCTCTCCATGAAAATTGCAAATAACATGGAGTTTAAATACCTCTTTTACACAATCATATAAATGTATTGAAGATTGGAAACACATCATTCTGAGAAATGAAATTTCTCCTCATGATGAAGAATAAACACAATGGTAGAGCATCATGCAATTGAAATTCAATGAGTAAGAACTCAAAGAAACATTTTTGTCACCAATATGTCCAGTGACCTTGAGAAGGGACATTGAGAAAAATGGTTTTTGAATAGAAATAAGATCTTCATTTAATCTATTCTTTCACTTTCATGTCCCAAATAACATCAATGTCAAATAATAGAGGAATAATCAGCTAATCTATGGTATTGACTCTTCATATTAATCATAATTACTAAGAATAAAGATGATATAATTATCATGGAAAATTCTGTGCGTCTCCTCACAACAGAACACCTAAACTAAGTTCTTCCTCCCAGTTCCTAGATATTCTTTGAATAAACTATGATTTTCTCAACAGTGTTCTCAAATATTTATCAGTTTTTCCCATCACTCCCTCTTCGTGTCTTAAGCTCAATGCAAACATATTTGTGTTAAACAGGATTCAGGTGTCTCAAAAATGATACCGCAAAACTGACACCTGAAATTATCGTCAAGTAAAGTGATTTTCACAGCTTGTAATTCAATCAAATAACGGTTACAGATTTTTAATGGTTCAGATTGGCATCATCGGCATTGTCGTTTTCGGTATTGTTGCTGCTATGGCCTTCGGTACAATGATCGCCATGTTCGTATGCTCCAGAAAAGTTATCAAGGATCAATCATCTTCCGACGATCTTAAGAATATGTTCCCCGAAGTATCCGCCAGCAAAGATGATAACAAGGATATATAGCGCTTGCAGTAAATTCTTTTTATTCCACTAATTGATGTTTTAATTTGGAAGGGGTATTTATATCAAGGGAAAAATTAACGGTTATTGGGGCCAGTTCATTTGGCCGTTTACAATTCTCTGACCACATTTAACCCACTTTTTTGATGAGTCAACTCATGCGACCCCCTATTATCCTTCTTCGTGAAGGTGTTGATCAGTCACAAGGACTTGGTCAATTGATTTCTAATATCAATGCTTGTCACGCGATTGGAGAGATTTTATCAACGACCCTTGGTCCTAGAGGTTTAGATAAGCTTATTCATAACGGAAACAAGGCTGCCATTGTTACAAACGATGGTGCTACTGTTATGAAGGAACTTGATATTGTGCATCCTGCTGCTAAACTTCTTGTTGAAGTTGCTAAATCACAAGATGAAGAAATCGGTGATGGAACAACATCTGTTATCGTTCTTGCTACATCTTTCCTTGACGTTGCTCGCCAATATCTTGAAGAAGGAGTTCATCCACAGTTTATTTGCCGCTGCTATCGCACAGCTCTTAATGCCGCTTTAACAAAGATTAACGAACTTTCTGTTTCTATCGATGGAGGTGAACGCGATATTCTCGAGAGATGTGCTGCAACAACTCTTAGATCCAAACTTGTTTCTGATTCTAGACAATTCTTCGCTAAAATGGTTGTTGACGCTGTTCTTAACCTTGATGAAGATATGAGATTGAACGATTTGGGTGTTAAATTAGTTAAGGGTGGAAGCATTGAAGATTCTTTCTTTGTTCCAGGAGTTGCCTTCAAACGTACATTTTTCTATGCTGGATTTGAACAACAACCAAAGAGATTCGAAAATCCAAAGATTTTACTTCTTAATGTTGAATTAGAGTTAAAGGCTGAGGGAACAGCTGCTGAAGTTCGTGTTGATGATCCAACAAAGTTCCAAGAAATTGTTGACGCCGAATGGGCAATTATTCAACGTAAATTGAAAGAGTGTGTTGAATGTGGTGCTAATATTGTTCTTAGTAAGAAGCCAATTGGTGATATCGCTACTCAATTCTTTGCTGATAATGGCATTTTCTGCGCAGGTCGTGTTCCTGACGAGGATATTCAGAGGCTTTCTAAGTGTTCAGGCGCTGTTGTTTTATCTACAACCAGCGGTATTACTGCTTCAAACCTTGGTACTTGCACTCTATTTGAAGAAAAGCAGGTTGGGTCCAAGAGATTCAACGTTTTCACTGGTGGTAATGGTCGCGCTGCAACAATAGTTCTTCGTGGTGGTGCTAAACAATTCTTAGAAGAAGCTGCTCGTTCAATTCATGATGCTATTATGATTGTAAGGAGAGCCAAGAAAGCCCAAAAGGTTGTTGGTGGTGGTGGTGCCATTGAAATGGAATTATCCAAGTATCTTCATGATCGTGCAATGAAAATGGATGGAAAAGCTCAGTTAATTGTTGAAGCTTATGCAGATGCTCTTGAAAACATTCCCCGCGCTCTTTCAAATAACAGTGGATTCGATTCATTTGAAACACTTAATAAATTACGTAGCGCTCACCTTAAACCAGAAGGAAAATGGATGGGTGTCAATATTGAAAATGGTGACACCATTGATGCCATGGAAACATTTATTTGGGAACCACTTGTAGTTAAAATCAATGCCCTCAAGGCTGCTACAGAAGCTGCTTGTACTATTTTAGCTGTTGATGAAACAGTCAAAATACCTGAACATGAAACTACTTTCGATCCAGGTCTTCCCGGACAAACAAAACCAAGAGGTGGAATGCAACGCGGAAGAGGTGCAGGTATGATGCCAGGTCAATAAAAATATCTCAGGATATTCTTTTACTGAATAACACACCAACTAGCTGGATTTTTAGTGTTTAATACTCGAATAATCTCTTGATTCTTTGTGTACTCAAATGGAGTCTTAAAAAACAAAAAAGAACTCCTTCATTCGTTCTAATCGATAAATCTGTTTTTCCTGTATGTAGTAATAATTCAATCATACTAATACTACCTTTTTGCACAGCAATATGTAATGGAGTCCTATAATAACTAAAGAAACTCCTTCATAACTATATAATCAACGCCATCTTTGCAATTAACATCAATACCATTAGAATTAAGTAACAACTCTGCTATTTCCAAATCACCATTCATTACTGCATGGTGCAATGGCATGCAATTACCATATTCATGCCACATAATTAATGTGGATTCGAAAACGAAATCTTTGCAATTAATATTAATTCTACTATTTGATAAAAGATGCTTTACAATACCTGTCCTCCTTTTTTCAACTGCGAAATGGAGAGGTGTCCATAGTCTAATGAAAAGAAACCCCAGTAAAACACAAAAATGAATGCCATCTATTTCATTGATATCAAGACCCTTCTCAATTAGAAAACTAACAAGTTTGATATTTCCACTTGATGATGCTATGTGCAAAAAAGTCCTATTATACTGGTCTTTCTCTTGGAGATCAAGAGAAAAAGTCTGATGAAGATACAAAAACACTTCATAATGACCATATTCTGCAGCCAAATGAAGCGTTTTGGAAAAATCAACACCTTTTTGGACCAATGATTCAATTATTTCCATTGATCCACCAGCTACAGCAAAATGAGATAGAGGGACTTCCATTTCGTCCAAATGAGAAATATCTGCTCCTTTATCCAAAAGGAATTTAAAACACTTAATAGCTTGATAATATGCTGCTACGGAAAGAAGGGGTGGCGAATTTGTCAATAAATCAGGTAATTCTCCCATATACCATAAAAATTGCTGATTTACATCAAGCCCTTTATTTATAATCTCAAATAAAGACGAAATATCATCGTTAACAATGTATTGAAGAACCTGGCCTTCTCCGGGATTCTCTTTCATACCAAAAAATTAATAACACTTTTATTCGAGCACATGATTATCTTCATGCCTTTCTTCTATTCTAAATGTATCAGGAGTGAAACATGTAATGAATGGTAAGGGCCATAAAAGCATAAAACTCTCAGAGCCGCATACTTCGGAAAAGTTTTTCATACAACTGCCTCTTGAGAAATCATTATCCCTATTATTCCATTTTTCTACTGCAGTAATGTTATTTGAAAGATTTTTAAGAGATACAATAAGGTGTTTGATTGATATATATCCGATATATACAAAGTATATTATCAATAAGTATATGATAACATCAATTATTGAATTTGTCGACATTGGTAGCATTAAATCATAGTTCAGAACAATCCAATAAGTCATCAGAAATACAAATGAGAAGCAAAACAATGTCGAATATAAAACAACCAGGATAAAATACCTATTATTATAAAGCCCTATCCATGTCTGAGCCCAAATGCAAAAATGATCAGCCCTTATTATTATCCTTCTTGCATTCGAGCTAAATGAACACCTCGATGGGATTTCTTGCTTCTTAATCCATTTAATCTGATCTTCTGTCACTGCTACTCCATCCATTTGCTCAAACCATGAATACTCATTCTTTTTTGTACTATTCCAATTGATTGGTAAGTATCCAGGCCCTTTAAATATAGTTAAAACATAAGAAATAACAAGCATTAGCAAGAAGAATGAGAAAAACCAGAATGAAAATGTTCTAATTCTCATTGATATATTACTATCAAAACAAAAATACTTAAAAAAATATAAAGAATACGAAAATAAATAAAGAAAAGCCGAAAAAATTACCATTGGAAAAGAAACTTTCCATTGACCACATATCGAAAAATTATCTGTCGGGAAATACGCAATATTCATGCAACAGGTGCTTTTATCCACCCATAAGCGTTTTTCATTTGTATAAACATGTTGCGATTCATAAATTGGAGAATCATCCATAAAATCAACTCAATGTGGTAGGAGAAAATGGTGTAAAGTGACACTTTTGATTCGATCAATAAATCTATCAATTTTGGTTTTATTCAATTTTCCAAAAAAATGACAATGTTTGTTATCTCCATTCCCAATACCTGTTTGGTGAATTCTATCCGGATCCTCATTTTGGATATCACCAGATATTATTATCGGAGTTTAAGAGGAAATATTAGGAATATCCCCTTTTTTGGGTTAAATGGAAATCATATCACATTTATTATAATGATTCAAAAAAATAAGTTGCTTTTCTCTTTTATTTCCAGTTTATTTTCGAAAAAAATACTTGAAAAAACTAAAAATATTATCAAAATAATCAAACTAACAACAAACAAAAACAAGATTAAAACAATTTCTATCTTTATTCTCATGATATTATATCTTATTCTTTGTCATTTTGGAATAATATTTCAGAGAAAGCAAATATCCGAATTCAAACAAGTAGAAAAGTTAATGAAAAATTCCAAAAACAATCTGAAAGAGCCTCTATTCTGGTTGAATGATCATGGTATTGTATGGGGTGTTGTTTTGGGGTGTGAAAAAGAAAAGATAGATCAAGGAAGGTCATATGTAAATAAGAATATCAGTATTTCAAATTGTTTCTTCTCAAGATATGTAACTTATTCTGAAAGTGGTGGGGTAATCTATGTTTTTGTTTGTTCTTACTCAATGTATCTTAATTATTCAATGTTTTATAACTGTACTTGTTCTAGCTATGGAGGAGCCATATATTTTTACTCAATTAATTCTTGTCTTCGAATGATATGTGCCAATAGATGCTCATGTGGAGCTTCAGATTGTTATCATTTTGCTTGGTGTTTTGCTTCTCAGATGAATCAAGTGGAGTATCTATCGATTTCAAATTGCTCTTCTTCTTCATCTGGAAGGTTTTCTTTTGGTATAAATTCTGTTAATCAAAGGATTGACAACACAAACAGTTCAATGAACAACGCCAATGAGGGTTCTGGAATTAGTATCTATTCTCAAACATCATCCACAAGCTCACACTGTACTTTCTCAAATAACAAGGCATCCCAATGCATTTGCATAGATTTCTACTCTACTATAGGAACAATATCAATGTCATATTCAAACATTGTTCATAACAACAGTCCATCTGATAAAGGAGTTGTGAATGCTTTTGGGATAGGATCATTGAAGATGATGTATTGCATATTCCATAATAATCAAAACTGTCTATTCTGTGTAGATTTAAACTATTTTGAAGTTTCTAGTTCTTTCATCGATCATTCATCAACAATATTCTCTCAAGGAACAGCAGTATCAACAACAAATAATTCATTAACTAATAGAATCACTTATCAAATGAATTACTACCATTCTCATCATTGTAATGCTGATATTTCTCTATCTCAAATATCATCCGAAAAAACATTAAGTGTATCATTTCAGAGAACAATTGATCAAACAACAAGAGAAACAATGGCAAGAACTTATGATTCAGAATGTGAAATGATTGTTATATTAAGTTATGTTGGTATTAACAAGGGTGAGTTTTTTATGTTTCCAATTTTCATTTCCTATATGATAGTGATAGAATTTATCTGAAAAAGGTTCCAATGATTGTATGTAATATGAATGAATAAAGAAAGCAGAAATATTCTGTTTTTGATTTTATATGATCAACAACTGGAAACACAAATCAAATGATGTCCATTTTTTATAATAGTTTCATTATTTATATCTGATTCCTCTCAAGTTGTTTATCATTTTCTGGAAGGGGTGGTGTAGTATATGTTTCTGTTTGTTCTTCTTCCTTATTAATCTTGCCAATATTTTGTTCAATTTTAAGACATTAGTGTTAATTTACATCGAAAAATGGAAGATCTTTATTTTGGTTTGGATGATGAAATTGACCCGATTTTGAATATCCCAAGTGGATTATATGTATTATCTTTTCATATAAATAGTGATAAATATGCAATAGGCGTTGATAATGAAACAGATGGAAAGACAATAGTCTCAAGGCAGTATAATGAGATGGAAGATAAAATTATATGGATGTATGATGGGGAATCTAATCACTTCGTTCCATTTTCTTTGCCCAATTATGTTATGGTTTTAAAACCTGAGAAGAATATTTTGTCAATCAGCAATTTTTCATGTGACTTGCCCACCAAATTTGGGCAAAAAAGCAAATCTATTGTTTGTTTATATAATGAGAGTTATATTTGTTTTGATAATTCAAAAAGGAAGCACAATTTTATAACTTCAAAGGAGTTTTCAAAGGAAGTTTCGATATCCATGGAAAATATTTCTCTTGGAAATCGATTTCTTGCCTCATTTCCATTCTTCTTTCCATTTTCAATATCATTTGAGCGTGAAAATAAGGATCAGTATTTATATCTCTCTCGAACAGCCGCTTCAGAATCAGAAACACTAATAGCTTACTCAGAATTGCTGACAGATGATAGATTTATATTCATTTATGTGCCTCACTATAATGGAGCTATACTATCTGTTAATAATCTCGAATTAGCTTTAGCATATGATTCAAATATGCATTTGAATGTATCAAAAAACAAAAATTCTTTATCTTGGTCTTTGTTAGATCATGGATTATGTGTCAATAATTGTTTCGGATTGTCTATTGATAAAGCATTTGGATTATATATGCTCCCAATTGTACCTGATAAATTGACAAAGATCAAGATCATTCCATTTTTTGATAATCACAAGTTTTGTCCAAATTATTATAAAATCAAGTCAATAAGAGATACATATAGAAATGTTGTAATAAAGAGCACAATAAAAGAAAAGGAAGACATTGATGGTTATGATGGGCTATTTTAGGAGTCATAAAACCCTTCCGAAATCACACACAAATAACAATTTTAAAATTTTAGGTTTAGCATCAAAAGCATTTGGTGTGGACAATGTGAGTTCCAACTTCCTCATATTCCTCTTTTGTTATTGTCATCTGAGGGAATGTTGCCAATGATGATAGAATTGCTCCTCCAAGCCAAACAGAGTATTTTCTCTCTTCTTGGGCAATAACATTGACTTTAATTGAGCCTGGTGCAAGTTTAATTATTTCTTTGGACAGCCTCTTTTGGAAACCTTCAAACATTGTAGATCCACCAGATAATACAATATCACTATACAAACTCCTTCTTACATCAATATCACATTTCATTATTGAATCAAATATGGATTCATGAATACCCTTTCCTTCCATTCCTAATAATTGGGGTTGAAATAGTGCCTCAGGAGCTCTAAATCTTTCACTACCAATACTGATTGTTTGACCATCTGGGAGAGTGTAGAGTCTCTCATTTTCCGAACAGTGAGACGATTTTGTGAGTTCTTCATCATAGTCATTGGCAACATAACAAAGTGTCTCTTTGATATCCCGTACTATTTGTAATTCTGCAGTTGTGTTGAAGTCATTCCCTCTTTCCTTAAGTACGGTTTGAAGATACCTAGTTATATCTCTTCCAGCTAAATTGATTCTTTCAATTGCGTGTGGTATGGAATATCCCTCGTAAATTGGCACAGTATGGGAAACACCATCACCCGAATCGAATACGATTCCTGTGGTTCTTCCAGAACTATAAAGAGATAGAACAGCCTGAACACCAACATAAAACGATGGAACATTGAATGTTTCGAACATTATTGATATCATGTTTTCCCGGTTTTTCTTTGGATTTAATGGGGCTTCTGTTAGTAACACAGGATACTTTGAAGGTTCAACTCTTAGCTCATTATAAAATGTGTGATACCATAGTTTTTCCATATCATCCCAGTTTGTGACGATTCCATGTTCAATAGGATACTTGAGAATTAGAATTCCTGCTTTTGAACATGCTTCATCTCCGATATAAACATCCTTGTCACTCCCAATTAAAAGTTGTTGATGATACTTTGGCCTGCCAATTATTGATGGAAATGTACACATCGGTGCCTCATGACCAGAGAACCCTGCTTTACACATTCCTGATCCATTATCAATTACAAGTGTAGTTTCTTCTTCTAGCATTAATAAAAATGAAGAGAAATCAACATGTCCTTGTTTTAAATATAGATTCTCTACTAAAATGCCCGTTCAGAAATTTCTGATAAAATTTTTGTTGATTTTGTAACCTATCAAGAAAACCAAAGTTTCTTATCACTTTCAACTAAATTTAATGAAATATCCATATTTAAATAACCATTATTGTCCCCTCACAATTCTTTTAACCAAATCCCACCATTTCGAAATATCAATAAATGAGTTCCAGAGGATCAGTGTTTTAGTCCAAAGAATTAACGCGAAATTCATTTTCGTTAACGCCAGCAAATTGCCAATCCATTTAATGATATTAATGTGGGAAACCATTTACGAAAAGTGGAATTAGTGATGGAGAGTTTTGAGATCACAAAAGAGCGAACGAAAAAAGGAAATCATCAATATTACGTTGTTTTGGAGTCCAATAAAGACGGTAAAGGTAAATGGACAAACGAATCGGAAATCCAGGATCCAACGAAAATTCAAGATTTCAAAAGCAAATCTGTTGTACAAAAAGAGAGACCTCCTAAATATAAGCCTAAAAAGGTAGAAAAAATCATTGGAATAGTGTCAAAAGACCCAAAAATAGTTTTTTTAGTGAAGTTCAACGGAGATGCGTCCCCAATCGAAATACCAATCGAGCAAATGAGAAAATTCTACTCAAAGCCATTGCTAAACTTCTACGAAAAACACCTGAACTTCATAGAATCAGGGCAATAAAGTGTTTTGGTTTTTCTTTAATCGTTATTTTCATGGATTCGATGAAACAACACACTGAGGAGCCATTAACATATCTATTATGTGGAAAAATGCCGCATATATCCAGTAGTAGGCGGCAAAAAAACAAACCTATACCAAATCTGAAAGACAATCCTGTTTTTGATATGTCCGCTTTTCCCCCGGAAATAACCACATTCAACAAGAGGAGACCCGTTACTTCACAAGAAAAGTTCCGCACAAGGGCGGTTAATGAATTATCAACAAGGAAATTCGAATTTGTGAAAGAAAGCGAAGATGTTTTCAAACGAGTCGAGTCGAATCTGTCGCTATATAGAGATAACCACAAAAGAAAATGCGCGCAAATCCATCAAGATTGGGAGGAAAGGTATATGACACCATATAATGAGAGAATGAAATCCAGGCTTCATGGTAACGAATACGAATCTTTCAAAGAGCAAAAGACCAGATCTATGACAGCAATGGGAGATAGGCCTGTTTTGAGTACCCTTTCACTTGATCAGCCAGTTAATATGCCGACAATTACCCTTGGTACTAAGGGGCTTGAAGATAAAGTGCACAAGTACAATGAACACGCAAAAAAAGAACGTGAATTAACAAAATTTATTACACAGAATTCTGGTACTTATGTGGAGCCACAGAAACTCAAAGAAAGAAACACAATTGATTTGGTTGCTTGGAGACTCCAGCCAGAAACAAGATTTTATACCCCGGACAAGACTATCCCAAAGGGAAAGAAGCTCAATTCTCAAAAATTTAAATCATCTGTTGGAAAAGAACTGGGACAGTTCAAAATGGACGTTTAGAATTTAATGAAACACAATAAAAATGCTGTAATGATAAAGAAGAGGGAAAATAATTTATATGAAGAGAGAAAAAAACTCGATATGGCCTGGGAAAAACTTAGAAAAGACAGAAAAGAGCTGGAGGCAATAATTAAATATGAGAAAGCATTTGATAAGCAGAATATCGACTTTTTTGAGAATAGATCAATGGAAAAAATCACCCCTATGATGTTTTATCAACCATTAAATCAGATTTTGGAATCTTTTCAAACAAATCCAGTTGTTTTGTACGATACTCCCAAAAAAAGCAAAAAAGAGCTAGAAATAGGAAGAATGATAAGAAATGCCAAAAATTCTATTCAAAAAATAGAAAGAATTGTTCTTATGGAACAAGAAGTTGTCGAAATTGAAAACAAAGCACAAAACCATAACAACAAAATTGCTAAAACAGAAAAATTAGCATACGAACTATTAGAAAAAAGGGCATCTCTTTCATATAATTACTTGAAATACAAAAAAATTTGTGCAAAAACAACCCTCGAAGCTAAAAATCTAACAACCATAATAGATAAGCTATCCAAAGAAATATCTCATGAACAGATGAAGAAAGAATTAACTGAATTAGAATTAAGCCAAATTGGAGATATTTCTACACATATAAAGGGGTATAGAGAATTACAAAGGCTATACATTGATTTAAAGAGTAGTATTGGAAAAAAAAGTATTCAAAAACCGAAACAAAAGCCAAAAAAAACATATGATATTCAGCCTCTACAAGATATCGGAGAGTTTGATTATTATGGTTTTGAATTGGATGAGAAAATATCCTTTTTACAATATGAAATCGAATGTTATAGAGAGGATAAGAGAAAGAATGAGATTAGTCTCCGAAATGAGATTCTCGAATTGAAGGAAAAAAACATCAGACTCAAAAAATCAATCTCTACAAAAAGCAAAACAGATATTCCCGTTTTATCCCAACAAATTCCATTATACAATAGTAATTATTGCTCAGATATACGAAGTCAAATTAAAACCCTAATGGACGAATTAATACTGTTGGAGAAGTCAAACTCAGATAAAGAAATCAAATTACAGGAGGAACTAATGGAAATTGAATTATTAGAAAACTCAAAAAGGCAAATGCAAGCCGAAACTAAGAGTTTATCAAACTATGCTTCAATGAAAATCAATGCATGTGATAAAATGCTCCAATTCTACAAAGACACAATTCAACAATTGTCCTTAGAATAAACATGTTTTATATCCCAAAGTTTTTCTTCAGTTTCATAAGTTCTTGGAAGAATTGTCTAAGAATTTCATGTTTGACTCTAGCATCAACATCATTGCACTCATAATAAAGATTAACAAGATCTATTCCACCTCCATATTGGTCCACAACTTGGACAATACATGAATATACGATTTCGTGGTGATTAATAGTCATACAATGGATGAACTGATGAATTCTATTTATAACCTTCCCCCATGAGTCTATATTCGGATCAAATGTCGGCGACATAAGACAGTTAAAAGCCGATGACACAAACCTTTTCGATATGTCTTGATGAAAGCTTTCGGGTAAATTGACAAGATAATTCAGACATACATCTACAATAATCTCCGAGTCATATTGAGTATCTATAAGATGTTGCAAAATATTTATCATTCGAGCTATGAGTTCAGGATCAGTATCCTTGATAGTAAGTGATGCAAGGTTAAAAAATATGGTAATCATTTTTTGATATTCACGTTCATTATTAGGGATCCATAATCCATAATATACCTCATCCATAATGCCTAAAACTGTATCTGTAAGATTAATCATAATATTCTGAATTTGTTCCTTCAAAGGATTGTCCGGAGCCTTTATAACCATTAGGATAAAGCTGCAAAAAGATATTATTGATGGGGGCTCAGACAAATATGACATTATAGCCAGAACACAAGGATAACCCTCAACTTTCATATTAACCATACATGCCTTTATATATAAAGAAAGTAATTCATCATTGCTGTTAACATAATCAGCAAAGGCTTCAATAAGGCTTCTAACAGCCAAAATCGCTTCAGTACTCATAGAATATCCCATATTAGAAACAAAACTCAATGCACATTGGCACCCATTAAAAAAATCTTGATCATTTGATGCTTGAGAGGCAAAAAATGAACAATAGTCAACAATAATCCCACTCCTTATTGGATCATCAACAAAACGCAGTAGTGAAGATGCTACAGAGACCAAATTATAATTCATAGATTCAATGCACATGGTAATAATATCTTCAGTTGGTTGTATATGTATACTTTTATTATTCACTAACGTGTTTAAATACACTAATATGCCTTTAAGAGAATTCTCATCAAACTCTTCATTTATCAAATACTGAATAAATGAATCAAAAAGAATTTGTAATGATTCTACAGGAAAGCATTCCGGTTTCCGAGAAAGGAGTTTATAAAACAAAAAAACAGAGAAAAATGATTGAATAGGAATTGGAGAATCAACCTCCAAAACGGACATAAAAACATGAATATACTCAGACATACTATCAAAACCAGTAGTATTCTCAATAATATGTATGAATAGGTATAGTATTGCTGTTGAGTAGTATGGATTTGAGTTAATATCAAAATTCTCAATTGAAGAGTCAAAGAGACTTGTAAAAGAGCTCCTATCAATTTGCATACATGTGACAAATAGAAAACAAAGTTGTTCTAAAAAGGCCTTTGATGAAGGTACTGGAAATCTGTTCTGATAATTTTCAGAAAAGAACAATACTAATCTATTAAAAGCAGCCGAAAATGTATGATTTATCATTTCAGGGAATTGTTTGGTATATGAAGAAATAAATGGTACAATTATGGTAGATACTTGCTCAGTATATTGGAGAAACTCGAGGGCCAATGCATAGTATGAACTCGATATTTCGGAATTTAATATTCTTAATCCAATACTATATGCTAATTGTGCTCCAGACGTTTGTATTAATAAATCTCCACTAGAATGACAAACATCAATAATTCTTTGTGGACTAACTATCCCGAGAATACTAGAAATTCTCGATTCATCATTATCATGCATAATTATTGAGGAAAACACTTTAAAAACATATGGTGTGCAAGCATTTGATGACATTCCACTTACCAATTTATTAAACCAATCAGGATCATTCATCCATTGACCATCAGTCCATTTGCATAAATAAGACAGTATGGAAAATGATAATGGATTTTTTGTATTAATCCCATCGAAAGCGATCTGAAGAATGCGATAAACAACATTATCCTCAATCATTCGAGGTTTGATGGAAGATAAAATCCTCATTTTAAAAGGAGAAATGATAGAACACTCCATAAAAAAATTAATTAAAAAGCAAAGAATATAATTGAACTCCATTTCAAACAAATCCTCCCAAAAAGTGCCCCAATTATCAGGATAAGCATTTAAAGCATAAAATATTTGGGCATTAATAACGGAAAATTGATATTCTTCACTTTCGCAAAACAAATTGCGAATTGCGGAATTGAATAGCAGTTTTTTCAGATCTGAAACCGATGATTGCAAAATTTGGTCAAATTTTTCTTTGCACCACATACGAATCAGCGACATAACATAAAGCTTGGCGCTATTTGACTTAATCTCGTCAAAATTCGAAACAATCCAAGAAAACCCCTCAGGACTTTTCACAATATCAAAAACTTGTTGAAAATTCCCGATTTTCTCTTCTCCTTCATCAGTAGGAGGATCAATAATAAGTATCAACTCTTTTTCGAATTCAACAACATCCATTCTAAATTATTAACTCGATACTGTCCACATGATTCGAGCATTTCTTGATCATTTATAGTATTTATTGGAGAATTTATTCGGTTAGTGTAAATTTGATTAATGGAGCGGATTGATCTTGGGCTTTTTCCTATGATTTCCAGATGGTCACGGCTAGAAGTCAAGTATATGGGAAGGTCTTACTTTATAATACCCGAAGTTTTGATTCCTTTCTCTACTCTCCTTCAAGATGAACCTACTCTTGATACCATCACTGTACCCCCGATTGAAGGTCCGATTGAGGATTTTATTAATTCTCTTTATGGAGGAGTGCTTCAAGTCAATGCAGATAATTCTGTTTTTTATTATGTTATTGGAGCAACGTTGGAGATTGAACAGCTTACCAAGGCATGTTCTGATTTTCTATTTGAAAAGAGCGAAGCAGTTGTATTTGATGTTGCTTTGAAGTTATCTGATCAGGGAAGTTTACCGTCAGAATTGTTGTCTTATATATGCCAGCATTTTGATTCTATTTTAGAGTTACCTTCAGTCAATTTGATGTCAAGTGCTCTTTACGAACAAATTCGTCATTGCGATGAATTTAGGATCAACGATGCTCAGAAAGTTGGCAAGTTTTTAATCAATCGATTAGCAGAAGATTCTTCATTTTCTTCATGTGTCGCTATCCATCTAAATACTTTTGAGTTACCAGAATTAAAACCATTGTTATGGAATACTCCAACGATTTCAATTGAGCCATTTAGGGAGCTTTTAATACCTTTTTATCCCAAAAAGCCCGTTGAGAATCCAGTATTGTTTGAAGGAGAGTATTTCCGAGGAGTGGCGAATTATTTCGGAGAAAGGGACGATTGTGAGCCTTATGAGACTTATTACCTCCATGTATCATCTTCATCAGAGTTTAGCCAAACTTATAGTCATAACAATGTGCTCAAATATAAGGATACGGAATCATACTTCTGTTCTAATGAACCTACAAATCCTGCTTCATATATAATGTTGACACTCCAAAATTATTCAATGAGATTGACATCATATGTAATACAGGCAAACACCACAGCCAAAGGCCGCATCGGACCAATTTCATGGACATTTGAAGGAACAACAGGCGAACAAGATTGGAAAGTTCTTGACAAGCATGTGAATGACACCACCATTGTTGACAATGAAGGACCTGTTGTTTTCCATTTACCAAAGCCATCAAAGATTTTTACTAGGTTCCGGTTTTGTCAAATCGAGAATAATGCTCAAAAGAACAAGAGACTTATTATCAAAAAACTTGAAATATTTGGAATTTTGAGACAGCACTAAACTCATAACCCAATTGGAATTATTTTATCATATTTAAATTTTGAAAACAAGAAGGGATTTTTGATTAATTTAACCTATAGAAACTCTGACAAGTTTTATTCAAACTATTCAGAATGTTTGGAAGAGAAATGTTTCAAATTTTGAGAAATTATATGTTAGTTAAGAATATTTCAGAATATTATTCTTTTTTCAATGATGTGTTTTGGTGGACACGAAATCTTATTTGAAAAATTGAGAGAGAGAAATGATTTCATATTAGTTATGGATCATAACCCTTTGTTACATGTAGCGATTTCTTATTTTAGGGAAACAAATCCAAATATTTCTCTCAAGGATTTTGAAATAGTTAAAAGAGCATTTGAAATGTTCTTAAAAGGAGATGTTGATTACAGTAACTGTAAAAGCTACATTAGCAAATATAGTGATTCATCCGAATCTTTAGATCGCATAAAGGCAGTTCTCGAAGTAGGAAACAGTCCAATACCAAGTAATGATAAAGAGGATGATGATTCACATCCCGAGTCATCAAGAAAAAAAGCAAATCCTTGGACAACATATGAAGATCAGCGACTTTTAGCAGGTGTTCATAAATATGGTATTGATAATTGGGCAATGATATCACTATTCGTTGGGAATAGCAGAACAAGATCCCAATGCGCCCAAAGATGGAACAGAGTTCTCGATCCAAGAATTTCTAAAGAGCAATGGAGCAAAGAAGAAGATATTAAGCTGATCAATCTTGTTTCCTTGCATGGAGAAAAGGGATGGACACAAATTGCAGCAGGGATGGGGAATAGAAGTGATGTTCAATGCAGGTATCACTTCTCTCAAATACAAAAGGAATCAAAGAATTACAAAAACAACCAGAAACCCGAACAATCACAAAAACAGATACAATTCAACCAAATCTTCCAGAATGAAAGGATTTCTCCTTACAATAGTTTATTTTCCTTAGGTTATCAAGCAGAGAGAAATGATAACCAGCTTCAAAACTTTAATATGTTTGTAGAGAACCATCATGTTGCTCCTCCAAAAGAGAACTTTGAGAAGCCCTTACCAAAGCCAGATACTCCTGAAAAGAACCAAAGTCCTTTTTCATTAACAACAAGTATTGAAGGTAATAATTCTACCCCAATACAGTTTAACACATTCGAAACATTTTATGTTCCAGAAGTAGATGCTTCAGTATATAGAGTATGGTAATATTTATTAAAACTATTTTTATCATTTCTTTTTGAAAGAAGTCAAAGCATCCAACACAGCTTCATATGTTGAAACTGATGATGATAGAATACCAAACAAAATAAAAAGAATACACAAAATATTGGAGAATGAGAACCATCTTTTTCTAGATAAACTTATCCAAATCAATGGAGGAAAAACAAAGTTCGATAATCCACCACCAAGAGCTCCTCCAATCGCCATTGCGGGTCTGACGTTTGGTAAAAACATTCCTATTGCAATAGGAACAACATTAACAACTAAAAGGCAAACAATTCTCTGACCAAACGGAAGTGTTTGGGGAAGATCATGATGATAAAAAGATCTACTTGTTACACCCATAAGAGCCAAGCCCATTACAGGATAACTTGCAACAAGAACAATAAAGTATGCGGCTTTAACAATTATAAACAATTTGTCTTTGTCATCAAAGTTGGATAATATAACAGGTTTGGAATTCTCTCCAAACAAAAGATATCCAATAACACCAGGAACAAGTACAATAATAAAAGACAAAAAGAAGGCGATTCCAGAAGCCATAAGTTTTTTCAGTGTATTTGGCTCCATTTTTTGGAGAATTGGAATCATCACAACAGTCAGAGCTAGGGCGAGTGAATATATTGAGAGAGAATTAAAAACTTTAAAAGACAATACAGACGTTTCACATGTAGGATCAACTCCTTTGACAGGAAGGATAGTTATTCCTTTATATATTATCGATATGGTATAAATAACAAGTGCTAAAAAGCAAGCAAATGATATGGCTGAAAGAAACCCAATCTGACGAGGAAATGTTAAAACAACAGGAATACACACTGAATATATCAGGACAAATATCGCCCTATCCCAAAAACCATTAATTTTTATATTGACTAAAGAAAGCCAAGATTGAACAATCTCGGCTGACATAATAATATATGCCGTCATACAACTATAGCAGAAAAGAACAGAAGAAGCTGCTATTACAAACGAACCATTTTTGCCGAGGGCAAGAGTGGTAAGCGCAGGTAATGATTCAGCTCGTGCAATTTCATTTGTTTTAACAATCATATACGCAGAAAGATAAGAAAGAGACGCAGAAACAGTTAAAATCACAATAGATGGCAAAATACCACAAAAAGTGAAAGAATTTGCAATACTCAAAACCCCAGCGCCCAAAACAGAATTTAATAAATTCATCGTAGTCCCAAATACAGTGGAATACGTCTGAGGCGCAGGAAGAGTACTGAAAGTGGATATATCTTGACTTATCAATGGTTTATCATCCATATCAGTAGTCATCCAATGGCTAATGTTAACGATCAAATAATTATGAGAATTACATGGCATCGTTAACACTTCAGAATTCTGATGTGGTTTTTTTCACTTGATCTTTACCCTTAATAAACGTACAGTCTTGCCTTTGAAAAAGTAAAAATATGTAATCGATATTTTCAATAGATGAACCGTAAAGTATCTGCCTCTTCTGTTGGTCGGAAACTGAATTTATTTCAAATTAAGCCAATTGCTCAGGCCACCTTTATCGTTTTAAATATTGAAAATATTTCTTAACTCTTTTAAATGGCAATTGATAGCATTTTTTTATGCAATTCTGATTTTTTGAAAGCTTTCTCCTAAATATTTGTGAACATGTATCCAAAAAACTGAAGCATATCAATGACATTTCTTGGCCTTGACCCGATCATCGAAATTATCATCGAAAAGGCAAGTGAACTCAAACCCGATTTAGAAAACTCATTAAAGGCGAGGTTGAGGACGATGGTTTCAAGTTTTATTAATGGGTCTATCAATTCTGATGATTGCCAAGGATTGATGAAGGAAATATGCATGAGCAATACTCCATTTTTGTTTTTGCGTAGTATTATGATGGTTAATATTGATTGTCAAATTCAGAAAAACAAAGCAGTCCGATCTCAGAACTCTCAAGAAAACCAACGACTGAATAAATTTAGAAAGCGTGCAATTATATGGACATCAGAAGAAGATATCAATCTGCTTGCCGGCGTATTGAGATTTGGGATTGATAATTGGTCAATCATCTCTGATATTGTTGGAAACAATAGATCAAGGGCTCAATGCTCACAAAGATGGTTTCGAGGATTGGATCCGAGAATATGCAAAAAAAGGTGGACTTCAGAAGAGGATAAGCTTTTACTAGAAATGGTTTCGAAATATGGAGAGACAAGCTGGGCCAAAATATCCTCTGCTATCGGAAATAGATCAGATGTCCAATGCAGATATAGGTTCCATCAGATCCGAAAAAGCGAAGAAAAATGCATTGATAGTATGTTTATTAAAGGGATATCAATTGTTAGGAACAGAGCAGATAATGCTTTGGACCAAACAAAACTCTTTTATAATGACCAATTCCTACCTAGTATATGGGGAGGAATACCATCAGCAGATGATGCTTCACAAAACTCTAAGGATGAAGACAATGCTTCATTAGATTTGTTCTTAAGACACTTTGGTTTTCCATTGAAAAAATAAAATGTTATCTCACCATTTTGTTTTGTTATATGGCTTTCCGGCTTCTTTGGCAATCTTTTTTATCAGTGATTCATTAGGAATAAACATGAACAATATATCACAAAAATCGATTATAGAGAGAGGGGGGATTTTGCAAGCTTGACCCGGTCTAATAATGATTCCATTGACACGGAACAACGATTTCCCAACATTCTCAATATAAAAAAAGAAGTTAGGTAAGAATGATATAATTGCTTGATGTTCGGATATATGGTTACACTCTTGAGGAGATATCAAATGTAAATCAATATCTGCAAAATTGTGAGTATGTGAGAACCCTACCAAAACTCTGCTATGTGTCATTCTAAACATGTATGAATCTGTCCTTAATACAGCAAGGTCAAAATCATTGAAAATGCTATCGGATGCTTCGGGAAACATACTAAATAGATCATCAATCTCCGAATTGATATATGTGGTATCAGAAAATTGTTCAGATAAATAATTTCTACATTTATCATGCGCAATCCATGTATAAACATTTTTGGGAATGGTTTCGATTGACTCAGCAATCAGACTTTCAAGAAGTAGCTCTTCAGATAAAGAATCAAGCAACTTCTCTATTTCAACATCTGCTAAACCATTTATGGTTGAATACCGTGCAGAAACATCAGATTTTGCACGAATTGGAAGAATTTTCGAAGCATAATTAGCTTTTGTCTTTTCAAATTTCTCTCCAGGATTCATTTTAGAGTAAATATATAGCCATACATCTTCTTCGATAGTAAATGGACGAGATATTGGTAATTTTTCGATTTTATATGCCTCTTTTTCCAGATTATACAAATTATGAATAAATATTGACTTAATTTCTGCAATAGTAAGCTTTGAAAGCAAAGGAGACCCCTTTTGTGCTTCAAAGAACGGAAGTGACATAAAAGACTGAATGATATGTGCAAATGTTAAATCATCAGTGTTTAAATTGGGCGAATAATTATAAATTCTATCTTTAAAGATTAATTTAAAATTCTTTTCCTGATCTTCATCATCAGAAAAAGAAACGGGGAGCCTCAGTCTGTAGTGGATCAAATTTTCTTTCATAAAATCTGATTTAGACCCATTCAAGAACCTGGCTAATGACTTCTTTGGCACCTACCATGTTTCTATGAATGAATCTCGTTTTAGAAGCATTTACATTGATGCACCGGGTCAGGTTCTTTTTCCAAGTACTGCATATGATTTCGACACCTTTCGAACCCACAAGACCATCACCTTTATCATATAAAACTTTTCCATTAGGATTATTCCTAATATCTAAACCTATAGGCGTATCGATACCACTGTTATAAATGATATTTGTTTCTACATCCAATGGAGAATGAACTTTTGTTGTGTATTGAATATTGACATCTGCAAGAAGTTGCTGTGAATGTGATAGTTTACCATAGTCATTCAAAAGCTCAGGAATATCCTCTGGTGTATGACTTGATCCATCGGGGGTAATCATAATTGTTGTGTTAGAGTAATATGCAGCGTTTGGAATGTGGACATGAAGTGCTCCAAGACTCCCAATGAACTCTTTCAAATCTTTTGTAGCAAGAAAGGGGGCATATGGTAAATATTGCCTCCATAGAGTAATAAATGCTAACCCAGATCCACTAAATGAAGGGGCAATCATAATTACTTTCTTTACATACTTTCCCCTCCAGATTGGCGAAGTCTCATTTGAAAGGAATCTATGTACAATCATACATCCAAGAGAGTGACAAACGATGTTAGATGACTTATTAGTATTTAAATAAGCATTTTCAATTGTTGCTTTGAGGTTTATAAAATAGTCACTACTCTGAGATAAGCCAAATCGCCAATCATAAGGTGCCCCATGAAAATCCGAATTTCCTCTCTTTATCATTTCTTTCACCATTTTTTTGAAATAACCTTCCAATGTTAAGCCAAATACCGATGTCTTCAAAGCTCCAATCCCATTCAGTCCATCAATGGTACGTATTGTTGCATTTGGTTTGTTTTTTGGTATTCCCTGTATTGGATCATAGTCCAAACCAAATGAATCAAAAAAACAATTCATAAATGGTGGAATAAAAGTCAACAAATTCAACCATGCAAGAGAATTGGTACTGTGTTTACAATACCAGTAGGGTTTTCTTGTGCTATTCATATATAACCTACTTCTCATTGTACCAGGAACAAAAATTACAGGATTTAGCGAATTCGCATGCAATAGAATAACAAAAAGCATCCAAAAATATGTTTAATTCAAAACAATCGGAACAATAAAATCAACACAACTGAGATGATAGCCTTACAAGTTCTTGATATTCATCTTTAGATTGCTTAGAGTATGATTCTATTGAGCCTAGTAATTTGTTGTATAAATTTAGTGTATCTGGGGGAATGTTTTCATTGTTAAACTCATATCGCTGAAAGTTTTTCAATTGATCAACAAAGAGATAAAACTCTTCTGGGCTATTTAAAAGATCATCAATTGATTTTTCTACGGATATTCCTAGTGTTTGCATCATTACATTGGTTATTTGAACAAATCCATTGTGCAATAGATCATATTTTTTGCCAATTTCATCATTTTTACTTGATATACTTGTTTTTTTATATAATTTTCTTGCAATATTAATATTAGGAGTTTCTTTTTTTATCATACTATCCAGTATTTCATGGATTTCATGATCATCTGTTTGACAGTACTGTTTGAAGCTTAAGCTAACAATTCTTCTGATTTTTCTCTCCTTTTCTAAAGCATTCATCATAGCATTTGAATTACTATTTCCAATAAGTGTACTCGAAAGTTCAACAAGTTCGTTCGATATTTGCACAACATCTTCTTTCGACATCCTAATTTTTAAACGTACACCATTAAAAGTGCAATGAACCAGAGTCGAATTGGTTTTAATACCTTAGAAGCAATAGAATCAAAGTGGTGTACCCCAGCCATTGTTAGAGATTTGAGAGGTGTTTTTTATTCGACAGAGATTTATCCAGATAATTTAGCATTTATTGAATCTATGAGTTTTGTATCATGTTTCAAGCTTCCAAGTGTTGATTTTATAAAAAAAAGGCAATATGCGCAGTTAGCTGATGGAAAATTTATATCAGCAATCAATACAAACGAAATATCCAACGTTACAGCAATTACCGCAAACATTATTGAAGGTAATTGTTCAGGAGATTTTTGGCAATTTGTTGAGAAGCATGTTTCTAGTTTTTTGAGAATGCAAAGTATCCCATTTATCAACAATACGATAATTACTATCAATACACTTGAAGGAAACCAAATGGTACTTCAAGTTAGCTCCTCTTTGAAATCATATAAGTTTTATTCCTTTACAGCTACCACCAAAATACAATATATAAACAAAACACAAGAAATAGGCTATGTTCCATTCCCTACCTTTATATCATTAAAGAAGAAAATGGAAAGATATACATGCTTTTCATTGTATAATTCTGCAAAACAACCATCAATATTAGAGATAAAATCGAAAGAAATACCAAATATTCACCCAAAAGGATGCATTTTTGTTGGATTGGATGGAAGTGGAAGAAGTTATATGATGAAAATGATAGCGGAATCATTATCTATTGGCTTTTTGGAGATTGACGGATCGTGTATAGATGTTTCGTCATTGGCTTTTCTAGAATTGCGAAATCGTGTACCACCAAAAACCATTGTTATACTCAAAAATTTTGACATTCAGTTTAGCAGCGAGTATTTACCATTTGTTAGGAGGCTTGAGAGCCAAATGAATGTATTTATCGATAGTTCCAAACAGGTTTTCTTTGTATTGACTGCAATTTCAAAAGATATGATACCTCTTTCCATCCAATCTTCAAAAAGATTAGGACATTGCGTGATATTCCCCCCATTATCAAAAGAAGATATTTCCACTATCCTTGGAAACCAGTTTTCTCAAAACATAATTGATTCCATACATGGCCTACCAGCATCTTTTCTGGTTCATGCCAAGGCATCAAATGATCCAGAAGACATGCTTACTAATGTAAACACTGAGAATCTTATAAAAGGTTCTGTGGCTAAAACCAATTGGTCAGATATTGGTGGACTATCAGAGACAAAAGCAAAGATAAGGGAAATTGTTGAATGGCCACTAACTCGATCAAAAGAGCTGAAAGAGTTTGGAGTAAAACCTCCTAGGGGTGTCCTTCTTTATGGTCCTCCAGGATGCGGTAAAACAATGATAGCTAGAGCCATTGCAACAACTCTATCTTCGTCATTTTTTTCGATATCTGCAGCATCAGTTTTTCAAATGTACCTGGGTGAATCGGAAAGAATTGTAAGAGAACTCTTTGAAATTGCTCGCCAAAAATCCCCAGCTGTGATATTCATAGATGAAATTGATGCGATGGTTGGGAAACGAGGAACACAAACCGGAGTATCAGAACGAGTACTATCGACATTTCTCAATGAAATGGATGGAATTAGCTCTTTGTCAGATGTTGTCATTGTTGCGGCTACAAACAGAAAGGATGCTTTGGATGAGGCATTATGCAGACCAGGGAGATTCGACTGCCTTATTGAAGTCTTGCCATCTCAGACAATAGAAGACACTCTTGAAATTTTGAGTGTGTGTACCAAAAATATGCCAATTGACAAATCGATTTTACCCTTGATTGCCCATAGGATTACAAAAGGATCGTCAGGTGCAGAAATTGATAATATTTGCAGAGAGGCCGCTTTTGTCGCACTCAGAAAAGGGAAAAATTGTATTGAAATTGAAGATTTTTTGATCGTTTAATACCCAAAACAATTTATCGTGTTTGACCAATTAAAAGGAGCTCAAGCCTCACTATATAATAAATATCTCATACATTTTTGCTTTCAAAAAGTGGGCTCCTCACACAAACAAGTCTTACACCAAAATCATTTTTATGAGTAGTCGTCCGAGAAGACATTCTTCTGAGTATTCGGCTCCATCAGCATCTACATCTCATTCTCAGGGTAGTAAGCAAATTCAGGTTAATGAAGAAGAGAAGAAACAAGCCCGTAGCACTTTATATAGTGTTTTGTTTAAGAACTGGAAAGCCAAGGCTGGTATATTGCCATCTCTGATATCGGGTGCCGTTCCAATATTAACATTCCTTGTTTTTGGTGATATATTAAACGCCATTCAAAGATACGCTCTAATGAATTCTATTGCCAATTCATTTCTATCTGGGGCTCCAAAGCCAAGTGATTTGATGTATATGGGTGCGCTATTTCCTGGTGGCATCAATACAACATTATACAATTATTCCACAATTGGTATGATGTTAAAGAGCAAAATAGAAGATCCAATGCCAGATATTGAAAAATATGCATTATATATGGCAGGAATCGCTGTTATTGCAGGTATTGCAAAATTTTTTGATGTGTATTTATGGATCAGAGTTGGATCAGAATTATCCACTCAGATTAGGAAAGATCTCTTTATGAATATGATGAAATCTGAAGTTACATTCTTCGATGTCAATCCGATAGGAGGAATATTGACACTACTTTCAGAAGATGCTCAAATGGTTCAAGACTCTTTTGGTCATGTTAAAGGTACACAAATTGCAAACTTGGCCCAGTTTTTAGTAGGTATATCTCTTGCATATATTTACAGCTGGAAGCTAGCTCTCATAGCTACAGGAACACTTCCAGTCATTGGATTAGCAGTATTCATATTTATCCCTGGTATAATGAAGCATTCCTCTATTAGATTCCAACACCTTGGTAAATCAATGACAATTGCTGAAGAAACACTTTCATCAATTCGTACTGTGCGTGGTTACAACAGAGAAGATAAAGAGCTTGAAAGATTCGATGCTGAGACTCAAAAATCTGCAGATCACGAAAAATCCATTGGTACAACAATTGTTTGGATGATGATGATTGTTATGGCATGCATCTGGTCAATGGTTATATACAATTTGAATTATGGCTCAAAGCTTGTTGATGAATCAATGAAAGGAGATGGTAGTTTTCAAGTTGGTGATCTTATGTCTGTTTTCGGATTTTGTATGTTTGGATGTTTTGGTATATTGCAGTTACAAGGCTCATTACAAGGAGAACAAAAAGCCATTGCTGCTGGAGCTCGCATTTTGAAACTATCAACACACGTTCCTACAGTCGCATTTGAAGGAGGTATTGAACCAGAAGATTTTAGAGGACACATCAAATTCGAAAATGTTACATTCAGATATCCAACAAGACCAGTTGATGTTCTTATTAATGTTTCTTTTGAAGTTCCACCCGGATCTATTGCAGCTCTTGTCGGCCACTCTGGAAGTGGTAAATCAACATGTGTTCAGTTACTTGAAAGGTATTATGATGTATCAGAAGGTGTAATTACAATTGATGGCAGGCCAATTCAAGACTATAATCCAAGATGGTTACACAGAAAGATGGGATTAGTTTCACAAGAGCCAACCCTTTTCCGAACAACTATTAAAGAGAATATCAAATATGGCGCACCAAATGCCACTGATGCTGAAGTTGAGGCTGCTGCTGAAACTGCAAATGCAAAGAGATTCATTGATAAAATGGAAAAGAAGTTTGAGACCATGGTTGGAGAAAAAGGAGCCTCATTATCTGGTGGCCAAAGACAGCGTGTTGCTATTGCACGAGCTGTAATCAAGAATCCAGTTATTCTTGTCACTGATGAAGCAACATCGGCTCTTGATGCATCAAGTGAAAAGAAGGTTCAGACAGCTCTTGATCAAGTAATGAAAGGAAGAACTGCTGTTTTAGTTGCACATCGATTAAGTACAATTAGGAATGCAAATACAATTTATGTTTTCGATGCTGGTAAGATCATGGAACAAGGAACCCATGATGAACTCGTTGCCAAGCATGGTGTATATTATAATCTTGTTGAAAGACAGCTTGCAACATTCGAAAAAGAAATAGAGAAACAAAATCTAGAGAAAGATGATGAAGAAAGATCATCAAATGAATAAAAGATTGCATTTAATCATTTAATATCTGATCGATCACGTTTTTGAGTGGTGCAAGTTGTGCCGCAGGTATCAAATTAAATTCCGTAATGAAAAAAACAAAATGCTTCAGGGTGGTATTCATATGTGATTCGCCCCCAGCAATTATTATATCTTCATGATGATTTATATATATATGAGCATATATTCTGAACATTCTCTGGAATATCTTCTCTATAAGTTCTCGGAAGTTCTTTGGGAAAGGTGTATCTGGATTTGATGGGAATTTGGTTTCGTTATTCATTTCCGCAAATATCCAATCCAAAACATTTCCAATATATTGCTTGGCAGGAAGGCTGAGAACCTTTTTCAACTGCTTATCTTGCCAAAAATATTGAAACCCGGCCCCTGCTTTCATTTCTGGGCATCGCTCCTCGCTACATTTCTCGCAAATCAACGAAAACAGCGAGTTCAATGTGCAATAAAAGTCAACAACTCCGTTTGCAAGCCAATCATTTTCGTTCTCATTTGGAGGGAGTTTCACAGCTTTCCGTAAATCTCCGGCTCCAAGAGTAGCCCTTGATAATTGGTGAACTCGATATATTTTATGACCCTCGGGAATCTCCTTAAGGGGCCTAAACGAATTCTCTCTCTTAAACCACTCAAACATGTAAAAAAATAAATTTAACTTTAACACTGAATCGCATCATCACTCTCAGATTGATCTTTAAGGGATTCTATTGTTTCGATGATACCCCTCGCATCGAATATTTTACACAAATCGATAAGCTCATTGATTTCGGAATTTAGTCCATCATATGAAATTGATTCATCAAGAATTGCAAAGCAATAATCCCATGAGTTCATTTCAGGCTTGAACCTCTCGCCTCCTTTGAACAATTTGGCTATTAGAACACCCAGCGCATGCATATCCGACTCTTCTGAATATTTTTGTTCGAGAATAATACCACTGGTAATGTACTCAATAGCATCTCGACAAATCATGCATTTGTTCTTCTTCTCTGCAATTTTCTCAGCAAAACAATAGTTGGAAATCTTTGGAACATCATTTGCATCAACAAAAATGCAATCAAGGGTGAGATTCCGATGAATTATCTTATTCTTGTGAAGTTCATTGAGTCCTCTTGCAATACCCTTAGTTATTTTCATCTTCTTATCAGAGCTCATCCAATCTGTTTTAAATTCTGACATTTTTTTAAGTGGACCGTTCTTTGCGTTTTCATACAATACATATAAATCTTCGCCATCCCTCTTAAAACCAAGAAATCTCAATAAATTCGGACCTCGTAACTTAATAATTTTGTTTGCTTCTTCATCTAACTCTTCATCACTGATTTTCAAACCTTTATTAAACTCAATTATTACTTTACCATATTCAAAGCATTTCCCAATACTATATCGAGAATGGTAGCTTTCAGAGTTCTTTTTATCATATTTAAGAATATCCTCCTTAATTGTCGTAAAATCAATGTCTTCCCAAGAGCTCATTTTTTCTGACAATGAAAAACGATTATTTTTCAGAAAAATTTTCTTATCTTTGGCATTTTTTTGATCTGGTTACTACTCAGGTATCATTTTAATTGTTGGTGATGATGATGCCCAACTGAGTAATTGTGTTTAATAGATTAGAGTAATATTTGGTGAAAGATATATAACTTGAAATGATGAGGAAAAAAGATATATACACTTTTCTTTATAAAAAGAATACAATCTTGTTCATAAAAGTGTTTGTTTTGTTATGGTATCTGGCTTTATATCATACTGAAACAGTTTTTCTAGGTTTCAGCTTAATTTTTCGATGTGGGAGGAATTTTTATGTTGCCTCATGTTGAATGTTTTAGACACAATAATCAAATTATTAGATTGTTTTTAGAAAGATTCATGTCATTATTCTATCCATCAACATAATCTTGGTTTTTCATTATTGTCAACCATATTAACACAGATTTCATGTTTGGGATAAAAATTGTCCTTTCTCGAACCAAGCTTAGCCATGTTAGAATCGTGATTATTTTTATCCCATGATATACTAATTTTATTTGTATCTAATTCTTGTATATAACCAAAATCAAACAGGGTTTATGTGACAGGAATACATAAAGATTGAATACTCACAAGTTCATCTATTGATAATAGAAACAATGTTATCACTCAAATTCTATTTTTAATCGAAAAGAACCAAAAACCTATATTCTTCACATGCTGAATGTTAATAATTGGTTGTTCAAACATTACCTTCTCTTTGTTAAAAATTCTGTGGTTAATACGAGTGCAACAAAGCTTCAAAGAAAATTACAAAAAAAACATTCTTCTATCTCATCTAAATATGATCTAGATTCCATTAAATAAGCAAATAGGGTCCTGCACTACAAGGTCATTCACTGTCCTATTGTCCAAATAAATGAAGTGAGATGATTCTCAAAAAGTAATTTTTTCATTTCACCAGATTTTCGAAACTGACCCTTCCAGTTAAATGACATCTGATTTTGCATTAGAGCAACATCTTATGTCACTTGATTTAATGAAGTGGACCAAAGAAAAACATTCTTTGGCAAAGAAAATCATATTTTTAAATAATAATATACATTCTGAAATTCTTGTTAAAAATTCTCAGTATTATTCTCCGACAGCGTTTTTGAATGCAATAAAAAGAGTTTTACCGTTTCATCGAAATGAAAATCGAGAGGTTCGTGAAGCTGCTTTGCATTTTATTGAAAGATGGCTTCAGCTCTCTTTTTGCATATCTCCTGTTGATTTTTTCGGAGTTATTACTCAAGTCGCAGAAGAATGCAACGATGCTGATGTACTTTCTCCGTTATTATCGAGCATATCTACAGCTCTTGAGTTATACCATGAAGATATATTAATTACTATATTTAAAGCCATATTTCTCGATATGTCCGCAGAATGCCACATTTTTCAACCCCAGAAAGTCTATTTAACGGCAACTAAGTATTTATCAAAGGAACAATTATCTTCAGTTCTCGACAAAATTGATAACCCTCAACTATCAGATAGAGCATCCATTTTATCCCAAGCACATCCTGATGATCTTATCCCAAAACTTTTAGAATCAAAAAGTTATTCTTTTTTAGTTTCTTATTTAGGTCATATCAAAGATTTCGATAGTTTTTCTATTGAATCATTTCTAAATAGGCTTCAGACATCGATTTGTGTTGAAGAACTAACAGATGAGCCTCGCCAAGCTGTATACCTTAATACAATACTACTTAGATCAGTAAAGAGGAAACTCAATCAGAATGAAATATTGTCACTTCAACCCATTATTTCTTTTGCAAGTGGTTTCATAAACAATGAAGAATCAATGCATAACACTTTTGATGAAGCTGCGATAGTATACTTGCTTTTATCACTGGCTTTTAAAGGCGAGTATGACATTGAATCAATTGCTGATCGCTATAAAATGAACCCAGAATCTCCAATGGAAATTCAAATGGCTTCGATTGTCCTTCACTCTGAATACTACCTAATGACAAAAGGGGAGTGTTGTCTTTCATTTAATGTTTTGAACAAAGCTGCTGCTTTACGACAAAACCAAGCATATATCTGTTTTTTGGATTATTTGTGTAAAATTATCAATGAAATTCCCAGATCATCAGCTATTTGTCTATTAAATAACGCGTTATTCCCTACCCCTTCAGATGATAAGTCTCCATTATTTGTTTTAAGGCTCCTTAATGCCACTCCCCTTGATGTTCTAAAGGATAATAGTATCGAATTTGATGTCCAGTCATTGATATATGGATATACATGGATAAATGATCGTAGAGTATTCATTGAAATAGAAAAATTCATTAAAAAATATGGGATTAGTATTGATAGATCACGACTAGATTGGTTTGGTGATATATCTTCTTTATCATTGTCCTTATTGCCTTCAGATCTATTTAAAAACCAAATCATAGTTGAGATTCTTGACACACAAGGCATATCTCCTGTTGAAATGCCGGCTTTGTTAAAGATGTTAAGACATAATCCCGAGTTAAGTGCTCGGATATCTTTTCATCATTGTTTTGTTTTATTACAAAATATGATTCTAGCAATGGGGTTCAATCTGGAGTCGATTTATACAAAATATGGAATTAAATCAATGCTCGAGATTGATCATCGATGGATCGAAAAGAGTGTACTTAGCTATTATTTTAGAATCATTGATAAAGAAATTTGCCAAACAACTTTTGGTTTGATCCTTAAATCGTTAATCAAAACTTTGACAAAGCAGTTTTCCTATATTGATCCACTTCCTTACCACACTTCATCTCTGATTGTTATTTGCAGGTTTTTATTGTATGCTCTACCGAAACAATGTTTGTCTTTTTTGTCATTATTGATAAGACCATCATCAACAGGATTATTAAAATCAGATATGAATCAAATGATGGAAGAAGGTATCAATGAACTTCAAATGGTTACTATTCCATTGAAATTTGCTAATATTTATTTTCGTATTATTTCCTCACATTATGGATTAGAGCAGGCGGTTACGAGATGCAAAGATGTTTTAATATCTGCAGCAAGTTTAGATAGGGAAATTGCTTTGTCATTAGTTGAGTTTTTACCAAATACTCCTCCTCCACTTCGTAGTTTTCTTGCTGTGAGCAAGTACTATGGGAAAGAGTGGACGGAATTGTGTGCAAGGGTTATACCTTCAAACGAGTGGCTGGTAGAACCTGAGGATATAGAAGTAATACTATCCCTTCCTGAAAGTGACAATAGAGATTCAATAATATCCGTATTTGAAGCTTTTTGCCAAACAATGAATGAAAAACAGAATGATGCTAATGAAGAAACGGAGATCGAAAAATCTACTGAATTGACAATATGCCAAGGAATCGAGTTTTCCAAATACAGAGAGCCCAATCTTTTTGATCTGGTTTCATTTTTCTGGCATTCAAATAAAATGTTGCCAGATTATGTGGATTTTAGAACAATTGAGACATTTGTGCTAACACAAAAAAATAACTATAGGTTGTTTGTCGGTTTTCTATGTTATGCTAAAAGAAATAGATCCTCAATATTTAAAGAGAAATGGGTTCAAATGATTCAGCCCTCAATAAAAACCGAATTATCGATTGTGGCAGCAGCTTTATTACTATCTTTGATTGAGTTTTCTATTGAAAATCCTCCTCAATATATGAATAATCTCTTACAACAGTGCTCAAGAGTTCTGGGTTCATCATATTATAATATCATAACTGTTGCTTTGGCATCAAAGCACAAAAGGGGAGCTTCAGCTTATCTAGCATATATTTTATCCACTAAGTATCCTGATAAGATGGGAAACTTCAGATTAATATCTGCTGAGCACTCAAATGACAAAGAGTACATAATTTCCTTTTTATCCCAAATCAATTCTAAAACTCACAAATCTATTCTTATGGATGGTATTATTGCCACATCATCTATATCTCTCCAGCCTCAGAAGGGAGAAACGTGTTTAAATTTCTTATGGCCGTCCAACTTTGATTGGCCTTATCAAGTTCTGTCCTTTAAGCATTTAAATGATCATCCCAAAGCTGTTCAAATTGACCAAGGGATACTCAAAGCACTGATGAATGCATCAGAATTATCCTTGAATTTGCCAACAGTTTTCTTCTCTTTTATACAGTACATTCAAGTTGAGCCAAATTATTTATTAATGCTTAGGAGGATTATTCAAGCAAGTCATCGTACAATTGGTTATATTCTGCCATCATATTATTTAAAGAAGTTTAAAGATAGGTCAACAATTGATAACAATACACTTTCATTGTTTGAGAATCGCCCACCGTCATTCACAAGAGCTTTTTATAGATCAATGCAAAGCCAACTCTTCGCGCCTGTAAATATTGGAATAGTTAAGTGTATTGAATCGGTTATTTGCAGAGTTTATCCTGGATTATGCATATCATCATGCCCTCCATCTTTTACCTGCACTCCTTTATCATCATTAAGAGAGAATGTAATAACTTCTCAAATAGGAGTATCCGCTTTTAGGGAAATGCAAGCTGGAGGCAAGGAATCGTTATTAATTTTTGAACAATTTATTTCTCTTCCTCTTAGTGTTCGATCTTCAGCTCTTCCATGGACAAATGAAACAATGATTGATCTTGAGCTCTCAAAAACAATCATCAAAACTGCTTGTTCCCTACCCGATCTTTCATTTGTTAAAGATGTTTTTCTTATGACATCAAAATATGTATCGAAAGAACATCTTATATCATCCATTTGTTCAAGAGAAGTTGCAAATGAGACCAATCTTTTAAGTTTTAGATTTATTTTCTCACTTCTTGAGAAGTATATGAGAAACAATGAAACAGTATCCCCAATATATGAAATATATAGAGATCCTGAATCAAAAGTAATCACAAACCAAGAAAGAAGAGCTTTATTCTATTCAAGCTCCAAAATTGATATTATCAGCAAAGTTTTATAAATGTTATTTAATTTGTTTTTTTGCGATTGTTATGGATGTAATATCAACGAAAATGCACGAAAAATAGTTGAAGCAGGTTCTTTTACTGTAGCTGGTTGCGTTTTCATCAGTATTTCCTCTATTGGTGCAGGTGGTTGTTTGTATTGTCGTGATACTTCAACTACTCTTAGGATAGAGACGACAATGTTCTTCAATATATCTTCAAATAATTTTGGTGGATGTATTTACTTTTTATCTTCTCTTAGTTCTAATGTTCTATTAAGTTATATATGTTCATCTCAATCCTCTGCTTCATGTTATTCATTTGCTCTGTTATGTACACATTCAAGCGGGATTAACTCAATTATTCATTCTTCTATTTCGGCTATTAGTATTGGTTCAGAGAGCCTAACATTAATATCGGGATCCCAGATTGTTAAGAACATTAATATATCCAAATGTGTAACTCCAACTGTGTCTACACTACAGGTTTCCAACCCTTCATCGATGGAATCCCTGTTTATTACTATTTTTAGAACAAGAGCTACAAATAGCAAAATTATTAGTTTTGGTCATGGAAAAGGACCTATAACAATTAGTTATGTTAATTTTATTAGTAACAACCAATCAAGTAACTCTTATGGTCTTATATCACTGATAAAAGGGGATTATTCATTTATTCAAGCCATTTTTAATGAAAACAATGGGTTGCTTTTCTATGTTGAGAAGATTGCAGACACTTATTTAAGAATTCTCAATTCTAAGATAGGTCACCAAAGTGGATTCATCTCTACTGGTTCTGTAATCTTCTCGGCCGCTCCATTAACAGCAACAGGTGTTGTATTACCCACACATAATTTTACACATTATTCTTCTTTTTATTGCCAAACTCAGGAATTGCCTTTATACAAGCCAACTCATATGCATACTGACAGAAAATGGGTTTGTTTTGTAATGTATTCTATTATTCTAACAGGTTGTTATCATCAAGATTTTGCATGTTAGCTACATGTGATGAGTTTTCATCATTTGGATTAAATGTATACTTTAGAGGGGAAGGTAAAGGTATATCATTGGTCATGCTCCACATATCATTCCTTGGCGAGACGAGATAGTCATGTTTGATTGTGTTATTCGAGTAATAGATATCAAATGTTGGTGATATTAGATACTGTTGAGGTGTAGGTATTGATGACGTGATATGAGATTCACTTTCTTCGAGCTGAGCGTAATCAGCAGATTTAGGATAAGTTCTTTTTTCAGATGTTGGAGGCCTTCCTCTCTTAGGTGGGCTTTTTTCGAAACACTCATATTCCAATCTCTTGGCCAATGTTGAGTTCCATCTGTTTTTTATCGCATTATCACTCCTACCTTTCATTATTTTTGATATTTCTACCCATTTGTTTCCAATCTGATTCCTCAACTCAATAAGCTGAAAATCTTCTTCAAGTGTCCAAGGGTTCTTGTTTATACATGGGTCCAAGTGATCTTTCCATCTTTCCCTGCATTGCTTTCCAATCCTTCCCTTCATTTGCGCAGCTAGCTTAGCCCAGTCTTTTTCTCCAAATTCCTGAACATATTGCATTATCATCTCGTCTTCTTCTTTTGTCCAAGAACCTTTCTTAATATTCGGATTTAAACTCTTTTTCCATCTTTCTTCAAGTTGAGTTGGAGTCTTTTTGTTGAATAGCTTGGACATTTCACTCCAACTCATATCAGGGTTATTTGTAATCAAGAACGTCAACTTTTCATCATCATCATTCGTCCAATTAGACTTTTTTGAGTTGTTCTTCGACTTCTCCCTTCTCCTTGTTGGGGCTAAGGCTGGTGCTCCAACTTCGGACATCAAATTTTAAACGGCAATTTAATCGGCAGATTAAAGAGAGATAATATGTTTTCTAATCAAAAATCCAATCATAATTCCGCCATTCTCATCCTCACACCTTGATTCCATAATGTGATTAATTTTGTCAACCATAAAATGGAGTTTTTCTTGAACTCTGTGAGTCTTTCGAAACATCCATTATTGAGCTCAATAAAGATTATAGATTATTTTGTTGAACAGGGAAGTGAATCATTGGAAAATCTTGGCTCAATTTTTGATTTGTTGGTTTTACGATATGTTGTTGATTATGAAAAGTGTTTTCAAGTTTTGATAAATTATTGCAAATACGTGAAAAAAGATAGTTTATCATCAAGAGAAATCATTTATAGAGTTTTTTCAAAAGTTGCTGATTCGATGTCTCTATTCTTCGAATTATGTAAGAAAAATGAGTGCGATTATGTGTTATTTTTCCGAAAAGATGAGTTTTTAATGCGAGACAGGGAATATTTAGAACTTTGCATTCTTCATAATTGGAAGGTTCTTATTCCTTTGTATTGGGATTGTGATGAGTATTTTACGACCTTTCTGTGCAGTGCTAATCGAGCAGATAATTATATAATTTCAAGGAATTATATTGCATTCTTTAATTTACTCTTGTATTCTCGTGATTTTCTTGGAATTATTAAAGAAGATTGCATTTATGACTCTGCTATAGGAGAAGTGCTGTTTTATAAGGAAAGAAATGAATATCCAGTATTTGATAGGGTGATTTCAAAATATAAAATGAATCACAATTCAAGTTTGAAGTCTTTTATTGGGTCTTCATTTATCAGTTACATGCCAGAAAAATCCGAGGGATATCTCAAATACTATTCACAGATTTTTTCAAGCGGAATCGAAGTTTCTCCATCAATGTCTCATGAGTTTATGAGACCTAATCTCAATATTTCTAATATAAACTCCTTCTGTTTAATCGAGACTAAGAAAACTCTATCAATTGGCCATTTTGTCGTATTTGAAAACGAGCCATCAATAATTACTTCCAAATTATTATCTCAAGGGGTTCTGGAACATGATCACAAAATTAATACATCGGAACCCTTTTATTCAGAATCGAGAAAAGATACCGAATATATGTACGATTCTGTCAAAAATTGCAACAAATCATTTGTTCTTACTTCATCATTTGTTTTTCAAATTCAATCACATAGCAGAGATAGTTATTTAAAAGCCTCTACCCCTTCGCAGGTTGCAAATCAGAATGCCTTGCGTTCTGTCATCTTTCACCAGCCTCAAAGCGAAGGGAAACAACAGAATAGTTTTTCGATTATAGATTATCTCTTGGTGTTGGTGGTTATCATTATGTTTTTATTCAGTTTGTATATTCACAACAAGTATTTCTATTTTATTACCTTTGTGATTCAGCTGATTGTTGTTTTATTACTTAAAAGGACCACTATCACTAAGACAATGAAAGATAATGAAAATTTCAATGTTTAGGCAGTTCTTTGGATCCTACTCTAATAGTGATACAATAAATACAATCTACTCCTTCTTTAGTTTTTCCACTTTCTCATTAAATTAATGGAAGAAAACATGCCAGTTTTTCAAAAACCCTTTGAAGAAATAATATCTGATTTAATTTTAAATAAAATTGATGGAAAGAGCTTTGATAATTCCATTCCACCTGTCAGCGATGTTGATTTTGAGAAAATATACGAAGTTTTATTTAATACTTGTTTTTCGAATGAAGATTACGAAAGCTGCCCACAAAGGTTTAGCGAATGTGTTTTAGAAATGAGAAAATTGTTTATAAATCCAGTAATCAATAAGTTTCCATCTGAATGCGCTTGGTTCATAACCCCGTGCGTGGATGTAAATCCGAAGTTTATAGATGATATGGTATATTTTGCAGCTAAAATATTTAAACGAGTTGATAACCCTCAAGATCTTGTATTCACCATTTTGGATGTTATCAACAGTACAATATTATGTGATCCTGGTCAAGAGAATTTCGCTTATTATTACGAGAAAAATGATTTACTTGTGTTTTTTGAAACAAATCAGATAAGGCGTCTCATCGACTACTATAATCAGTGTTGCAAGAATTGATTACTGGTATGAACTACCAGAAATACCTTCGAATCAGTAAAAGCAATAAGCAGAAATTGTTTTACCGCGCTTCTATATCAACCCTCTATGAGTATCATAATTGCAATGGGGAAGAACAGTGTATGTCTATATGAAGCTTAATATTAAATGATTAAAAACCATTACTTTGATGATAAGAATTCATCAAAGATATCATTGCAGAATGGATAATGTTGATTTGTTTTTTTTCCAAGATTTTTCTATTTCATTGGCACAAAATCAGAGTCATAAAGAGAAAATAACATCCATAATATCTCTTTCGGAGAAATATTTCTTGTTTTCGACTTCTTTTGGAAGAATTATTCAATATAACTCTCAGACACTGAGTTCTCTAGAGATAATGAAAAAAAATTGCGAAATAAGTATGATGGATATGAATTTATTGAAAGATGTTTTGATATTTACCACAGAAAGAAACGAAATTGTGATGTTTAGTATGATTTCTAAAGAAACTATATATTCTATGCAGCAAAAAACTAGCTTATGTTTTTGTGCAATAAAACCAGAATTTAAATCAGGATCATCACCTGATTTCGTTTTTGTTGACACTAATAATGATATTTTTCACGTATCCAAACTGTTTTTCTTCATGACAACACAAAAAATAGCATCAATTGATTCAAAAATAGTTGCTTTTAAATGGATTGATAGTTATTTTGTCATCGCAACATCAGACAAGATGGTTTTGATCTCTACCAAAGACAATTCGATTCATTATTCTGTGAAGTATAATGCCCCTTATAAGTACTGTATCCCATGCATTGGTAAAATTTCTAATAATATAATTGGAATTGTTACAGATTCATTTATTTATGCTTTTCATACTGATGAAATAAGACAATACTTTTTTATGAATAATGATTGTATCCTTTTTATGCTAATATCAAGTGATAAGTGTGTTAAATTATTAATTGATGATAAAAATACTATTAATATTATGTTGGAACAATATAATAGTATCTCTATTAAAAGTACTCCAGTATTATATGATCCCAATGAAAAGTTTTACTCATTGGAACAATTATCATTAAATTCTTATATTTTTGCAAATTCTCAATGTGTTATATTCATCAAACTACTTAACTATGAGGAACAATTAAACCAGCTTGTTTCAACTCTTGATGATGATCAATTAATGTCTGTGTTTCTGAATTGGAAACCTTTTTTGACCCAGATAGAAAAAGTATCTATGATATGTTTACTTTCGTATCATTTTTTATGCCACAATGCTTATTCATTTGCATCTTCGATTTGTGAAAGAAACCTAGATGATAGAATAGAGGACTGGGATGATGTGATTACTCTTTATCATAATAATTTATCCTTGAAATACATATCATCAGTCATTCCAGTGAATGTTATTGAGAAATCATCAATAATTGTTGAAATTCTCATTGAACTACTGAATAATGATACTCAAAGGTTTTGTTATGTTTTTGAAAGGATTGGTGAGAACTCTTTTCCGCCAAACGAGCTTATTGGATTGGTTCAAGCAAAAGCCCTTTATGAGAAAGTTTTCAATATCCCATTGATGCACTTGTATCATCGTCTGGGAAATCATGAAAAGGCATTAGATTCTGGTCTTGAAGCAATTTATATTTATTTACTAGAGGATATTCGAAAGTATGAAGCCTGGGAATATGCTTTATCGAGATTTGATCAGTTGTATCTATCTTATAGTAGACTTTTCTTAGAGTTCTTAATAAAGACCCTTCAAAATCTTCCTCCAACAAAAGTACTACCTAATCTTCGCAAATGGGAATCCGCAATGCTTGATTATATGGATTACCTGACATCTATTAGTTATCCAATTCCAGATACTTATAAAACTGATTTAGCATTGCTTTATATTAAGAATCACCATCCGATGACAATGAACTTTTTAACAAATGAAAGATTCTTTGATTTTCCAGTAGTCCAAAAGGAAGCAATTTCTCAAAAGCTATATAAGGAGGCTGCATTTTTGTCAAGAAAAATGGGTAATCCAATAGAAGGAATGAAAATACATCTGAATTATATCAGGATACCACATGAATCAGTTGATTATGCAATGAGAGCCGAAAATGAAAAAGTCTGGAGATTACTTATAGAATCATCTTACCAAGACCATGAACTTTTAATGTATATTTTATATAATCTTCCTTCTTTGCACATTGATTCTGTTGATTTTGTGAAGAACATTCCTGAATCAATGGCTGATAAGATTGATTTAAAGAATTCTTCATCAAGAACAATTAAAGAATTCCAAATGAGGCTTGCTGCAGTGAAACTTACCCGAGAAATGATTTCCAATACTGCTTTTGAAACATGCCAGAAGCAACTCAAATTAGTGAAGCGCGGAGTGATTAGCTATATCAAAGATGAATAATAAACATTGTATTTTAACAACAAGGTCTTTTTTTCGGAACAATATCATCCAATGACATTGGTATTGTGAGGGATGGACTCTTTGAATCAACTATTGCTTTGACAAATTTCTCGATTTCATTTTTAACATTTTCGCCGCTTTTTGCAGATCCTATGGCAGAGAACATAATATTCTTTGAGTCAACCCATTGACCAATCTCGTCATCAGAAACACTGTTAACACCAAGATCGGATTTATTACCAAAAAGTAATATCGGAAGAGGACTGTTCTTTTTTTTACCAACTACGTTGATAAACATATCATAGTATATATCGATTTCTTTGAAAGAATCTGAATTCGATGTATCATAAACCAAAACCATTCCATCTGCTCCATGCAATAAACAAGGAGCAACCGATCTAAACCTTTCCTCGCCGGCGGTATCCCATAGAAGAAGCGTAATCTCTTGTGTAGTTGTACGTATAGTATGGGCAAGAAAACCCGCACCAATCGTTGCTAATCCGCCTGGTTTGAAAACACCTTGACAGAACCTCTGAATCAATGAGGTCTTACCAACACTAGAAAAGCCTAAAAACACAATTTTAAGATCAACGTTACTCAACATTAATCGTCTCAAGGGTAAATCTAATTTTTTCCCTCATAGCTTTGAGCTTCTTCTCCAGTTTAAGCTTCTGCTTCTCTAATCTTGCGTTATATTGCAAAAGTATGTGATACTGGTTCTGAAGATCCTCATTCTCTTCATATAAATGAGGTTCATTTTGGGAGAACACTCCTTTTTTTATTGCTTTTCTATCGTTTCCCAGGTTGTACCATGTTCCATCTATCCATTGGAATGCTAAATTACCAACTTCTATTGTGATTGGGGATAGGGGCTCTGGGATGGAGCTAATATTGAATCTTTCTGGCTTTCTCTTACCAAAATTCCTCTCAAAGAAACCTGCCCGAATCCATTTATAAACGGGGGGCACATCATAATTTTCGCCATTGTTTAAGTCTTTTTGGGATCCAATAGAACTCAGAGGGTTTTCCTCACTCAGTATTATCTCCGAGGACGAAATCATCTGCACTTTTTGAATTTTTAAACGTCCATTTGACCAAAATAATCACATTTATTGAAGAAAAAAATGATCCTATTTAACCCTAAATTATTCTTTAGTTCCATTAAAAACATCCTTTTTCCAGTGAAAGGTAGTAATAATATGCTTGTTAATTTTATTTATGAAAACATTGTCAGGTTACTTACATAACACAAACTTTTTGTTGGAATATTATATTTGTTCTAGAATAATCGAGTTCTTTGACAATATATGATCCTTCTAATATTGGGTCGCCATTTTCGTTTTTAACATCTTCATTAAAAACTGTGGTTTGTGTGTTCCTTAATTCAGATCCATTTCGAATGGTAACACGATCAATTAAATCAATTAATTGATCGGAACCAACAATTGGAGAGGGTTGATTTGGTTTTTCTATATCTAACAACGTTTCACAAAAACCCTTTGCATTCAATAGATTGAAGATGATTAGAATTTTAACCAAACGACACTCTGGATCATATATATTTCTAACAAAAGTTTTCAGTCCATTAGTCTTCTCCAAATTACAACAATATATATAGAAATAATAATTATTAGCTAATAAATCATTGAGAATCAAATTTTGAAAATCTAAATAATTGTTGTGACTTCTAGGAATTTTTGCAAAAATCGCTAAATATCCAAAAGATCCATAGAAGGAGATGTATTGTTTCGATCCTGGCATATTAATAAGATCAACATTTTTGGTGTTTAATTTTTCATAAGAAAACATCAGCAATCGAACAAATTTGATCATTAGTCTTTTTTCTATACCATATTTGATAGTAAAATAATCAAAATCACATAAAAATCTATAAAAATCTGGAAGATCGTGGTCGGATATACTTTCGTTGTCATGTTGAATTTCGGGAATACTATCATAGAATCTCTTAGAAGTTATAAAAACCCATTCATTGCTGATCAAATCATAAAAAACATCCTTTTTCCATCTATTGACACCTCTACTATTTAACCCTAAATGATTCTTTAGTTCCCATAAAAAACAACTAAAGCCAAATTCAGTGTAGAAATACTCTTTCCTCATTCTAAATGTATAAAGTTTCCAGAAAAAATCATATAAACCGAAATAAAATGGCATATATATGGAATAAATGCATTTGTTCAAATAAAAGCAATCACTCATTCCATACTTTTCCCATAATGAATCATGTTGAGCGATTGACAAAGGAGTCATGCATGATTCAACTAGATCAATAATCTGATAGAGTCTAAATTCAGTTGGTTTATGTATCAGAAGAAGAAAATCTGCTTCGTTAAGTAATGAATAAAAATATCTATTCTGTCTTTCTCGATACTTATACATTTCTTTTTCGATGAAGAATCCAATATTAACTGATTTACCATCAATTTCATACTTAATATTTACATTGGAAAAGACAATATCAAAAAAGGGCGTTGGAGATTTGCTATAGATTTTAGTATACTCAATAAACGGTTCAGGATTAACAAAAGGATCATAAAAAATATTATTATCAATAGACATCAAAAATGTGCTTTTTGAAGAACCATTTTTGGAAAATTCAGAATTGACTCGCTTGATAATGAAACAATGCTCATCAAGCAAGGATTCTCTAACAGGGAATATTTTATATATATCTTTCGGAATTATATGACTATTAAACTGGAAATCTGTATATGAAACAGAGTCATGAGACATTAATAAATATTTGATCGTTCAGACTATGTAAATTGGCAAAACAATAATATACCCACATTTGTTCAACATATGTAAGTTATTTTGAATGATGATATTGGATCGCTGAAAGTAGGAAAACCCTATTATGAAGAGAAAAAAAGAGCATCATTATCTTTTGATGAGCCAATAATTATCAATTATTAATATATTGCTGAAGCTAGAAGCACAATTAATTCTGAGCAAAGGACCTTTCAAAAGATAAAAATCAAAGAAATTGCGAAGAAAAATACTATCAAAGGCTATTCTTTGGAATACAAATAACAGAGAAGAAAGAGAAACATAAAAGATATAGAAACACCATATACAGAAAATGATAAATGCTTATGAGATCGTTTTTGGGGCTCAATGAATGAACTCTCAACAAGAAAACCCATACTGATTTGGATAAAGATGAGTCTTTTAGTTTTGAAAGCCCAAAATCGCAAATCTTTACAGTCAAATTCTCGTCTAAAAGAATAATATCACGATGCACAATACCTCTTGAATGGATAAATCCCATACCTTTCGCTGTTTCTAAAGAAATCTTGTACCTTAATGACCATGGAAATTCGATATAAATTGTGAGAGAGACCCTCCAGATGCAAACTCGGTAACAATATATTGTTCACAATCATCAGAAATAGATGTTCCATAATGCCTTATTATGTAAGGTGAACTCATAATTGATATAACACTCGCTTCATTAAAGAATTATCCTATAAACACTTCATCTTCATAATCAGAATCAAACACTAATCTTTTAGAGCCACATTACCATATAAAGAAGAATAACATATCAAAACTACTCCAAATGCGCCATACCCTATCTGTTGAAGAGATTTATTTGATTTACATTCAATCTTTGGTTTCCTTTAGATACACTAGAAACATTGTTTCTTATCTGAAGCATCTTTTGTAGGTTACTAATAATATATACATAATTTGGCACAAATGATTAATAATTTATATCGAGAAGGGTTCTGGAAATATAATAGTATGGGAAAGTTGTCGAAAAATATTCATTTAATCGCTTTTATAGATTTTAATGATGTAATCAGACCAGGCTGATTTGAGTTTGTTTAGGATTAAAAACTATGCATGAACCGAAAAACATTATAAAAACTCTGTATTGTATATTTGTATCAATAAAAGGACTGTTTTGAACGATACTCCAGAGAAAAATTATATGCTGTGTTTTGAAGAATTTATAACTGATTTTGCTCGGTTTCCAAAGAAATACTTCATAACCGAGTGATATAATCATGTAATTTGGTTCCTTGCCAGCATTGAAAGGTAGTAGATGGAGTCAAATTCAGAAAAATATGTTCCAATTGGTGTTATTAATCATCATAAAAGAATTCGAAACAAAGGGAGTACTTGTATTAGCTATAAAGGTTTGGAATACCTGGGTAACATCACAAGTGAATCAAAAATTTACAAATTTGCCATTTTTCAATGAGCACCCAACAAACTTTGCCTGCGAGTTCTGTACCCCAAGCAAAGCATAGTAGTGGATCATCACACACGATATTTGATTTTATCAATTATCCAGCTGATAAAAATGATACAAAACGAGTTCAATTTCATTGTTCACCAATTATGCAATTTATTAATGCACTTAGGGCTCCGAGAACGGATCTTTATGATGAATTTATTAAAGAAGTTTTAAATTATATTAGAAACCATGTTTATGAAGATTTTGCCCATTATTCTCAAGCAATCAAGGAGTTAGTTGATATTGGGAGTTTATCTGATGATTACTATTTATTGGAGATTAATAAATATACCCATTCATATATAAAAGAGAATTTCGCAGATTTCGAAAAAAGAATTCATAATTCCCCTTCATTTAAGCAAAAATTATCAATTATTTTATCGATTTGTTTTCCAATTATTGAAGATGATAAATTCAAAAATATACGTATTTGTTTTGGATCTTTGGTCGAATTTTTTGTTGGTTTGATCTATATGTTATACTATTTGTTTTCTTCAAATTTGAGCAATACGGTCCGAGTAATAATATGGTTGTTGATTTTATTTATGAATTCTTTGTCAAGTTACTTGCATAACACAAAAATTTGGCCGTTTCGTATTCTTTATTCAGTTATTATTTCTTTGACATTATTTAGGTTTTCAAGTAAAAAAGAACAAAACCAGGAGTTTATTGAATTTTTGGGTAAGATTTCAATAAATAATGAGAATAACAATACCAGCATCAGACTAAGAGTCCCTTCTAGTGCATTATCAAGTAGTGATAAATTATATTCATTGTTGTTCATTTTTGTAGGGACAATCGCCATAATTAAATCTTTCCATAAACTAACAAAGATGATTTGGAAATAAAAACGCAAGTATTCTCTTTTTAGTTAGATCAAGTGACTATAATATGATAATCTTGAGAGAAACTTAAATGAGCTTGTTTGATTAGGTATCTTACGAATATGTATCAGATTTTCATGGATGCATTCATACTTGAGGTGAAAATCTTGATTTATAAACCAATTATTCGTGCTTCCAATGTAAAAAATATACAACAATTAACTTCACTAATAACAATTTGTGAATGATATACTCGTTCAAAACTTACTATCTCTATTATTAAAGCTTCCTTTGATTCTGTGTTTCCTTTTAATCCAAAACTAAAAACAAACTTTTTGTTGGTATCTTATATTTGTTCTAGAATAATCGAGTTCTTTGACAATATATGATCCTTCTAATATTGGGTCCCCATTTTCGTTTTTAACATCTTCATTAAAAACTGTGGTTTGTGTGTTCCTTAATTCAGATCCATTTCGAATGGTAACACGATCAATTAAATCAATTAATTGATCGGAACCAACAATTGGAGAGGATTGATTTGGTTTTTCTATATCTAACAACGTTTCACAAAAACCCTTTGCATTCAATAGATTGAAGATGATTAGAATTTTAACCAAACGACACTCTGGATCATATATATTTCTAACAAAAGTTTTCAGTCCATTAGTCTTCTCCAAATTACAACAATATATATAGAAATAATAATTATTAGCTAATAAATCATTGAGAATCAAATTTTGAAAATCTAAATAATTGTTGTGACTTCTAGGAATTTTTGCAAAAATCGCTAAATATCCAAAAGATCCATAGAAGGAGATGTATTGTTTCGATCCTGGCATATTAATAAGATCAACATTTTTGGTGTTTAATTTTTCATAAGAAAACATCAGCAATCGAACAAATTTGATCATTAGTCTTTTTTCTATACCATATTTGATAGTAAAATAATCAAAATCACATAAAAATCTATAAAAATCTGGAAGATCGTGGTCGGATATACTTTCGTTGTCATGTTGAATTTCGGGAATACTATCATAGAATCTCTTAGAAGTTATAAAAACCCATTCATTGCTGATCAAATCATAAAAAACATCCTTTTTCCATCTATTGACACCTCTACTATTTAACCCTAAATGATTCTTTAGTTCCCATAAAAAACAACTAAAGCCAAATTCAGTGTAGAAATACTCTTTCCTCATTCTAAATGTATAAAGTTTCCAGAAAAAATCATATAAACCGAAATAAAATGGCATATATATGGAATAAATGCATTTGTTCAAATAAAAGCAATCACTCATTCCATACTTTTCCCATAATGAATCATGTTGAGCGATTGACAAAGGAGTCATGCATGATTCAACTAGATCAATAATCTGATAGAGTCTAAATTCAGTTGGTTTATGTATCAGAAGAAGAAAATCTGCTTCGTTAAGTAATGAATAAAAATATCTATTCTGTCTTTCTCGATACTTATACATTTCTTTTTCGATGAAGAATCCAATATTAACTGATTTACCATCAATTTCATACTTAATATTTACATTGGAAAAGACAATATCAAAAAAGGGCGTTGGAGATTTGCTATAGATTTTAGTATACTCAATAAACGGTTCAGGATTAACAAAAGGATCATAAAAAATATTATTATCAATAGACATCAAAAATGTGCTTTTTGAAGAACCATTTTTGGAAAATTCAGAATTGACTCGCTTGATAATGAAACAATGCTCATCAAGCAAGGATTCTCTAACAGGGAATATTTTATATATATCTTTCGGAATTATATGACTATTAAACTGGAAATCTGTATATGAAACAGAGTCATGAGACATTAATAAATATTTGATCGTTCAGACTATGTAAATTGGCAAAACAATAATATACCCACATTTGTTCAACATATGTAAGTTATTTTGAATGATGATATTGGATCGCTGAAAGTAATAAACCCTATTACGAAGATATTCTATTTTGTATTGTGGTTGAATGATAATGAGATTATTAGCAAAGCTGTTTTGTGTTGTGAAAGTGAAAGCATATATATATCAATGAAGGTTTAATATTGATAAAAATCAAATTTTTTTTAATTGTTTCTACAAAAGATATTTATCATACTTGGGAAATGATTGGGCCTTATATGCTTCTTTTGTTTTTGCTCAATGATCATCAGTTATTCAGTATTCAATAACTGTGTTAATTATAATCATGGTACAGCAACATTCTTCTCATCTTCTAAATCAAGTTTCAGAATGATTAGTTCTAATTGATGAACTGATTGTAATAGGCATTTTGCATATTTTCAAGCTTCTCAGGTGAATAAAATGGAGTAACGATTATGTACTATTTGTTCTCATACTACACCTGGGTATAATTCTTTTTGGACAAACTCATGTAATCAGAGAGTTGACAACACAAACAGTTTAAAAAAATGCTCAGGATTTTCTGATATTGGTATCAATTCTCCGTCCTCAAAAATAAAACCCATTCTGCCCTTTCTAATTCATCACATTATCTAATGGAACTGTCATACGCTTTAATTATACATTATGAATAATATATACCAGTTTCGTATGCTAACATTGTACAACGGCCCAATTTTATTTTTTGAGCTGATAGAGATGGATCATAGATGAAGTAATGTATCATCAAAAAAATCTATTCTGTGTACATGGATGTTCTCTTGAAGTGTCTCATTTACTCTCATACTACACAGGATCTTTTTCTTCAACAACAACAGTATCAGCATCACTTATAGATTTTTCCCTTCAAGAATCATATATCAATTTCAGTCATTCAAATCTTGTCATTGTACTTCTGATATACCCCTGAAATATATGATATTAGAACAAACACAATTTTTGCTTTTATTTCAAGTTCATGGACTCTTTGATCCAATGTTTCTTATTAAATTTTTAAACGTCCACCATAAATGTTCGAGAGATACATTTTTTCTGCAAAGCACTGGTTCTCGTGTTTTGTAATTCCATTTTTTGTTCAATCATTACTTATGATATTCTGGTATAATTCTATCGATACAAGTTTTATACCTGGTGACCTTAGAAATGCTCTTCCAATTATTAGCATTTTTATTTTTTATATTGTTGGTATTTTTTCATTTCACCAATATTATAAATCTGAAGGAGGACCGGATGAGTTATTTGGGGAGTTTGACATATGGTTTTTTGTTTTATTGATTGAGATCTCGTATCCATTTTTTTTCCTATTTCATATACCCTTTGTTATAATTGGGATTTTGAAGAAATATGGGACACCAAGGGAACTATGGGAGAAGGCTTTTTTGAGTACATTTATGTCCATTGATTACTTATCATGTCAAGAAACAAATGCTTTATCAATAGTAGGATACATCATATATATTGGTTTTCCATATGCATTGTTTTCCATAATATATTTAGGTATTTTAATTCTCTTAACACCACTTTGGTTGATGATCTTTTCTCCTTTTGGTTTTGGTATATTTGGAATATCTTCATGGGCTACTATTACATCATATAAGAATCCTTCTATGTCTCTTTCAGAAAGGGTATTAAAAGTTTATCCATGGGGATTGCTGATTAATACATTTGTTATATATTTTCATTCATCTGTTTTCTCTCTTATTCACATCTTGAATTTTGGTCGATTATGGTACAATGTTCCTCTTTTCCTTGTTTCTACAATTGCTTTTATTTTCGATTGTGTTCCTGCAATTAAGAATTTCTTTTTTGATTAAATGTTGTTTTTTATTCATTTTGTATTAAATTATCAATAGGAATGTCTGGGAATGCCGAGGGAACCATTTTGAGAAGTTCTTTAAAGCCTGCCTTTAATGATTCGTCCTGAGCTTGGAGTTTGTTGGATAGTTCCATTATTGTCATTTCTAATACTCTAATTTCATTCTTGTGTTTTTCTTTTTGATCAAATAATGACTGAGAAAGATCCATTTTTTCTTCGCAATCAGCATACTCATGAAGTTTCTTGATAAAACCAGAAGACATCATCATCCTATTTGAGTATAATGGGTAAATTGATGCATTGCATATGCCATCATTTTTAATCTGATCCAATATTTCTTCCATTTTCTCCATTTTATCAGACGATTCCTTTAATCCCATGAATGAATTCATGCAAATACTGTTACCATCTATTGAACTAATAAGAAAGCCTTTCCGAACGAGTTCTTGATATTCATCATTATTATTTAACAAATATCTGTATTTCGTTACAGAGGCTTCATCCACAAATTGGAGAGAATCACCGAAAGCTAAAACTGCCATTTCCATAAAACATAAGTTAAATGATAGTTGAGTTCCTTGAATAAATAATTCCTCTACACATAAACCAGCCTCAACTCCACGAAAAGAGCATATTTTAGTGTTCCTAACATCCAGCTTTCGCAAATTTTTAAAATTCCCAATTCCTTCAAAGGAAGTGATGGGGTAGCCACTACAATCCAATTCTGACACAGAAAAATCATCAAAGTCTTTAAAAGATGCAGGTTTCAATTTTTCTCTTTGGATTTTTGCCTTTTTAGGTGACACGAAACTCATTAAAAAACTAAACAACCTATTTATTAGAGAAAGTAACAGTATTTCCACGAATATTCCTAGGTGGCCCTAAAAGAGGCAGCGCCAGTGAACTAACTGATCTCGCACTCGTTTTTTGCCTTGGAATTGTTTGAGAAGCCACAAGCCTTGTCTGTGAGATATTTGAAGGCTTAATGTGCAGATTCCAAACAAACTCGCTTTTTTGTGCATCTGCTATTTGTTTCTCGAGTTTTTTAATCCGATTTTCGAGAATTTCAACTTGATTTGCAGATGCAATGTTGAATGAGTCTTCTCTATTCTTGTGTGCTATACAAAGATGCTCTTGTTCCATTCTATGCTTTTCGGCCAATGATGAGTATTGCAAATCGTATTCTTCTCGCATTAGTCGGGAATTCACTTCGGTTTCTTCTTGAATCCTCTGTCCTATCTCGGTTTGAAGTACTCTATGATCATCATATCTTCGGGTGGATAATAAAAGATTGGACTTGTTAACAAGTTCATTTAAATTAGGAGATAGGTGAACAAATCTCCTCCTTTTTTCGGGCTGGTTCCAGGAATTAACAAAATTATCAATTTCTTTTTTTTGTTTCTCTTCTAAATGAGCCATTTGCTTTTGATGATGATTCATTATTCCATTATATGTATTTGTGATTCTATTTTTAAGCGAAGCAAGCTCATCTTGAGACTGTTTCAGCCTGTTTTGAAGTCCGCTGATTCTTTTATTCTCAATTTGGGATATTGCTTGACTATTTCGCATTTCTTTTAGCTTTTCAATTAACTGATCTGCTTTTTCTGCCTCATCCACGTTACCTTGAGATATTTTAGAATTCCTAATGTTTTGAAGAGCAAAAACAACGTTGGAAATATTTGAAACTTCTATTGTACTAATTTCGCCGCTATCCATCAGCTCCTGAGCAATTTGATCATAATTCAAAGAAACTTGACTTTGAGCTCGATCAGACATTCTAGACTTACTCTGACTCGTTCTTGTAACAATTTTACGAGACTTTTTCCCCTGGGTATCATCGAATTCTCCATTTCTTGATGTGTTCGTGTCATTCAAGCTCATTTTTAAATAACGACTAATAATCGTTCAAGGTTTATTCGATAATAAAGGAGAAGAGCTGATCAAATTTGAAGTTAATTGTTACTTGGTTAGGGATATAAGGCCTTAATTCACTTTTATCACACTTAGGGCCCAGTCTATCTAATGTAATCCCTTCTGGTAACTTCGGTGGTTTCACTGAGTTGTCAGCAATATATCGTAGTAGTGGATCTTTCCCAGTGAGCCTTTCAGGTTGAATAGTAGCAAGACTCCAATATCCATTAACTAACTTGAGTAAATTTTGGAATGCATAACTGAATGAAGGAGATAGACACTCAAATGACCTTTGAACTCCTTTAACACGGGCTTCTATTGATTTTATTGTTGGTTCATCGAATTTGACTTGAGTTTCAAGTATATATTTAAATAGCAAAGCATCGTAACTTGAGCAGCATTCAACCATAATGCTCTGAATGAATGAATCTGGTATTGAATAATGCTTTGATTGAGTCATGAACAACCTGCCAACTTGACTAAGGTTCTGGACTGCCATATGATTTGTTGGATCAAGACAGTTCTCCAAAATTGATCCATTGATCTTGACTGACATATATTGGAATAGCACACTGAATATTGATGAAATGATTGGTTCAATTCTTTCTAAAACTTTTTTATGAGAATCGGAGATCAAAGAAAACTCGTTTGATAATTTTAGCCCAAAATGGATGAGTGTTGCTGCAATTCCAAAAAGCTCGAGTTCTGAAAGCGATTTTTTGGTTATTTCCTCTGCGGATTTTATTAGAGGCTCACAAATAGTTTCAACATGATGATTCTCTAAGCCTTGGATATATTTAATCCTATATTTGATAATAGGTTCAATCAAGCTGTCACTATAGTCTTTATCATGAGATGGTTGAATAATAAGAGCGTTTGTTGCATTTTGAGCAAATGTTTGTGCACATTCATTAACACAAATCTCTCTTAAAATATTTGTATGTTGTGCTTTGATGCTGAAATACCTATCCATTACAAGACTTTGCATAATAGATCCATGAGATTCAATTGATCCTGTGGATTTGTTGTTTTCCAATTCTCTCTTCATAAAGAATCCTGAGTTCTTAGTTTTTGGAGTTTTTGGCGCCTTGATGCCCTTTTGTTTTTGAACCTTGGGTTCATCTGGTAGAAATGCAGACAAATCCACTAGTTCTTCGCTTTGACGAGTAATAATACTGATAGGAGTGAATTTCTCATGTGGCTCGTCGATGAGAGCAGACAGGTCTTCAGTAAAGACTGATGCTGTTGCAGTTGGTTCATGTGCAACAAATGCTGGCATAACAGAGTGAAGTGATATTTCACTGAAATGATCGTAGGGATTCCTATCGCGAAAATCCTCTTTGTCCAAAATGCAAAGCCGAAAAGCAAATTCACATTCACCATATTGATCAGTGGTGAATGAAGAAGACCTTTTGTCGTTGCTCCAGAAATTGGGAATGTCTGATAGATCGAAATTAATGACCCCAAATGTCTCGATTTTCGATTTATTGTAGTTATTAGTGCATATTTCAAGTCTGAGTCTCTTGGTCGATTTTTTTGGACTAAAAGAAATAGGTATTACAAACCCACTATTAAAATAAGCCATTTTGTTTGAATCCATCATAGAATACTGAGTTTCTGCACGAAATGATTCTTTTTCAAAACCAATAACCTTACGAATTCGCAAAACTTTGATGAAAATCGGATAAGGTATATCTTTAAAACATTTTATTCTTTCTGCATATAAAAGAGCGAGACTTTTGGGAGGGAGAACATGGTTACTCATAAATTACCTGGACAAAAATTCGACAAAATCCTTTGGTAGAAGGGCTGTCTGGTCGAATCTATCAGCGCAAATCAGTACATATTTCTTATAATACTTATAAAATGCTTCGTCTGACTTATAGATATCGAGGACATCATAAATTTTTGTATATTCTCTTTCTCTAATCAGAATGGATATTCTTTCAAGTAATTGGAATGGATTAATGCTCTTTTCTTCTATAGGCGGAGGAGCCACAACTATAACAGGTGGGGGTACTTTAGGAATTGGGTTTGGTTCGGATTCAGGAATTTGTTCTACTATTACGGTATTCATTTGTGGAATCAAAGAGAGAACTTGATCGAGGCTTGCAGGAGAAGCCATTTCATAGGAAATAGTCTGTTTTAACTCATCATATACTATTGGGGATAGCAAAATATTGAGCTGAGACCATTTTGGTTCTGAAGATGTGTCATGACTGATGAGTATATGATTGGAAAGAATCCTTCTGTTTCGAAGCTTATGTCCATTTGACGAATTTTCTAGAAATAGCTTCTGGAGAGATGGATTAAGAATCAACTGTCTTGAATTATCACTTTCATTGGATTTAGATACAGAATTTACTTGTTGCATGAATTGTTGTTTGGTATTAATTATTTCTCTCTCTTTTAACTCAAACGGATGTTCGGAGACAGAATATGAGATCCTCAGCTCAGTTAATAAACGACAAGTGTTCTTAAAATAGGCAATTGGTATTGATTTCAAATATTCATCATATTCTAATGAATCTTTTAAAGAATTTTTGAAAATTGGGAAATTATAGGGCATTACAACAAGCGTTGGTTCATGGGTTGAGGGAATATATGCAAATGGAATATTCTTATCATCTAATAGAATAATTTGAATCCCTGTTTGAAGTTGAATAGGATCGATTAAACACAATCTGTACTTATCAGCCCTAATATTAGAGAAGTTAATACTAGAATTAGAAACAACAGCTTGATATATGGGAATTGGGGTGTTGTTTTTGGTAGTCGGAAAAGGCCAGAATAGCTTTGTTTGATATGTGTACTCTGCATAACATCTATACTGGTTTCCCTCAATAATCAAACAAAAAAAGACCCGACATTGAGGCTTCATGAACAAATCTAATCTTCTTTGAAGATCATATATACTAAATAGATTAAAATACTCGATAGAAAAAGGAAAAAGCTCTTTTGGATAAAAATAAGAAATATCGTGTATTTGGGAGTCTTTTAAGTCCATATCAAGAAATACAAGTCTGTCATATGGTTTTATATAGTGCTCGGAATACCATTTTATTCTGTTCTCATTTTTTAAAACAGAAAAATCAAATGAAGACATTGTTGATATAAATACTATGAGTGCTGAATCATTGCTGTTGGGGTTAAATCCTCCAGATAATGATGAAGAACACTCCTGGATATTCATCATATGCCGTTTCTTGAATAATTCTAAAAACCCATATTGACATATATCATTAAAACTAGCGGATGGAGATACATCAACATATCCTTGCTCAGATTTTGAAGTCTCTGCATTCAATGTCATTCCTGTTGGCTTCCCATCATTCCCACCAAAAACGATATTTGAATGTATGACATTAAAAGGAATAGAGCGAAATAATGACAAAAAATGCATTTTATTTGAACAGTATTTGTCCGTGTTGGAAGTATTATCGATAATAAAAAACCTAATGGAATGATGGGAGGACATGTTTGGCACTTTTATCGGCAATTGTAAAGAATAAAAGTGACCAAAAAAGCGACGATTAATAAATTTATCAATGTTTTGATTCATGTAAATACAAACTTATTGATTACCATTTAAAATGGTAGTGTGATATTATGTTGAGCTTTTCATAGGAAATGCATATTATTTTTTTCAACAAGTGTAACATTGTACATTTCTAATGTATGTTATAATTCTAAATCAAATATCTTGAGTTTTCTAAGATATCAACCAAGCCAACAAACGGAATAAACATAATATTTAATATATTTGTGAGCAATATTGGAGGCTAGTGGAATGCAATAAGGCTGCTCTATTTGAATACTCGGTTGTTATTCGAAAGCAACAATGGAAATAGGATTTCAAAGCATTTTTTGTTGAGATACGATTCTCAGGCGAATGAAGAGGAGGACCTATCATTATGAAAATGTACAATATCAGGATGGTGATCAATATATTGCAGAATGGTATAATACTTATGAAGTATGGTGAATATGATTCACTATGGATTGTTAATAACAAGAATATCGTTTTTGGTAAAAACCAATTTACAGCGAGGACATTGATTATTCCATTGATTAGAAATCATGTGTGTACATCGATAACAAAAAACATGCCCACATGATGCTAAACAGGCATAAGGAGTTCGTGAACATAATGGACATGTTTTTAATATATCTCTTTTAATTGCAATCGATTTTGATATTATATCATCATATTTTATTTTTTTTGCTTTAATAATGTGTTTTAGGGATAGATATATTTGTTGAATATGAATAATATTTGGTATTATACTGCTAATAAGCAATACTAAATCTTTTTCTTCGTGAGTAGTGTATATTCTCCTCATAATATCAAATTCCCTAAATGAATTGAAAAGCCGAGTCAATTTATTAGATAATATCATTATGCTACTCGGATTTGGAATATTTTTTCTCATCAAAGTTAATTTGATTCTATTCAGGATTGAAAACGCATTTGTGCTTTCAGAATACTGATTCAGCAATACGATCAATTCCCTAATTAATGATTCTTCCTGATATAATTTTCTATAATAATTAATAGATGTTGAGAATTCATACTGCAATGAATTCAATTCATTGATTGGAAAATGCTCAATTGCTTCAATCAAAGGACCTAGATCAATCTTCAATTTGCTTGTAAGTGAGTCATATTGTTCATATAATGTCTTGTGATCATTAATTGCTTCATAAAACATTTCATAATTATATAAAACTTCTGGATTTGTGTATTTTGAGTTTATTATCTTGGATTCAAGAACACTAGAATGGTATCCATACTCACTCACTAAATTATCAAGAGTACATTCTACAACTGCTAGCTTTTTCATCAATTTTTCCTTATAATTAGCCTCATTTCTTGATGAATCTTTGATTATACCATCAAACAACTCTATAATATTGTCATCTAATAAATTTGGAAAACAACTTCTGATACTGTTGCATAAACAATAATAGTGTTCTTCGGAACTATAAAATTGTGGTAAATTAATATCAATTCCAATGTTGTTTGAAAACTCGATCATAATCGGAATAATCTCTAAAATTGCTCCATATACATCATTGATCATTTTCGATTCTTGAGTTACGGATTCGCAAAATGATGAAAGGAAATTGATCTGTTTATTCATTGATAAAAGGGTAGAGAGTAACAACTTTTCATCCATTATGACACACCTGTTTACTTATTTCTTGATTGGACAATAATCTCAGAGAGAATCGCATCGACTTGATGTTCAAGCATTTGATATACTTCTAATGATACTTTTATCGGAGCCAATTCATGAGGTAGCTTTGGTGGTGGAGCAAAACTAACAGATGTGCCGCCTGATGTTGTAGTAGTTACTATAGAGCTCTGATTGATCGATTTATCGCTAAAACTTCCTTCGTCCGATGTGATATTCACTGCGGCGTAAGATCCTGATGAAGAGTTTGACCTGGGCCTTGTTTCTCCTGGTCGGACAATATCAATTGTTGATTGGAATCGAGTGTTATGGGTACAGTTAGATAATAAAGATTGAACATTTGCAATATTTTCATGAAAAACAGTTGTACAATCAATCTCAGCAATTCCATATCTTTGAAAACTATTGCCAGAGACATTCTCGAATCTAAACGAAAGTCTAAGCGGTTCTGTATGCTTTTCAGTTGATTTTTTTGTGACTTTGCATTCGATAACAAGTGGTTCAATCCATTTAGCCATATTATTCAATATCGATACTGATTTTGATGTAATTTCGCTGCCGCTTTGCTTTGCTTTGATAAAAACCTGGTTTGCATGTGGTGGGATATCGATGAGACAGATATCTCGAAGCGTAACAATCACTTTTTCTGTGGCAGCCTTCATGAAAAGCTTCATGTTAAATTATGTGTTTATTAAAGAAGAGACTCTATCTCCTTAGAGATATGCCCATTTAGCTCAATGCCGTGATTTTCATGATCAACCCATTGTCCTTTGTCAGTGTCAAAATCAAACTTGTGAGAGCCACTGATGGGCGATGATAGCCACAGTTGGCGTGTAGGTGTCTGTCTATTAAGCAAAAAAGTGTTCCCTTTGATTGTGAGAGATAAAGCATCATCGGAAAAATCAACATCAAATTGTGCCCCTTTCTTCTCGTAATCACCAATTATCTTTTCGCCGAGTTCAAAAATATGATTAGCGGATATTTCCTTGAAAAATGCATCATTGCGAAATGCACTGTATCCTATCGCATAGCGAGAAAAAACACTCGAAATCATAATGCCGATTAACGATATACAAATGGCTAATTATTTTGCCCTTTCAGCGGTTATAACAAATTGAGCAGTTTGGTCGGCCTTTTTCAATGTCTGAACCAAAGCTTTACGTTCCTGCCACATTCGTTTCTTTTCGTCGTAGCAAGCGTTCGATTAATCCAAATCAAGCACTCTTAGAGATTGAGGGCGTTAACACCAAAGAGGATGCTAAATGGTACATTGGCAAAAAAGTTGCATCCATAGTTAAGGGTGAACATAAGGGTGAAGAAAAGATTAACTGGGGTGTCGTTACACAAGAACACGGCAACTCTGGTGTTGTTCGTGCTAAGTTTGAGAGAAATCTTCCACCACAGATGCTCGGCAAGCAAGTCAGAGTTATGCTTTATCCAAGCAATATCTAAAAAAGAGTGATGCAGACTAATTTTCTTGTTTTTTTGTAACAATATCTGAAAATTGTGAATCAAACTGATTATCAACCAATTTCAATTCATAATTAAGGCATATCCTTTCAATATCCCTTTTAATCATGTCAATAAGTCCAATTCGAGCTTTAACTCCGACAATCAGCTGTTTTTTTTCATTCGACAATTCTTGTATTTCCGATTTCAGCTCCATCTCTTTTTGCTTACTATCTCGTTTTATCTGCTCAATCTCTTTGCTTATCAGCGAAATTTGGGCTGAAAGCTCTTCTTCCATAATGATAATTGCCCTTTTACCCACAAGAAATGATCTGGGTTCTTCTTCTTTTTACTCAGGTTTGGATTGGATTTGAAGCTGTTTCGTGGGCTCTTAAGAAGAGATATGGTTTTTTGATGAAGCTCCACCTTGGAATTTCTTTTGGTATGCTTTTTTCAGCGAGTGTGTATTTTTTGTTCTCTGCATTTTTTGGGAACAATATTTTGCATTTGGTTTTTCATACCATTGCATTATCCTTTGTCTCTTTTTACTCGTTTTTTTATCGGCGAAGAACAGAAAAAAATTCATTTGCGATACCTAGTATGATTACTTTTTCGTTTTTATTGGTATCATATATCATTTCAATCAATATAATACCTAGGGTCTATTTTCCGCAGCCAAGATATCTGAACATTGCAGTATCACTCGATATTTCATCAGAGATTGCATTGGTAACTTCTTTCTATTCTGGGTCAAATTCTGGTTTTACAAGTCTTTTTTGTGTTAATAATCCTGTTTGTTTTGATTGCAGGTCAGCATCAAGATGGATTACTGCTTTCCACTCATCAATGTTTATGATTGGAGGTGCATCTGTATATAATTCCATAGTGATTCCTTCTGTTTTATCTTTGGCATCAGCTATATTCCTTGTTTTTTTGCTTTTTAATGAAGTTTCGCAGTCAGAAATTATTTCAGTTCTTTCTGTTTTCTTATTCTTCAATGCAAGTGGATTCGGTTTTGTTCGGTGGTTTTTTGCTAAAAGTAGATATTCATCTAGCACTGACTATGTTAATGATTTAGGAGCTGGACTTAAAACTGACTGGCCTCATATATTATTTCACTATGTTTTATCAAATAGATCATCACCATTTATTCTCTCTTTTGTTTCAGCGATTTTATTATTACTGTATAATGAACCATATAAAAAGGAAATGCTGTTGGTTGGATGTCTTTTAGGATTTTTGATTCCTCTTGAGCACCAAGGATTCTTTTCTGCTTTGGTTTTTGTTGTAATAAGGGTTTCATCAGGACTTTATTTTCACGAGAAGGGAAAGCACAACTCCAAACTGGCCATTCTGAAGTATTTTGGAATTGGATTTGGAGTAACATTAGCTTTCTTTATTATTCATTATAAAAAGAATGATCCTAGGCTCGATTTGATTGAGTTCACTTTCTATTGGGATGACTACACAAACAAAGGATATTTCTTTGCTCCATTTGTTATTTGGTTTGTGAATCTTGGATCGTTTTTTTTGCTATCTGTGTTTTTTGTTTGGTTTTACCTTGATAAAAAGCAAAGGAGGTTTTATTTTCCTGCTATTGCAGTATTTGTGTTTGGCAATTTCTTTGCTTTTCATCCATATTGCCGGACAAGTACTAATTATTTTATTCCAATTTGGGTAATGCTTTCTTCAGTTATGATTATGATCTCTTTGAAAAAGATGATATGCTCTATTAGCGATGAAGAGGTGAAAGGTGTGATTCTTGGTATATCCATATTATTATACGCATCAATGACCGTATCTTCACTGTTAGGAATTCCATCCCTTGCTTCATCAGTATATGAAGCCTGGTCAGAATCTGATGACAAAGTGGCATCATATATTATTAAGAACACTCTAAAGTCTTCTGTGTTTTTATCCCCAAGAGATATTTTTGATCCCGCTTCTGTGCTTGCTGGGAGACAATCTTTCATGAGTTCTCAGCGACAACTCTATTTCCAAGGCTATAAATGGTATACATACTCAAAAGAGCTTCAGAGTTTATTAGATAATCCTAATTCTAATGAACTCCCAATTATATCATATGCCTTAGAAAACAGCAGAAAGCATTTGGACAATCATTTGAAAAAGCCTGATATGAAAAATTCATGGAAACTCTGCTTCGCCTTCGAATCCTACCAGCTCTTTAATAGAACAAAATAAACTGTTTTTGATTAGTTTACATATTCGTTTATGGACAAAAAGAGCCCTAAAGACTCAACAGATAACGAAGAAGCCTCTCCAAAATTACAGGATATATTTGATCCTGTTACCATGACATTCAAAACTGCCACGAATTCCGTGAAAAAATCGCGACAAAAGAAAGGGGAATATCAAAAAAAACTCGAAGATGATAACTCCAAACTTAAAGATCTGATTGTCCAAATATGGAATCACATAAATACTGTTGAGGCACAAAATTCGGCGCTGAGGCAACAATTAAATTTTTTCCAAGGATGTCTCCCTCCTGCCTCTGCTTCAACTCCTAATGATACAAGTACACACGAAAGTAATCCAAAATAACTAAAAATTGTCTGTTTTATTCGGTTTTTGGTTTAATATTTAGTTTTTTGAGCTTTGGGGTACTATCAAATGTGCAAAAAATGAGAAACACGGCGATAATCATTGGTATAAACATAAGATATGTTGATCCTGTCTGTCCAGATGCTTTCTGATCATAATAAGCTTGAAGAACATTGCTCAGCAAACCAGTCCCTGGCCCACTTCCTCTGATAGACTTACTATCAATTGAAGCAAACCAAGAACTGATACTATCTACTGTGTTTTCTCCTTCATAAACCCAAAAGAGTCGTGCTTTCCAATCAAAAAGTACAAATAGTTGTGCCGGGTCGCCTTTATCAATGCTTGTGTATCGACAAAACCATTGAGATGCAGTACAGTTGATTTTAGAAGTAATGTATCTTGATGCAAAATGTTTCGGAATCGAAGTAGAATAATTTGGATAATTCCCTCTATTGACCGAGACTAAAGATGAAATACTATATGTTTCCAAATGCTTCAGAACATAGCCATTCATATCTGTGTGGAATGGTAGAGATCTATGCACGACAAAATCAAACAAAGCCCCAACTGTCCATTCACCAGAATAGTATTCCGATATCTCAGGAGATATCTGGGATTCTAATTCAGGTTTCAGACTGTCTGGAGTATTAGATATAAAAAAGCGACTCTCTGATCCTCGAAACAGTGTAGCGACTTGTTTTGCTATTTCAAGGGATTTCTGATCATCCTTAGGTATTTTGAAATGGAAAATTGTCGAAATGTTCAAAGAAGAGGTATATGAATCATGCATTGTTTCATTATACTCAATCAAAGGAAATCTCATCTGCTTTTCGATAAACCTATTTATGTGAGAAATTGTTCTTTCACCGTGGTATCGAACAAAGGTGTGATTTGATATGTCATACCAATACACTCTTGGAAAATTCTGTCCCTCAAATGTATTGCATAGCTTTCTATTGCTTTCACACTCGATTTCGGCAAAAAGAACCTTGTCGTTGTAATATTCATTGCTAGAAAGCTCTTCCCAAACGGGATTGAATGCTTTGCAATGATGGCACCAAGTAGCCCAAAGTTTAATGAACACAGGGTACCTTTCAGTGTTATTAATGATATATGAAGCATTTATTTCGTTCAAAGAGTGAGAAATAGGGAAAACGAAAGAGATGTACAAAAAAAACATATTGTCTGGCTAGCTTTATATGATTATCGTACTTATGTATTGACGACAGAATAGTTAAATGGCTGCTGTGCTGGTCTTACAGTGCTTCTCTTTGATCCCTCCTTGGTTACAACTACTAGATTCACAGCACCACCTGATGACCCATCTCTAACTATTGCACCAGTAACTGCATTTACAGCAAACTTGGATGCTTCTTCAACAGTGAAATCCTCGCGGAAGTTCTCATCACAGTATGCAGTCATGAATGCTGAGCCACTGCCGGCGGTGGCATACTTTCTCCTGAGGGCCATTCCGGAGGTCTCTACTGACCACACAGCGGGTCCGTCTGTTTCATCATACCCTGCGCACAAAATGCCAGCTGTTAATCTGCCTTTGTTACCCTGTATTAACTTCCTTAGAACATTGGCACATACTGTTACTGATCTGGCAAATGGCGCTTCAGAGTTGACTGAAAGAACATTTAAGAAATATTTTGCAAATTTTGACAAAGCTTGAGTGTCAGATGCGGCTCCACATCTAGCAAAGAAAACATGGGGCGAAATCTGTGTAATTTTATTCGTTGCTCTACTAGTAACATAAACGCCTTGTGAAGTGCGGGAATCTGAAGCAATGACAACACCATCAACACATTGGATGGCAATCAATGTAGTTCCCATAGACTCTTTTTCCATATTCATCACGAAATCTAAAACTTTGACTTACTCTGTTTGAACAATTTAAGGTCTAATTTTACCCATTATGGGGAATATTTGTAAACATGAACTGACTCCTCCAGGTACTGGATGTACTTTTCAAGTTCATCGATGCTCTCTTGTTTTTGTAGAATCTTTCTGTCCAAGCTTTTGATTTGATTAACGAGAGATTTTCTTTGTGTTTCATTTTTCGTGCTGAAAGACTCGATTGATTGCCAAGATTCTCTTGAGTCTCTTGTGATAATATCCCATTTCTGGTTTCTTCTCTCTAGATTCATTTTTACAAGCTTTTTCTCAATAAGGGCCATATTTTCTTGAGAATTCTTCATTTGTTCATAAAAAGAAATTGATTGTGCAAGGCTCTCCCTTTTTTCTTTCAATTGTTGATCTATCAATAATACCTGTGTTTTAGAGTCATTAAAATCATTTAATAGTGTTCTGATTTCTGGTTTCATTCTATTCGACAGGTCTTCAAGCTGCTTTTCAAGTTTTTTCCTATACTGCCCGAGTTCTATCAATTGGCTTTCATATGATTTGGATTCTTCTGCTATTTTTTCATATTGCGCCTGCCGGATTTGAATTTGAGAAGAAACCATTTCTAGCTCCTTTTTGTTATGAATCAATTTTGATTCCTCCGTTTTTAAAGGTAAATCAGACACTAGGATCTTTTCTTGTTCAACAACTGATTCTCCAAGAGAAATAATTATATTCTCTTTTTCTGTTAACTCAGAGCTATAAATAGAAGAATTCCTTTCAAGTTCAGATAATTGATTCTCTTCATTTGACATATTGGTTTTAATTGTTTCGATTTTGTTAATATCCTGTCTAATGGAGATATCCTTTTCTTCTAATAATTCAATATGTTGTTGAGAAATATCCGTGGATGATACTTTTGTGGCATACATATTTGTTTCGATAAACTCACCCTTTATAGAAATTTCAAAACAGTTTTCATATCTTAAGGAATTTGATTCAACAATATTTGGATTCCTCTTTTTTAATTTCGTTTCAAGTTCATTCAATTCAATTTCTTTTTCTTTTATTCTAGCCTTTTTGTATTCAATCTCTAATTGCAATCTATCTTCGACATTATTAACTTCTTTTCGAAGTTGCGGTAGAATATCTTGAACATTATTTAAATCTGTTTCCTGACTAAAAAACTCCATCTCAGTCTGTATTTCAGGAATGTGAATTGTTGGAGAGCAATCTATTTGTAGTATTGAACCACCATTAATAGAAAAAAAAGTTGATGAACTAAAAAGGGCTTTGGCAATTGGAAATTCATGAAAAGAGCTGCTAAAATCATTATTTTGAGGGGATTCTTTAAGAATAACCCTCCGGAAAACTCCATTCTCTCCTTCATCTTTATCATACTCATCTCCATCAGAATACTCATATTCATACTCGGATGCCATATCAGACAATTTATACCTTAAAAGACGATGCCCGTCACTATTCTTATGGATAATGTTTTCTTCTTCGACTTCAATAGAATGCTCTTCATATATCACAGGATCGCCTATAACGAAAACATTGATCACATTATTCTGTTCTAAATCTAATTCACTATTACTGATCTCCTTTTCCAAATTCTTTGGTGGTATATTAGGTGAAGAACTCATACAAGCAGCAGTCTCTGTGTGGACTTCTTCTTTATCATTTATATATCTCTTTATGGCTTCTAACTCCTCCTTATTGTTGACAAAAATGTCATTATTCTCCTCCTTTTCCTCACTAATTTTCAATGACTTAATCAACATAATCTCCGAACAATATATATCAATCAAATTCAAAAGCATCTCACATCTATTTTCTTTTTCCTCTATAGTTTTAAACAACAGTTCATCACTAATTTCTTCAATTTGGCCTCGAATCGTAGTAATATCATCAAAAAAAAGTTCCATTTTTTGAGAAATCTCTTCTGAATCCTTCATGAATCCTTCAACATCCTTGTTTTCAATCAATTTAGATCGTATTTTCTCGATTTTATTCTGAATAGAAACAATTTTTTTATCATTTATAGCAATATCTTTATAATACCGCTGCTTCTTTTTCTCCAGTTTTGTCAAAAACTGGTCTAAGCGAGATAACTCTAAACCATAATTGTGATTCAGTAAATTTACATCTTGTAGTTCCTGAGCTAATTCCGAATTCTCTTTTAAAAGATGGTCATTCTTGCTTTTCTGATTCTCAAAATCGCTTTCATTCATATTTTACCCAAAATGGTAAAATGGCGATTATCTGATCGTACCCATTCTGATGATTTCCAAGTCAATGTCGATGCCAAACAAGGTCCAAATGCGCGACGGTATTAATGTTGGTGATATAGATAGTGAGTATATGAAGTACACTACTCGGTTGATTGAACAAATTGATCCTGTCACCCAAAAAGATGACACAATTCCTGAAAGAAGGCTTGAAACCGCTCATCCATGGCATGGTGTTTCTCATGGGCCTAACTTTCCTGATGTTATAACCGCTGTTATTGAGATTCCAGCTCATTCGAGAGTCAAAACCACGCTTGACTTGCCATCAGGATTATTGAGGGTTGATAGAATTCTTCATTCTTTTGTTGTTTATCCTGCAAACTATGGTTTTATTCCCCAAACACTTGCGGGTGATCATAATCCCCTTGATATTCTGGTTCTATGTCAACTAAGTGTTCCCCCCTTATCACTACTAAAGGCTAGACCAATTGGTTTGATTCCAATGTCGACAGATGGGAATATTGATAACAAAATTATTGCAGTATCTGTCGGCGATCCTGAGTTTAATATATATCATAGCATTAATGAGCTTCCACCTTTCAAGCTCTTGATGATTAACCAATTCTTTAACGATTATAAGAAGCTTGAAAGGAAAACGGTCGTCACAATGAAGCCACAAGGTCCTGAAGAAGCCAAAAAGCTTATTGTTGAATATGTTAATAAGTATAAGGAAGCATACAAATAAAATTAATGACTATTTCTCTTTTATTTTGGATTTGTCATGAATCTGTGCATATATGTGGGGCCTTTAAGATTACTCAAATTTTCAACAGGCCATCCCCATTTTTTAAAGTATTGTGATAAATTCCTTTTGATCACTGACGAGTATACTTCCACCCACTTGCTAATTTTTTCATAATCTCCAGCCGGGTTTATGTAGTCGGTTTGGTACTTAATAAAAGCAGTCCTAATTGAGTCAAATCCGAATTCGTCAATTAACAAAGCATATGTTAGAAGGCCTAATTGATAATCATCCATCCATTCTGTGAAATTCGATCCTTTGGAAAAGTATTCTTTCATTCTTGAGAATGATTCTTCTGGCTCGAGCCATTTATGCTCAAGAGGCTTGATTCCATGAATTTTATTCATCACATATAAGGTAAAAATATTGACAGTCACTTCTACTACCCCATCGAAAGTCCATGACGACTCTTGATGATTGTGACCAATTTCATGATAAATACCCCAGTTTCCTTCTCTGAATATTGTCCCATTAATTCCAAGATAATTATCAACAACATCATCATGTGTCATTATTGGATTTCCTGAATGCATATAGCCTAAACAAATCTGAATATCCGAATAAAGAACTTGTTTCTCATAAGATGGAGGTTTGTTTGATAAATATGTATAACAATCAAATACTCTATTCCAAAAATTACATAATTCTGCAATATTAGTCATTGACCTGAAATATTCTGTTGCTTGAAAAACGAAGGCCATTCTTTTTGTTTCTATTATAGCCCAAGCTCCAGGATACTTTTGGATACCTGGGAATTCAGTTGGTTTATGAATTCTCTCATTATAATAGGGTGTAATAATTACTCCTTCAAATTTCAGAGAAATAGTTTTTGGTAACATGTTTGATTTTGGTACAGATAAGTAGATCACTCCACCATGTGGGCTACAAATGGTTAATGTTTTTGATGAAATCGGATAAGAATTCTTGGTTATCGGAAAACGTTTCAAAGGATCTGTGTACTCAGTCAAATCATCACCGAAACCAATACATATATCAATTGAATGCTCTAAAATACTGGCTTGTTGAACAAAAACTCGCAAAATTTGACCTGGATTTGCATATAATCCTGTGAATACAATTTGATTGATACCTAATTCAAGATCCAGCTCTTTTGTACAAACAGCAGACTTGCATAACCCTGGAAAATCAAAAGATGGAGCAAAAGGCTTAATGTATTCTGGGGGAAATGCACTTGTTATTGTGTGCAAAAAACGATGAATGAAATCTGATACAGTTGATCTTTCGTTTCCAATATAAGGTTTTGGTACATATTGTGATTGATTGTATGCATTGATAAAATCATGGACTATCTTTGGTGGAAAGCTTGTTGGTGTTGGAGCAAAATTTCCATATAATAGAACTTCAAGGATTTCTTCTCCTTGATTGAGGAAATTCGCATTCACTGAGGAGTTGGCAATTCCTTCAGTAAATCTGGCTATATAATCTATTACACTTTTGATACTATGGGGATCTTCTTGGTTGTATTCAATTAATTGTGATGAATGTTGACTATCTATTATTTGGGGATTATACTGCTCATATACATTTGATTGGGAATTCTTGTTATATTCAACTGAACTATCTTTTATATTGAAAAACATTTTAGGATCCGAAACAAATGGATAAATAAAAGAGATTCCAGTTGATCTGAAAACTTTGTTTGAGAAAAAATCTTTTTCAAGAGTTTTTGTAGTATTAGGTGTTTTCCCATCTCCATAGTGTTTCCAAACCCATCCTTCTGATCCTGTCATTATTGCGCCTCCATTTTTCAAATACTTATCTAGTTCATCAAACTCTTTCACGCCCATTCCGTGAGGAATACTACCAATATGCCCAAAACCAATTATGTCAAACTGTGTAATATTAATGCCATTTGTGGTTTCTACATCGGTAACACTGTTATTAATCCCATATTCTTTGAGAATTGCTCCGATATATTTATAGGATCCGCCAATCATGAGAATTGAAAGTTTCTCCTTTTTTCTAGGGACAAGCCACCTGATGATATTAATGAGAAAGATTTTATTGCTTTCAACAGCTAAATGCTCTGCTTTGAACAACAAATCATGGCCAAAAGCGAAGGCCCTACCTTTTCCAACAATTGAACACGCTGCTAGAATTTGCCCTTCATATGTGATTACTGGATAGGCATTTTCGGATAATAAACTAAAAGATCCAACTGCTGAATTTGGACAATCAAGTGTTCCAACATTTTTTAAGAAGTGCTCCTCCATATTTTTTATATCAAATTGTGAGTTTACTTGATGTTTTCTCTCAATAATTGGATTCAATCGTAACGAAATAAAATATACTGATTGTGTTTTATAAATATTTGAAGATTTAGAAGAATAATGAAGAGAAACCCTTCAAGAGGATTGTATAAGACGGTGTGGTTAGTGAGATCAACAAGGATTAATTCTAATCTATGGAGAAATCAAGAATGAATCGCTGTAACAAATTCAAAAATTTGAAACACAGAGAGATTCAATTGGAATAAGGAATAGTAAAACCCTTTTTCATATTGGGGATAGGAAAACACTCAAGAACATGTGATTACACTTTATTAAATTTGTTGGAGTTGAATTAAACTCATGAACAAGCCATTCTGATTTAAGAATTTCGTACAATAAACATAATCTCTTCCCAAACATGTACAAATAAAGGATGAAAATTTAATAGAAAAACCGAACAAAACCATTCATCAAATTTCGGGTGTAATTTCTTATTATTATTGGGTTTCTCATAAAGAAATGGATAATTGCATCACTCAATTAATTGTTTGATCACGAAACAAGTAGCCATTATAGTTTAACAACTGGGTGATGTCCGTAGAAAAAAATCCTGTGAGATTGACGTTTTTTCATTTTTATGCAAGAAAAAATTGCATTTGAAAAATTTCTTTTTGGAGACGGAAAAGAAATTGGGATAGAAGATATGGATTTTTGTGTCAATAGAATCATTATGCTAATAAGAATTCGGCCTCATCATCTTGAAAAAGCTGTGAAATTATCTATTGAGTATAGCAAATTTGCGGATTTTCGGAGAAATCTTTTGGAAAAATCTAATGAGTGTCCAGTTGTAATCAATCGATTATTCAAGAAAAGAGTATTTATATTTGAAGAAATCGAACCATTTTTGAGAAATGACAACACTTTCTTGGGGTGTTACTATTTCAGAAAAGAGATTGATGATTTTGAAAGCATTATTCGAACAAAGAAAAGACCAAGAGATTACGATGAATCTTTCTTTGAGAATGAAAACGATCTTGATCAACTGATCGAATATGGTTATCATCCTTCCAGTATTGAGTATTGTCTCAAGTATGATGTAATTGATGATTTATTAAAAATGAATAATTTGAATCGAAATGCAAAAAGAAGTCCCTTTGAATGGAGTATTCAACCCGCAGATCTTGATTTATTATCGTTTTCTGGATTTTTTGGCTCAATCAAGTGTTTTAAACATTTACTTATGAAAGAATTCGATATCAATGATAAAGTTAGATCTATGATTGTTTGCAGTGGTTGTTTTGATCTCTTCCATTTATGTCAAGGAACCCTATTTGTCACACCAAATCTTTTTTGCAACGCATCTGAGTTTTTCCATCTACCATTGTTGACTTTCATGATAGAAAATGGAGTGGAAATAAATGCAACAAATGCAGATATTGAGCAATAATATGTCTTGAGACTCCTCTTCATTTAGCTGCTTCTAATAATCATTTGAGTGTTGTTGAATTTCTAATTAATAAAAAAGCAGATATTAATGCAAAAGACAATAAAACTGTCTTTATATTTAAAAATTCACTCCTCTTCATTTAGCTGCTATTAATGGTAATTTGAGTGTTGTTGAATACCTCGCGAATCATAATGCTGATTTAAATGTTGAAGATTTTTTTGTTGACTTAAAAAATTATATGCAACTCCTCTTCATTTAGCTGCTGATAAAGGTCATCTTAATGTTGTTGAATATCTAGTTAATCAAAAAGTCGATTTGAATTCAAAAACAGAAAACAAATAGGTGTAATTATTGGATGGACTCCTCTTCATTTTGCTGCTTATCATGGTCATCTTAATGTTGTTGAATATTGTGGTAATCAAGGAATTGATTTAAATATAGCTTCTTTAAAATTTAATTATTAATAAATAAAACTACTCCTCTTCATTTAGCTGCTCATAATGGTCATCTTAGTGTTGTTGAATATCTAGTTAATCAAAAAGCTGATGTAAATGCAAAAGATGATGAAGTTGAGTTTAAGTGCTCTCTAGAACTCCTCTTATTTTTTCTTCTCAGTATGGTCATCTTTGTGTTGTTGAGTTTCTTGTAAATAATAAAGCAGATGTAAATTCAACAGATATCAATGTGGACTTATTAGATTTGCTTTTGCTCCTCTTCATTATTCTGCTCTAAATGGTCATCTAAGAGTGGTTGAATATCTGATTAATCATAATGCTGATATTAATGCAAAAAATAGAAATGATTGGACTCCTCTTCATTATGCTGCTAAATATGATCGCCTTAGCATTGTTGAATATCTTGTTAATCATAAAGCTGATATAAATGCAATAAATAATGATTCCAAAACACCATTAGGAGAATCAACAGAATTGAAAATTCTAGAATTCCTCAAAAGTAAAGGAGGGCAATAAATGAGAAGAGAAATAAAACCACAAATATGAATTTTCATTTTATGTTATGAATAGAATATGAAGAATTGGTAAGATTATTTGAAGCCAATTTTGGAAGAATTGATGGAATATGTTAAATAAACCATAAAGATGGACTTCTTTGAATGTCATCTCTGAATAGGTAATATTATGGAATCTCCAAATTGGTATGAAAAGGATAATATTTATTACTAGAATGAAGGGAAAACAAATGAATACTTGAAATATAAGCAAGAATTTGCAATAGAATGATAATCTGAATCATCTTTGATTGAAATTTATATCCTTCTGATCTCGAAATGTGGAAAACTCATTACTCCTATACTATAATACCCAAAAATCCTCAGCATTTGGACAATATACACACTAATAAAAAAAAGAAACATCTCCCATTCATTAATAAGAATTCTCTGATACGAGTTTTCGAAAAGTGTTCATTTTACAGAAGGAGGCAAATTATGTTATACCCTCGTAGTTATAATAAGAATACGAAGTCCCCTTGTTTAGAGAAATATTTTGAGTTTTTCCCTGAAGAAATGCGCAAAATGTTAAGCGATGCGTCTGATTTTTGGAATTATTTCTACGAATCTCTCATCAAGTATCGAGAGAAAGAAGATCATGCTAAAATTGTTGATATATGTTCGATATCTGATTATGTTATACCTGTTTTCCCAATTATTAAAGATAAAGATTTGTTGCGCAATATAGTTCTACTTCTATATGACATTATTACCGGATATTATCTTACAAATTCTACTGTTGTCCTCTCTTCTTTGATATCGCTGAAAAAAATACTTATTAACAACAAAAAAATTGAGACTTTATTGGTTGATTGGAAAAATCTCTACAAACTGTTCAAGTATTTTGGAAAAAATGGTAATTTCCTAGATGATACGTCAATTATGCTAAATACACTCTGCAAAACCTCTAAAAAATTATCCTTTTACTTTGCTGAGGATGCACTTACGGAAATTCTCTCCAAATTACTCCCTAAAATGTCTCCACATTCACCAGATTCATCATTTTTTTATCGAGTATTTTCTTATATTGTCCCAACTCGGAAAAATGAAAGAATCGAGACATTGGTACCAACCTTTTTGAGTCTTGTTTTCGAGTCTAAAAATATTAATCAAATTATGTATATGGGGGAGTTTTTACCCAATATGTTTCTACAAAATCCTGATTGTGATTATGGCCCATTTGTTGAGTATGTTTCTCTTTACACATCTCATATTTTTCTTTCTGAAACAATGCCGTCTTTTCTTCAACCAGTATCTCATAATATATATCCGGATTATACAATACCATCTGTGAATTTACTGGCATCTAACTTTTCTAGATGCTTCTTGGGGTTGATAATATCTCCAAAATCTAGGATTAATGCTACTAAAGCCCTTATTTCATTGTTAATGTCAATACAACTCACTGTTAATCAGAATGTATATCAAAATCAAGATTGTTTTTTGAATTCTTTTATAGATGGGTTGGATGCATATTATCATAAATCGAAAAAGGATTCTTCTGCAGATTGTGAATATTTCCGAAATAGAGATGAAAATTTTGACTGTTTGATGAATTCTATTGTTGATAATACATTGTTTTTAATGCAGCAATTGCCCAGTTTAACAGCATCAAAAGTGATTTCCAGAATCCGAACGATACTGATAATTTGTCCCCAATTTTTTAATCGATTTTTCCAATATGGGTTTTCTATTATTCAACTGAGAGAGCTTGAGGTTTCAACAATTCCTGCTTGGATAGTGATATCTACTTTAGTCACTCATGATCCAAGTAATGAATTAATCTATAGGAATTTTGAAACGATTTTTAGGCTTTCTTGTGATTCCTTTGAAACTAATTCTTTGACCGCAATTATTGTAAACTTTTGGTATTGTTTATTTGCTTCAATACAATTTCAAACACCGAATCCTATTCCATTTTATAATGATGTTTGTTTTTCTGATTTAATTTGCTACTTTTTCGAAAAATTTTTCAATTCAATCCGTCAAATTCCATCATATAGAAACAAGCTCGTTAAGATGAATCATGATTGGAATGAGATGTTTGCTAGATGCCTTATTTCTTTGTTTTCGCAGTGTGATGATCAAGCTATTCAAACTACAAAAAGTGTTTTGTCACTAATTATTAATGACAATTCTTTATCACATGTTGCCTACTATATTCAGTTCGTCTTTAACAAGTTTTTATTGTATTGTTCAATGATGGATAAATTAGAGTTGAAGAACATTGTTGAAAATGAGCTTTCTAGAACACAAAGCATTGAAATGACAATTTATCTTATTACTATATATTTTACTATTATATATCAGTATGCTACAACAAACGAAAAACTCATTGAGTCTTATGAGTTTCTGAAACCTTTTTTAAACAGTGAGAATCGAAAAATAGCTAAAACTGCATGGCTGTCATTTTCTTTATTTTCAACGGAGTACAGATCAATAATAATTAAAAAAATGAATTCGAAATCCCCTTTTGTTTCGGATCTTAGTGAGTTTTCCATAAGCTTTTCTAGTTACAATGTTGATCAGTCTCTGAGAGTTATCCTGATGCCAATTATAAATGAATGCTCAAACCAAAATGATCCAATAAAGCTTTTCGAACTTCTGAAGAAGTTGAAAAGTATGTTTGTTTTAATTGTTGAAAAGAGATATGGTGCGGCTCCTACATCCAACAATGATATTCCTGAGTTATTCTCACATCCTTATTTTTATCATTCATCTATTATTTCTAGTTATATTTCTCTCAAAGATGAGATTTTGGATATGATTAATAAATTATCTGAACAATTTGCCTCAAACAACCAGATCATAATCAAACTTTTATCAATATATGAAGCATATTTTGTGTCTTTGTCTCTAATCTTCCAGGAGTACAATAGTAATATGCAATCAAGGAATTATCGAATATGGAGAAACGAAATTAAACACCAATCATTGTTGAATATCCCTCAAGTATTTTGTGATGTTTCATATTTATACAGCAAGTTTTTTTCTCAGTATTATGTTCCTTTGAGTCCAAAAATTTCTTTGGCAATTAAGCACATTGTTCATAGTGCTCTTTCTCCATATGTGCCAATAAAAAACAAGGCTATATCAATTTTGCATTCAGTTGCTACAAGTAATCCGGAATATTTTATATCGATTATCAGAACTGATATTCTAAATCAGAACATAAAAAATGAAGACGCAATTGGTCTTTTATCAAATAACGGAGTATTAAGTGTAGCCTTAAGGAATATTCCGGTTTTGTGCAGAATAATGAAATATGTATGTTTTGGAGATCAAAATACTTCTGACTATCTCAGTAAGCTTGACATACTGATAATAGCATTTTATTTGAAAAAATATGATTATAAGGAAGAAAATGTACCATTTTTATTAGATTTTCGAGATTTTTTATCTGATTTTTTGTCAACTAATCAAGATAATACCCCTGGGTTTCACCGCAGAGTTTTAATCTTTATAAAGTTTTTAATCCGAGCAAAAATACCATTGAATAATTGTCTTTATCAATACATATTAGATTCTTCTTCTTCATATTCCATAGATCTATTAACATTATCACTTTCCAATTTGTCTCATGCAATAACCCCAACCGTTCAACATCAGAAAGTTTTCCGTAATATTTCCAATTTTTTTGTCGATGCAATACCCATTTTTAATAACAATATTTATATCACCTTTAATCAAACGTTTGTTGAAGATTCTGCTCATTCTTCCCAAATAGACCAAACACCATCTGTTGAACCTTCTTCATCTGAACCAGATCTTGATTCACTAACTTCTGAAGAATTAGAAAAATATCTGATGGGAAATGATGATCAGGAAGATAATAATGCTTTGATTCCAACAAACTTTTCTTTAAATTGGAATGATTCTGATTCTTTGGAATATTTGCATGATCCATGGAATGGGTTTTTCTGGTTTAATGGAAAATTATCGAAAAAAATACTTTTTAGTCAACCAGAAGTTTCCTTTTCCGAATATATAGTTCCGCTTATCGAATCTCTAATTGCCAATTATTCTAGCTCTAATGATATTAATCCAATATCATCAATTCCTGGTTTTTCAACCCTAATTTCTTCGTGTTTAACAACTGAGTTGATTACAACTCTGTCATTTTTCGTCGAAAATAACTGTAGGGACACTCCTGAAAACGGCTTCTTTGTTGTATTATTTGAATTGACTGAGGGGGTTCTAAAAAGCCCAATAGTTAATGAAGACGCCTTGCCCTCTTTTTATGGTTCTGTATTGTTCCCATTATTGTATCATTCATCGAATAATACAGACTCTACATCTGCTGCTAATCAGTTCATTATGAATATTGCATCTTCGATAAAACCTTTCCTTCTGAAACCTCTAGTCTCATTATGCTTCGAGCAATCACCCAAATCTCATTTAGATTCTAATGTGAGTTCAAGAGCTTTTTTGAGTTACCTAGGACTTTTGTTATCTTATAATTGCCCATATTATTTTTCATCAATAGAATTGCTTTATGAAAGTTTAATTCAACCTTTGTTTGATGATTTTGCACTATTTACTAATAGTCATTCTGCCGATCTCTTTGGTATTTACATTAATCTTGTTGAAGCAACATGTGTACCGGAAGACTCACCATTATATAGCCCAAAGATGAAAGGAAAAAAGGCATTTTTATTAGATTCACTTGACCAAGCTCTTTCAAAATTTGATCCAGTCAGCAAAGAAATGAGTAGGTTTATGCCATCATTTTTCTCATATCTTTCATCTGGATCTCTTAGATCTGTGATGGACATTACTCCTATTGTGTTTAAAAATGCCAAAGTAATACTCGACTCAGCCAATTTTAGTAATGAAAACTCCGAAGATATTATCTATATTTCAATGATGGATTATACTGGTCATCCGGTATTCAATATTGTGCCTCAGTTCACAGTGGATCTCGTTACTATTTTACTGAACCATTTGAAAAATCTTTCTGTCCCATTGATCAATAAGATGCATCATTTAATTGAAAAACTTCTTGTTTCAAAAGCATCATCACTGAAAACGGAGCATTGGGTACAGTTCTTTGATTTGGTATATAAATATGCATCATCAATTACCAACAGTAACCTCAAAGTCACTTCAATTCAAATGCTCGGAATAGTTCTCTTTTTCTTGAAAAGAAAAGATCTGGAGATGTGCCCAATCACTGCTTCTGCCATCATTGCTTCAACCACAATATTCGATCGAGTAGATGACTCTGTCATCAAGGCATTTGAATACTTGCAAGATATAATAGATTCTGCACCGCTTAATTCCGTTTCATTTATTGAGACAATAGTTCAAAAGTTTTGGGATGTACACTCAAACGCAATCCTTCCTTCAATAGAAGAATCTATCATACAGTATAGATCAATGTTCCCACCCCACTATATAACCTAGTGTTTCCCAACCAGATTTTTACATAAATAACTTTTTGAAAATAGAAAAAGTGGAATGGAGGGCGGTTTTAATTTTTTATGGCGAATACAGTTAATCCATCTTTTATTTCATCATCAATGAAGAAAGTCTTGAATCAATTAGAGACAGAACTTCGCGATACCGATGCTGGTATTGACAGTACCATTCAGTTTTCTCCACTTTGTTGGTTAATCACTTCTGCATCTAGCTACGCCAACGATATTGTTTCTTTTACCGCATTAGAGGAGAATACACCTTACTCTATTTTGTTAGAGATGCTGACTAAGAAAATATCTGCCATGACTGAGATTGGAGGTCCCAAGCCCCCTGATGTGAAGTTTGTTCTTCTTCTATGCGAACTAATCCGACTTTGTCCGTATCATAAAACTAATCCCAGTGTCAATATCCAATTGACTGATTTAATGACTCTTCGAAATGCCACAACTTTAGATTTGGGAGCCTACAAAGAAATGATTGTCGAAGCTGTTGATTCTGTTATTGTGTTATGTGTTGTTTCTGGATCAAATCCAGTTCCTGGACTCTTTATGAACCAATTAGGAAACAATGATGTTATTGGATTACTTAAATCCCTGACTGTTGGAGTTCACAACATATCAGCTTTTCGGTGCATGCTTGGTACAATAACTCCTATCATTGTGTCACTCCCTCCAGATTTACGGCCAGAGTTTTGTGAAATGTTTTACAGCGTAATTGGCAACTTTTTTGTTGATCATCCCACTTTTCATCATGAAATGCTTGCCCTTACGGTTAATCAAGCGCAAATCGTCATTGATTCGATATTGTCATGGAGTTCGACACCCGAGTTCTATGCTTTGCCTGTGATATGCTCTCTTCTTCCGTTTATTAATGATGTTAAGGATATATATACCAAAAACCATAGGTATTATGGGATAATTAATACTTTGCTGAACACAAAATTCAAGAAAGGTTCTAATAACTTTGCAGCATTTGCATTCCTGGAGTTGTACTGTGCCAATACCCATGTTTTGAATGAAAAAAGGAAGGATAGTTTTTCATCATTAAGTGAGTTTCTTAGGAAGAATCTTGAGAAGTTCGAAAAGGTTGTTTTCAACACAAAGGAAAGAATGCTTGTTGATAAGCTCTTCACTTGTTTTCTCCCCAGATATGCTGCTGTTGATTTCGCTAATAAAGGTAGCAAAGAAATAGTAACCAATCTCACTCCATCATTGGACTATCTGTTTTCGATGGCTGATAATGGAACCGGATGGACACCTATATCCAAGTTCTTTACCCTAGTTTCAATGGGCTATCCGCTTCTTAACACCTCTGTTGTTTTCCCTCCAAAGTACTTTACACAGATGTGTGTAAAGCTCAACGATTGTCTTCAGATTTTAGCAATTGGAATTAGTGAAAAGGATAGACTGAAAGAAACATCAAGTGTTGTTGAATCGATTATTGAGTTTATTTCAGCTGGTACATATTCTAACATAGTTCAAATTATATCTCTTCTGAGGTCAGATCCTCATAAAATGATTGACACACATCCTGTACTTAAATCATTTTTGGAAGTGAACAAAGACCCTACCATTATGGGTAGTTTTTGCCGTGCATCTATTGGCTGCATTGTTAATGGACCTCATTGTGTTGTCAAGGATATTATACCGTTTTTGATAATGTCAATTGGAAATGGAACATTTTGGTCTTCTTATCCTCTGAAAGATGTATTTAAACTCGTTCATGATTTATCTGTTACATTTAGGTCGTCAATTACTGATGCATTATCCAAGAATTCTCAAAATCTCTCAAATCTTCCAGCATTGTTTCTATGTTATCTGAGATGGGCTGATGGAATTTTATCTAAAACCAACAAAAATGAAAAATCGTCATCATTCCCATCTGATTTCAGTTCCAATTTGATCACATCGTTTTTGCTTTTACTTGGATCGTGCGGTTCATCTCCTCATATTGATATTTGTGGGAGTATTATCAACAGAATACTTGTTCCATATGGATTTAATACCATTCCTTTGTATCCATTTGATGGCATTCCTCTTGGAGACTCAACAATATCCACTCCAATTAAAGCAATTTTAAATGCATGGTTTGGCTATGTCCAAAGGGCCCTGAATCTCAATCATGCAGGAATAATGTTACCCTGTGTGACTGAGAAGCTTCCTGTTTTTGATCCTTCTCGGGAAAGGATTGCGAAAATGACCAGTTTTGTTTGCCGCTTTGTTGATGATTCTTCAGTAATAGCAAATGGAAAGAATATTGGACCAACAGCAGAACACTTCTTTGATGCTGTTTTTTCGTATGTTGGAGTATCAAGAGGCAGAGATGCATCATTTGGTGATTGCTTCTCCATAATACATCCAACTGGACTGCAATTCTTTGAAGCAGCTTTGAAAAAATCTGTTTTCCAAAAGTACTCAGAATCTCGATTTGACAAGCCATTTTATTGGTTAAATATTATAGATATTATAGGTGGAAGAGCCAAATCTCCAACATTATCTGCTGCCAGCTTTGCTTTATTGGAAGAGACTTTACCAATATGCTTAAGTTTTCTTCAATTTGGATTATTTGATAATCTCAGACCTTTGTTTATTGATTCGATAACAGACTTGATAAATGCATTATACTCGAAATCACATCAAAAATCTCATAGATATCAATCATCAACCTTGTTAACCATTTTTGAGTCATTATTAGCTATATCGGATTCAAAGACTCAGTATTATTCTGAAGAAAATATTGCAAAATTAATACAAACATTACCTATTCTATTAAAAGATTATCGTTTTGATATATCTCAAACTTACCCAAGAGCACCTGATGTTATCGTTGAAAGAAGACTTACAATGGATATGTTCTTTGCTTTGCATGTGTTCAATCAAATTGTTTCATCACTTCAAGCTCCCGAGATCGTAAATCCAATACATAGATGTCTTCTCGAAATTCTTGCAGCAAATACTGGATCTGCATGGCAGCATTATATAATTGTTGCCCAAACTGCCGAGCCAATTCTCAAAATTGCTATTGTTGAAGCTTTCACTGAGCTTTTAGGAATGAAATACTCTGTAGTTTCAAAAATTGATAAAAGCGTATCTAAACAGATTAAGTCCATCAAAACATCTAAAGCAACACTTAAAACTGTTAAGACCACTCTATCGATTGCCGCTCCGGTTGGGTCAATTAAATCTGGAATGAAAAACAATTTTGGAAGCGCAAGAAATCTTGAAATGTTGAAAGATCAGACATCTGATGCTTCTGAAAAAACATCCCCTTCACATGGAGATTTATCACAACTTGAAACACTTCTCCTTTATTCAAGATCTATTAGATCACCAATTAAAGTTTCATTCCAAGATAAAGATGTTAAGAAATTGATTGAAGAGCTAATAGATAATGATTTTGAATTCTTTACCAATCCCCCATGTGATAAAATTCCATTTTTATCAGCTGCTGTATCATGTGTTGGTGCAGCAATGCGCCTTGAAGAGTTGTTTGACTCAATGACGAGTAGATTTATTGCATCCAAAGCTTCTGTCACGAGTAATAATGAGTTTGCACGATTTTATTCAGCATTTTTCATGACAATGTCCTCGGGATGGAAGCTTGTTTCATCGCTTCGTCATGCCAATTTCAATTCAATACCCACTTTTGTCGATAGTCTTAATCCTCCTGCCATTTTTGCTTATTTCCTTGTAAGGTTCCATAAGATGGTAAACAACATTGAATCAACAAAGAAAATGCTAGGTTATTGTTTTATTCTTCCGTTTCTGAAATGTCCGATGGATTATGGGATTCCTGGACGAATTCGAAATCTGAATCATTTGCAGTTTGTTGAAACTTGTATGGTAAATCCGGCTTATGATCGAATGATGGAAGGGATATTGCTTTCTGAACCAATATTCACTGGATATACACCCGCAAATATTGATTCTGATCGTGAAGTTTTAATGTGTTATATTGGTAAGAATCATTCAGCAAGGTTTATTCCATCGAGTTTAGAATCTGATGCTCAAGCAATTGCACCGCAACTTCTGCAAATATACCAATCTAATTGGATAGTCCCAGCTGGAAAATTACAAAATGGAGCAAATCTCTTTTTGGTTAGATTATCATTGATTCCAAATGTGGTGGTAGCTGCAATTTTGTCCAGTTTTCTGATGACAATCCCAAATGATTCTACTATGATTCAATTTGTTATTGTTGTAGATAATATAGCACCATTCTTATCTGAACTAATTACCAAATTCATTGAAGGACTTCCCAATGGTTTTGAGAATCGAGTTGAAAAAGTATTTCTCGTAAATATAGGTATAATGTCAGTTCCGACATTGTCAAAGATTGATTTTTCTTCTTTCTCAAGCAAAATAGTACCTTTAGATAATGTTCTTGATCAGTTTAAGAATGAAAGCAATGTATATTTACCACCTTGGGCTTATGAATACCAAATGGAGTCAAGAGCTTATGCTGATGTCATAACACCTTCTGGTGCCAAGGCTCAACTTATTGTATGCAACACATCATTTATTATCAAAGGCACTGCAAAATTGACTGATAACAACATTAGTACTTATATTTGTATACCATTTACCTCAATAATAGAATTGGAAGATTCCAAAGAAAACAATTCTGATTATTTGAATATCAAATTCAAGGAAGGCGAATCCACTAAGAATGTTAAACTGAAGACACTCGCTTCAAAGTGTTTCAAGAAAGCATATGATAATATGTCACTTCATGTTAATTTCCTTCCTCCTTGCCAAGCTGCTGATGTTGATATTAAAGAGGCTAAAAGATTGAAAGAAGAGTGTGTTGCTCTCTCTCTTCATCTTCTTTCGTTGGATAGAAAGTACTATGTAGCTCCATCTCTTCATCTTTTTGAAGCTGCTATTAGACCTTGTTCACATAGCCCTGATATTGTAATTCCTGTGACACCTCATGTACCATTTACTTACCTGTTTAATGAAATTGAAAAAGAGAATTTAGTTTCTTTAGTTGTGCCCAGATTAACATCATATTTCCGATTTGGTCCTGCCACATCATGTGTGTCATTACTCCCATTAATTGTTTCATATTTAGAGAAATCTACTGAGAGAGGTCAATTAACAAGAGTACTCAATGATATAATTTCTATATCGGCTGATCCTATTGTACTCTCATATCTTAATCAGTTTTTATGGAGCAAAGTTAAATCCACTCTGGCTATTGAATTGTTAACTCCAATTCTTCTACGTTCTGATATACCTTCTAAAGGTATGGGCTGTGTATTTAGAACTATTTCTGAGAATTTCCCTGATTTAATTGGGGATCTTTTAATTAACAAAATGCTCGATGGAGTTATTCGAAGGAGATCCTTTGATAATGGTATCAAACCAGAGAAAGTTTTCTCTGTTCTTCGGACACTTTCGTTTGAATTACCCGAAGTAGTCACAAATAGAATCGCACCTTTAGTATTTGGATGTGTTTTTGGAGCAGTCCATGCTGATCAGGAAGTGGTAGATGATATAAGGATAATAATTACTGCAACCGTTCGAAATATTTGTAAGATGAACCCAGAAAAAGAAACAGATTTGATTGCGCAAAACCTTTATATACAGAACTTGCTCAAGAGACCTCGAGATATGTCCGTTTCCGCATTAATGACAGCAGGGGATAACTTGTGTGGGTGTATTGGAGAAAATGAAAAACAAAGTTATCGTTCATATATTAGTAATCAAAGCGCCTGTGAGAACCCAAGCATGTGGTATATTAAAGCATCTTCAATGGTTCAGATGGGTAATACAGACAAGGCTTTTATCCAAAAGTTTATTAGTATAATGTCTCAATTATTTGATTCTCCCCTTGGCCACTTACGATTGGAGTTATGTCTTGCAACTTTGTCATCATTAATGGATTTGGTTCCTGATACATCATATGAGCCAGTTTTCCTGTTTTGGCCATCATTATATGCATCATCTCATCCTAACACTCATCTGAGATTATCCGGCTTAATGCTTCTTGAAAAAACAATTCAGTTCTGTGGGAGAAATGGAGGATTTAGGAACATAAATGGGATTGAGTCTAGTGCATTTATTACTCAAGGTTTAACAGATTCTTTAGCCTTATTCCGAGATGGATTTAAAGGAGATATGTCTCAAAACTTCACATACTTATTGGTTGCTGCACTCACAAGAGGCTTTGAAGAGATAGATACAAGGAATCAAGCAGGTGTTGTTGCAAAATTATGTATGAAATCTCTTGCAAGCCGTCCATTCATGGCATCCCATTATTTGTTGCCATTTATAGCATATCCGGATGAAGATATTGTATCAATTGCTTCGATATTCTCTCAAAAGAAGACAGTAACAGAGATTATTTTCGATTCGTTTGAACAACGAAGAGAAATTGATCAAATGTTTATAGCTGGTTACCTAACATCTGTATGGGTAGACAGGTTTAGTGCTCAAAACTCCAGAATTATTGCTGATTGCCTCATAGCAGGAGCATCTAAATATCCTCACGTTTTTAGACCTGCTATGAACTCTGTGGTTTCTAAAGCTTGGCGGATTACCGATTCTGAATCCAGAATGGAAAGTGTTGATATAGCGGCAACAGTTTCTGCTCATTTCTTGTCTATTCCTGATACTGGTGTCGATCTGACGGATCTATTCAAGAAATTCGAGTTCAAGAGAATATCTGATGAAAAACTCAACAAAATCATCAGGAAGTCTCTATCAGGAGTCAAGACTGCTCTCACTCTGGTATAAAAAGAGTCGATTTATATGTTTAGTATCTCTGATTTTATCCAATTTGATGAAAAGGATCCCGAAATCCTTGGTGAATACTGCTATTATGATGTAGGTTTCTGTCCTGGATTGATACATAGGATTTTGGAGAAAAATGGAATTATGAAAACTGAAGATCCAGAGAAAGCATGTGTTTTTGTTGGATCTTCTACTGATAATTCTATATATTCAACTCTTTTATCTTGGCAAATGACCACAAGATTCATGAATACTTTTTCAATTTGCTCTAAAGGAACATACCATCGATCAATGTTTTTATTTTCACAAAGGACCGGGAAATGGCCATGTTTTTATCCGAAATCATATATATTGCCGTTTCAGAAAGATGAATTTCTTAACAATTATGAAAATGGTGTAACATGGATAGCGAAACCAATAAATGGATCATGTGGAAGGGGAATATTTTTATTTAATAGTCTCGGAGATGTTTGTCTGGATGAGAAAATAGTTGTGCAACAGTATATCACCAACCCAATTCTGTATCATGGGTTGAAATTCGATATTAGATTCTATGTTGCATTAACATCTGTTGATCCACTATGTATTTATATTTATGATAATGGCCTTGTTAGATTGGCATCTGAGAATTACCCCGAGAACTTCAGTAATCTATCGAATCTATCTGCACATTTAACTAATTTTTCCGTGAATAAAGTGAATGATCATTATGTATCAACGAATGAGATGTCTCTTGATGGAACTGGGAATAAATGGACACATAAAAGCTTATGGAAATACCTGGACTCAATCGGCTTTGACAAGAGAACAATTCTAAACAGAGTTGAAAATGCAATAATAACTGTATTTATTGCAGCAAGAGAATCTTTGATTAGCCAAAAAAAACATAGGCAATCGAAGGAATTATATGGATTTGATATTCTTCTTGATTCATGTGGCTCTGTATATATTCTTGAAGTCAATGTATCACCATCAATGGGCACTTCATCCAAATTAGATAGAGAAGTCAAGACTCCATTGGTAAAAGATTTCTTTAATATGTTGCTAATTCCTAAAAGAAAAGAAACATATCAAAATAATGGGGCAACATTTCCAGAAATCAACTTAGAATCAGTGGCTTCGATTTTATATTCATTGATTTCATTACAAGATATGGTTTCTGGATCATTTAGACGAATTTTCCCTCAGAAAGACAATATTGAGGTATTTTGTAATAAGTTTGAAAAACCTACCGAGTTAGAAAAGATAGTTTGGACTCTAATATAAATAACAATTTACTCTGTATTAAGACCTTGTTCAAGCTCTTTTCGAGCACCATCAAACCATGCTCTTTGAAGCTTTTGGAGTCTTTTGGTTCTATTATCGCTTCTTTTAAAATGCATAATATTTGGTTTTTGGTTTTGTGATTCCGGATTAATTTGAGAATTAATACCATATAGCCTTTTAAACCTTTCTACAGGTTTTTCGTTTTTGTGATTATTCTGTTTCCTTCTATTTCTCATTCTTTCCATTAATTCTGCTGTTTGTGGGTTATTGAAATTATACCCTTCTCTTTGGGCCTGCTCCTGAAGACTATTTATTTCTGTTGATTCTTCACTGGGAGCGTTCATTGATGTTTGGGACTGGCGAACTGGCGATATGCTACTTGTGGATTTCGAGTCTGAATCCCTATTCTTTTTCACTATACTTTGTACTTCTTTTCTTACTTTATCAAGCAACACAGTCTCTGATGTAGCATTATTTCCCTGGAACTTTGCCAAATAATCATCAATTCCATCCTCAAGAGGAACGGATTGTGATTCTGCAACAATCTTTGGCAGCGAAGGCTCAACAATATTTGAATGTTTTCTATCTTCGAGTTCATCAAGGAATGATTCGAAATCAGAATCATCTTTAAACTTTTCAAGCCAAGATGTATCCAAATCCCTACCATCGAACTCAGGGATGATGTATTCCATGATATCTTTCTTTATTTTTTGTGTCTTTTTTTGTTTCTCTTGGAGGGCTTTCATTTTGCGAGTGAGATTCCTCTTAACAAATGTATTGATAATTGCAGCACTAAATGCAAATTTTAGTTGATCTAATGTTCTCCGCTTTCTGAATAAAAGAAGCCATTTGAAAAAGTGAATCCGTTGTTGAACATATTTGCATTTGTTATTTCTCTTAATACACAATGTCATCTTAATGAATACAGCAATAGTAAGTGCACTCTGAATTTTTGTTGCTTCTTTCTTTTTCTTTAATGAGGATGTGAAGAATTCTCTGAGTGATTTATAAACATTTGATAAATATGTCTTTGACTCGTGATATTTAGGCTGGATTGGCTTCAACTTTGAGGAGAGCAATGAAACACTTATTACTGGCTCATGTTTCATTTCATTGGAAATCATTGCTGCATTCCTTTTATCATTATATTCTTTGATTATATCTTGAGTATTAAGTTTGGGTTCCTCTTTAATTCCTTTCGGTGCAGTTTTTTCATTAGATACTTGTGGATCCTTATGCTTAATTTGATCGAGCATTTCGGAAACTGTTGCTGGTTTCCTTGATTTTATTTCAGAAACAAACTTGTCTTCTCTCTCCTTTTTGATCACTTCTTCTTCAATAGACTTTAAAAACGCATTTGACTTATCTTCAATTTCTTTCTGGCGCCTTTCAACTTCTTTTGCTGCAACCTCCTCCCTTTTTTTCCGTTCAGCCATGAATTTGGTTGAAAGCCTCTCTGTTTCATCAATTGTTTTCGATGATTCTTGATTCTCAGTGATTTTCTTGATGAAATTTGCAAAAAATAAAGGTTTTGGTTTCTCGGCAACCTGAGTTACATTTTGTAATGTTTCATTAATAATTTCTGTTTTTGTGTTCTGTATATCACTAGTCTTTTCCTTCTCTTTTTGAATTCTTGGAGATGCTGGTGGAAGAAACCGAGCAGATGAAACTGATGGTACATTTTCTGGAATATTCAATGTTTGCAAAGCAATTTTATCAGACTTGGTCACATTCTCTATAAAACTAGTCATATCATCAGCCTTCTCTGTAGTCCTTAGCATTGATTGAACAATTGACCTAACCCTATTTGCTTGAGAATATTCTGGTGATTCCTTATCTATATTAACTTGCTCTAAATCAACTACACTATTTGCATTCGTGCTTTTGCGAGCAAAATGGTCATCCAATGCTTCTTGATTTTTGGAAATTAACTCTGTTGTTTCCCTTAATAAATTTTTAAGCCTCTCATTAATATCTTTATTTACTTCTTCCTCTAAAATAGTTGGTTTCAACAACTGTTCAAATAATTCCCTCTCTTCTTCCGTTTTTTCAGGTATTGGTTCCGGTTTCTCATCTAAAAACGACCAATCATCGAGTTTATCATTAGGATCTATACCATATATCAGAAAATCTTCCTGAAGGTTAATAGAAAACCTTGTTCTTTCGGAAGATTTCATGAAAATCTTAAACGAATATCAACGATAATAATCCTCTGAATTGTTGGTTTTACAAAATAATCGTTACTTAAGGTCTTTAAAACTGGGTGTAGTTATTATATTGGGGCCTAATAACCATAAAAACAATGGATATTAACAGTAGGATCATATTCACAATCCATAACAGGACTGTTTTCGATGATCTCGCATTGGAAGCAGGAATATTTTCTTGATTGGCGAGCATTTTCAAAAATGTGAATAATCTGTATCCAGCCAATGCAACCCTTTCTTTGCCCTTTGAGCGTACAAGCTCAAAAAATGTTTGGTTTGGAAATGAATCCATTGGAGTATCATATCCATATTTCGAAGCATACAAGAAAGACTCCTTTGACCACTCATTCGGAGAATATGTGGATATATCTGGATAATGAGATGTCGGATAAAGAGTCTTAATATTAGAAACATTCTCGTTAAATTGATCTATTAATAATGGAACCCTAGGGTACATTATTGGAAACTCTAAACCAACTGAATCCCAAAAGAAATGAATGTTATTGCATGCAGAACCATAAGGACAATTCAGCTTGTAAGAATTTCCTCCGTAGTCACCATACCGGAAAATATCAGAGAAAAGAGCACAATTATGGTGTGGAGTATGTATATCACCAATAAAATGAATCATTGATCTAAGATGGAACGCCCAAACCCACGGATCCGTCGTTTGTGGATTTGATAGACTTTTCCATGCACTATTCAAGTAACTGGTAACGTTATAAGTTGGTTTTGGCAATTTTCCTGTAAATGGTTCTCGAATAATGGGCTGATCAGCAAAATGCCAATTTCCCATTATTGAAACTTTATTAGAATCCTTGACATCATCTTGCCACGTTGAAACATCAACAATTGACTCAAATCCAAATCCCCCATGATACATAGCTTCTTCAATTGCACAAACCTCGCGTGCGCTAAGTTTTGTTTCAGCAATTGATGCAATAATCATATGCGCATGGCCCCACCATGAGTGAGTTAAAATGGGCAATAAAGCGAAAATTGGAACCATTGAACTGTAAAGCTGATCGGTCTATTCCGACTATCTGAGTGAAAAGGGTTTGATTATGTTAATGTAAGGTTAAAGAGTGTATGTGTATTGATGAGTTGATCTCATATTGAATATTCTTTTTTTTAATAACAAAAGATTTTCAAGATATTTACTGCTATGTTGCTGTTCTTATTGAATAAATAACTGTTTTCAGGACAAGAAAACTCAAAATTAATGAATAAATCTTCAAAAAGGTTTTTAGGTCAGCTATTTTTCAAGAGATTGGATTGAAATTGTATTTTGATATTTGAAAGAACACTGAAGTCATAAATATCCAATCAAAGACATATATTTTATTATTAGGATTTACTAAATGCTGTCCAATCTTGAGGAAAGTTCATTTTGGGGATGAACAATGATGTTTTTGTAACATGTTTGGAGTATGTTTTGAAATGCTTGATTATTAGATTATCACACATTCAATGTAAATTCCCAATTGGTATTAGAAAAAGAACTATTTGGGTTTTTATAGTGGGTATTTAATATCAGGAACACTTATTTACTTTTGGGTAGAATCATGAATGACTGAGTAATAAACCATTAAGGAATCTTTTTTAAAGATATTGAAACAGAGTTTAAAATTTTTGATATTTGATTCCAACTATAAGAAATCAATTTGTTAAAAATGTAATGGAATAGAAACTCTGCTGATTTGTTTATACCCATCTGTTGTAAGAACCACATTGGCTTGGACAAAAAATGCTTGGAGCTCGGATCTTAACAAATGCTCAAGCGCCCAAGAATTAAAGTGCTTAAAAATTGATAAACTCCCGGTTTTCTATCTCATCTACATTTCAGAATATTATTATCGTTCAAAAATGGATAATAGTCTATCTTAATAGGGTGAAATAATAAGATAATGGTTCTCATCAATATCAAAATATGGCGGTGTTTTTATGGTGGTATTATAAAACCTGAAAAAGAATCCTGTTTCAAATGTAATTATTGGGCCTTTTTTTTACTTTTACCAGTCATAATAAGCAATTTTTATTGGGATTTCTATTTAGTATCTATTTATTGTATTTAGAAATAATGTGATATTTAATATTCAATTTTTTAGAATTTTTTTTGCTTAAATATGAAGAATAGCCATGAAGTTGTTTATGT
>Ga0074193_1000268_pt1 | contig 95416 bp, 77 predicted proteins | sample EPASupsiteHSE605_FD_64523 | JGI IMG/M metagenome (GOLD analysis project Ga0074193, IMG submission 64523) | Bioremediated contaminated groundwater from EPA Superfund site, New Mexico - Sample HSE6-05 | ecosystem: Environmental > Aquatic > Deep subsurface > Groundwater > Contaminated ... | reverse complement strand
GGGCAAGGCTGGGCTAGGCCCTGGGAGCCGCCGAAAACGATGTTTTCATGGCGGATTTGGCTTCGCTCTGCGATGTTTTCTATATCGGCGGAACCAAGGTCGGCGCAATGTTCGGGGAAGCGGTCTGTATCTGCAGGGAAGAATTGAACCGCGATTTCCGCTACCATATCAAGCAGCACGGCGGCTTGCTCGCAAAGGGAAGATTTTTGGGCATACAGTTCGAAACGCTTTTCAAGGACGGGCTTTATCTCGAGCTGGGGCGAAACGCCGTCAGGGAAGCGATGCGTATCAAGGATGCGTTCCGGAGCGCAGGCTGCGATTTTCTTTACGATTCGCCGACGAACCAGCAGTTTCCGATATTAAACGGCGCGGTGCTTGAGGAGCTGAAAAAAAACTACAGCTTTTCGGTGTGGAAAGAGCTTCCGGGAGACAAAACCGCCGTGCGCTTCGCAACCAGCTGGGCGACAAAGCCGGAAGCAGTTGATACACTCGTAAACGATATCAAAAAGGCCTGCAGGATATACGGCGAAAAAACTCCGGCGTGGTCCGCGGATTTGCCCGAATAAGAAATAAACGGCGCTTCGAAGGAAGCGCCGTTTCAGCGTATTTTTGGGCCTTACTGGGGCTTGCCGCAGCCCGGGCAGAACTTTGCGTCGCCCGCGAGAGGCGCGCCGCAGTCTGTGCAGTATTTGGCGGCATTCGGAGAGGGCGCAGGCCGAGAAGCCTGTGTATAGGGATTTTGGTAACCCTGCGGTCCGTAGCCCTGCGGCCCGTAGCCCTGTTGACCGTAGCCTGCGTTATACCGGGGACGCTCATCAGGTACGCCGAGGTAAAAAATGTCATCGCTGAAGGCCATTATGTAGAGGAAAATAAGGTTCAGGAAAATGAGCCCGCAGGCCCAGCCCCCGTCCTTGCCGAAGGCCTTTGCCAGCTTAATCCACGTAATTATCCAAATAACAAGGTTTGCCCCGGGAATGAGCAGCAGCAGAAACATGATGCCGTTGCCCCAGGTAAGCTCGAACATAACATAGTCTTTATAAAAGGGGACGAGTGCCGCCCAGCCGGGCTGACCCGCCTTTTCGTAAAGCTTCCACTTGGGTATGGCTTCAAGCGCGTACAGAGCGATAAAGATAATCCAGTAAACCGCAATAACGGCGAGAATTGCGGAGACAATTCCGGCAGCAAGCCCCGGAGCATAATCATAATTATAGTCATAAGTATACATGTTTCACCCCCGAAAAACCGTTCTGTCTTTTATAGATATTTCGCAGAACATATAAAAAGACCTGCGTTATAATACATTCGGCGCTTCCTCAGAAGCGCCGAATCTTACGTTTATCAGCCAGAGCTTACTGAGGCTTGCCGCACTTCGGGCAGAATTTTACTCCGCTTTCAACGGGGGAGCCGCAGCCTGCGCAGTACTTCGGACCGGCGGGAGCCGTCGTCTGCTGATAGTAGTAGTCGGGGTTCTGGGCACTCGGCTGCTGATATGCATTCTGCTGAGGAGGAGCCTGATAGCCCTGTGAATAGGGGTTCTGGTATCCCTGCTGCTGGTATCCCTGCTGATAGCCGGGCTGACCGTAGCCGGCGTTATACTGGGAATTCTGTCCCGGTACGCCTACATAGACGATGTCCTTGCTGAAAGCCATGATAGGCATGAAAATCGCGCCGAGGAAGATGAGCCCGCAGGCCCAGCCGCCACCTTTTCCGAAGGCTTTGGCAAGCTTCACATAGGTTATTATCATAAAAACAAAATTCGCGATCGGAATAAGCAGGAACAGGAACTTGATGCCGCTTCCCCATGTAATCTTAAAGAGCACATAGAGGTTGTAGAATGGAACGATGGCTGCCCAGCCCGGTTCGCCGGCCTTTTGGAACAGAAACCAAAGCGAAACGATCATTAGTGCCGCAATGAGCCAGCTGAATACAGTTGCTCCGGCCGACATATGCCACAGCCCATTCATCATGTCATAGTCGTAGCCATAGTTATAGTACATAATTATACCCCCTGTTAATATAATTCTCTCAATACGCTAAAAGTATCCCTCAATAAAATCAGTCTACAATAAAGTTTGTGTTTGCACAAGAGTATTTTTATTTTCTACCCATAATTTTACTTTTTAAGCTACTTATTAGAAACGGAAGAAGACGGACGAAACGTCCGTTTTCTTTTTTTAATTTTAAGTCTTACTGAGGCTTGCCGCACCTGGAGCAGAAGGCAGCCCCCTGCGAAAGGGCGGTGCCGCAGTCAGCGCAGAATTTCGTACCCTCCGGAACCTTTTGCTGGTTCTGAGAATCGGGGTCAGGACGGTTATAAGGGTCCTGCCAAGCGGGCGGCAGATTTCTCGGGTCATATGGATTTTCGCCGTACGGCCGACCGTAAGGCGGCGTTTTGCCCGAAAGCCCGACATAGAAAATGTTTTTACTGAAGGCCAGTATACAGAAAAAAACCGGTGCAAGGAAAATCAGACCGCAGGCGAAGCCTCCGCCCTGTCCGAAGACCTTTGCGAGCTTTATAAACGTGATAATGCTCACAGCCGTCATGGCTATAAACAGCAGGAACATTACAACAGCCAGCCCCGCTTTGCCCGCAAACAGGCCGGAGTAGCTGTAGCCCCCTCTGTTCATGCCCATGATGCCTGCGCCGATAAGTTTAATATATAGAAAGAAATAAACTACCTGATATATCAAAGCCGGAACGACACTGAGAAGAAAATACCAGCCGTTGCCCCAAGAGATCTTAAAAAGCTCATAGGAGTTGTAGAAGGGTACGAGCGATGCCCAGCCCGGCTCGCCTGCCTTCTCAAAGATTTTCCACATGGCAACAACCATCAGAACGGCGATACCAAGCCCTATAATCCACAAAAAGACTACGAGCCCCACAATGAACTGCATCGCTTCAGCCATATAATTACCCCCTCAAATATAGTCTGTGCAGGAAAATTATACTTTAGGCGGCGGCATTATGCAAGGTATTCCGTGTTTTCCCGCGGAACTGAGGACGCTAAACGATTCCCGCGCCCGCGCGGAAGGCGATAAGCTGCCCCGCAATGCTGATGGCTATCTCTGCCGGAGTCTCGGCCCTTATGTTCATAAGGCCTATGGGTGTCGTGACCCTGTCAAGGTCCTCGCGGGAAAAGCCGTGCTCCAGGATGTTCTTTTCCACGACAGCTTTTTTGTGGCGACTTCCGATAACCCCGATATAACGGGCGGGAGTACGCAGAGCCTGTTCCTCGACAGCCTGATCAAAGCTGTGACCGCGCGTCAGCACAATTATATAATCATCGGCTGTGACCTTCTCCATTTCTCTGACGTCGGCGAGGTCGACGAGCCTTATATCGACCGCATCCGAAAAAAGCTCGCGGGAAGCAAACTCCGGTCTGTCCTCGAAAACTATACAGCGGAAATCCAAATGAGAAAGCACCGGTACAAGCTCCTGCGAAACGTGACCGCCGCCGAAAATATAGACAAAGCCCGGGAGAAGCATCTGCTCCGCATAGAACTGTCTGTCTTTGAATTCGAAGGTGCAGGTTTTTCCGGAAAGCCTTTCGAATGCCTCACACGGTATATCTCCCGTAACACCGAGCTTTTCCGAGTACAGACCAATCCCTCCGTCAGGACTGTCGGTCAGCTCCGTTATAAGCCATGTGGTCTCTTTCTCGCCAAACTGCCCGAGCGCCGTCCCGCAAAGGCTCAGCATGCGGTCGTCATCGCTACCGATGAAGCGAAAGAAAAGCGTCACGTTACCGCCGCAGACCATGCCCAGGTCTTCGATTTGATTGTTTTTCAGCAGGAAGCTCTTAGTCGCCGAGCTGCGTTTTTCAAGCGCCGCCATTGCGAGCTCGATGGCGCGCCGCTCGACCGCTCCGCCGCCGACGGTGCCTGAGATACGTCCCTCTTTACCGACCAGCATACGCGCGCCCGCTCCTCTGGGGGTCGCTCCGGAACTGGCGACGACTGTCACCAGAACCAGGTTTTCCTTGTTGATAAGCCTTTTTTCCATTTCCATGAGAAGCTTTTGCATCAGAATATCCTCCTGTGAAAAACGATGTTTCAGTACCGTAGCTGAATGTTATACGAAAAAGTCAGTTCAAAAAGCAAAAATATACTCCGCTGTTCCTGATTCTATTATATGTCATTTATGCATATCGGACAAGTAATATCGGCGGATAAAGCTGATATTAACCGGGATAATCGCTGCTTTACCCGTCGGGATTGCTGCGGAAACGCCCCGCTGACTTGATGCTTGGCTCGTGTACGTAAAGCCGTCAAACTAAATTTTAGTACTGCAAAATATATTTTTGATTAGGCATTGTTTTTAGCGCTTCGCCGTGTTATTATATGTTCAGTGTTTTAGCCCCGCGGGGCATGGAAAATAAACAGGGGGTCAGTAAAATGATCGATTTGACTATCAACCGCGAAAACCTTAAAAACAATATCCGCAAGGCCAGGGAAAACAACGTCATAATTCCCACATATGCGCAAATGAAGGACCCTGAAAAGGTTCCCGAGGGCATACGTAAAAAGCTCAAAAACGTGGGTCTGTGGGAGGTCAATCCTTTGAACCTCTTCCGTATCACATGGAAAAACGAGCCCAAGGAGTCCGGCGGACTTTATAACAGCGTTCCGAACTACATCGAGCTGCCGCCCGAGCTGACAGGCGTGCCCGCGCGTATCGTCTGCATGGTCGGAAAATGGTTCCCCACCGGCTGCCACAAGGTCGGTGCCTCCTTCGGCTGCCTTGCTCCGAGACTCGTTACGGGTCAGTTCGACGCGACGCGCCACAAGGCGGTCTGGCCCTCCACCGGCAACTACTGCCGCGGCGGCGCTTTCAACTCGAAGCTTCTTGCCGTCGATTCCGTCGCCATTCTCCCCGCAGAAATGAGCCGTGAGCGCTTTGAGTGGCTTTCCCAGATTGCAGGAGAGGTCATCGCGACGCCCGGCTGCGAATCGAATGTCAAAGAGATATTTGACAAGACCTGGGAACTGCGCAACACGCGCGACGATGTTATGATTTTCAATCAGTTCGAGGAAATGGGCAACTACCTCTGGCACTATCAGGTAACGGGACACGCACTTGAAGAGGTTTTCGAGGATACAAAGCATCCCGGCGACCATTTTGCCGGCGCGTGCTTCACCTCCGGCTCCGCCGGAACAATGGCAAGCGGCGACTATCTCAAGGAAAAGTATCCCCAGCTCAAGCTGGCTGTCGGCGAGGCTCTCCAGTGCCCGACCATTCTGAACAACGGCTTCGGCGGTCACAGGATTGAGGGCATCGGCGACAAGCACATCCCATGGATTCACAACGTTAAGAACACCGACATGGCGATAGCCATCGACGACGAGGACAGCCAAAGACTTCTGAGACTTTTTAACGACCCCGACGGACAGGAATACCTTGAAAAGGAACTCGGTCTTTCAAAAGACCTGATTGAAAAGCTGACATGGCTCGGCATCTCCGGAATTGCCAACGTCCTGTGCTGCATCAAGATGGCAAAATACTATGAGCTGACGGAGCACGACGTAGTCGCTACCGTCCTCACCGACTCCGCCGCTATGTACGGCTCCAGAATCAAGGAGCTTGATGACCGGTACGGCAAATACAGCGGAAAAGCCGCGGCTGTCGACCATAATCTGCATATGCTCGGTGTTCGTACGGATAACCTGCTTGAGCTCACCTATGCCGAACGCAAGAGAATCCACAACCTCAAATATTACACCTGGGTCGAGCAGCAGGGCAAAACCTACGAGGAGATAAACGCCCTCTGGTACGACACCGAACATACGTGGGAAGCCATCCACGGTCAGGCTGACCAGCTTGACGAGCTCATCAACGAGTTCAACGAGGAAACGGGCCTGCTCAAGAATATATAACCGCGCTCACGGAGGCAAATATGAAAAATGTGATATGCGCCCGCTGCGTCAAGTGCGGCAAGGAATACGAGGCCGTTCCGAGCCTTGAAAACTGCTCCTGCGGCGGCATACTCGACATCGTTTACGACTACGGCTATATAAAAGCAAAGCTCACAAAGGAAGTTCTGGCAAAGCGCACGGACTATTCGATGTGGCGCTACCGTGAGGTACTCCCCGTTGAGGAGAGCACCCCGAACACCCCGCTCCGCGTCGGCTGGTCACCGCTTTACGAGACTTCGAGACTGGCTGATATGTTGGGTGTCAAAAAACTGTACGTCAAGGACGACGGCTTAAACCCGACAGCCTCGCTCAAGGACAGGGCCTCCGCGCTGGCGGTCGCCAAGGCAATCGAAGCGGGCGCCAAGGTCATAGCCTGCTCCTCGACAGGAAACGCGGCCTCCTCCCTCGCCGGCAACGCGGCAGCCGCGGGTCTTAAAACCTATATCTTCGTGCCATCCCGAGCGCCCAAGGGCAAGGTCGCACAGCTAATCACCTTCGGGGCAAACGTGATTTCCGTCGACGGCAGCTATGAGGACACCTTCATGATTTCTGCCGAGGCCATAAAAAAGTGGGGCTGGTACAACCGCAATGCGGCAATTAACCCCTATCTTTCAGAGGGCAAAAAGACTGTCGCGCTCGAAATCGGCGAACAGCTCAATTGGGTCTGCCCCGATTACGTGGCTCTTTCCGTCGGGGACGGCTGCACGATTGCGGGCGTCTGGAAGGGCTTCAAGGATTTGTACGCGCTCGGACTTTTCGACAGGCTGCCCCGCCTTATCTCCGTACAGGCCTCCGGCTGCTGTCCCATCAACCGCGCAGTCGCTGAAAAGAAGCCGTGGTACCCCATGGAGGAAAACACCCTTGCCGATTCCATCGCCGTCGGCGTGCCCCGCAATCCCGACAAGGCAATCAACGCCATAGTCGAATCAAACGGCATAGTCGTGAACGTGACCGACGAAGAGATAATGGCGGCACAGAAGCTTCTAGGTACGAGCTGCGGCGTATTCGGCGAGCCCGCCGGAGTAACCGGAACCGCAGGACTCAAAAAGGCATGTGAGCTGGGTCTCATACCGAAGGATGCAACAGTGGTTTCCATTGTCACCGGCAACGGTCTCAAAGATGTGGACAACACCATCAGGGCCACGAAGCCGCCTTTGCTCATTAAACCAGACATGGCAGCGCTTTTAAGCGCATTTCGAGAAAACGGCATAATGCCCGAGTAATAAAGGCCGATTCGGAAAACAGCCTCAGGTACCGTGAAGTGCTTTGTACCGCCTGAATTAAAAAAGAGGACGCTAAGTAAAGCGTCCTCTTTTTCTTTATCCGTCTGTTATCGCTCAGTAAAAAAAACGTGCTGCGGGTCTATAAAAATGCTGAGCGACTGCGAAATATCCCCGATATTTGCTCTCCGGTCATTTTTAATCTCGCATTGTATATGGAAATCATCCTTGTTGTTCGGCTTAACACCGAATTTTAAGTAAAGCGTGGTAGTGAAGGGCGCTTCAATTTCGTCGGCAATCCACGCGGGAAAGCAATTGCCCGTATCGCCGATTTCCGCCGGGCGGATATGGTTTGCTCTGATTCCCGCATATCCTTTAGCCTGCTCGATTTTCATGCAGGTGCCGAGAGTAATGCCCCACTCCGGAATAAACGCTTCATGGTCTGACACGCGGAGCGCTTCCTTAATGTTTTTGCAGCCTGTAATAACGGCAGCCGCGCAGGTCGGGGGACGTCGGAATATATCCTGCTTCGGGCCCGAAGCCTCGATACGTCCGCTGCTTATTATTGCAAGCCTGTCGCACATGCGGAAGGCTTCTTCCATATTGTGGGTGACAAACAGGGTGCAGCCGTTATAGTCCCTCAGGGTTTCGAGCATATCCTTCATCAACTGCTGCTTAAGGTACTGATCCAGCGCCGAAAAAGGCTCGTCCAGCAGAAGAATATCCGGCTCAACTGCCAATGCTCTTGCAAGCGCGGCACGCTGCTGCTGTCCTCCGGAGATTTGGGCGGGATATCGGCCTGCAAAGTCGGTAATATGAAACCTTTCAAGCAGACGATTTACCCGCTCGCCCTTTTCCTTTTTATCCAGGCTGTCGAGCCCAAAGGCTATGTTATCTTTGATAGTCATATGAGGAAACAGCGCGTAGTTCTGAAACAGTATGCCTGTTTTTCTGCTCTGAGGAGAAAGATTGATTTTATTTGCGGAATCGAAAAACGTCCTACCATCCATGGAAATATGCCCTTTATCGGGCTTAATAAGTCCGGCAACGCAGTTGAGCAGCATACTTTTTCCCGATCCCGACGCTCCAAGTATACCGATGATGCCCTGTGTGCAGTCCAGTTTCAGCTTAAGCGAAAAGCCGGGAAGAGTTTTCTCAATATCAATGTTTAATTCCATTCAGTGCCTCCCCGCTCCAAGTCTCTTCTTGGCGTTCCTGCTGTTCATATTGTTGAGCATAACAAGCACGGCAAGGGAGATTACGAAAATTATCGCGACCCAGATAAGGGATGTTCTAGTATCGTTGTTCTGCGTTGCATAATAAATTGCGATTGGGATAGACTGTGTTTTCCCGGGGATATTCCCCGCTACCATCATCGTTGCTCCGAATTCACCCAGGGACCTCGCAAATGCGAGCGCGGTCGCTGCGGCGATGCCCGGGCGGGCGAGCGGCACGGTCACTCGCCAAAATATTTTCCATTCCGAAACTCCTAGCGACCTTGCAGCGTTTAATATGTTGGGGTCGATCTGTTCAAAAGCGCCCCGGGCAGTCTTGTACATCAGCGGGAAAGCTACGATGACAGCTGCAAAAGCAGCCGCATACCATGTAAAAACCAGCTTAACATCAAAGAGCGCAAAAAGCTTGCCGACAGGTCCGTTTACTCCTATGAGAAGAAGCAGCGCAAAGCCCACCACCGTCGGGGGCAGCACCAGCGGCAGCGTCAGGAGCCCGTCCAGCAGCCCCTGCCATCTGCCTTTGTAATTTGACATCCGCCAGGCGATGGCAATCCCCAGAAAGAAGATTATTACCGTTGATACGAGCGTTATCTTAATGGAAATCCATGCAGGGGATAAATCAAAATTCATTCGTTTCCTCCGCGCTTATTTTAGGATGCTGAAGCCGTATTTAATAAACACAGCCTTAGCTTCGGACGAGGACATGAAATTAACGAAGTCGGTTGCCGCGACTGTATGCTCTGAGGATTTAATGACGGCGGCAGGGTAAATGATGGGCGTATGAGATTCGTCAAGCGCAGTCGTGATGACCTTGACCTTTGTCGAGGCCGCCGCGTCGGTGGAATAGACGACGCCGCAGTCAACGTTGCCTGTTTCGACCCATGTGAGTATCTGCGTCACGGGCGAACCGAAAACGGCCTTTGCACTGACTGAATCCCAGATGCCGTAATATGTGAAAACGTCCTTGGCATACTTTCCTGCCGGAACCGAAGACGGCTCACCGATTCCGATTGATTTGACGGAGTTGCCGGTAACGTCTTTGAAGCTCGACAGAGAGAGCGTCGAATCCTTCGGAACGATAAGTACGACGTCGTTGCCGAGCAGGTTTTTGACCGTGCTGTTGACCAGGAGTCCCGCGGTTTTAAGAGCGGTCATGTTGCTGCTCGCTGCGGAGAAGAATACGTCGACGGACGCGCCCTGCTCGATCTGCGTCTGCAGAGTGCCGGAGGCGGCAAAGTTGAAGCTCAGTTTGCAGTTGGGCTTTTCTTTAAGATACAGCGCCTGAATATCGGTCATTGCGTTTTTAAGGCTTGCCGCGGCGGCAATGGTCAGACTGGTTTTTGTAATGATATCGGCATTTATCTTGCCGTTTGATGTGGTGGCGTTAACATCATATCCGAGCGCGCTGGCTATGAAACGGATCGGGACATATATTCTGCCGTTCTTGTTGACAGCCGTTGTATCCATCGCGACGGAGCCATATGCGGTTGATATTGAAGAGGAACCGACCTTGACTTTTATTGTGCCGTCAATCGTCGCGGTATTTGTGCTCGAATCCCATGTTACCGTAGCACCGAGCTTCTCGGAAACAACTCTGATTGGCACCTGAAGACGATCAGAAGAATCAATATAGGGTGTTCCGTATGTGGAAGATATCGTGATTGCGGTTCCATCAATGGAGACTGTAGGGATCGACGACGCAAACGCCATAACGGTGGTCATACTGATGACAAGCGCGAGCGTTAAGACAATTGCGAGCGTTCTTTTTATGTTTTTCATATTTTCCCTCCTAAGTATATTTTTGAAGCTTGCACATTTTCACTATGCAGGGCTATTATATATCAAGCTGAATTAAAACTCAACAATCTTTAGCAATCTATTCCAAACTAAACCAAAGTGCAAGATAAGCATCTGCATTTTTTCTGCTTGTCTTTGTCCCTGTTATCCTGTATTCTGGAGACAGTCAATTACGCCGAGCGAGTTTTCGGCATTTAGGAGGCTGATTATGCAAGAAGAATTGTTGTATACTCCGGAGGAGCTGGCAAAAATCCTGAAATTATCCCGGTATACGGTTTACGAGATGATTAAACATGGCGATATTCGGGCTCATCATATCGGGCGAAGCATACGCGTTTCGCAGACACAGCTCGACCTTTACCTTATGAGCACCAGACAAACCGAAAACTTATACGAAGCCGAAATCATTTCTGACGGCGGTGAAAAATACGCCCAGATAAAGAATGTGAGAATTGTTGTTTCGACGGAGCTGGAAGGCGCGGTTAAAGTCATGGTAAGGCCCGAAGATATAATTCTGAGCGCAGGGACGTTTGTTAGCAGCGCGCGAAATATGCTGGAGGGTGTTGTGACCAATATTACCTGCGGTGATAACGGCGCAACGGTTTTTCTGGATGTCGGAATCCCTATGTGTGCGCGTATTACCAGAAGGTCTCTGGATAATATGAATATTAAAAACGGCGATAAGCTCTACGCTGTTTTTAAGACCATGTCCGTAAGTGTCGTAAAATAGGAAAAGCCTGCAGTCCTGAAACTGCAGGCTTCTTTCTTATCAGCTGCCAAAGAAATCGAATTTGGCACGGGGGGTTGCGCTTTATAATCCCACACATCGGTTTTAACGGTTCTTCTAATCGGTCAGCTTTGCGCAGTCGGACTGCCGTCCCTGAAGCATTTCAAGCCCATGACTGAGCGCGGGAAGAACCGCTTCAAGGTTTTCCTTCGCGGCTTTAGGCGAGCCGGGGAGATTAATGATAAGCGTTCCTCTGCGTATTCCCGCCTCCGCGCGCGAGAGCATGCCCCTGTTGGTTATCTGCATCGAGGCATAGCGCATCGCTTCGGGAATACCCGGCACCATTTTTTCGCAAACAGCCTTGGTTGCCTCGGGCGTTACGTCGCGCGGGGCAAAGCCCGTGCCGCCGGTGGTAACGATAAGGTCGGCTTTTGCCGCATCGGCAATCTCCCGCAGCGCAGCTTCAATCATCGGCTTCTCATCGGGGACAATCAAGGTGAACGCCACCTCGTATCCCGCGGCTTTCAATATCCCTGCCACAAGAGGCCCGCCCTCATCGGGACGTTCTCCTCCCGAACAACGGTCACTGACTGTAATAACTGCGGCTTTAAACATAGAAGCTCCCCCCTGGTGAAACATAATATTTTGAGGCGCGGCAGAAATGCTTGCTTGCCGCACAATGCATTCTCGGAATTGTCGGTATGAGAGGTCAATCAAGCCCTTCGCCGGGCGATTTCGCAATGTTCTGAAATTACTGCCCGACCGGAGGCAGTACCGTCAGGGTATCGCCTACGCTGATTTCCCCGCCTTTTAGGACACGGGCAAACACGCCCTCACGCGGCATGATGCAGTCGCCCATTTTCTTAAAAATCTCGCAGCCGCTGTGGCATTCCTTGCCTATCTGAGTAAGCTCGAGCAAAACCTCGTTGCAGGCGAAGCGGGTACCGATCGGAAGCGTCTTAAAATCAATTCCGGATACCACAAGGTTTTCTCCGAAGGCGCCGTCCGCTACGTCGGCGCCTTTTGCGCGGAACTCCTCGACCTTATCGTGCGAGAGCAGCGAAACCTGTCGATGCCACGCTCCGGCATGCGCGTCGCCTTCGATTCCCCACTCGGAAACGAACATTGCTTTCCCAATATTTTTTTTCTGCGTGCCTTTCTTTTCGCTGACGCAGACAGCTACAACATTCCCCATAATCAGCCTCCGATTTGCGACATTATATGCCGCTCAGCGTGAGCGACGCCCATTTCATCAAACCTGTGCCTCTCGGGCTTTTCCATGATTGCGTCTCTCATTTTTGACAGAAGCTCTTCATCGCTCAGGTTCAAAAGAGGGCGAAGCTCTATACCGTTGTCAAATTGCAGACAGGTTTTCAAAAAGCCGTTTGATGTCAGCCGAACACGGTTGCAGGTATTGCAGAAGCAATTGCTTACCGCGCTTATGAAGCCTATTCTCCCCGGAAAGCTTCCCAGCCTGTAGTAGCGGCAGGGTCCATCCGTATTGATATGTGGAAGTGGCGTCATATCCCCTAACTCGGCCTCAAGCATCGCGCGCAGCTCAGCCTCGGAAATTCCGACGCTTCCCTGACCAAGTCCTATGGGCATCAGTTCGATAAAGCGCAGAGAAAGCCGCTCGTTTTGTAAAAAGCGTCTGACCATGGGAATTATCTGGCTTGCGTTTTCAGGCATCGGAACACAGTTCAGCTTTACCTTAAGCTGCGGATATTTTAGCGCCTCATCGATAGATGCGAGCACTCTGTCGACCCCTTCGCGGCGGGTGATTTCACTGAAAACAGCTTCATCAATTGCGTCAAGGCTTATATTAACGCCATCGAGACCCGCCGAAATCAGCTCGGGAAGCTGTTCGGAAAGCAGCCTGCCGTTTGTGGTAAGCACGACTTTTTCGATTCCCTCTGTCGCTTTCAGTCCCGTGACCAGCGAGGCAAGACCTTTGCGTACGAGAGGTTCGCCGCCGGTAAGGCGTACCTTTCTGATGCCGAGCCGCGACAAAATTCCGACAATCCGCAGAATTTCTTCATACCTCAGGATTTCGTTATGACTTGTTTGCGAAACGCCCTCCTCCGGCATACAGTATCTGCAGCGGAGGTTGCACCTGTCGGTTACGGAAACGCGCAGATAGTCTATTGTGCGTCCCTGATTGTCAAGCATAAGCGGAACCTCCTTTGTCAGATGAATTAGTATAATAAGCTGTGCGGTCTTTGCAGCTTCAATAGCTGAAATCGCCCGATTTGCCGCCCTTTTTACTGACGAGGTGTATATCACCTATGCACATTCTCTTATCTATCGCCTTGCACATATCGTAGATTGTCAGCAGGGAAACCGATACGCCTGTCAGCGCTTCCATTTCGACGCCTGTTTTGCCGTCCGTACATACCGTACACACAGCGGTTACTGTACCGGCCGCGTCATCGGCCGTAAAATCTATGGAGCATTTATTCAGCGGAAGCGGATGGCACATTGGGATAAGCTCGGAGGTACGCTTTGTCGCCATTATGCCCGCAACGCGCGCAACGCCGAGAACGTCGCCCTTTTTTGATGTACCGTTTTTTATAGCTCCCATTATCTCGGCGCTCACCTTTATGCTCCCCTGAGCAACAGCGGTCCTTGCCGTGACGTCTTTGCCTGAAACGTCGACCATTATCGCGTTTCCAGCGCTGTCAAAATGAGTGAATTCCATTATTCATCCTCCGTTCAGTTCCCTTTCCCAAAGGGGCAGACGGGGAAGTGGCAGACTTCGCAGCCAAGGCACAAGCCGCCGTAACCCATCTTTGAAATATCTTCCCTCGTAATCGGAATATCTGCCGCTATGCGCGGAAGCAAAAGATCGAAAACGGTAACTTTTGCGTACATAGCACAGCCGGGAAGCCCGATTATCGGGGTGCCGTCTTCAAAATATCCGACAAGATACATGGCTCCGGGCAAAACCGGCGTCCCGTAGCGCACGATACGGGCTCCGCTGTCACGAATTGCCGCCGGAGTGCGGTCGTCGGGGTCGACGCTCATGCCGCCCGTGCAGATGATTATTTCCGCTCCGCTCTGCCTGGCAAGCCGAATCTCCTCAACAATATTCTCCTTGGCGTCGTCCACAATCGCGCGGCGGATAACGGTGATTCCAAATTCCGTGAGCTTTTTTTCAACAACAGGCGTAAAAGCGTCCTTGACAATGCCTCTGGCGACCTCGCTTCCGGTTGTGATAACGGCCGCCGTTTTCTTCTTGAAAGGAACAATCTGAAGCAGAGGTTCGTTCCCCGCCGACTTTTCGGCAGTCTGCAGCTTCTCCTCCTCGATAACAAGAGGGACCACGCGCATTCCCGCAAGTTTGTCGCCTTTGTGTACGACCGTATTTCCGTGACGAGTAGCAATCATAATTTCGTCCTGACTGTTGACGGCGCACAGCCTGTCAACATCCACAAGAAACAAGCCGTCACATTCCGCGATCAGCTCAATTTTACCCTCCTTCGGGTCTGTCGCTCTCATATGCTCGTTACGACTCAGATAAAGCAGTCTTCTTGCCGCCTCGTCCTCATGGAGCATTCCCGGCACCATCTCCCAAACGTAGAGGTGCTCTTTTCCCATGGAGAGCAAAACAGGGATGTCCTCTTCGGTCACAATGTGCCCCTTGCGGAAGCGCGCGTCTTTTGTAACCCCGGGGATAATCTGGGTCAGATCGTGGCACAGGATGTGTCCCGCGGCTTCTGTCGTGTTTATTAGTTTCATACATTCACACTTTCTGCCCATAGGCCGCATAAATCCACGGTGAATTAACAGTTAAACAAATATCTTTAATTCAACGCGATATAAGAACTTAGTATTCCCAAAATTATCACAGCTCGATTGCGGTTCCCGGCTTATCAAAAGTATATCCGCCCAGAAGCTCCAGCCTGCGCCGGAATTCCCCGCCCTTCACGATATTCAGAAAAATACGGACAATCGGCAAACTCAAATTCTCTGATTTTATGAGCAAATCATATTCCTCCGTGCAGATGGGAATGAAATCCAGTCCGTATATTCCGGCGGCGGAGCGGATGCCAAGCCCCGCGTCCGCGGTGCCGGCGGCAATCTGGGCTGCCACGGCGGTATGGGTGAACTCCTCGCGGGCGTAGCCGTCAATCCGCGCCTTATCAAGACCTCTTTCTTCTATGAGATGGTCGCAAAGGATTCGGGTTCCCGAGCCGCCCTGACGGTTCACATACCGCAGGCGTTCAATATCCCTAAAGCCCTGAACGCTCAGGGGGTTTCCGGGCGCGACCATAAGTCCTTGAATTCGACCCACACAGCGCAGGAGTACCCCGTCCCCGTCGGGAAAATAACGCTGTATATAGCTTTTGTTGTATACTCCCGTATCCGGATCCAGAAGGTGAACGCCGGCCATGATTGCCTCTCCGCGCTTAACGGCCATAATGCCGCCCATGCTGCCCACATGAGAGGAGGCTACGGACAGGGCAGGATTTTCCCTTCGGAGTATATCCGCCGCCTCGTCCAGCAGAGGGTCATGGCTTCCGACGATGGACAGAGTGTTTTTGATTTGTGATAAGGGGCGCAGCAGACGTACGCTGAGCTCCGACCCTGCCTCATATCCTTCGGCATTTTGCGGGACGTCAAGAATTGCGTCTGCCTTGACGAAGCTCGTCACCACTCCGGCGCCGCGGTTCAGAGGTACGGCTGTCAGCCCCATAGGACCGGAGCTGAGCCTCACGCGGATGAATTCTCTGTATTTGAGAGATGAGTTCACCCGCTTAGCCAGAGTAGCCGGGCATAGAACCGGCTCCTCCAAGGGCTGGCGGAGCAAAGCGTATATTACCGGCTTAAGGAGCTCCTCCAGAACAAGGATGCCGGATACGGGATACCCGGGTACGCCCAGAACGGGCTTTGCCCCCACGCGGGCCAGCACGGCCGGCTTTCCGGGCCTGATGGCGATGCCGTGATAGAGCACCTGCCCCATTTCTTTCAGGATTAAGGTGGTATAATCGTCCTGTCCGGCGCTGGTGCCGGCGCCGATGAGTATGCCGTCACATTCGTCAAGAGCCGTCCTGATTCCTGTGCGAAGGGTTTCCATATCATCCCGAAGTATGGGATACACCCTCGGTGCCGCTCCCCATTGAGTCAGCATACCGCTGAAAATCGCGGAATTAAATTCCATCACTTCCCCGGGAGCGGGATCGACCGAAGGCGGAACAATCTCGTCTCCCGTGGGCAAGATGCCGATGACGGGCTTTGCAATGACCTCCGCTTCCAGCACTCCTCCTGCCAGCATGGCTCCCAGGGCGGCGGGACTAACGGATGTATAGGAGGGAAGTATCATATCTCCTGCGCAGATATCCTCTCCGATTTGACGGATGTGCTGCCAAGGAGCAGCAGGGGCATAAAGCCGTGAGCCCTTTTCCGTTTCCACAACATCCTCGAGCATTACCACCGCGTCGCAGCCCTGCGGCAGAGGGTCACCGGTATCCACACGGATGAAATCTTTATCCTCAAGGGTCACGGGGGTGGTTTCCGACGCTCCGAAGGTTTTTGACGAGGCAAGCGCGATTCCGTCCATGGCCGCGGCGTTGTAATGAGGCGCGCATATTTTCGCATATACGGCGCGCGAAGTAATCCGTCCCAGCGCGTTTGCGACGGGGATGCTTTCCACACGGCTTTCCATGCCTGCGCCCGCTAAAAAAGTTAAATATTCTTCTCTGGCCTGTTCAAGAGGCACGTTGGTAAGGTATTCGTATTTCATAGACCCTCCGAAAACAGAATTACCTGAACCCGCTCTCCGCCGGCAATACCCTCCGCGTCGCGAGGAATACGAATGTATCCCGCCGCTCCGGAGAGCGTCGTAATCAGTCCGGATTTGCCGATGACCGGCCACGCCTTGTCCCCTTCCAGTCTAACCGGCACGCATTCCTCACGGCCGTGATTTGAAGGTATGGCAACCGCGCATTGCGCCCATACCGTACAGCTACGAGGTACGCTGTCCATCATCCTATAGATGAGGGGCTTTGCGAGAAGACTATAGATGAAATATGCGGCTAAAGGATGACCGGGCAGCCCGAAAACCGGCTTGCCGCCTATATCCGCCGCAAGGGCGGGCTTATCTGGCTTTAGGGCCAGACCGTGAAAAACAAGCTCTCCCAGTCCGGAGAGAACCTGCTCCGCCGCATCCCTGGCGCCCACGGAGCTTCCTCCCGAAAGCAGTACCATATCAGCGTCACGCAGTGCAAAACGCAAGGTTTCCTCAAGTACCCGGGGACTGTCGGGAATTATGCCGAGATAGAGCGGCTCGCCTCCGGAGGCGGCAACAGCGGCGGACAGCATAGGCCCGTTAACATCCCGTATCTGACCGATTGTGAGCGCTTCCGTTTCAAGCGGGACAATCTCATCCCCGGTGGAAAAAACAGCAACCCGCGGGCGGCGGAATACGTTCACGTGGCTATAGCCCAGGGCTGCCAAAGCACCGATATCCTTGGCCTGCAGCCGATAACCTCGGCGAAACACCAACTCTCCCGCCTGTACGTCGTCTCCCCGGAAAACCATGTGGGTTCCCGGTGCGGCGGAGGCCTGTATGCCGATGGTTCCGTCCCCGGAGTCCTCTGCATATTCGAGCATTACCATGGCGTCCGCTCCGTCCGGAAGCTGACCCCCTGTGGGCACAAAGGCGCAGGAGCCGGCGTCCACGGTCATTTCCGCCGGACGGCCCATCGCAACTTCTCCCCTGAAGCGTAGGATTGCGGGGGTCGATTCTGAGCAGCCGAAAGTGTCTGCCGCCCTCACGGCATAGCCGTCGACCATGGAACGGCGGAAGTCCGGAACAAATTCCCGGCTGTTCACATCCGAAAAAAGGGTGCGACCCGGCGATGAGCCAAGCGGAAGCTCCTCGTCTTCTGTATATCCGGCAAAGCGCTCTTTAAGAAGAGCTTCCGCCTCCTTGATTGTTTTTACTGTGAGCATCATAACCTCCAGAGGGAGACAGCACGGAGCAATTTCGGTTCGAAAGCCGCCTTAAGCAGCCTTACGCTAAATGCACAGACTCTTTTCCACAGTCATTATATAACTCCTGTAAAGGGTTTTCAAGTAAATACGCCTTCGTGCCCATGCTGCGGCAGCGCAAAAGCACCTCAGCCCTGCGCTTCAGTTGACCGACTGACTTAAAAAAAGAAGCTGCCTCGGATTTTTCCGAGACAGCCCCTTCTGTATATCAAAATCGCCTGAAATAAGGCGATTACCACCTTTTTCCGCTCTTTTCTATTCAAAAACCAGCGCACGCATCGGGCAGGACTTGACGCATTTGCCGCATTTGACACATTTGTCCGCGTCGACGTGGGGTGCAGAGAAGCCTTTTTGCATGAGAGCTCCGGTCGGGCACACCCTGACCGAGGGGCAAGGGTGGTTCTGCGGACAGCGTGCCTTCAGCACCTTTAGGCTCTTGTTCTTTACTGTCTCCGCGTTTATTTCATCGTTTCTTAAAAATCCGAAAATTCCGTTTCCCATGACAGCTTGCCTCCAGACAGCGATAAATGAGTTTTTCAACCCGCCGAGCTTTGCTGCGGCGCGTATATGTGTTTCCGCTTTCGCAGAAGCTGTGCTCATACTAACAGCTAATTCGGGTCCCTACCGTAACTTAATCACGAAAACGGAATAATATTCGTCTCTTACTAAATCGGCACATAAAAAACGTCTCGGAATCATGCGTTCCGAGACGTTTTTTTTCGGCGTTTATTTATCTTTATCTTCAGCGGTTCGAAAAGATATGAATTTGCTTAAAATATAGTTGAGAATGACTATGACCACAGACACGACGATCTTTGCCGGTAGTCCGTCGACGCCGAAGAGCGTAGCGTCAAAGCCCCATGCGACAAGCGCAGGCACTGCGGCAATCTCAAGGATTCCCGTTGCTACGCGCCCTCCGAAAAAGGTCAGCGCCTCGCCGGTCACAAGCTTTGCGTTCCAGCTTTTTGATTCAAAGACCCAGAGCTTGTTCGTGACAAAGGCGAAAATCACCGCAACAATCCAGGCAATAACTCCGGCATATACAAGTTTTATATCAAGATGCCAACGCGAAACGATAAGCTCCTGAAACCAGGTCGGGAAACCGGACGCATAATCATTTGCCGGTACAACGCGAACATAGATGCTGTAAATGAGCCAATTTACTAAAGTGGTCGTCACTCCGAAAATACAGTACATAATAATCTCGCGGTATTTGTCAAATAACGCGCGCAGTACCGAAGGTTTTTCTTCCACGAAAAGCGCCCCCAAATCCTAATCGCCATAATAATGTATCGGTACCTAAACAGAACCGAGTATCCGATGCACCGCATATTCTACCACAAAACCGCCGTATGTCAACTGCAACGCTTCGCGGTAAAACGACAGAATAATGTCCTGCTTCGAAGTATTATCCAAGCAGGACATTATTCTATGATTATTATCTGTATTGAAGAATTGCGCCCTGTGCCGCGCTTGTCACGAGCCTTGCATATCTTTCAAGGTAGCCTGTTTTGATTCTCGGCTCGGGGCAGACCCAGTTTTTTCTGCGGGCTTCGAGCTCCGCGTCCGAGACCAGAAGCTCGATTTTGCAGGACGGTATATCGATTGAAATCGTGTCGCCTTCTTTGACGAGAGCGATGTTGCCGCCCAGCGCCGCCTCGGGGGATACATGACCGATCGAGGCTCCGCGGGTCGCGCCGGAGAAGCGTCCATCCGTGATGAGCGCGACGCTCGTATCCAGCCCCATGCCCGCAATCGCGGAGGTCGGGTTAAGCATCTCGCGCATACCGGGACCGCCCTTCGGCCCCTCATAGCGTATTACAATCACATCGCCTGAAACTATTTTACCGCCGATTATTGCCGCAATCGATTCATCCTCGCTGTTAAAAACTCTCGCCGGTCCCTGATGAACCATCATTTCAGGAGCGACGGCCGACTGCTTGACAACGCTGCCCTCAGGTGCAAGATTTCCTTTCAGTACAGCGATACCGCCCGTTTTTGAATACGGATTATCAATTGGCCGTATGACCTCGGTATCTAGGTTTTTGACACCTTCAAGGTTCTCGCCCAGCGTCTTTCCCGTAGCCGTCATTACGGAGGTGTCGAGAAGTTCTTTTTTGCAAAGCTCCGCCATAACCGCATGGACGCCGCCCGCCCTGTCAAGGTCCTCCATAAAGGTGGGTCCCGCGGGTGCAAGGTGGCAGAGGTTCGGGGTCTTTTTTGAATACTCGTTTGCCATGTCAAGACTGATTTTTACGCCGGCCTCATGAGCGACCGCCGGAAGGTGCAACATAGTGTTTGTACTGCAGCCCAGCGCCATGTCGACGATTTCGGCGTTGTGGAACGCCGCCTCTGTCATAATATCGCGCGGACGGATGTTCTTTTCGAGAAGCTCCATGATTTGCATACCCGTGTGCTTCGCAAGCCGCAGCCTTGCCGACATCACGGCGGGAACGGTTCCGTTGCCGCGGAGCGCCATGCCCAGCGCCTCGGTAACGCAGTTCATGGAGTTTGCGGTGTACATTCCCGAGCAGGAGCCGCAGGTCGGGCAGGCCGCGAGCTCATATTCCTCGACGCCCTCGGCGCTCATTTTTCCGGCATGGTAGGCGCCCACCGCCTCGAACATTGAAGACAGGCAGGTGCGCTTGCCGTGAAGGCTGCCGGAGAGCATCGGTCCTCCGGAAACGAATATGGTGGGGATATTGACGCGAGCCGCCGCCATGAGAAGTCCGGGTACGATTTTGTCGCAGTTCGGAATCATCACAAGCGCGTCGAACTGGTGTGCCAGCGCCATGCATTCTGTGCTGTCGGCAATCAAATCTCTCGTAACAAGAGAATATTTCATGCCCTCGTGTCCCATTGCGATACCATCGCAGACTCCGATGGAGGGAAAGACAATCGGAATGCCGCCCGCCATGAGGACTCCGGTTTTGACCGCATCAGTGATTTTATCGAGGTTCATGTGCCCGGGAATAATCTCATTATAGGAACTCACGATGCCGACAAGCGGGCGGCTGAGTTCCTCTTTCGTAAAGCCGAGAGCGTAGAAAAGGCTTCTGTGCGGCGCCTGCTGGATGCCTGTTTTTACATTATCGCTTCTCATTATTTTATTACCCCTTGTCAAAGAGTTGACCAACATTCTGCAAATGTTGGATAGAACGATACTCATTTCTTCTTTTACGAAAAGAAGAAATGATTTTCAATTTCAAAGAAGAAAGCGCCAACGGGGGCTTTTCACAAAGCCGCCCCCTTTGGAAACCCCTCCTATACTTTAGGGTTAAGCCACAGAAGAACAATCTGAGTGGCAGAGCGTGCCTTAACTTCTTGCCCGTCGCTGTTCCTGCGCGACAACGAAGTTGAGCGCGGTATTTTCCGCCGTCAGGCGGCGCAATATAGGAGCGAAGCGTTACCTAGACTTTGGTTTTCCAAAGGACCGCAGCCCTTTGGCGGCTTTTCTCTACGGAAATTGCTAAAAACCATTTCTCTTTTCCTCGCCGGAAAAGAGAAACTGTTGTTAGCATAAATTATTATTTCTTCAGCCAGCTCATCATCTTGCGGAGCTCTTTGCCGACCTTTTCAAGAGGATGCTCGCTCTCGAGCCTGCGGGTGGCAAGGAACTTTGCCTGTCTGCCGGAGGAAAACTCCGTCATAAATTCGCTGGCGAAGGTGCCGTCCTGAATCTCACGCAGAACCTTCTTCATCTCCTTGCGGGTGTCCTCGGTTATAAGGCGTCTGCCCGTACGGTAGTCGCCGTATTCCGCTGTGTTGGAAACGCTGTAGCGCATCATGGCAAAGCCGCCGCTGTTTATGAGGTCAACGATGAGCTTCATCTCGTGGATGCACTCAAAATACGCCATTTCAGGCTCGTAGCCTGCCTCTACAAGGGTGTCGAAGCCCGCCTTCATTAGCTCAGTAACGCCGCCGCAGAGAACCGCCTGTTCGCCGAACAGGTCGGTTTCGGTCTCCTCGCGGAAGGAGGTTTCTAGAATGCCCGCACGGCCTGCGCCGATGCCGGAAGCATAGGCCAGAGCGTAGTCCTTTGCCTTGCCGGAAAAATCCTGATAAACGGCGATAAGGCTGGGAACGCCCTTACCCTCCTGATACTGGCTGCGGACTGTGTGGCCGGGTCCTTTAGGCGCAACCATCGTAACGTCGATGTTCTTTGGCGGAGCAATGAGATTAAAGTGGATGTTGAAGCCGTGCGCGAACATGAGCATATTGCCCTCGGAAAGATAGGGCGCAACTTCCTCATTGTAGATGTCCGCAGCCTTTTCGTCGGGAACAAGCATCATTACCATGTCGCCCGCTTTTGCGGCTTCGGGGACGGTCATAACGGTGAGCCCGGCGGCTTCGGCCTTTGCCCAGCTCGCAGAGTCACGGCGAAGTCCGACTACGACCTTGACGCCGGATTCCTTGAGGTTCTGTGCGTGGGCGTGTCCCTGGCTGCCGTATCCGATAATGGCAACTGTCCTGTCTTTCAGAAGTTCCATATTGCAGTCCGAATCATAGTATTTGCTGATCATAGTAATTTCTCCTTTAAGTATTATTTGTGAACACATTTTTGCATGATAGTTCCGATTATGACCTATGGCTTTCCTTGTTCTCGCAGACCATGATTTTTGCCCCGCGGTCGATCGCCGTAACTCCGGTACGGCAGAGCTCGAGAATCTGATATTTACCGATGATGTCCAGAAAACCGTTTATCTTGCTGGGCTTGCCCGTCAACTCGCAGACCATGCTCGAAGGCGAAAAGTCAACTATGCTGGCCTTGTAGATGTCGCAGATGTCGCGGATTGCGGCGCGCTGGCTTTCGTCCGCGCCAATCTTTACGAGCAGCAGCTCGCGCAGAATCGCCTCGTTTTCATCCTCGAGCTGAACCGCCTTGACCTCGACCATTTTTTTTGTCTGAAGGATTATCTGCTCGATGACCCGATCGTCGCCCTGAGTGGTGATTGTAATACGGGAAATCATCGGGTCGTAGGTCTCCGAAACGGTGAGAGAGTCGATATTATATCCGCGGCGGCCGAAAAGCATGGATACGCGAGTGAGAACGTTTGCGTTGTTTTCAACGAGAAGTCCGATGATGGCTTTTTTACCGTTCATTTTGCATCCTCCCTCTATTCAAGAATCGCAGAGCGTACCGTGCCGCCGTTTGGAATCATGGGAAGCACCTTCTCATCGCTGCTTATTGGGCAGACAATCCACGAGGGGCCGTCCAGCGCGAGAGCCTCGCCAAGGACCTTTTCGAATTCCTCTATGCTTGCGGCTCTGAAGCCTCTTGCTCCGAAGCCCTCCGCCACCTTCACATAGTCGGTTTTTCGTGCCGGCTCGGTTGCAATGAAATGCTTATTGTAAAAATCGTTCTGCCACTGATGAACCATTCCGAGAACCTTGTTGTCAAAGATTACCGTAATGACCTTGAGATTATTCGAAACCGCGGTACAGCATTCGTTCATGTTCATGTGGAAGCTGCCGTCCGACGTGATATGTATGACGGTCGTTCCGGGAAGACCGACCGCAGCGCCTATCGCGGCGCCGTAGCCGAAGCCCATCGTGCCGAGTCCTCCGCTCGTGAGAAAGCCGCGGGGTCTCGTCTGCTTGCAGAACTGTGCCGCCCACATCTGGTGCTGGCCGACGTCGGTCGTGATAACGACGTCCGAACCGCATTTCTCGCCGATGACGCACATAATATCGACGGGGCGGATGCTGCCTGTGTCCTTTCCGCCGATTACATTATATTTCTTTTTCCATTTTGAAACCATTTCCAGCCATTCGGGACGCTCTTTGCCCTCGACGAGTGGGATAAGGCTCCTAAGCTCCATTTTCAGGTCGCCTATTATCGAGTAATCGACCAGCACGTTTTTTCTGATTTCGCTTTCATCAATGTCGAACTGCACTATCGCCGCGTGCGGAGCAAAATCGCGAAGGTTTGTCGCAACACGGTCGGAAAAGCGGGTACCCATGGCAAGCAGCAGATCGGCCTCGTCTATGGCGTGATTTGCAGCCATACTGCCGTGCATTCCGACCATTCCCAAATCAAGCTCGTCTCCGAAACCGATGACGCCCGTTCCCATAATCGTATGGCAGGCGGGAATCTTTGCCTTCTTGACGAATTCGAGAAGCTCCCCGCTTGCTTCGCTGCTGATTATTCCGCCGCCGAAGCAGACTGCGGGACGCTCCGATTTTGCGATAAGCGCCGCGACCTTCTGAAGCTCGCTCAACGGGGCGGAGGAAACCTTCGGCTCCGTCCATTTCGGCGCGGGAGTGAATTCGCACAGCGCCGCCGTAATATCCTTCGGAACATCGACCAGCACGGGTCCGTGCCTGCCGCTCCCGGCAATCCTGAAAGCGTTTCGGATTGTGTCCGCAAGCCTTGTGATGTCGCGTACCATATAGTTGTGCTTTGTGACGGGCTGGGTAATGCCGGTTATGAACACTTCCTGAAAGCTGTCTTTCCCGATAAGAGAGGTTCCAACATTCGCCGTGATGATCACCATCGGGATACTGTCAAGATAAGCCGTTGCGATGCCCGTTACGGTATTCGTGGCTCCCGGACCGCTCGTTGCAACAACGACGCCCGTTTTGCCCGTTGCTCTCGCGTAGCCGTCGGCAGCATGGGTCGCGCCCTGCTCATGCGCGGTGAGGTAGTGCGTTATCCTGTCCTGTCTGTTGTAAAGCGCCTCAAAAATGTTAAGTGCGGCTCCCCCCGGGTATCCGAACAAGTCGGTGACGCCCTGCTCAATCAGCACCTCGATGATTATTTCTGCTCCCGTCAGTTTCAAATCATATTCCTCCTGTCGATTTCATTATCGTTCATCAATGCAATGCTTTAAATCGGAAGTGTCAGCGAATAACAAAAAAGCCCCTGTCTCTTTCATATGAATATCAAGAGACAAAGGGGTAAACTCCTCTGCGGTACCACTCTCATTGCTCTTTCAAAGCCCTGCACGACCTGAAAGAACCACTTTGCGACGTCATTTAACGTCTGACGCTGTAACGGGCGTTTTACCGTTTTCACTTACACAGACGAAGCATACGTCCTTCTGCAAACTGCTCCGGGATGATTTTCTTTCGAAACGCGGCGCTGTCTTTCACCAAACGGCAGCTCGCTGAAGCTCGGGTCTCGAATTACTTGTTCCCATCAACGCATTTGAAATATTTGATTGTTTTCATGTTACATCACAAAAACGGCACTTGTCAACTGTTTATTTTTCCAAAAAGCCTTATGGGGAAGAATAATTTTATATTCATTATTGCATTTTCGGCATATATTGGATTATGTACACAATAAAGCGGACTTGAGCTTTTCTGTTTTTGGCTTAAATCATAAGCCTAAAAAAGAATTTCATTTTTTCCCTCAATCCCTCTTGACAAATGTGCAAACTTCGTGTAGGCTTTAGCACAATAAAGCATAAATGCAATGACAGGGACAAAGCCCGTCCGGAACATTCAGAGAGCCGTTGTTCGGTGCGAAACGGTATGTAAAGGATTGGCGAACTCACCCTCGAGCAGTCAGCTGAAAGCCCTTGCGGCTGTAGGTGTGAACGGGTTTCCTCGCCGTTACCAGAGAGGCAGTATTTCGCGTGAGATATTGAAAGCGGACAGGGAACTGTCAATTGGAGTGGTACCGCGGAGTTTCGGCTTCGTCTTCTTAGGAAGACGGAGCTTTTTTGTTTTTATTTTCAAAAAACGAGGAGGAACAGGAAAAATGAGAAAAATCAAGGTGTTCGACACAACCCTGCGCGACGGCGAGCAATCCCCCGGCTGCAGCATGAACCTCTCGGAGAAGCTGCAGATGGCAAGGCAGCTGGACGCGCTCGGTGTTGATATCATAGAGGCCGGCTTTGCAATTGCCTCTCCGGAAGACTTCAAAAGCGTTGAAGCTATAGCCCAGACCGTACAGAACTGTAAAGTGGCCAGTCTCGCCCGCTGCACACCGGGTGATATTGATGCTGCATGGAATGCCGTGAAATGCGCGAAGTACCCGCGCATCCATGTCTTCCTCGCAACCAGTGACATACACATGGAGTATAAGCTGAAAATGTCCCGCGAACAGGTTCTGGAGAGCATTGCAAAGCACGTTGCCTACGCAAAAGCCTACTGTGAGGACGTCGAGTTCTCCTGCGAGGACGCCTCGCGTTCCGAATGGGACTTCCTTGTCAAATGCTGCGAAACGGCAATCGAGGCGGGCGCCTGCGTGCTGAACATTCCCGACACGGTGGGCTATTCCTCGCCGCAGGAGATGTTCGACCTCATCACCTATCTGCGCGAGCACACGAAGGGCATCGAGAACGTGGATATTTCCGCCCATTGCCACGACGACCTCGGTATGGCTGTCGCAAATTCGCTTGCCTGCATCCGAGCCGGCGCAAGCCAGGTCGAATGCACGGTCAACGGCATCGGCGAGCGTGCCGGAAACGCGAGCCTCGAGGAGCTCGCTATGGCGCTCAAGACCCGCGGCGAATACTATGAAGCGGAAACCGGCATCAACACAAAACAAATCTACAAAACAAGCAAGCTTTTATCCTCGATAACCGGCGTTCCGATTGCGCCCAGCAAGTCCATCGTCGGCGCGAATGCCTTTGCGCATGAGAGCGGCATCCACCAGCACGGAGTTATTGCCAACGTTCTGACCTACGAGATAATGAAGCCATCGGACGTCGGCATCCCGCAGAACACCATGGTGCTCGGCAAGCACAGCGGCAAGCACGCCCTGCGCGACCGCCTCAGTCAGCTCGGCTTTGACGTTACCAAGGAACAGCTCGACGAGATGTTCGTCCGCTTCAAGGCTCTCGCCGACAAGAAAAAGAGCCTCACGGACCACGACATCGAGGCGCTTGCGCTGGTCAATGCCCATACCGTAGCCGCAACCTATGAGCTTTTGAGCCACGTCGTCAGCACCGGCAAGGACATCACAAATATCGCCTGCGTGAAAATCAAAAAGAACGACGAAATTTTCGAGGAGGTCGCAATCGGCTCGGGTCCCATCGACGCCTCGTTCAAGGCTGTCGACAAAATAACGGGGCTTAATATTTCGCTCGAAAACTTTAGTCTGAACGCCGTTACGGACGGCGAGGACGCAATGGGCGAGGCCGTCGTCAAGCTCCGCTGCGGCAACGAGCTCCACACAGGCTGCGGGCTTTCCACCGACGTCATAGAGTCCTCGATACGCGCCTATATCAACGGCATAAATAAAATCGTCGGCTCAAAGTACTGATATTCTGATTTCTCCGAAAGGAACAACTGCCATGGGAATGACAATGACACAAAAAATCCTTGCCGCGCACGCCGGGCTTCCCAGCGTCACGGCGGGACAGCTGATAAAAGCTAAGCTCGATCTCGTTCTGGGCAACGACATCACGGCGCCCGTTGCGATAAACGAATTTGAAAAGGCGGGCTTCGAGTGCGTATCAAAAGGCGCGAGAATCACGCTGGTTATGGACCACTTTACGCCCAATAAGGACATCAAGGCGGCGGAATGCTGCAAAAAATGCCGCAGCTTTGCAAAGCGTTTCGACCTTGAGCATTTTTACGACGTGGGCGAAATGGGCATCGAGCACGCGCTGATACCCGAAAAGGGTCTGATTGCCCCGGGGGAGGCAGCAATCGGTGCCGACAGCCACACCTGCACCTACGGCGCGCTGGGAGCTTTTTCGACCGGCGTCGGCTCGACCGACATGGCCGCCGCGATGGCCACGGGCGAAACCTGGTTCAAGGTTCCCGCCGCGATAAAAGTAAATCTCACGGGTAAAATGGGCAAATGGGTCAGCGGCAAGGACGTAATACTGTTCCTTATCGGCATGATAGGCGTCGACGGCGCGCTTTACCAGTCGCTTGAATTCTCGGGCGAAGGGCTCAAAAACCTTTCGATGAGCGACAGACTCACGATTTCCAATATGGCAATCGAAGCGGGCGCGAAAAACGGTATATTTGCCGTGGACGGTATTACGCGCGAGTATATGGCAGGCCGCTGTGACCGCAATTGGACAGTATATGAGGCCGATGCGAATGCCGAGTATGCAAGGGTCATAGAGCTCGACCTCTCCGAAATTCCCTGCACGGTCGCATGGCCGCACCTGCCCGAAAAAACGCATCCCGCGACGGAGGGCGGCGACATTGAAATCGATCAGGTGGTCATCGGCTCCTGCACAAACGGCAACATTGAGGATATGGCGGCTGCGGCCGAGATACTCAAGGGCAGACACATCAAAAAAGGTCTGCGCGGAATCGTAATCCCCGCAACGCCGAAAATCTATATAGAATGTATCGAGCGCGGATACACGAAGATATTTATGGAAGCGGGCTGCATAGTTTCGACTCCGACCTGCGGGCCCTGCCTCGGCGGACATTCGGGCATACTCGCCGCCGGCGAAAGAGCGGTCTCAACTACGAACCGAAACTTTGTCGGACGCATGGGACACGTTGAAAGCGAGGTTTATCTCGCCTCTCCCGCGGTCGCCGCGGCAAGCGCCGTTACAGGACACATCAGCCATCCGAAGGAGGTCATGGGATAATGAAGGCTCACGGAAACGCAATCAAATACGGCGACCATGTCGATACGGACGTTATAATTCCCGCCCGTTACCTTGCCACTCAGAACCACAAGGAGCTTGCCTCGCACTGCATGGAGGATATCGACAAGAGCTTTGTAGGGAGGGTTAAGGACGGCGATATAATGGTCGCCGGCGTAAACTTCGGCTGCGGCTCCTCGCGGGAGCACGCGCCGATTGCCATCAAGGCAAGCGGGATTTCCTGCGTCATCGCCAAGAGCTTTGCACGGATATTCTACAGAAACGCGATAAATATCGGTCTTGCTATCCTGGAAAGCGAAAAAGCGAGCGAAAGCATAGCTGAAGGCGACGAGGTGGATATTGATTTCGACGCCGGTGTTATCACTAACGTCACGAAGAACGAAACCTATCAGGCTCAGCCCTTCCCCGATTTCATCAGGGATATGATAGCAAAGGGCGGTCTTATGGCGTCTATCACGGAGGGGACGAGATGACGAAGAATATCGCTGTCATCCGCGGGGACGGGATAGGTCCCGAAATCATGGCTCAGGCGATTGCGGTGCTTGATTGTATCGCGGAAAAATTCGAGCATACCTTCATTTATACAGAAGCACCCATGGGCGGCGAGGCGATTGACCGCTTCGGAGACCCCCTGCCTCAGTCGACTCTGGACTCCTGCCTCAAGTCCGACAGCGTTCTGCTCTCGGCGGTCGGCGGTCCGAAATGGGACAATGTCCCGAAGGACAAGCGGCCTGAACGCGGACTTCTGCGTCTGCGCGCCGGACTCGGGCTGTATGCGAACCTTCGTCCTGCGCGGCTTTTTGACGAGCTGCGCGACGCAAGCCCGCTGAAGCCCGCCATAGTGGAAAAAGGTATAGACTTTGTCGTTGTGCGCGAGCTCATCGGCGGTGCCTACTTCGGCGAGCACAAAACGGAGGCAAGAAACGGCGAGGATTATGCGCAGGACATAATGGGCTATTCGGAGCATGAAATCGAGCGCATCGCCCATGTCGCCTTTCAAACCGCACGCAAACGCTCAAAAAAAGTCTGTTCCGTGGACAAGGCGAATGTTCTCGACAGCTCAAAGCTCTGGCGCAGAGTTGTAACGAAAGTTGCCGAAAGTTATCCTGATGTGATACTTTCACATATGTACGTAGATAATTGCGCGATGCAGCTCGTCCGCGACCCCTCCCAGTTCGACGTTATCGTAACGGAAAACCTTTTCGGCGACATACTTTCGGACGAGGCGAGCATGATTACGGGTTCAATCGGTATGATACCCTCAAGCAGCCTCGGCGACGGTACCCGCGGGCTTTATGAGCCGATACACGGCAGCGCGCCGGACATCGCGGGAACGGACGCCGCAAACCCTATAGGCATGATACTTTCCGCCGCGATGATGCTTCGCTATTCCTTTGAAATGGTAAAGGAGGCCGACGCGATTGAAAGAGCGGTAGACTCTGTCCTGCAAGAAGGCTTCCGCACCGGCGACACAATGAGCGCGGGAAAAACGAAGCTCGGCTGCTCCGCGGCAGGCAAGGCCGTCTGCGAAAAAATCCAGTAAATTCAAGCATTGTTTGCGATTAAAATCACAATCAATTTTATGTTGAAAAAGTACTGTGATGTGTTACAATAAGCATTACAGTATTTTTTGTGAGGCATTGCGGCTATGAGATTTGCAATAAATGAATATCCCGAAATCACGGCGCATCTGAAATTTGATGTCGTCGTAATCGGTGCGGGCATTGCGGGGCTCTATACCGCTTTGCATATCGACGATAAGTACTCCTGCTGTATTCTTACAAAAGAAGATGTGGAAGTCAGCAACTCCTGGCTTGCTCAGGGCGGAATCGCCGCCGCAATCTCGCTTGACGATGCGCCTATTTACCACTATGAGGACACTATGATCGCGGGAGCCGGACTCTGCGATGAAAACGCCGTACGCGTTCTCGTTTCGGAAGGTCCTTCCGACATACGCAGGCTTGTTGAAATGCAGGTCCCCTTCGATCTTGACAACGAGGGCGATCTCGACATTACCCGCGAGGGCGGACACAGGCGCAGGAGAATCGTCCACGCGGGCGGTGACGCCACGGGCCGCGAAACTGTCAAGGCGCTCGCTCATCTTGTATCGCTCAAGCAGAACGTCACCTTTATGCCGCATAATTTCTGCGTCGACATTCTGACAAACGATAACGGCGTAGTTTCCGGCTGCGCCGTGCTGGATAAAACGGACACGCTGTATATAATCGATACGCCGAGCATCGTTCTGGCAACGGGCGGCATCGGCCAGATTTATAAAATCAGCACCAACCCCTCCGTCGCGACGGGAGACGGGCTCGCGGCCGCCGTAAGAGCGGGGGCGAAGCTCAAGGACATGGAGTTTATCCAGTTCCATCCGACGGGACTCTGGTCGGACAGGCACGAAAACAGGGCTTTCCTGATTTCGGAATCCGTCCGCGGAGAGGGCGGACTTCTTAAAAATTCCGACGGTGAACGCTTCATGCTCGGGAAGCATGAGCTCAATGAGCTTGCCCCGCGCGACATAGTCGCGCGGGCGATTACCCGTGAGCTCATCCGCAGCGGCGAGACTCACGCCTATATCGACATCACCTCGCAGCCTCGCGAATACCTTGAGCACAGATTTCCCACGATTTTCAACGAATGCCTGAAACGCGGAATGGATATAAGCAAGGTCTGGATACCTGTCTGCCCCGTGCAGCACTACCTGATAGGAGGCATTCAGACCGATCTTGACGCTAGAACCCCTGTCGAGGGACTTTATGCCTGCGGTGAGGCGGCCTCCACGGGCGTTCACGGGGCGAACCGGTTGGCATCGAATTCAATGCTCGAATGTCTGGTTTTCGGCAGGCGAGCCGCGGCGCACATCAACGTCCGCCTTGAGGGACTAAGTGAGGCAGAACCGTCAAAGCTGCCGGCCTGCGAAAACAGAATGCTCGTCAAAAGAGACTTTGCGGCGCTTCGTATTGAGATACAGCAGCTCATGAACGACTGCGGTAGCGTGCTTCGCAACGAAAAGGGCATGACCCGCGCTCTGACCCGCATCTCGGAGATTTCCGAGGAGCTTAAAAAAAGCTATTACCCCGGCAGAGAATATATCGAAACCCTTAATATAGCAGCCTTGGCTGTCGACATTCTTAAAGCGGCCCTTCTGCGAAAAGAGAGTGTCGGCGCTCACTACAGAGAGGATTGAAAATGGACTTTATCGGACTTGACGAGCTTCTCCTTACCGCGCTGAAGGAAGATGTCGGTACCGGAGACATAACCACAAACTGCTGCATCCCTCAGGAGAACCGCTCCGAGGCGTATTTTCTTGCCAAGGAAGACGGCATTATTTGCGGAATCGATATTGCGGCAAGGGTTTTCCGCCTTACGAATGAGAGAATTTCCCTGCTTACAAGGATGAAGGACGGCGATGCTATCAAAAAGGGTGATATAATTGCGGAGGTCGTCGGTCCCTCAAGAGGAATACTGACGGGCGAGCGCGTTGCTCTGAACCTTATGCAGCGCCTTTCCGGCACGGCGACCGCCACCGCAAAGGCTGTCGACGCCGTCGTGGGAACAAAGGCGAAAATCACCGATACGAGAAAGTCCACTCCGGGTCTGCGCGTGCTTGAAAAATACGCCGTGCGTGTCGGCGGAGGGCATAATCACCGCTTTAATCTGGCGGACGGCGTGCTTATAAAGGATAACCATATCGCCGCGGCCGGCGGCATAGCAAACGCCGTTAAAGCCGCAAGGGATTCGGCTCCCCACGTTATGAAAATTGAGGTCGAGACCGAGACTCTTGACGAGGTGCGGCAGGCGCTCGACGTCGGCGCGGACATCATACTGCTCGACAACATGAGTATAAAAATGATGGCGGAGGCGGTTAAGCTTGTCGGTGGCAGAGCGCTTACCGAGGCCTCCGGCAACATGGGCGAAAAGGACCTTGCCGCAGTCGCAAAAACAGGCGTCGACTTCATTTCCATCGGTGCGCTGACGCACAGCGTGAAGTCGCTCGACATCAGCCTAAAGTTCAAAAGATGAGCCTGCAGTCACGCCGTAAAACGCTGTAATGCCCGGAGAGATATTATTTATGTCCCCCCGGGTATTTTCACGCAAAAAAGTTTACAATTTAGTTATAAACAAGTCAACGAAAAAGCTTGACTGAAAGTTTTACCAATTTATAATAGTAATCACGCAATATAATATTGATTATCATATTTGTACATACAGTATTTCATCGGGTTTTTTCCCGCTTTGTCAGGAGATTCTAATGAGTAGCTTCGTTCACTTTGAAAACGTCTGCAAATACTACAGAACAGGTGAAACCACGATTGCCGCCGCCGACCACGTCAGCTTCGATATCGAAAAGGGCGAGTTCTGCGTTATCGTAGGTCCGTCCGGCGCCGGCAAAACCACCGTTTTGAACATACTCGGGGGTATGGACGCCTGCGACGAGGGCGAAATTCTCCTTGACGGACAGGAAATAAGTTCATATTCGCAGAAAAAGCTCACGATGTACCGCCGCTACGACGTGGGTTTTGTTTTTCAGTTCTACAATCTTGTCCAGAACCTGACGGCGCTTGAAAACGTCGAGCTCGCGGGGGAAATCTGCCGCGACCCTCTGCCCGCCGCCGACACGCTGGCTAAGGTCGGGCTCTCCGAGCGTCTGAACAACTTTCCCGCCCAGCTCTCCGGCGGCGAGCAGCAGCGGGTTTCGATTGCCCGTGCGCTTGCGAAAAACCCGAAAATCCTTTTATGCGACGAGCCGACGGGCGCGCTCGACTATGTGACGGGAAAGCAGGTTCTTTCACTTTTGCAGGACACCTGCAGGAACACCGGCCGCACGGTCATTGTAATTACCCACAACACGGCTATAACCGCGATGGCGGACAGAGTTATCCATATCAAGAATGGGCGGGTCACAAAGGTTGAGGTCAACGAAAACCCGGTTCCCGTTGAAAGGATAGAGTGGTAATGCGCAGAACGTACGGCAAGAACTTCCTGCGAACCGTCAAAGAAACCTTCGGACGTTTTGCGGCCATTTTCGCTATTGTCGCGCTGGGCGTAGGCTTTCTGGCGGGACTTTTGTCCTCCACGCCCGATATGCGCTATTCCTTCGATAAATATTTTGACGATAGCTCGATGTACGACATCCGCGTTCTTGGCAGTCTCGGGATGACGGATGGCGATGTTACCGCTCTCCGCAATCTCGACGGCGTAGACAACGTTCAGGCGGGCTATATTGCTGATGTGCTTATGTCTTCAGGCAAGGACAACGACTACACCGCAAGACTGCACAGCCTCGAACTCAATAATGACACGATAAACCGCCCCGAGCTTACGTCAGGGCGTTTTCCCGAAAAATCGGGTGAATGCGTTGTCGTAAACGTGCCTTTGAGCGCAAAATCAAAACTTGATATCGGCGACACCCTCACAGTTTCCGAAGGCGATGAAAACGCGGACGATTTATTGAATACAAGGGAATATACTGTCGTCGGCTTCGCGGACTACTGTCCGTATTTTTCAGGTGAAAAGGAATATACGAACATAGGCTCAGGTATTGTCGACATTTTTCTGCTTGTTTCGGAAAGCAACTTTTCGACTGATTTTTACACCGACGTCTATGTCTCAGTCGCGGGTGCGGGCGCGCTTACGAGCCTGACAAGTAAATATCAGGCGCTCGTCGACAAGACCGCCGAAGAAATCGAAAACATTTCCGATGAGCGCGGAAATATACGTTATTCCGAGCTTATGAGCGAAGCGGCTCAAAAGCTCTCGGATGCCAATGCCGCTTATGCCGACGCGGAAAATGAAGCGAACACCGAGCTTGAGAAAGCCCGGCAGCAGCTCGCTGACGGACGGGAACAGCTTTCAAGCGGTCAGGCGCAGCTTGCGGACGCATGGGCGCAGATATCCGAAAACGAAAAAACACTCCAGGAAAACGAAGAAACACTTAACAAAAAGGCAAGCGACGCACAGTCACAGTTTGCCGAGGGGGAAGCAAAACTCAAAGACGCTCAGACTGAGCTTACTAAAAACCGCGAAGCGGCGGAAGAGAGCCTTTCGTCAGCCGAAAGCGAATTGAAAACATACGCTCTGTCCGATAAGCAGCAGACCGCCTTTGACGCGCTGCGGAAGCTCCCCCTTTCCTATCCCTCGCTGGGCGATGACCTTCAGACCCTCTCCGACTCTTCCGAAAGGCTTGCCGCCATCGGAGCAAGGCTCACGGAAATCGGCGCTATGTCCGCCGAAAGGCAGGCAAAATACGCCGACGAGGCAGCGGGACTCCTTGCCGAGAAAAACGCCCTTCAGACAAAAGTCGGAAAAATCATGGCCGGCGACGCATATGCGGCTTTCGCCCGCGGAACCGCCGAGCTTGCGATTACCGGCGCAGATTCACAAAAGCTGCCCGCGCTCGCAGTAAAGCTCGGAAGCCTCGACGCGGCGAAAGCAAAATTGGATAAAGGACAGGCAGAGCTTGACGCGCAGTCAAAGGCTCTCGCAGAGAAGAAGGCGAGCGCGGAAAATGAGATTTCCGACGCCCGCGCAAAGCTCGCCGCCGGAAAAACAGAGCTTGAAACGGCAAAGAGCAAATACTACTCGGAGCTCAGCAAGCTCAGCAGCGCAAAAATAACGTTTTCCGTGAACGAAAAAAAATATGAGGACGCGAAAGCGGAAGCCGAGAGCTCTCTTGCTGACGCAAAAGCGCGGATTACGGACTCGGAAGCAAAGCTTGCCGACATGAAGATTCCGAGCTGGCAGGTCTACACCCGTGAACAGAGCGTCAGCTACGGCTCGATAACCGCGAACATCGACAAGGTCAACGCCATTGCCAAGGTTTTCCCGTTTTTCTTCTTCCTCGTCGCGGCACTCGTGGCCCTTACCACAATGACGCGCATGGTGGATGACGAAAGGCTGCAAATCGGCACCATGAAGGCTCTCGGCTACAGCCACGCCTCGATTATGTGGAAATACATCCTTTATGCGCTTTCCGCCTCCGTTCTCGGAAGTATCGTCGGGGTGACCGTGGGCTTCCGGCTCTTTCCCTGGGTCATCTGGAACGCCTATACGATGATGTATGAGCTGCCCGAGTTCTATTACCCCGTCAACTGGGCCTTTGCAATTTGGACAAGCGGAGCTGTCATCCTTTGCGTGCTGCTGGCAACTTTCAACGCCTGCCGCTCAACTCTGAGAGAAAAGCCCGCACAACTCATGCTTGTAAAAGCGCCCGACCCCGGCAAGCGCGTTCTTCTGGAGCGCATAACCCCTATCTGGAAACGTATGAAATTTACTCACAAGGTGACGGCGCGAAACCTTTTCCGCTACAAAAAGCGGTTTCTTATGACGACCATCGGCGTCGCCGGCTGCACGGCGCTGCTTGTGGCGGGCTTCGGGCTTCACGATTCTTTCTCGGATATTCCCGACAGGCAGTTCGGCGTGCTCCAGACCTTTGACATCATGGCGCCCTACGCGCAGCAGAGCGACCTTGAAAACGAGGAGCTTCAGACGATACTCGATGACGGCGATAACGTCGCCGGCAGCATTACCGTAAGCTATGAAAGCGCAAGCGCCGAATCGGATGAAGACAGCGTCGAGGTCTATACCTTCATTTCGGAAAACGCCTCGGACCTCGACGGCTTTGTGACGCTCCGCGAGAGAACCGGCGGAAAAGCGGTTGATTTTGCCGACGGCAGCGTGATCATAACCGAAAAGGCCAGCGAAATTCTGAAGGTCAAGGTCGGCGATACGATAAGCCTGACTTCGAAGGACGGTGTCAAGGGCAGCTTCAGGATAACGGGTATCTGCGAAAACTATCTTCGGAACTATTTATACATGACGGAGGGCACCTATGAAGCGTCCATGGGGCAGACGGCGGAGCAAAATCTTCTGCTGATACGCCTTACGGAGAGCGGTCTTGCTTCCGGAACCGCCATCGGCAAGAGCATACTTGCCTCGGGCGCCGTGAGCGGCATCAGCTATACCGCAAACACTAAGGGCGCGTTTGCGACGGCAATCAGCAAAATCGACACCATTGTTGCGGTCGTTATTCTGAGCGCGGGCGCACTTGCTCTGGTCGTGCTTTACAATCTTACGAATATCAATATATCCGAGCGCGTCAAGGAGATCGCGACCATCAAGGTGCTCGGTTTCACGGACCGCGAGGTGAATTCCTATATAAACCGCGAGTCGGTTATTCTGTCCCTCATCGGAACGGCCTTCGGCCTAGTTCTGGGCGTTTTCCTGCACCGCTACATTGTTGACAGCGCGGAGATGTCAAGCCTGATGTTCGGGCGGAACGTGAAGGCTCTGAGCTTTGTATTTTCGGCAGCGCTCACGATGGCTTTCAGCGTTTTTGTCGACCTTATCATGCGGAGGAAGCTCCGCAAAATCAGCATGGTCGAGAGCATGAAGGCTCCCGAATAGAGACTTCATACCTGAGCTTATTGACAAAAAGAGGGGAACGGGCTTTCGCCCGTTCCCCTTGTTATTTTAGTTTTTATGTAAGTCTTTTCATTTTATTGCTCAGTCGACGTCTGAAATCAAGCCGTACCCGCCGTTTTTGCGGCGATAGACGATGGCAAAAGCGTTGTCTTCCGACTGGTTTTTGAAAGCAAAGAACTCATGCTCCAGCAGATTCATCTGCAAAATTGCTTCCTCCGGCGTCATGGGCTTAATCGGAAAGTGTTTTGAGCGGACGATATTGAAATCCTTTTCCTCTTCCTCGGGCACGAAGCCGCCCGCCGCTTCCTTTTCGAACACACCCTCGCGCAGACGTTTTTCAAGACGGGTCTTGTTTTTCCTTATCTGGTTTTCAATTGAAGCGCAGGCTGAGTCGATGGAGGCGTGCATATCGCTCGTCAGCTCGCTTACGCGGTAGAACATTCCGTTGTTTTCAATGGTGACCTCTGCTTTGTGCCTGCCCCTTTCGGAGCTGAAAGTGATAAAGGCTACTGCATCTCCACGGAAGAAGCGATCAATCTTGCCGACCTTGCGCTCGGCATAGTCTTTGATCTCATCAGGTACTTTGATTTTCTTTTCTGTGATTGTGAATTTCATAATGTACACTCCTTCTTGCGGCAAAGCGCCCATTTTCGGTAAAGAGCCTTGAGGCGTTCTCTGTTTCCCTTACCTTAATTTCATTATATCATAAATTCTCAGTAACTCAATCACATTATTTTCGCCTAAGCGGCGACGGATTTTCCCCGGCTTTCGGTTTTAGATAAACGCGATTGCCTCGATTTCGACCTTCGCGTTCTTTGGAAGTCCGGCGACTTGAACGGTTGAACGGGCAGGACCGTTTTCAGGGAAAAACTCGGCGTAAACCGCGTTCATTGCCGCAAAATCGTTCATATCCGTAAGAAATACCGTGGTTTTGACAACATCCTTCAGCTCGGCTCCCGCCGCTTTCAGCACCGCCCTGACGTTATTAAGCGACTGGCGCGCCTGCTCCCCGGCAGCGCCCTGCGCCATGCTCCCCGTCACGGGGTCAAGGGGAATCTGCCCTGAAACATAAACTGCTGTTCCCGCTGCCGCGACGCCCTGCGAATAGGGTCCGATTGCGGAAGGGGCCTCCGCAGTAGCAATGACTTTTTTTGTACTGCTCATATTATTTCGCTCCTAACATAAAAATTACTTAAACTGCTATGCGCGCAGAAACCTTTTTTTCATATTCCTTATTATAACATAGCAGCCCGTCTGTGTTTAAGTCCTTTTTGCGCCGCAGCGTTATTTCTTTTCTGTTCGCAATTGTTGCCGTATATGCAACCGGTCATTTAAGGAAATTAAACGCTACGGCAGTGGACGGACTGATTTGCCTATTTTTCCGATTTGGTGTTGAAATACGGCAAAAAAGTGGTAGTATATAAGGTACGCTATATTTTTTCTATTGCTTAGGAGGTAACTGTAAGCCATGGCAAAAAAACAGTTCAAAACAGAATCAAAAAGAGTTCTGGATCTGATGATCAACTCCATCTACACACACCCCGAAATCTTCCTCAGGGAGATCATCTCCAACGCAAGCGACGCAATTGACAAGCTCTGCTATCTCTCGCTCACGGATGACAAGGTCGGGATGCAGCGCTCCGATTTCAAGATCAAGCTCGGATTTTCCGAGGAGGATCGCATAATCAGCGTTTCCGACAACGGCATCGGCATGACGAAGGAGGAGCTTGAATCGAACCTCGGCGTTATTGCGAAGAGCGGTTCTCTCAAATTCAAAAGCGAAATGGAAAAAACCGTCGAGAGCTCCGACCTTGATATAATCGGGCAGTTCGGCGTCGGCTTCTATTCCGCTTTCATGGTTTCCGACAGGGTCACCGTAATCACAAAGGCCTACGGCTCCGACACCGCATATAAGTGGGAGAGCACGGGAACGGACGGCTACACCATTGAGGAGTGGCACAAGGACGCAGTCGGAACGGACGTTGTCATGCACATAAAGCAGGACGCCGAGGAAGGCGAGTACACCAGGTTCCTGAACGATATGTCTATCGGTCAGCTCGTCAAAAAATACAGCGACTTTATCCGCTGGCCCATTGTTATCGATGCTATGGACGTCGAAGAAGTTGACTCAGGCGAAGTCGACGCCGAGGGCAAGCCCGTTATGAAGCAGGTCCCGCGGCCCTATGAGCAGGTCATCAACAGCATGATCCCTATCTGGCAGCGCAGCAAGGACGAGGTGTCCAAGGAAGAAAGCGACCAGTTTTATCAGAATATTTATTACGACTATGAACCGCCTCTTTCCACCATACGCGTCAGCGCGGAAGGTCAGGTCTCCTACAAGGCCATGATTTTTATCCCCGGAAGAGCTCCCGACAACTTTTTCTCCGATATGTTCGAGCCGGGGCTTCAGCTCTATTCCAGCGGCGTTATGATAATGGAACGCTGCAAGGACGTCATACCCGACTGCTTCCGTTTCGTGCGCGGCGTCGTCGACAGCCTCGATTTCCCGCTCAACATCTCGCGCGAAACTCTGCAGAGCGGCAGGCAGCTCAAAATTATCCAGACAAACCTTGAAAAGAAAATCAAAAACGAGCTTCGCAGGATGATGGACGAAGAGCCTGAACAGTACGAAAAATTCTACAACGCCTTCGGACTCCAGCTCAAATACGGCATTGTCTCAAATTACGGCGAGAAAAAGGACCTCCTCGTCGACCTGCTGATGTATTATTCCAGCAAGGAAAAAGAGCTTGTGCCTCTGCGTGAGTACAAGGAAAAAATGCCCACGGAACAAAAGCTCATCTATTACGTCTGTACTGACAGCATCGCGCACGCGGAGAGCCTGCCGCAAGCCGAGCAGGTCCGCAATAAAGGCTATGAAATCCTCTATATGACCGACGACGTCGACGACTTCGTTATCCGCCGTCTGGAGAGCTATGAGGACGTTAAGTTTTGCAATATCACGAATGACGATTTGGGTCTTGAGACCGAAGAGGAAAAATCCGAAACCGAGAAGAAGCAGGAAGAAAACAAGGAGCTTCTCGACTTTGTCAAGGAAACCCTCGGCGAGAGCATTTCAGACGTTAAGCTGAGCCGTAAGCTCGTGAGCCATCCCGTATATCTCACCGCGGACGGTGAAATCTCCATTGAAATGGAAAAGTATTTCTCCGTTATGAAAAACGATATGTCGCAAAAAATCAAGGCAAAGCGCGTGCTTGAGCTAAACAGCGAGCACCACGCCTTCGAAGCCCTTAAGGAAGCCTACGGTTCCGACAGGGAAAAAGCGGCAAAGCTTGCAAAGATACTGCACGCGCAGGCTCTGCTTATCGCGGGGCTGCCCCTTGAAAACGCCGCCGAATACACCGAGCTTATCTGCGAACTGTTTTAGTCCGCCGCCCTTCCGGACTGCGGGACAAGCCGATGACCGTTCCCTCTCAAAAAGGGGGAACGGTCATCCGCGGCTGCCGAAGAAACGGCAACACATTACATTGACATCTCACATCATTTTATATAGAATGGTGTTTGATATTTTTAACGGAAAGGAGATCACCGTATGGAGCGTATGCTGGGCATCTACATACATATACCTTTCTGCGCAAGCAAATGCTCGTACTGCGATTTCTATTCTCTTGCCGGGCAGGAGAGCAAAATGGACAGGTATCAGAGCGCTCTTCTCAAGCATATCGAGGAATCCGTCGCACAGATGGAGCCTTATTATATCGATACGATATATTTCGGCGGCGGAACTCCCAGCTTTTACGGCGCAAAAAGGCTCTGCGAGATTTTCAACACCCTCAAACGCACCGCAAAGGTTCTCAAATCCGCAGAGGTCACGGTTGAAATGAACCCCGACAGCGTCAGTCAGAACGATTTGCGGCTGCTCAAAAACGAGGGCGTCAACCGCATCTCTCTCGGTGTGCAGTCGGCAAACGACGACATTCTGCGGCTCATAGGCCGCCGCCACAGCTTTAAGCAGGCGGAACAGGCAGTCAGGCTCGCTAGGGGCGAGGGCTTTGACAATATAAGTCTGGACCTCATCTACGGCCTTCCCAGCCAGACGAAAAACGACTGGGCGGACACCCTTTCAAAGTGCATCGCGCTTCGTCCGCAGCATTTTTCCTGCTACGGGCTGAAAATCGAGGACGGGACCCCGATATGCAAATACCGCGGCTCCGCGTTCCTGCCGGATGACGACGAGCAGGCGGATATGTACCTTTATATGACGGACATTCTGGAGCATTACGGCTACCCGCAGTACGAAATCTCGAATTTCTCGCTGCCCTCGAAGGAGTCGAAGCACAACCTCAAATACTGGCTGCTTGATGACTATATGGGCTTCGGTCCCGGCGCGCACTCCTTTGTGGACGGTATCCGCTACAGCTTCGTGCGCGACCTCGACAAATATATCGACGGGGTTTTTGGCACTGAGTACATCATCGACGAATACGAAAAGCCTGACGCGCTCGGCATCGCGGCGGAGTATATCATGCTTGGCATGAGAACGGTCCGCGGCATCTCCAAAAACGAATACAGCGCCGTTTACAAAAGCGGTTTCGACAAAATCGAATATCTTTTGGGTGAATACGAAAAAAAAGGCTGGACAAAACACAGAAACGACAGATGGTGTTTCACCTCGTCGGGCTTTCTGCTTTCAAACATCCTTATCGGCACTCTGCTTGAGGCTCAGTCGCAGGCGAAAATGAGTGCAAATCCGTGGATAGTCGATACTGCCGCCGAGCCCGAGCCCGAAGTCCCGATTTCGGACGACGGCGAAACACTACTAAACGAGAACGAATAAACAAAGACAAGGTCGGATAAAGTACATATATATAATTCAGGGGAAGTGGACACTATTAAACTGGTCAGCGGAAAAGCAAAATACACCGAATATCCGGAAAAGTCCGGCAGAAATCAGCGGGCTGTCCCGGCGCAGAGCCGTGCGGCAGGAACGATGACTGCGGCGCCTGCAGCCAAGGCTCAGGCCGGTACGTCAAAAAAGCCTCCGAAGGCAAAAAAGCAGAAGGGCTCAGGCCGCAGAAAGGCAATTATTGCCGCTGCTGCAGTTCTGGCGGTCATTTTTGCCGGCTTCTGCGGTCTGGCAATTTATGCCAACGGACTCGAAACCATATTCCCCAACGTCAGCATGGAGGGGGTAGACCTTGCGGGGCTGACGTCCTCCGAGGCCGCCGACGCCCTTATTGCGGCAAATGTCGGAACCGATGACGACAGACTTCTAACGGTAACCCTGCCGGCGGGCTGCGAGCTTACCGTAAGCGGCAAGGAAGCGGGCTGCTATCTTGCGGCGCCCGACGCCGCAGTCTACGCCTATGACGCCTGTCACGGTTCATCCTACATCGGCAACACCGCAAGCTACATAAAGTGCGTTTTTTCCGGTATGAAGCTCAACGCCTCGAGCGGAGAAGCTCTCAATGAAACCTATCTGCGCGGAGTAATCGACGAAGGCGCGAAGCAGGCAAGCCTCGCTCTGATGGAGTCAAGCGTTGAAATCGGCGATGAGAGCATAACCGTAGTGAAAGGCGCAAGCGCCGTTTCGGTCGACGCGGACGAGCTGTACGAAACGGTCAAGGAAGCTCTTGTCAGCGGTAACTACGAGCCGATCAAATACAGCGCCGAGGCTGTTCAGGGCTCGAGCACTCAGGAAATCGACCTTCAGGAGCTTTACGACACCGTATATGAAGAACCCGTCAACGCGGAATACGACCCCGAGACTCAGCAGGCGACGGCTCATGTTACAGGCAGGAGCTTCGATATCGACAATGCTCAGCAGCTCTGGGATGCGGCCGAAAACGGCGATCAGGTCGTTATACCGCTTATTCTCACCGAACCCGAAATCACAACCGATAAGCTCAATTCCATGCTATTCGCGGATCTACTCTCACAGAAAACGACTACTCTTGCGGGAAGCTCCTCCAACCGCATCAACAATGTCACAAAAGCGGCGGCAACAATCAACGGAGTTGTCCTCAATCCCGGCGAGGAGTTTTCCTACAACAAAACCCTTGGGCAGCGCACCACGGCGGCGGGTTATATGGCTGCCGGAGCCTATTCCGGAGGTCAGGTCGTGCAGGAAGTCGGCGGCGGCATCTGTCAGGTGTCCTCGACCCTGTATTACTGCACGCTGATAGCAAACCTTGAAATCACGGAGCGCACCTGTCATTACTTCGGAGTCAGCTATCTGCCCGCGGGGCTTGACGCAACCGTGAGCTGGCCGACGCCCGACTTCAAATTCAAGAACAACGGCGAATATCCTATCAAGATATCGGCTTCAGTCGATAAAACCAAAAACACCGTTTCCGTTGCGATTTACGGCTCGAACCCGGACGGCATCACGGTTGAAATGAGCACGGAAACCTGGCAGCTTGCGGACGGCTACGGCGCAAAATCCTATCGTGCGGTTTACGACAAGGACGGAAATCTGATAAGCAAAAAGGAAGAGGCAAAAAGCAGGTATTATTATCACACCAGCCCCTCTCCTTCTCCCAGCGCATCGGCTTCACCCTCCCCCAGCGCTTCCGCTTCTCCCACCGTTACTCCCACGCCCACCCAGCAGGTAACTCCTTCGCCGAGCGAAACAGTCAATCCGGCCTCGGGCACGGACGTCGGCTGATACGGCCGGCAAATATCAACGCATCTTTTTCAAAAAGCACTGAATATTCAGTGCTTAATATACAGGAGGATACAAAATGAGTAAAGGAACATTCTACATCACGACGCCGATTTATTATCCGTCGGACAAACTGCACATCGGGCACGCATACTGCACCGTTGCAACGGACACAATTGCGCGCTATAAACGAATGTGCGGCTATGATGTCATGTTCCTCACAGGCACGGACGAGCACGGTCAGAAAATCGAAGAAAAGGCCAAAGCCAAGGGCGTATCCCCCAAGCAGTTTGTCGACGAAATCGTCGAGGGCAAGGGCGGTATACTCGACCTGTGGAAGCTCATGAACATCTCAAACGACCGCTTTATACGCACGACGGACGACTATCACGTCGAGGCGATACAGAATATCTTCAAGAAGATGCACGACAAGGGCGACATCTATAAGGGCTCCTACAAGGGCAAATACTGCACTCCCTGCGAGAGCTTCTGGACGGAGAGCCAGCTCAAGGACGGCAAGTGCCCCGACTGCGGGCGCGAGGTACACGACGCGGAGGAGGAAGCCTATTTTTTCCGCCTCTCCAAGTATGCAGACAGGGTCCAGGCGCTTCTGGAGACCCCGGGCTTTCTTGAGCCTGCCTCCCGCGTAAACGAAATGATAAACAACTTCATTAAGCCCGGGCTTGAGGATCTGTGCGTGTCGCGCACGACCTTCACCTGGGGCATACCCGTGACCTTCGACCCCGGGCACGTTGTCTACGTCTGGGTCGACGCGCTTTCAAACTATATCACCGCGCTCGGCTACGCCAACGACAGATACCACGATTTTGACAAATACTGGCCCGCCGTGCATATGGTCGGCAAGGAAATCGTGCGTTTCCACTCCATCATCTGGCCCGCGATGCTTATGAGTCTCGAGCTGCCGCTTCCGAAAAAGGTCTACGGTCACGGCTGGCTGCTCATGGACGGCGGCAAGATGTCAAAATCAAAGGGCAACGTTGTCGACCCCTACCTGCTGAGCGAGCGCTACGGCGTGGACAGTCTGCGGTATTTTCTCATGCGCGACTTTCCTCTCGGCTCAGACGGCAGTTTTTCAAACGAGCTGCTCATTAACCGCATAAACTCGGACCTCGCCAATGATTACGGCAACCTTGTTTCCCGTACGGTTGCAATGGTGCTCAAGTATTTTGACGGCACTTTGCCCGCTGACCGCGAAGCAGCCCCGATTGACGACGAGATAATCGGCCTGGCAAGGGGTCTGCGTGATGTTTATGAGCAGAACATGGAAAACTATCTGACTCAGTCCGCTGTTGTCGAGGTATTTAAGGTCATCTCCCGCGCAAACAAGTATATCGACGAGACAGCTCCGTGGGTGCTGGCCAAGGACGAGAAAAACAAAGCGCGTCTGGCAACGGTCATGTACAATCTTCTGGAAACCATACGCATAACCACAACGCTTCTCCAGCCCGTTATGCCCGAAAGCTGCGAAAAAACATTTGCTCAAATCGGCGCGGCTGCAAAAGACAAAACGTGGGACAACGCCGGTGCTTTCGGAGTCCTGCCCGCTGATGTAACCGTTCAAAAGGGCGACACGCTTTTCCCGCGCATTGAGCTTGAAAAAGAGCTCGCCTATCTTGAGGAGCTGAACGTGAATAAAAAAGAACCCGAAGCTCCCGAAGCTCCGACGGTCACAATCGACGAATTTGCAAAGGTGCGTATGACGGTCTGCAAAGTGCTTGAATGCGAGAACGTCAAAAAGTCTGAAAAGCTTTTGCGTTTCAAGCTGGACGACGGTTCGGGAACGCCCCGCCAGATTTTCTCCGGCATTGCAAAGTTCTATAAGCCTGAGGAACTCGTCGGCAAAACCGTTGTCGCCTGCACAAACCTGCCTCCGCGCAAGATGATGGGCGAGGAATCCAACGGTATGCTGCTCTCCGCCGAAAAGGACGGAGTGCTCAATCTTCTGATACTCGGCGACACCGTTCCCGCAGGTTCAATTATCTGCTGAGGATAATATGTAATCCTCGATTTCCAAATAAGATAAGACAGGCTGCATCTCTTCGAGATGCAGCCTGTCTTTTACTGTTATCACTCTATAAAGCCTCCGCCGATGACCTCGTCTCCGATATAGAACGCGGCGGTCTGCCCCTTAGTCGGCGCGCGTACAGGCTCTGTAAAGACGACTTGCGCGCTCTCCCCGACAGGCTCGATTTCCGCCGTGTTACTGGTGTGCGAATGGCGTACGCGGACATCGGCTCTGAACTTTGAAGTCTGCGGGACGAGCCAGTTTACGTCGCGGACTGTTATCCCGTCCGTCATCAGTTCCTCCCCGTCCGACAGAACCACCTCGTTGGTTTCGGGGCGTATCTCCGAAACGAAAATCCGTTTTCCGGCGGCGATGTTCAGTCCGCGCCGTTGACCTATCGTGTAGCGGTGTATGCCGCGATGCCGACCCAGAATATTTCCGTTTTCGTCTACGAAATTTCCCTCGGGAGGAACGACGCCCCTCTTTTCAATATATGCGCCGTAGTCCTTGTCGGGGATGAAGCAGATTTCCATGCTCGCGGGTTTATGCGCAACGGGCAGACCGAAGTCCTCGGCGAGCCTGCGCACCTCCGTCTTGCTGTATTCCCCCAGAGGCAGTACAAGGCGTGCTATCTGCTCCTTTTTAATCCCGGAGAGCATATAGCTCTGGTCGTTTTCCGGTCTGCCCTTATAAAGATGACCGTCTTTTGTCCTTGCATAATGTCCTGTTGAGATATTGCTTGCGTCAATTATGTCCGCGTATTCCAATAATGCTTTGAATTTCACCTTAGGATTGCACCATATACAGGGGTTGGGGGTCTCGCCCCGAAGGTAGGCTTCGACAAAAGGACGGCATACCTTTGCTTCAAGCTCAGCCGCAATATCGGCAATATGAAGCGTGATTCCGAGCCTCTCGGCGACCGCCCTCGCGTCCTCGCGCAATTGCGTGCTTCCTATATCAAGGTAAAGTCCGAAAACCTCAAAGCCCTGCTGCTGCAAAAGGCGCGCCGCGACGGCGGAGTCGACTCCGCCCGATAGTCCCAAAACAACTTTTTCGCCCACGGTCACACCTTCTTTGTTATTCTGCCTGTTCCCGATTATCTCTCCGGCTCTCGACAAAAACCATCAGAGCCGCGACGTCGGCGGGAGAAACGCCTGAAATACGGCTCGCCTGTCCGAAGTTTTCGGGACGTATTTTTTTGAGTTTCTGTCGCGCCTCGATCCGCAGACCCTGAACCGCGTCGTAATCTATGTCCGGCGGCAGCTTGCGGTTATCCATTTTCGTAAATTCTTTGACCTGTCTGAGCTGGCGGTCGATATAACCCGCGTATTTTAATTGTATCTCTACCTGCTCCGTCACGACTCGCGGAAGCTCCGGGCGTTCCGCGTCGAAGGGGGCGAGATCTCCGTATTCGACCTGCGGTCGGCGCAGCAGCGTCGCAAGACTTACGCCTGAATTCGGCGCTGCGGTTTCCTTGCCGATAAGCATCTCGCAAAGCGCTTCCGTCGGCGGAATATAAGTGTTTTCAAGCCTTTCGATTTCTTTCTGCACCGTTTCGTACTTTTCGAGGACCGCTTTGTACCGCTCCTCCGAAACAAGCCCGATGCGCCGTCCGAAGTGCGAAAGCCTCAAATCCGCGTTGTCCTGCCGGTGCAGAAGCCTGTATTCCGTGCGCGAGGTCATCATGCGATACGGTTCGTTAGTGCCCTTGGTAACGAGATCGTCGATGAGCGTGCCAATATACCCGTCGCTTCGTTTCAGTATCATCGGGGCTTCTCCCTTGATTTTGAGCGCCGCGTTCACTCCTGCGACAAAGCCCTGAGCGGCCGCCTCCTCATAGCCCGAGGAACCGTTGAACTGCCCCGCGCCGTAAAGCCCCGATATTTTTTTTGTCTCGAGCGTGGGATAAAGCTCCGTCGGGTCAACACAGTCATACTCTATGGCGTAGGCGGGGCGGGTCATCTCCGCCTGCTCAAGCCCCGGGATGGTGTGAAGCATTTCAATTTGCACTTCCTCCGGCATGGAGGAGGAAAAGCCCTGAATATAGACCTCCTCGGTGTCAAGCCCCATCGGCTCAACGAAAAGCTGATGACGCGGTTTATCTGAGAAGCGCACCACCTTGTCCTCTATTGAAGGGCAGTAGCGCGGACCGACGCCCTCAATGACTCCGCTGTAGAGGGGGCTGCGGTGGAGATTTGCCCGGATTATCTCGTGCGTTTGCTCGTTTGTGTAGGTAAGGTAGCAGACCGCGCGGTTCGTAAGCGTTTCCGTTGTTCGGAAGGAGAACGGAACAATCACATCGTCGCCCGGCTGTATCTCCATTTTAGAAAAATCGACTGTCCTGCGGTTAATGCGCGGCGGTGTGCCAGTCTTGAAGCGTCTTATGGAAAGTCCGAGTTTTTCAAGACAGTCGCCGAGGGGAACCGCAGCGGCGGTTCCGTCCGGTCCGGATTCGCGCAGTACGTCGCCTATTATAGTTCGTCCCTTGAGATAAGTACCCGTGCAGATAACCGCAGCCCTGCAGCGGTAAGCTGCTCCGGTCTGGGTACGGACAAAGGAGACCCCGCCGTTTTCCGTACCGATCTCGACTATTTCCGCCTGCTTTATGCGCAGATTCTCCTGGAGCTCAAGCGTATGCTTCATAATGCCCTGATACTTGCGTCTGTCCGCCTGTGCGCGAAGCGAATGCACGGCTGGACCTTTTCCGCAGTTGAGCATACGATACTGGATGCAGGCTCTGTCCGCCGCGACGGCCATCTCTCCGCCGAGGGCGTCCAGCTCGCGGACGAGGTGACCCTTACCCGTACCGCCGATTGCGGGATTGCAGGGCATATTGCCGCAGGTATCCATATTTATTGTAAAGATCATTGTGTCGAGACCCATGCGGGCGGCGGCAAGAGCCGCTTCGATTCCCGCGTGACCCGCTCCGATGACCGCAACGTCGCATTTTCCTGCGTCGTAATTCATGGCCGCTTGCTCCTCCTGTATATGCGTGTTTCTATGTTTTATAATGGCACGGCCGCAAAGCGGCGTCGAGACATATATCAATTTATATAGTAACTGCCAGCGGTTATTATATCCCAAGTTCAATTTCTGTGCAAATATTTTTGTTTTGCGGAGTTTTTTGCCCGATTACTGCAATTTTCTGAAAATTGCTTGACATTTACCGCAATATAGCGTACATTTACTGTGCTAGTACAACTAGTACAGTAAATCCGTAAATTGGGGGTGCTCGTTTGTTTATTATAAATTACAGGGACCCGCGTCCCATATACGAGCAGGTCAAGGACAGCCTGCGCCGTGCTATAATCACAGGTGTGATAAAGGCCGACGAAAAGGTCCCCTCTGTCCGTGACCTCGCCGGACAGCTTGCCATTAACCCGAACACAATCCAAAAGGCATATCGTGAGCTTGAAACCGAGGGCTACATTTACTCCGTTCCGGGTAAGGGCAGTTTTGTCGGCGAGTGCGGAGAAGCGTTTGAAGCGCGAAAAGCCGAGCTTTTCGGGCAGCTCGACGCAACCGTAACTGATATAATGCATCTGGGCGTGACGGCGGACGATATTTGCAGTCACATTTTGAATTCAAAGGGCAGGGAGGAAAAGACATGATTGAAGTAAGAAATGTCGTAAAGAGCTTTGATGGCTTTAACGCGCTGGACGATCTTTCGATAAACGTACCGACTGGCGCAATTTACGGGCTCGTGGGTCCCAACGGCGCCGGCAAATCCACGATAATCCGCCATATAACAGGCATCTTCCGTCAGGATAAAGGCGAAATACTGGTTAACGGCGAGCCGGTATTTGAAAATCCGAGGATTAAAAAGGATATCGCATATATCCCCGACGACGTATTTTTCTTTACTCAGGCAACGATCAGGGACATGATGAAGTTTTATAAGGGCGTCTGCCCGAACTTCTCGACCGAGCGTTTTGAAAAGCTGAGAGCCGCTTTCGACCTCAACGAAAACAGCAAAATGCGCAGTCTTTCAAAGGGTATGCAAAAACAGGCGGCTTTCTGGTTCATGGTTTCCATGTGTCCGAAGGTGTTGGTGCTGGACGAACCTGTGGACGGACTTGACCCCGTTATGCGCCGGCAGGTATGGAGCATTCTCATGGCAGACGTAGCGGAAAACGGTACGACGGTTCTGGTTTCCTCTCACAATCTCCGCGAGCTAGAGGATGTTTGCGACCATGTTGGCATAATGAACAAGGGAAAGCTCCTGCTTGAGCGCAATCTTTCCGAGCTTCAGGACAACATTTCGAAGGTGCAGCTCGCGCTGCCCGACGGGAAAACGCTTCCCGATGAACTCAGGGTGCTCCATCACAGCTCGACGGGCAGGCTTCAGACTATCATCGTGCGCGGAATTGCGGAGGAGATAACGAACAAGCTTGCAACCTGCGAACCGCTTTTCATGGATGTCATTCCACTGTCGCTTGAGGAAATATTTATTTACGAGTTAGGAGGCGAGCACTATGAAGTCAAAGACATCATACTTTAACCGCACCCTGTTTTTGAACCTTCTGAAGCGCTATTGGCCGATTTTCGCCGGATATTTCATTGTCTGGCTTATAGTTCTGCCGGTCTCGCTGGCAAACACGCTTTCGTATAACACGGCTATCATGGCCGATAAATTTGACCTGCAGGCTCTGGCCACAGCCGGTGGGGGGCAGATTCTCAACGCGGGACTTTACGGCGGAGTGATAATGGCGGGTATTTTCGGTATACTTACCGCAATGGCGGCCTTCAGCTATCTCTATAATGCGCGAAGCGTTTCAATGATGTGCTCTCTGCCAATAAAACGTGAGGGCATCTTCCTCTCCGTATTCACCTCCGGACTTTTGGCGGTGCTCCTGATAAACATCGTCGTGTTCCTCACAGCTTCCTGTGTAGCGGCAGCTTACGGGGTTCTTGCTCTCGGCGCAGGCTATCTTCTGCAGTGGCTTGCGATGGTCTGTATGCTGAATCTCTTTTTCTTCGGGTTTGCCACACTCTGTGCAAGCTTTACAGGAAACATCTTCACGCTGCCTTTGGTATATGTAGTTTTGAATTTTACTGCCTATGTCGTCGAATACCTCGTAAAGACAGTGATGAGCCTGTTTATTTACGGCGTCAGTATGAGCGAGAATTTTGTTTTCCTAACGCTTTCGTCCCCCGTCTACCTTTTCATGCGGACATCCGTTGCCGACAGCGTTGTTCCGGTCGGCGAGACTTTTGAAGTCGTCGGCCACTATTATAACGGCTGGATCGCACTCGGCATCTACGCCGCGGTCGGAATAGTATTTACACTACTCGCGATGGTGATTATTAAGCACCGGCGCATGGAGGCGGCCGGCGATGTCGTGGCCCTCAAGCCTCTTAAGCCGATTTTCAAATACTGTCTATCCGTCGGCTGCGCGCTTGTTCTGGGCATCATCATTTTTGAAACAGCCTTCAACAGTCCTACCGGCATATACGGCGTACGCGGAATGCTGTTCATGCTTCTGTTCATGCTTTTCGGCGCGTTTGTCGGTTATTTTGCAGCCGAAATGCTGATGAAGAAAACGCTGCGGGTTTTCTCGGGGCGAAGCTGGATCGGCCTGGGCATCACATCTCTGCTCATAACCGCTCTCATGCTGTGTGGAGAATACGACGTTTTCGGTATTGAGGGAAAACTGCCGGACGCAGACGAAGTTAAAAGCGTATCGATAATGTGCTCCGGTGAAACAGTTGTTTTTGAGGACCCCGATAATATTAAGGCAGCCATTGAGCTTCAAAGCGACATCATTGAGCACAAATTTGAGAACGAGGTCTTCACAGGCAACGTGGAAGCTTACGCGAATTATGTTTCTATCGTTTATACATACGAAAACGAAAAGACGCTTTCCAGAGACTACACTCTTTACCAGGATGCGAATGATGATATCTTCACACTCAACGACCTCATGAATGTCAAAGAGGCCGTGGATTATCGTAAGGAGTTGGAGGTTCCGGTGTCTGTTGATACGATTGCGGACGCCTATGTCAGCTATTTTGATAAAGCTGAAATGACTTATCGGGACTTCGAGCTTTCATCGCAGCAGGCCTATGAGCTTTACACGGAGTGCATTCTGCCCGATATGAGCGACGGAGCGCTCGGTAAAATCTGGCTCGTTCAGACCGAGGACTACTACAGCGGCGTATATGACTGCACGATAAACTTCTCGGTCGAGAAGCGTCTGGCAGATAACAACTACAAGGGCGACTACTTCTACACGACCCTGACTCTGAGCGCAGAGCGCACAAAACAGTGGATTGCGGAAAATCTGGACATTGAGCCCTGCACCATGGGCGAGAGCTATGCGATACTCAACAGCCAGTCTGATTCTAAGCCTTATGCGGTAAAAACCTCTGGTCAGGTGAGCTATTCAGAAAGCGCTGCAGCCTACGAGGGCTGACCCATATACAAGCCAAAAAGAGCGAAGCCAAAAAACGGCTTCGCTCTTTTATATTTTGAATTTCGATTATTCCTCGTACATTGCGAGCTTTGATTTAACGCCGTTTGCCTTGCAGACGGGACGGAACTTCTGAAAAAGCTCGGTCTCTGAATGAGCCTGGAGATCATCGAAGCTCTCCCATTTTTCAATGAGCATCATGCTCTTTGGGTTTTCAGCACTTATGAAAAAATCATACATTATATTTCCCTTGTCGGCACGGGAGCCTTCAACAAGTCCTTCGTCGCAAAGAATCTTGAAAAAGTCCTTCATGTCGGTCGTTTCGCTGGTGAAAAGGCAGTTGCAGATAACCATATTCAGTCCTCCGTAATAATAATTGCCGTTTGGCTTTGACGCTAATATGATAACACTATGTTTCTACATTTGCAATGCAATTACGCTAGTTATTTGTTTAATTAACGGCTAAACGCAAACAAATCAGAACTAATAAATCGGGAGCCGCACCTTCGTACGGCTCCCGCTGTTAATTAACTGTTTATTTCTCCATGTCGTCGCGAATCGGGAATACATACTGTCTGAACGGTACGCAGGTCGCCGGCTGTCTGGGCTCGGGCGGCGTATTGTCGAGGATGTCGTAATCCTTGAAGTCGAACTCTTCGATAAGCGGGGTTGTAAGGATCTTTTCCTTCAGCCATTCACGGAAGTCCGGATGTGCGAGCTTGATGATGGCTTTAATGCGCTCCTGATAGGTCTTGAGGTATACGTCGGCAACGCCCCACTCGGAGACGAGGAACATGACGTAGTTTTTCAACATGGAAACGATGCTTCCTTCAGGCAGCCATGGAAGAACATTGGACTTTCTCTCGCCGTTTGCGTCCTTGTAGGTGGAACGCAGGCAGATGAAGCTGCGGCCGCCCTTGCAGCGCTGTGCGCCGTAGATGTAAGCCATAGAGCCTCCCATGCCGGTGTAAGGCCGCAGGCCCTGTGCCTCGGAGCAGCACTGTCCGAGAAGGTCGACCATGAAGGTGGAGTTGATAGCCACCATGTTCTCCTGCTCCATGATGCCAAGAGGATCTATGCAGAGCGTTCTCGGATAAAGACGGACGTCCTTATCGGTCGTTGCAAGCCATTTGAAGGTCGCTTCACAGCAGCCGCCGGGGCTCGAAGCGTGGAGCGAGGTGACCTTGCCGGACTCGACCATTGGAACCATGTTATCGCAGAGGACTTCGGAAAAGATTTCGAAAGTGCCCTCGAACTTATTAAGAGCTTCGATGATGATTTCGCCAAGTCCGCCGTAGCCGATCTGGATTTTGTCGCCGGTTCTCAGGTATGGGATAATAAACGAGCCGATCTTTTCATCGACAGATGTCGGCCGGGGAGAAGGAATCTCCATCATTTCGGTGTCCAGCTCGATTATGTAGTCAAAATCAGTAACATGGACATATATTTCATCCTCTGGACCGGGAGCCGGATAAACGCCGGTTTTATCAACAAATGCAAACTTCTTTGCTAAGCGCGGATCACGGGAGATAGTGTTGTTCGTGCACATGCCATAGCAGCCGCAGTTGCACCAGCCATTATCATTAGGCGGGCAATATGTCAGAGCAGAGGTGTTGACGCCGTTTTCCCACATACTATACTCGTACTGGTCATAACCGGAGCCAAGAAACTCCAAGGTGTGCTCATCAACACCCATACGCTCGATGGGGAGCTGATATATGCTCTTGAGATGGAAGTGTTCCCTGGAGTCATGGTCGAACACCATGTTTGCCGGGCCGCTCATAACATTATACCAGAACGACAGATTCTTGAACTGCTCCTTCTTTTCATGGATTAAATCCAGAAAAGTAAGCGGAATCATGGTAGCCTGTCCCAGATATACGACGTCGCCGTCCTGAAGTTTATCGACGGCATCGTCAATGCTGATCAGATGATCCTTGTAATACTGCTTCCAATCGCAGTTGAGGTTTCTTTTTGCCATAGTAAATAAACTCCCTTACCATATATTTGTGTTTAATGTTTTTGGAAACACATCGGTAGAATAATTTTACATCACCCAGAAATATTTTGCAACGTAATTCAAGTGCTTAAAAAGCCAGATTTTATCCAAAATTTTGTACAAATTGTATTATGGGTACATATCACAATAATGATTAAATTGCCGCAAAAATAGAGCCGACGCGATGTTTTGTGTACAAATCCGGTACACAAAACATCGCGTCGGCTCCCTAAGAGACTTATTGCCTGATGCTTACTTCACAAATTGTTCGATTGCCTTGTTAAGATCGATAAGCTTTTGTTTGTCGTTTCTTGCGACGGCTTCGGTAATGCATTCGTTTATATGGTCCTGCAGAAGAACCTTGCCGGCATTGTTGATTGCAGATCTGACCGCAGCCAGCTGGACGAGAACCTCGGCGCAATCCCTGTCGCTGTCGATCATGCGTATCACGGATTCCAAATGTCCGTTTGCCTTTGCAAGCCGGTCATGCACCGCCTTTTTGTTGGTGTGGACATGGGGATGCTCCTCCCCGTGCTCATTTCCGTGGCAGTGCGCAGTTCCATCGGCATGGACATGATATCCCAGTTCTTCGCATTCTGTTCCTTTGTCCATAGCGGTCACTCCTTTTCAGGTAAGAGTTAAAACTCTGGAATGAGCTTCTTCAGTATTGCAAGGACTGCCTGCGGGCAGGCGCTGTCCAGGGAAAGCTCGAAGAGCGATCTGTCTTCACGGTCAAACTTATTGACCTCGGCGTCCTCGGGCAGTTCACCGAAGACTTCAAGTCCGACTTTCTTCAAAAGCTCGTCCTTGGGCTGGTCGTTGCGTACGCGGTTGAGGACAAGTCCTGTTGTCTTAACATCAATGTTATTTTCACCGGCCTTCGCAACGGCAATGATTCCGGCAGCGGTCTGCAGGCTTCGCGCGGACATGTCGGCCATTACCAGCAGGCAGTCGACGCTCTTCATAACGCGGCGGTTGAGCTGCTCGGGACCGGCTTCGCCATCTACCACGACGTAGTCATAATCGCCCATAAGAGTGTCGATTCCGAAACGAAGAAGCTCGTTGCAGGCGCAGAAGCAGCCCGGTTCTTCCGGACGGCCCATAGTCAAAAGATCAAAGCCTTTTCCGTGAGCGAGAATGCCGCGCATAAGATCCTTAGTCGGACCGTTGTTGAGTTCTTCTCTTGCCTGACGCATTCCGACAAGATCACTGCGGAGCTGACTTACCGTTTTATCGACCTTCAAACCTGTCGTATAGCAAAGACTCATTGCAGAGTCCGCATCAATGGCGAGTACTCTGCCGGGAAAACGGTCTGCAAGCAAATGGATAAGAAGTGTTGAAACAACTGTTTTGCCTGTGCCACCTTTTCCGGTAACGGCGATAGATTTGATTTTTTCCATTTTTATAATTCGCCTCGCTTTCCAATATGAATAATATGAATAATCCCTAACCACGACCGTAGTATTGATACTACGGTCGTGGTTGTGTTTACTTTTGAGCGCTTATTTGCAGAAATTCTCTGCGCCGACAACGGATTCCATATACTCTCCGATTTGTGCGCGGAGTTCGTCGTTGGATTTGTAACGCGGGTCGATAGCATCGACGTCGACGTAAAGTGTGGGGATACCGTACTTCTCCTGGATGTAGTCGGTAACAATCTTACCGGAAGCCCAGGTGTGCTTGCAGCCGACGTGACCCATGAAGATAGATACGTTGACCTTGTAATCTTCATACATCTTGTCGATGGTCTTGAGCCAGTACTCGGTCGGGCCGGTTGCGCCGTGGATCATCGGGACGAGGAGCATGGACTTTGCAAGCTGAAGCTTAACGCTCTGCCAGTTGTCGAGATCCTCGAAGATTACGCCGTCCTGATAGCCGAAGCCGTCCATAACGGTGATTGCGCCGTAGGTCTTTTCCATCCAGTCCATGATACCGGTGTTTGACCAGAGCATATTCTGCATGAGGCAGACACGATAGGGCTGCTGACCGTCGGGGCATCTTGTTGCCGTCATGCCCATATCGGTGAGCATATTGCCCATCTCGAGCTGGGTTGCGAGCATTGAGGTAACTTCGGGGGTACCGGCCAGAGGAGCTATGATCTCGTTCAGAACGAGCATACGTCCGGGCAGAACGCACGGAACCTGCTTGCGAAGGTCGCCGAGCTGAGCAAGGATCTCATAAGCCTTGTTGGACTCAATGGTGATTTCCTTGAACTTCTCGTAGCGGGCGGCGTCCCACTTCATTCCGGTAAGTTCTTCCATGAAGGGGATGAAAGCCTGAATCTGATCTGCCAGGTACTCATATCCCTTGTCGTCATGACGGAAGGGGCAGTCGAAGGTGAAGCAGGGGCAGCCGAAAAGGCGCTCCATCATGGGGTACGCTATACGTGCGGAGTCGCAGGGAACTGTTGCGTGTACGAAAGCGTCGATCTTGATGCCGAACTCGCCCTTAAGAGCGCAGCCGAGCTGTGCCTTATCGATGGCGCACATACTGGTGGGAGCATATTTCTCGGTCTCGTCGATGTAACGGCCGCAGAGGTCTTCCATGGAAGCGATACGGGTGGGGATAGTATCAAGGAAGAAGGGGACGCAGTCAAATGCGCGCATGATGGTTACGGGTACGGGTCCGCCGAAAGCGATAAGCTTCTTGCCTGCCGCCTGAGCGTCGCGGATTTCTTCCCAGGTAAATTTCTGGATGTCAACCGTCCACATTACTTCGGGCATTCCCTTGGAGAGCATATGCTGATAAATACTGTCAACCTGTTTGCAGGTCAAGTCTATCATGTTGACCGGCTGGGTGGGGTCAAAGTTCTGTACTGGTGCTTTTGCCATGATGATGTCCTCCTTCTTACTTCTCTATCATTTCAACGAAAGCTTCTGCACGGATAGCAAGCTGTCCGGCATTGGCCATCTGCTCTTCGCGCTCAACCTGAAGCATCGGTACGCCGGCGGCCTTGAGGTCGGGCTCAAGGTAGTAAGCTTCGCCGCCCCAGCATTCGCAGTTCTGCATCTTCTCGTAGATGACGCCCTGAACACTATACTTCTTGCAGGCGTCAACGATCTCCTTGTGGATAGCAGGACGGTTGTCGAGCATACGGGGGCAGGTGTTGCGTTTGAGGTAGTAATCTGCTACGGAGCCGAGAACGTCCTTATCGTCAACAACGATCTTGTCTCCGAAAGACTTGACGCCAAAGCAGAGATCGTCGGCTACAACGAGACCGCCCTTGTCCTCGATGACCTTGATGTACTCAGGGTTGTCGAGTGCGGAGCCAATCATCATAAGACGTGCGCGTGCCTTGATGGGAGCGCGGCCCTTCGCGTCTGCAAGGAACTCCTTGAGAGCTGCGATGTACTCGTCGATTGCCAGGTCGCAGTATGCGAGCATGATTCGAAGAGCTTCTGTACCGGAGACTTTTGCTTCATTGCGGAGCTCGCTGAGCTGCGCGATGAGGTCACGGACTTCGTTGGTCTTGGCGACGGCAGCCTTAAGGGCTTCGTCGGTAACTTTCTTGCCGGAGAACTCGCCGAGCTTGTCTGCGAGTGTTTTGAGCTCTTCCTTGTAATAGCCGACGGAAATGTCGGTTGTGATACGCGGAGCGCCGATCTGATGGATGAGCTGGCTCTTGCTGTTTTTCTTTGCGATGTGCTCCCAGTTGTCCAGGATACGCGTCGCCATCATGCAGCCGTCGGACTGTACCAGACCGTCGAGGTCATATGTACCGTTCATCAAATACTGAAGAATGCTTCTCGCGTAGCTGCAGCTGAAGCTGGACATCCAGGCTTCCGCGTCGCTTGAGTCAACGCAGTTGGTGGCTCTGAGACGTACAGGCATAATGTCGGCCGCTAAAATAATCTCTGTAGGGACGTGGCAGCATACATATCCGACTGCCTTCTTGCCGGATGCTTTCCATGCTTTTGCAGATTCGCTTGAAATGTTGGTCTCGAATAATTTCTCGTAACTCATGTGTCTCCTCCTTTAATTTCTTGGGGAAAATAATTTCAATCTCCTCCGGTCCTGCCGTTTTACGGCCCGGCGTGAGACAAAAATTTGAAACTTACGCCTTTTACCAGGAGAAGCCTATCGCTTCCGCGGTGCAGGCCTTTCTGCAGAGTTCTTTTTCGCCGGCCGCCTTGCAGTGCGCGCAGCTTGTTTGCAAGGTGTTGCGGGCATCCTCCCGAATCAGCACAACCTCATCATCAAAATCATCCATCTCTGTTGCAAAGAGCTTCTCGGGACAGGCCTCTATGCAGCCCTTGCCGGAGCATTCGGCACATTTCGAGGTATCGATTTTTATGTAGTAGTGCCCGGAACCATCCTCATAGCCGTAATTTGCTATCATGACTTAGCCTCCTTCCAGCTTGCACAGGCATACCGGGAGTCCGTCCCGGATATGCGATCCGATACTTATTGATTTTCCTTTGCTCTTTTCTTTTCAACAAGTTCCTTGCCGATGAGCGCCGCGCCGAGCGCTCCGGCGATTTGAGTGTCCATGGTGGGCTTGAGAGCCTTGATTCCCATAATGCTCTCGATGCGGCGCACAACGCCGATATTCTTTGCGATACCGCCGGTGATGGCGAAATCAAGCTCCATGCCGTTGCGCTCAAGCAGGCGGACAACGCGCAAAGCCATAGCGTGGCAGTACGCGGCAAGAACCTTCTCTTTGGTCCAGCCGGAACGCATCAGCTTAGTAGCTTCGCTCTTTGCGAAAATGACGCAGGTGGAAGAAACGGGTGCGGGCTCTTCGTCCACCTGGAAAGACATCTCTCCGATGTCTTCAACGCGGACGGCCAGCAGGTTTGCAATGACTTCCATGCCGCGGCCGGTTCCGGCAGCGCACTTATCGTTCATCATAAAGGCTGTTACCGAGCCCTTTTCATCGCAGTGGATGGCTTTGCAGTCCTGACCGCCCATGTCGAGAATGGTGCGGACTGTGGGTCCGTATATGTAGTTTGCACCTCTTGCGTGGCAGGTAATTTCGGTGACGGTCTTGTTGGAGAAAGGTACGTTAACGCGGCCGTATCCAGTTCCTATTGTATAGGTTATGTCCTCAAGTGTCAATCCGGTGTCCTGCATTGCCCAGTTGATTGCGCCGATTGCGGAATCGGGGCTGTTGGAGCCGGTTCTCATGTTTGAATAGGCATAAGGCACGCCGTCTGCCATGATAACTGCCTGAGTGCTGGTTGAGCCGATGTCAACTCCGGCGGTAATGAGACTTCCGTGCCAATCGGGAATTTCAGGGTTTTTCCAATTGGACTCGGTCCATCTCCAATATTCTACTTTTTCAATTTCAGCCATTGTCTTTATCCTCCGTTTACTGATTCTCGGCAGCAAAAATCGCCGCGCCGATTGCGCTGATAAACTGGTTGTTTTCGGGCGTAACAATCTCTCTTCCGAAAACCTTGGACATACAGCTCACAAGCCCCTTGTTGTATGCGGGTCCGCCTATCATTGTGAAATGGTCGGTAAGCCCTACTCTGCGTATCATCGATGCAATACGGTTGGCAATACCCATATGTACGCCGTAAGCAATGTCTTCTCTGGTTTCCTTGGCGTGAATCAGAGAAATAACTTCGGATTCGGCGAAAACAACGCACTGAGCGTTGGTAGCCAGTTCCTTTGTATGACGGAGCGAGAAATCTCCCATTTCCTCCGTTTTGACCTGAAGCGCGCGCGCCATAGCCTCGATAAACGTTCCGGCGCCGGATGCGCACTTATCGTTGACTTCGTACTTCATAACAGATCCGTCTTCATTCATGCGAATAACACGGCAGCTGTCCGCGCCCATGTCGATGACTGTGTCGGTCTCGGGAAGGACAAATTTCGCGCCCCTTGCCGCTGCGCCGACTTCGTTGATTTCGGTATCGCCCCATTTGACAATCTCGCGTCCTACGCCGGTTATTGCAAGACGGGAAACGTCTTCCTTCTTGACGCCTACTTTTTCCAATGCGATTTCGTATGCCTTTTGTGCTGCCAAGTCTGCGTCAAACTCCGTGGGGAGCAATGCCATGGCGACAACCTTGCCGTCTTTTATGATGACTCCCTTGGTGTTCTGACTGCCACAATCGATTCCTGCGGTTATCATATATGTTTCCTCCTTAATGTGCTATGCCGCCGAACTGCCTATGTATCTTCCCGCCGGCATTTTGGTCCGTACAGCTTATATTGAGCAAAAAATGTGCCAATTCGGCAATTTTTTATCAACTTAGTGTCCTTCTAACAAAACTATCCTTACTTTTTTGTGTATCTTGTTCAGCGGTTCGCTTTATTCCCGAATGGGCGTCTTTCAGATATTGTTTGCGAGACGTTGAAAACAAGGTTTTTTCGTAAATCAGACGCAAAATGTGTCGCAGTTGTGCCGATGTTGTGTCATTTCCATGTCGGAATCAGCATTCTTCACTTCCGAGCGCTGTAAGCGGATGAAGCACGGCAGGCGTTTTTGCTGGAATTGCGTGCTTTTTTCACAAAAACGCCGACCTTAGAAGTCATATAACACAGGGTTCTGCCGCGTTTCCAATAATCCCGATGGCGAAACCGCCAACGTGATTGCGGAAATCCGCCGTATCCCGTTCAGACGCAATCTGAGCTCTGCTGTTTATTAAGAACACAGTATTATATAGCAGCAATCGGCAAGCCAATTAACACGTTCTGCATATTTTGGTTAGTAACGCACAAATAGGCGTGGAGACATTTATCGTTAATGCCGAATATTCTTCCGCAGTAGTGAGGATTTCGTTATTTGTTTATCACTTTTCCCGATAGTATCGCCAAGGCACAGGCTCTGTGCCTTTGTCTTTTTCTGAACCAAATATTGTTTCATACTGTCTCATGAATAAAAAGAGCAGAGGCGATTTGCTGCCTCTGCTCTCCTGCTGCTGGAAACAATCGTTTCCGGGTTATTACTTATTGACGACTGTGTCGAAATAATCGGCAAGAGCGCCCTTGATTTCGTCCTGAGTCTTGTAGCGTCCGTCGATACCGTCGACGTCGAGATACAGAGAGGGAAGTCCGTATTTCTCCTGAATCATATCGGTGACGATCTTTGCGACTGCCCAGGTGTGCTTGCAGCCTATATGTCCGAGGAAGATGGAGACGTCCGGCTCGTAATCCTGGAATATCTTATCGACGAGGTAGGTGAAGCCCTCGACAGGTCCTGCTGCGCCGTGGATCATGGGGTTATTCTGCATCTTCTTGCCCATGGTTCTGAAGCAGTCGTGTCTGTTATCGAGATCCTGATACAAATCGCCGTGCTGGAAGCCGAAAGCGTCCATAACAGAAACGGTATCATAGGTGCTTTCCATCCAGTCCATAGCTCCGGAGAAAGACCAGAGCATATTCTGGAGCAGAGCTGCACGGTGCTTCTCACCATTCATGCAGGCGCCCATGCCCAGTTCGATCATCATCTGGCCGACTTCGAGTTCCTTCTCGAGGAGGTTAGCCATTTCCGGGTAGCACGCCATCGCGTTGGAGGTTCCGTTGAGAACCAGCATACGTCCGGGCAGCGGGCAGGGCTTATGCTTGCGCAGGTCTGAGCACTGGCCCTGAAGGTCATAGGTCCTGTTGGAGTTCGTCATGGCTTCCTTCAGCTTATCCCAGTCAAGCTTCGTGCCGGTGAAGTCTTCCATGAACGTAACAAATCTCTCGATCTGAGCGATCATGTACTCATAGCCGCGCTCGTCTCTGCGGAAGGGGAAGTCAAACGCGAAGGTCGGAACCTTCATCATTCTCTCCATATTGGGGTAAACAACACGGGAGGAGTCGCAGGGAACGGTGGAATATACAAAAGCGTCGGCCTTGACGCCGTACTGATCTTCAATCAGAGTGCCGAGATAAGTCTTGCACAGACCGCAGGTCGTGGGGGGAACATATTTCTCAGCCGCATCGATGAATTTACCGGTCAGAACGGGGTTCGGGGAAAGACGGATAGGAATGGTGTCCATGTATACGGGAACGCAGTCGAATGCAACGATGATGTCAACAGGAACAGGGCCGCCGAAGAAAACGAGCTTCTTGCCGTTCTTGTGAGCGTCACGAACCTGATGCCACATATCGTACTGTATCTGAAGGGTCCAAAGGAGGTCGGGATTTCTTTCTTTCATGCGCTCCATCTGTCCTTCGACTTTTTCGCAGCAGAAATCGAATACGGACAGATCACCGGCCATTACGGCATCTTCTAATCTTGTATCCTTAGGCATATCTTAGTCCTCCTTCTCAATCATTTCGACAAATGCTTCGGCACGGATAGCAAGCTGTCCTGCATTTGCAAGGTGCTCTTCGCGCTCGACTATGAGCATCGGGATGCCGGCTTCCTTGAGCATCGGCTCAAGGAACATGCTCTCGCCGCCCCAGCACTCGCAGTACTGCATTTTCTCATAGACGACGCCGTCAACTTTGTATTCTACGGCGGTCTCAGTGATCCACTTCTGCATTCTCTCGCGGTTGTCCATCATACGCGGGCAGACAAGGCGGGTCATATAGTAATCCGCGATGGAGCCGAGAACATCCTTGTCGTCAACTTCCATGAGGTAGTTGAAGGGTCTTGAGCCGTAGCAAAGCGCATCATTAACGAACAGTCCGCCCTTGTCCTCGATGACCTTGAGGTAGCCGGGCTGGTCGAGCGCGGAGCCGATGATCATGAGACGTGCGCGCTTGTCCGTGATAGGAGCGCGGTTCTTGGCGTCTGCGAGGAAAGCCTTAAGAAGCTCTATGTACTCTTCAACAGGCACATCGCTGTACGCCAATGTAATTTTCAGCATATCTTCGCCGCTGATTACGGGGTGCTTCTCCTTGCGCAGCTCATAAACCTTCTGGACCAGTGCGCGCGCTTCGTTGTACTTTGCGATGGAAGCCTTCAGCTTCTCGTCGGTCAGCTTGTTCCCGCTGAACTTTTCGAGGACTGCGATAAGATCCTTAAGCTCGTTCACATAGTACTCGTGTCCGAGGTCCTTATAGGTTCCGTATACGCGGGGAGCGCCGATCTGGCAGAAGAGCCTGCCGGACTTTTTGAGCTCGTCGGTATGCACCACGTTGTCGAAAGCACGCCAAGTCATCATGCAGCCGTCGGTTGCAATAGCGCCGTCAAGATCACTGTACACGCCGTCTATCCAGTGCTGGAGTATGCCTCTGGCATAGCTGCAGCTGAATGTGGACATCCATGTGTCGCCGTCGGGGCTCTCGGTTATGCCTGTTGCTCTCAGACGGACGGGCATAATATCCAGCGCGTGCAGGATTTCTACCGGTACGTGGCAGCAGAGAACGCCGAGCGCTTTTTTACCTTTTGCCTTCCAGGCTTTTACTGATTCGCCTGAAATCTCTGAATTAAATAATTTCTGGTAATCCATGTGTCTCCTCCTTTTTATTCATGGGCAATAATTTCAAGCTCATGAAAGTGCTTGGGTCTTAAATCAGACCGGCACACCACACAAGTTAAAATTCATGATTACTAATACTCAACGTATCGCGTAATCCGGGCTGTCCTTACCCGAAATTGCATGACCTCACCATACTAATGTCAGTCATACGCATTATATTCTACAGGCGGAAAATTAAAAAGTCAATTCTCGAAAGAATTTCCGTTGATTAAACGATAATCCGAGCGTAAATTTGTGCAATACTGCAAGTGTTTCTTTTGCATATATAATCAATATATAATCAAAGATTTATGCATATATCTCACAACATTTATGAATTGCTTTACTGGGATATGTACAAGAGCTGCCGGGCTCACTTCATTACGACCGTCTCGAAGTACTCCGAAATCTGCGCCTTAATCTCGTCGTTGGACTTATAACGTCCGTCGATGGCGTCGAGGTCGAGGTACAGTGTCGGCAGACCGTACTTCTCCTGAACCATATCGGAAACCATTTTCGCGGAAGCCCAGGTATGCTTGCAGCCGACGTGACCAAGGAACATGGAGACATTTGGATCGTAATCCTGGAATATCTTGTCGACCAGCGCGAGATGGTACTCGGAGGGGCCGGAGGCGCCGTGGATCATGGGGTTATTCTGCATCTTCTTGCCCATGGTCTTGAAGCAGTCGCGCCTGTCGTCCATGTGCTCGTACATAATGTCGCCCTGGAAGCCGAAAGCGTCCATAATGGCGACGGCGTTATATTCCGTCTGCATCCAGTCCATGATGCTTGCTGCGCCCCAGATCATATTCTGGAGCATCGCAACACGGTATTTTTCATCGGGGCAGGCGCCAATGCCAAGCTCGACCATCATCTGACCGGCTTCGAGCTCGGCCGCATAAAGGTCGCCCATCTCCGGATAGCAGGCAACGGCATTTGTGGTGCCGTTGAGAACCAGCAGCCGTCCGGGCAGCGGGCACGGCTTGTTCTTACGCAAGTCTGAGCATTTTTTCTGCAGCTCGAAGTTGCGGTTCGAGTTCTCCATGAAATACTTGAGCTTGTCCCAGTCCAGTTTGTGACCGGTATTCTCCTCCATGAACACGATGAAGTCCTCGATTTGCTCGGCAAGATACTCGGCTCCGCGATCGTCGCGGCGGAAAGGAGTGTCGAAGCTGAAAGTCGGTACGTCCATGAGCTTTGCCATCGCGGGATAGGCAAGGCGTGAAGAATCGCAGGGCACGGTGTTGTAAACAAACATATCGGGCTTTATACCGTATGCGCCGGAGAGCCACGCGCCCAGTTCTGTCTTGTCAAGGCCGCACATCGTAGGAGCAACATACTTCTCAGCCTCGTCTATGTACTTTGCAGTAATGGCGGGGTTGGTGGAAAGGCGGAACGGGATAACATCCATGTAGAAACCGAAGCAGTCGAATGCGGCTATCAGTTCGGTCGGGATTGAGCCGCCGTAGAAAACGAGCTTTTTGCCGTTCTTGTGGGCGTCGCGGTAGTTGTCCCACATGAACTTCTGAATTTCCATTGTCCAGAGCATTTCCGGATGTTTTTGTCTCATTCTCTCAAGGGAACCGTCTATCTTTGTGCAGGCAAATTCGGTAATTGACATTTCTCCTTTTAGTACGAGTTCCTCAAGGTCTTTTACGTCAGCCATTTCTTAGTCCTCCTTCTCTATCATCTCGACGAAAGCTTCAACGCGGATGCCGAGCTGACCTTCGTTGGTCATCTGCTCCTCACGCTCGACTGTCAGAATTGGGATGCCGGCGTTTTTGAGCCTATCCTGGAAGTATACGGCTTCGCCGCCCCAGATTTCGCAGTACTGCATGCGTTGGTAGAGGATGCCGTCCACGTTCCAGTCCCTGCAGGTGTCAATGATATAGTCATCCATCTCAAAATGCTTATCCATCATTCTCGGGCAGACAAGGCGGTCAAGATAGTATTTTGCAATCGAACCCAGAACGTCCTTGTCGTCGACTTCCATAGGATCGTCGAAGCCCCTTCTGCCGAAGCAGAGAGAATCGGCAACGACGAAGCCGCCCTTGCTCTCGATGAGTTCTATGTATTTGGGATCATCGAGTCCGGAGCCGATAACCATAAGACGTACGCGGTGATCGGTTATGGGCTTGCGGTTCTTCGCATCGGCGAGGAAAGCCTTGAGAAGCTCAACGTATTCGTCGACAGGCATATTCGTTGCGGCTAGTGTGAGCTTCAGGCAGTCGGTGCCGCTGATGACGGGGTCTTTCTCCTTGCGGAGCTCATAGACCTTGGCAACGAGCTCACGGGCCTCGTTCAGCTTTGCAATCGCAGCTTTCAGCTTCTCGTCCGTAATCTTGTTGCCGGTGAGCTCCTCAAGGTCGGTGACGAGGTCCTGAAGCTCTGCTCTGTAGAAAGGATAAGCTCTCTCTGATATCTTTCTGGGCGCGTCGATTTGGCGGATGAATTTGCCGGTCTTTTTAATTGTGTTGATGTAGGCCGCGTTATCGTGCATACGGGAAGACTGCATGCAGCCATCGGAAGTGACAAAACCGTCGAGTTCCTTGTACGGACCCTCGAGCCAGTACTGGAGCAGCCCTCTTGCGAAGCTGCAGCTGAAACTCGACATCCATGCCTGCGCCTCGGAGTTGTCAATGCAGTTGGTTGCTCTCATGCGCACCGGCAGAATGTCAGCCGCGTAAAAAAGCTCCTCCGGCACATGGCAGCAGATAATGCCCACGGCCTTCTTGCCTTTTGCTTTCCATGCCTTTACGGCTTCGGTGGAAATGTCTGATTCGAATAGTCTCTGGTAGTCCATGTCTCTCCTCCTTATATTGTTTGCTGTGACAATGTATTCGATTGAAAACCTAGACGGCCCGAAGCTGTCCGGATATACTCCGGAAAAAGCTGAAGCCGCGGCCGGTATCGCCTGCACGGTGCTTCATGAACATTGCTTTTTTCCGTTCGGAAATCTTGCTTTGACGCAGCAACCGCATACTTCGACTTGCGGTAAGCGGGTCCTGTTTGCTTCCGAAGGGCGAAATTTTCGAGGCAAATGAAAACTCAATGCACCGGGGCTACAGGAAATCCACATTAAATTATAACACCGGACTTCATGGAAATAAAGAATTTTCGTCCATTTTTTAACGCACACTTGTACACAAAAATTACAAGATATTTTTGCTATTATGTAGTTTTTTGAAACTTCTGGGTCTGAAACTATGCAAAACAGGCAAAACAGAAATGGAGAAAAAAATAAAAATACCCGTTCCCTTTCCGCAAAAAAAGTATTATAATGTCAGCTATGTTATGCCCGGGCGACGGTCTTCCGCACAGCGGGAACCATTCCGATGCGTTTCGTATATTATTCGCTGCCGCTTCGGCAACGAAATCAGTATATCAATCTATTTGCTTGGAGGAACCCCAGAATGCTCACAGATGCAATCCCCGCAAAGGCCAGAGAACGAATTTTTCAGCCCGAAATGCTCGACCTTGTAATGAGTGCCGAGGAGGCGGCGTCAATGGTCAAATCCGGTATGACCATATGCACCAGCGGTTTCGGAACAGGTTATCCCAAGGCTATACCCACCGCTTTGGCAAAATCAAAGCACGCGAAAAACCTTACCCTTGTAAACGGGGCAGCCCGCGGCGAGATGCATCTGGGCGCGATGGCGACAAGCGGCATACTTGACCGCTTCAGCGGCTTTCTTTACAATGAGAACGCCCGCAACGAGGTCAATGCCGGAAAACTCAAATTCACCGATTATCATCTTGGTCAGCTCATTTCAAAAATCAGGAACGGTGTTTACGGCAAGGTCGATTACGCGATTGTCGAATGCTGTAAAATCAGGGAAGACGGCAGTATAGTTCCAACCCTTTCCGCCGGAACTTCCGAGGCTATAGTCGATGCCGCGGAGAAGATACTGCTTGAGATAAACCTCAGCATCCCCGCAGAGGTCGAGGGCTTCCACGATTTCGGCGTCGACCCCTATACCATAATTCAGTCTCCCGCCGACAGGCTGGGAGTACCCTATATTAAAATTGACACAAGCAAGGTCGCGGGTATCGTCATTACCGACATTCCCGATACCGACCTCTATTATCCCGATATTGCCCCGATATACAGCGAGATTGCGGGCAGGATCGTAGAGCTTCTCGACAAGGAGATTGAGGAGGGCCGTCTGTCCGAAAAATTCACGTTCCAGTCCGGCATGGGCGTTGTTGCAAACTGCGTCATGCTCGGTCTTATGAACAAGGGCTACAAGGGTCTCAAGATGTACACGGAGGTTATGTCGGACCAGGCTCTCTATGCTATTAAAGAAGGCATAATCGCCGAGGCGACAACCACGACTCTCGATATAACTCCGCTGTTTTTTGACGACGTTTTCAACAACCTCGAGTTCTACAAGGAGCACATCGTCATGCGTCCGCTCGATATGACAAATGGCGCGACCCAGATTCTCGCAAATGAGCTTGTTTCGATGAACACCGCCTGGGAGGCCGATATTTACGGAAACGTCAACTCCTCTCACGCGATGGGTACGCATATGATAAATGGTCTTGGCGGCTCCAATGACTTTTCCCGCAACTCGAAGCTCTCGATATTCTCCACTCCCTCGACCGCAAAGCACGGGCTTATCTCCTGCATCGTCCCCATGGTTCCCCATGTCGACTCCACGGAGCACGATGTCGACGTTATCGCGACCGAGTGGGGCTATGCCGATTTGCGCGGAAAATCTCCGAAGGAGAGAGTAAACCTGATAATTGACAATTGCGCGCATCCGGATTTCAGAAAAGCCCTGCATGAGTATTATGAAGGAGCTATAGCTCTCTGCGGCCCCTGCCAGACCCCGCACGACCTTTCAAAGGCGCTTTCCTGGCACCAGAGGTATATCGAAACCGGCACTATGAAGCAGGAATAAATACCTTTTTCATAACCCACATCTCATTGCGCAGCCTGAACTAAACAAAATAAAAATAAGGTGAATACAATGAACAGTGAAAGAATCCTTTGCCCGGGGCTGGAAGACCGCATTATGAGTGCTCAGGAAGCAGCGTCTTTCATAACGTCCGGCATGACCGTCGGAATGAGCGGCTTCAGTACCAGTAATCCAAAAGAAATTCCTCTGGAAATGATTAAGCATGCAAATAATCTGTCGATAATTCAGGGTGCGGGGCTGGGAACAGGAATGCTCGATTCAATTATTCGCTCCGGCTCGGTTTCACGTTACGCCGCTTTCCAATGGGGTCAGGATATACGCAGGGCGATAAACAACGGCAGCGTTGCCTTCACCGACGTTCATCTTGGTCAGCTTTCCGATAAAATCAGAAGCGGATTTTTTGGAAAAATCGACTTTGCCATAATACAGTGCTGCAAAATAGACGAGAACGGCGGGGTGGTTCCTGCGCTTTCCGCCGGTATTTCAAACGTACTTATAGAACAGGCTGAAAAAGTGCTTCTTGAGCTTAATCTTTCTGTGCCTGCCGAAACCGAGGTAATGTTTGATTTCTGCAAAAATAATCACCGTCCCCTCAGCGGAGTTCTGGACAGAACAGGCGAAACCTCGGTCCGCTGCGATCCGAATAAGATCGCAGGCATCGTGATTACGAACAACCCTGAGGAAGTCCGCACTTTCCGCGATACCAATGCGCTGTATCAGGATATTGCGGGACATATAGTCCGTCTTCTGAACAGCGAAATCGGCAAGAACCGGTTTCCCCGTGATTTTACTATGCAGGTGGGCTTCGGAGGCGTCGCCAACGCCGTTCTTCAGGGTCTGAGCGACGGCGGCTTCAAAGACCTCAAAATGTACACCGAGGTTTTATCGGACGGCGCTTTCGATTTTGTTACTTCCGGCCTTGTTTCCGAAGCCTCGACCACAACTCTCGATTTGTCACCCAAGTGTCTTGAAACATTTATCGGCAACATCGATTTTTACAGGCGGCATATCGTCATACGCCCGCTTGAAATCTCAAACGGCGTCACCCAGATAGCTTCCATGGGACTGGTTGCGATGAACACCGCGGTCGAAGCGGATATATACGGCAACGTCAATTCAACAAACGCAATCGGAACAAGGATGCTAAACGGCATCGGGGGCTCCAACGATTTTTGCAGAAGTGCGAAGCTCTCGATTTTTCTCACTCCGTCTACCGCAAAAGACGGCGATATCTCCAGCATTGTCCCGATGGTATCACATGTGGATAACACTGAACACGATGTGGATATTATCGTCACCGAGTACGGCTATGCCGATCTGCGCGGAAAATCCCCGAAGGAGCGCGCCGCCGAGATCATAGACAAGTGCGCTCATCCCGATTACAGGCAGCCGCTTCGGGATTACTTCAACGGCGCTGTGGCGCTCTGCGGCCCCTGCCAGACTCCGCACGATCTTTCAAAGGCGCTGTCGTGGCATCAGAGATTCCTTGAAACAGGCACTATGAAGGAGACCCGTGCATCCGTCCGGCAGCTGCGCGGCTCGCTGCAAACGAAGTATAAGGTAAAGTAAAATGTATAGTGAAAGAATGATGTGCCCGGCACTGGAAAAGCGCATAATGAGCGCGGCGGAAGCCGCCTCCTTCATAAGCTCAGGAATGACCCTCGGAATGAGCGGTTTCAGCACCGGCGCGCCCAAAGCGATACCGCTTGAAATCGTAAAGCCCGGAAATGTGAGAGACCTCACAGTCATTCAGGGCGCCGGGCTCGGACTGCTCGACGAGCTTGCTCTCTCCGGCGCGGTTTCCAGGTACTGCGCTTTCCAGTGGAGCAGGAACATGAGAAGCGCGATCAACGCGGGCAAAGTCGCTTTTTCGGATATTCATCTCGGACAGCTGGCAGATAAGATACGCGGCGGCACCTTCGGGAAAATCGACTATGCCATTATCGAATGTGCCAGGATAAACGAGGACGGAGGCATCGTTCCTTCGATTTCACTCGGCGTCTCGAATGTTCTCCTCGAATGCGCTGACAAAGTTCTCCTTGAAATTAACAAAGCAGTCCCCGCGGAAATCGAGGGCATGCACGATGTTTATAAAAATGATCTCAGACCGCTCGACGGTGTTCTCGAGAGAAAAGGCGAGCCGGTTTTCCGCTGCGACCTTAATAAGATAGCGGGTATCGTAATCACAGACGAGGAAGAGCCAAAACTATCTTTTCGGGATACTAACGAGGTCTATCAGGACATAGCAAAACAGGTTCTCAGCCTGCTGGACAGCGAGATAAGAGAAAAGAGACTTCCGCAGGAGTTCACTTTGCAGGCGGGCGTCGGCGGAGTCGCAAACGCGGTGCTTCAGGGCCTCAGCGAAGGCGGATATAAAGGACTTAACATGTTCACCGAGGTTTTAGCGGACGGCGCTCTGGGCTTTATAGGCAGCGGCGTTATCTCCGAGGCTTCGACAACCGCGCTCGATCTGTCGCCAAAAGGGCTAAAAACTTTCTTTGGCAATATCGATTTTTATAAAGAGCATATCGTCTTGCGTCCGCTCGAGGTTTCCAACGGCGTTTCGCAGATTACGGCGATGGGACTCGTTGCGATGAACACAGCTCTCGAGGCCGATATATACGGCAATATAAACTCCACAAATGCGATAGGCATGAAAATGCTCAACGGTATCGGAGGCTCCAACGATTTCTGCCGCAGCGCAAAGCTCTCGATTTTTATTACGCCCTCCACCGCGAAAAACGGCGCAATCTCCAGCATTGTTCCGATGGTTTCACATGTCGACTCAACAGAACACGATGTCGACATCATCGCGACTGAATACGGCTATGCCGACCTGCGCGGAAAGTCCCCGAAGGAGCGCGCCGCAGAAATCATCGAGAACTGCGCTCATCCCTATTACCGTCAGCCGCTCCGGGATTACTACAGCGGCGCTGTAGCACTCTGCGGTCCCTGCCAGACACCGCACGACCTTTCAAAGGCGCTTTCATGGCATCAGAGGTTTATCGAGACAGGTTCCATGAAGCAGGACTGAGCTTCGGGTATATGAAAAAAGCACCATCAATTGATGGTGCTTTTTTGGCTGTTATTGCAGAATATAGCTTCAATATTTATCTCATTAAGATAGATTATCTGCGTTTTTATCAGCCGCAGCTGAGAGGATTTTTCATTTGCGCTCTTTTTATGTCCTCTTTGGTAATCTGCTCTTTGCCTCTCATATAGCGTCTGAGCACCTTCGGAACCTCGATTGAACCATCCGCGTTCTGATACTGCTCGACTATCGCGGGCAGTACACGGCTGGTCGCAAGACCGGAGCCGTTGAGGGTGTGGCAGAACTCAATCTTGTTCGTCTCCTCGCGGCGGAACCTGATCTGACCGCGGCGCGCCTGATATTCGCGCGCGTTGCTGACGGAGGAGACTTCCTTATAACCGCCCATGGAGGGGATATAGACCTCGATGTCATAGGTTCTTGCCATGGACGCAGAGCAGTCTCCGGCGGCGAGCTTCACGGTACGGAAGCGCAGACCGAGGTTCTTAACAAGCATTTCGGCCTTTGTGACAAGCTCCTCAAACGCGGCGTTGGAATCCTCGGGTTTCGTGACCTGGAACATCTCGACCTTGTTGAACTGATGTCCTCTTATCATTCCGCGCTCTTCCGCGCGATAGGAACCGCCCTCTCTGCGGAAGCAGGGAGTATACGAGATATACTTTCTTGGAAGCTCCGCTTCGTTGAGAATCTCGTCCCTGTGAAGGCTCGCGAGCGCAGTTTCCGCCGTGGGAAGCATGAAGCGGCGCTGCTGATCCTCGGCCGCCTCAAGCCAGTACACTTCGTCCTTAAACTTGGGGAACTGTCCTGCCGTAAGTCCGCATTCATAATTGAGCATATGGGGGACGAGCAGGAATTCATAGCCGTCAAGCTCGTGGGTTTCGATGAAGTAGTTGAGCAGCGCCCATTCGAGGCGGGCGCCCATACCGCGGTAAATCCAGTAGCCGTTTCCGGCGAGCTTCGTGCCTCTAGGATAGTCGATGAGCCCAAGCTCGGTGCAGAGATCGACATGGTTTTTCGGCTCAAAATCCAGTAATTTGCCGGACCCGAAAAAGCGAAGGGGAGCGTTGTTTTCCTTCCCTCCGAATTTGAGGTCGGGATCAGGCAGATTGGGAAGCGAGAGCATAAGCTCTGTGTACTCGTCCTCGACCTGCCTGAGCTCGTCGTCGAGGGCTTTTATGTCGTTTTTCAGTGCGTTCATGCGGTTAAGAACTTCCGTCGTGTCCTGACCTGCCTTTTTGAGCTGAGGAACCTCTTTTGAAACCTTGTTCTGCTCGCTTTTTGCGTTCTCGGTCTTAAAAATCAGCTCACGGCGCTGTCCGTCGAGTACCAGTATCCTGTCAATTGCCGCGTCGCAGTCGACAAGCTTGCCCTTAAGCCTTGTTTTTACTTCTTCGGGGTTCTCTCTGATTATTTTAATGTCCAGCATTTTTCGTCTGCACTCCTTTTATTGTAATGTAACACTCATTCGGAGGTTCAAGCCCTTCCTCCGAGCTCATTTCAGATACCGATGCTTATGTTTTCCGTAATACAGCTCTGCGGAGTTTGATAGCTGCAAAGCTCGTCCCTGTTTCGAAGCTGTACAAGATATGAGAGCAAAACCAGAACAATGACCGTTACAAACAGTCCGATAAGGTACGGCATAAGAGGATACGCCTTTCCGGTTCTCTTATTTTCCACTCTTTTCACTGCTCGACGCCCCCTTTTGAGCTTCCGAAATTCAGCAGAGCGTCTATCAGGGCTTCTCTGTCGTCGCTTCCATAATATTCCAGTTCTATGCTTCCTTTTTTCTTGCTGTCTCTGATAACTACCTTCCTGCCGAGAGACGCTTCAAGACGCTTTTCGGTGTCTGCAAGGTAATTAATCTTTATTTCGAGCTCATCCTCATGCTGCTTGTTTGCTTTTGCCGCCGATGACGCCGTTTTCGCCGCCAGATTCTCGGTTTGTCTGACCGAGAGGCTCTCCGCAACAACTTTTGTCGCTATTCGGAGCTGATCGGCTTCTTCCTTAATTGAGAGCAGCGCTCGCGCGTGTCCGGCCGAAATATCGCCGTCTTCGACCATTGCCATGACCGGAGGCGCAAGATTCAGCAGCCTGAGCGAGTTCGCGATTGCCGAGCGTGACTTTCCGATGCTGTGAGAGGCTTCCTCCTGCGTCATTCCGTATTCCTCGATTAGTGTACGGTAGCCTCTTGCCTCTTCGATTGCGTTCAGATCCTCGCGCTGCAGGTTTTCGACAAGCGCAAGCTCCATAGCCCTTTTGTCGTCTGCCTCGATGACTCTTACCGGAACGTCTGACAGTCCGGCGAGCCTTGCGGCCCGCCATCTGCGCTCCCCCGCGATTATCTGATAATAGCCGGAATCAAGCTTTCTCACGGTTATCGGCTGTATCATTCCGTATTGCCGCAGAGAATCGGCTAATTCCTGCAGGGTTTCCTGGTCAAATACATTTCTCGGCTGATCCGCTCTGGGTTCGACCTTTGCAATCGGCACATTCAGCGCGCCGCTAAGCTCATTTCCCAGCGAGTCCTCGCCGAAAAGGGCGCCGAGTCCCGTGCCCAGGCCTCGTTTATGTGTTTTTTCGGTCATAACGACCTCCTGTATGTTATTCTTCCCGCAGATTGGCAAATTTACCAGAACAGCCTCTGTTTTTCGCCCTGAGCAGCCAAAAACTCGCTGGCAAGCTTCAGATACGCCCTGCTGCCTTTGGATAACTTGTCATACGCTATGACGGGCTGACCGTGGCTCGGAGCCTCGCTAACCCTGACATTCCTTGGTATTCTCGTCAGATAGACTCTCTCACCGAAGAATTTCTTTATTTCTTCCTCTACCTCAAGCGACAGCTTTGTACGCGGATCGTACATTGTGAGCACAAAGCCCTCGAACTTTAGGCCTTTATTCAAGCGCTTATTTACTGTTTTGACCGTGTTAACAAGGTCTGTCAGCCCTTCCAGCGCAAAATATTCGCATTGGACAGGTACAAGCACGCTGTCCGCCGCACAAAGCGCGTTAAGTGTGAGCAGTTCGAGGGATGGGGGGCAGTCAATAAATATGTAGTCAAATTTCTCTTTAAGCGGCTCCAAGGCCCTTTTCAGGACGAATTCCCTGTCTTCAATGCCCACAAGCTCGATAAGTGCGCCTGTAAGTTCTCTGTTTGCGGGTATCAGGCTCCCGAATTTCGTTTTCACAACAGCATTTTCAACTTCTTCGCCGTTCATTATTACATCGTATGTATTCGGGGCGGTGTTTTTGTCAACTCCAAAGCCGGACGTGCTGTTTCCCTGCGGGTCACAGTCGCATAAAAGCACTTTTTTCCCCCGCATATGCAGCGCACAGGCAAGATTAATGCAGGTCGTGGTCTTTCCGACCCCGCCCTTCTGATTAACAATCGCAATTATTTTGCCCATATCTGTTCTCCCCGGAGCGCCTTTTTTATCGTTGCCCATTATAACAGCATAGTTTTCGATTTTCAATGCTTTTGGGTAATATTGTTTCATTTTATGTAAACGTATCTACCCGTATAATTGTTTCACGTGAAACATTTGTGCACTTTTCAGCACAGAGAGGCATTGTTTCGCGTGAAACATTATTGTCAGCCAATCAGCATATCCACATCTTCAACTGTCAGTCCGTTATGCAGCGCCAGGTTCAGCGCATACGCAACGACGCGGCTCGCGCAAACTACTTCGCTGTCGATGTTTCTTGGGGTAACTATCATTTCGTTTGCGCCTGCAGCCTTTTCGGACAGCTTGCCGTCGCCCATATCGGCCAGAAGGCTGCGTATATCGACCACGGTCGGCACCCCTATTGCGGTAACGGGAACCCCTAGCATATCTTTGTTTATTGCAGTTCTCGAATTTCCGACGCCGGAGCCGGGAGTTATACCCGTATCCGTGATTTGAACTGTTCTGCATAGCCTTTCGAGATTTCTGGCGGCAAGCGCATCTATAACGACTACGCGCACGGGTTTAAGGTTTGTGCAGACCCATTTTATATAATCGGCGCTTTCAATGCCGCTCGTCCCCAATACACCTGGACTTATTACCGCGACCGGACTTAGAAACTTAAAGTCCTCCGGCGCGTGCTCTTTAAGGTGGCGTGTGACAAGAACGGATTCCGCACAGAGCGGCCCGATTACATCCGGCGTTATATCCCGGTTCCCGAGCCCTGCGACCAGAGTGCAGCCTTCAGCGTCCGTTTGTCCGAGCATTTCTTTTATAAGTTCGGACAGTGCTTTGACCGTATCTGCGAAGGTTTCGCTTTCGCGCCGAAGTACCGAAGCTATCTCCGCCGTATAATAAGTCCCAATCGGTTTTCCGAGAGCAGTCTGACCTCTTTCATCTATAACTGTCATTTTTTGGTATTTTACACTTTGTCTTTCCGACTCCTCGTATTTTACGCCCTCGACTTCCCCGAGTCTGTCGCCCATAGCCAGCTCTCTCGACTCTGCGGCAAGATCGGTTCGTTGTATAAATCCCGGCAATTTCATTCCCTCGCAATCTATATTTTGTATTTATTTTTTGCCTCCGGCTGCCTTTTATACAAGTAAAACCAAAATTAAAAAAAGTGAAAATATTGCTTGCAAAACCTGATATTTGGTGGTAGAATTAACATCCGCGGAACCTGTGGTGACGCTACTATTATAGGAGGAGGTGGCAACTAGTGCCCAATATCAAATCTGCGGCTAAAAGAGATGCACTTGCAAAAGCTCAGAACGTAAAGAACAGGGCGGCAAAAACTTTGCTTAAGACAAATATTAAGAAGTTTGATGCGGCAATTGCGGAGGGCGATCGCGAAACAGCCGTCAGTGCCTATAAGGTCGCTGTCAAGACTATTGATCACGCCGCATCAAAGCATCTTATTCACAAAAACTGCGCTGCTAATAAAAAGTCAAAACTGACGGTTAAGATTAACGAAATGTAATAATTTCCACCAAATCGTCACTTTATCCTAACGCTAAAGTGTATTGTTTTTAGGAAAAGTCCGAGAGAATGGTTTTTTCTCTCGGACTTTTTTCGGAAAAAAAGAAAATATTATGTAAATTGCCGTCTTTTCCGCCCACTATTTGATACATTTCGGTTGCTTCCTGTTTATTTGTAATGTATAATATGTTAGTGAAAAAATGATTGTTCTGTTTCGGGGGATAAATTTGCGGCGGAACTTTGCAGCCTGTTCTCCCCGTATTTTGCAGTTTGCGCTGATTAGTCAAAATCTTTGGATTGGCGGAGAAATCGAAATGGTTCCGAAAAACAAAAAATACAGGCTGGGCGACATACTGCTGCAACAGGGCTATATTTCCGAAGCCCAGCTTAAATCGGCGCTTGAAGCCCAAAAAAAGAACAAGCAGCGCCTCGGAGATTATCTCATTGATTCCGGCATCGTTTCCGATAAGGATATTATGCAGGCTCTGCATATCCAAATGGGAATTGAAATAATCGAGCTTCGCGGCATCGATATACCGGACGAAGTCATCTCTCTGGTCAGCGGCAGCGTCCTGCGCAAGCACAACGTTCTGCCGATTGCCTTTGACGGTGCCGCCCGGAACACGCTTATACTTGTCATGTCCGACCCTCTGGATATGGTCGCGCAGGATGATATATCAATAATCACGAATTGCTTCATCGAGCCTCGTATATCCACCTCACGCGAGATAAACGCGGTTCTTGACAGATATTTCGGTTCAGACGAAACCTCGTCCGCCGCCGAAAAATTTGCAAAAGAAAAGGCGCTCAAGGACCATGATCTGATCTCTGTTGCGGCTGAAGAAGCGCTGGATCTCAGTTCCGCGCCAATCGTTTCGATTGTCAAATCCATCATCGAACAGGCAGTCAGGTGCCGCGCCTCCGATATTCACATCGAAGCTCTTGAAAAGCAGCTCCGCGTCCGTTACAGAATTGACGGCGTGCTGATTGAAAAAATGGTCTACGATGTTTCGCTTCTTCCCGCTATGTCGGCGAGAATCAAGATTCTGGGCGGCATGGACATTTCCGAAAAGCGCAAGCCTCAGGACGGCCGTATTACTGTGACGGTCGACCGCTCCGAATACGATATCCGCGTTTCAGTTCTGCCGTCTTATTTCGGTGAAAAAATCGTAATGCGTCTTGCTGACAAAACCGCTCTGACGAAGGCGAAGTCCGAGCTGGGTATGAGAAGCGACGAGCTCAAGCGCTTCGACCACATTCTTGCCAGCCCCAACGGTATCCTTCTCGTTACGGGTCCGACCGGAAGCGGAAAGTCCACGACGCTTTACACCGCGCTTTCCGAACTGAACACAGAGGCCGTCAACATCATAACAGTCGAGGACCCGGTCGAAGCCAGCATCAACGGAGTCAACCAGGTCCAGGTTAATCCGAAAGCCGAGCTTACCTTTGCGTCAGCCCTCCGCTCCATACTCCGTCAGGACCCCGACATTATTATGATAGGCGAAATCCGCGACTTTGAAACTGCGTCTATCGCCGTTCAGGCGTCTATCACCGGACATTTCGTCGTTTCCACTCTGCATACGAACAGCGCAGCTTCAACGGTCACCCGCCTTATAGATATGGGCATCGAAAGTTACCTTCTGGCTGATTCCCTTGTCGGCGTTATCGCCCAGCGTCTGGTGCGCAAGCTATGCCCCCACTGCAAAAAGGCACGGCTCGCAAATCCCGAAGAAAACCGCATACTGGGAAAAGGGTTCGATGACCGGATAACCGTTTATGAACCTGTCGGCTGCCCAATGTGCGCCGAAACCGGTTATTTCGGACGTATTGGCGTATATGAAATCATGGAGATTTCGCAGGACCTTAAGCGCATAATCGCGACCAAGGGTTCAACCGGCATGATTCAGAATATTGCCGTTGCCGAAGGCATGAAAACGCTGCACACGAGCGCTGCAGAATACGTTTTGGACGGAACGACGTCGATTTCCGAAATGATACGCGTTTCTTTTGAGGATTGACCGTCGAAATACCCCGAATTCAGGGATACTACAAAAAACCGCTGCCGTAATGGGAGAATTATATGCTGACATTTCAGGATTTAATTAGTACAGCAATCGAAAGCGGCGCTTCGGACCTCCACTTGAGCGTCGGAGTTCCTCCCTGTATGAGGATCAGCGGCTCTATAGTCAGGATGGACGCGGAAATACTGATGCCTAAGGACATCGAAGAAATCGCTTTCAGCATCATGGACGAGCGGCACCGCGCGGTTCTTGAAAAAGCGGGCGAGGTCGATTTCGCATATTCGATCCGCTCTCTCGGCAGATTCCGTGTCAACGCTTTCCGCCAAAGAGGAAGCCTCTCGATGGTCGCGAGGATCCTGAACCTAAAAATACCCGCGCCCGAAGAACTGGGCATTCCGCAGTCGGTCATTGAAATGACCGATAAACGCCGCGGGCTCGTTCTTGTCACAGGCGCAACCGGAAGCGGTAAATCCACAACGCTTGCTTCGCTCCTCGACTTGATCAACAGAAAGCGGGACGATCACATAATCACTCTCGAAGACCCTATCGAGTATCTTCACAAGCACAACAAATCCATCGTCAACCAGCGCGAAATGGGCTCGGATTCGATAGATTACTCCTCCGCGCTCCGCGCTGCGCTCCGTCAGGATCCCGATGTTATCCTCGTCGGAGAAATGCGCGACCTTGAAACGATTTCAACCGCTGTTACCGCGGCGGAAACAGGCCACCTTGTGTTTTCGACCCTCCATACAAACGGCGCGGCAAACACGGTCGACCGTATAATAGATGTTTTTCCGCCGCATCAGCAGCAGCAGATTAGGACCCAGCTGTCCGACGTTCTGCAGTGCGTCATTTCTCAGCAGCTCATCCCGAAAAAAAGCGGCAAGGGGCGTGTCGCGGCGTTTGAAGTCATGCTTGCCAACAACGCCATTCGAAACCACATCCGCGAGGCAAAAACCTATCAGATACCCACGGTTATGCAGACCAGCGCCAAGCTGGGCATGAAGACGATGGACGACGCGCTTTATGAGCTTTGCATGAAAGGTGAAATCACCGAAGAAAACGCTTTGCTTTACGCGCAGGACAGGACGATTCTCGCCAAGCGGTTCTAAGCAATCTGACACTTATCCCATTTCAGGAGAGTGATAATTTGGCCGTTTTTTCATATCTCGTCGTAGATAAAAGAGGAAAAGAGATAAAAGGCTCTTTGGACGCCGAAACGCGTGAAGACGCGCTTGCCGAGCTTCGAAAAATCGGCGATCTGGTCATATCCGTCAACCAAGTCGGCGCATTGAACCGGGATATAAAGCTGTCTGTTTTCTCCGAAAAGCCGAAATCCCGTGATCTTGCGGTTTTTTGCCGCCAGTTCGTCAGTATCATCAGCGCGGGCGTCCCGCTTGTTTCTGCGCTCGAGATGCTCGGAGAACAGACCGATAACAAGATGCTTGCAAAAGCGATAACCGAATGCAAAAGCACAATCGAACAGGGCGAAACCCTTTCCCACGCGATGAGCCTGTGGCCCAAGGTTTTTCCGTCGATGTTCGTTACGATTGTCGAGGCCGGCGAAGCCGCGGGTTCTCTGGACAACGCCTTTACACGAATGGCGGTGCAGTTTGAAAAGGACGCAAAGCTCAAGGCGACCATCAAAAAAGCGACGGTATATCCGACGGTAGTATGTATCGTGGCGCTTCTCGCGATAACGCTTCTTATGACCTTCGTGGTTCCCACCTTTGAGGATGTGCTCAATCAGCTCGGTGTTGAATTACCCGAAATAACCGCGATAGTCCTCGCCATTTCAAGGTTTATGCAGAAGTTCTGGTATGCAATCATTGCCGGTGTTGTCATACTTGTACTGGCGATTAAGACCTACAAAAAAACGGATTCCGGGCAGTATTTTTTCGGCAAGCTCGAGCTCCGGCTCCCGCTTTTCGGCGACCTTTCAAAAAAAACGGCCTCGGCAAGGATGGCAAGAACTCTGGAAAATCTTCTCGGCTCCGGTCTGCCGCTGGTCGATGCGCTAAGCATCGTGGCAAACACGATGACGAACATTTATTTCAAAGGCTCCCTTTTTGCGGCGCGTGAAGCCATTATGCTCGGCTCCCCGCTCGCGGCGCAGTTTGCAAGGGATAACCTTTTTCCCCCGCTCGTCCGCCATATGATAGGCATAGGCGAGGAGACGGGCTCCATTGAAAGCATGCTCACGAAGCTTGCTGACTACTATGAGGACGAGGTCGAAAACGCGACCGAAAGGCTTATGGCGGCTCTTGAGCCGGCAATCATCGTGGTGCTCGCCGTAGTGGTCGGAACGATAATCATTTCTATAATGCTGCCGATGGTTTCGATGTACAGCGGCATCAGCAATATGTAATGCGGGCGGCATTCATTCGTATATAAGCGTCTTTGCATAAACTGACGGCAACGGCGTTTAGATAAATATCAGCAGGGAAGTATATAACTAAAAAAGGAGTATTAATCAAAATGATCCAGAATCTTAAAAAAAGCAAAGCGGGCTTTACTCTCGTAGAGCTCATCGTCGTCATCGCAATCCTCGGCGTCCTCGCGGCAGTCCTCGTTCCCCAGTATATCCAGTATGTAAACAAATCCAAAGCAGGAAGTGACATTAACACGCTTGGGGAAGTTCTCCATGCTGCGCAGGTGTATGCCGCAACTCAGGACGGCACATCGACATTTGCCATGCCTATATCTGCCACAGGAGAAATGTCTGTTGACACAAAACTTCAAGATATATTGGGTACAAAAATCCAACTGAAATCAGCAGAGGCTAAAGTTGCTTACGCTGCCATGGCTATTAAGTGGAATGCCACTACAAAAACATACGGTTGGAGTTCAGATGGAACCGTAGCCGCAGTTGATACGGTTACTTGCTTTGATGCAATAAATGACGCCACCTAATCCACACACCTAATCATAATCTTTGGAAGGAACCCCCTCATGGATACTCTCACCGTCCTGATGTACATATTTGTATTTCTGTTCGGTATCACAGTCGGCAGCTTTCTGAATGTCTGCATACTGCGCATTCCGGCGCATGAGAGCATCGTAACGGGTCCTTCACATTGCACGAGCTGCGGCAAGAGGCTGAAATGGTACGAATTAGTGCCGCTATTCAGCTTTCTTGCCCTGCGCGGGCGGTGTTCGGGCTGCAAAACCCGAATTTCGGCGCAGTATCCTCTGATTGAGGCGTTAAACGGCGTTCTGTGGCTGCTCGTATTCTACACTATGGGCTTCACGCTGTACGCCGCGGCCGCCTGTCTTCTTGCTTCCGCGCTCATCGTTGTGTCAGTCATCGATGCGCGCACACGCGAGATACCGTCGGGGACTACTATCTTCATCCTTGCGCTCGGCGTAATAGCGACGCTTCTTGACTTGCAGAGCTGGTCGACGCACCTTATCGGCTTTTTTGCCGTGTCCCTGCCCCTGTATCTTGTTTTTGCCGTAACGGGCGGAAGGGGCATCGGCGGCGGAGACATCAAGCTCATGGCCGGCTGCGGACTCTTCCTCGGCTGGAAGCTCGTTGTTCTGGGCTTCTTCTTCGGCTGCTTTGCCGCAGCCTTGCTTCATCTTACCTTGATGGCCCTGAAAAAAGCGGACAGAACTCTTTCGTTCGGTCCCTATCTTGCTATTGGAATTTTTGCCGCCCTTATCTGGGGAGAGCCCGTTATCGGCTGGTATCTAAATATGTTTATCTGAACTGCGCCGTCTTACCGGCGCATTGTTGGCATTTTTTGCGCTAAACTTGATTTTTCCGCCCTGAACGGGGCATTAAGATATTGAACCACAGCTCTATCGATAGAGAGGAGAATTCTATGGCAGCTAAGGTACTAAACATCGAAATATGTGATCAGACCGTATCGGTTTGCCGTACCGCTCGAAAGGGCAAGGGCCTGCGTGTATTCGACTCTTTTGTTTTCCCTACGCCTGAAGGCTGTGTTTTGGACGGGGTCATCTCGAACCCTACGCTTCTGGCTAACGAGCTGCGGCTGCAGTTTGCGTCTCACGGGCTGCAAAGGGCCAGAAATGTTAACTTTTCTCTGTCCTCCAGCAAAATCGCGATCCGTGAGGTCAAGCTTCCTCCAATGAAGAAAAAGCTCATCGCAACCGCAATACTGACAAACTCCGCCGACTATTTTCCGATAGACCTAAAGAGCTATCACATCACCTACAGCATCCTCGATTTAGCGACCTCCGCAAAGCCCTACAACAGGATACTTGTCCTGGCCGCCCCGATTTCGATGATAGAGGGCTATTTTCTGCTTGCCGAGAGAGCAGGTCTCACCATAAAGGCAATCGACAGCAGTGGAAACAGCCAGTATCAGGCTCTCAAGCAGCTAAACCTGAAAGGCGTTACGGTTTTCGCGGACGTCGGCAGCTTTTCAAGCAGCGTCAGCTTCGTGTACGACGGCAAGCTCCTGCTCCAGAGGACCTTCGCCTTCGGAACCTCCGAGCTTATCTCGCACTATGCAAGCCTGAGCGGTAAAGCCAGAGAAAACTACCTCGACATCCTCAATGAAACGGATATAACTCACCCCGACTTCGCAGCGGACAAACTGCTATCGCTGGCAGACGTGCAAAACGATCTTGAAAGGCTTGTAAGCGGCATCATGCGCTCGATAGACTATTTTAACTCGAGCCAATGGGACGCCGCCGTTTCCAGAGTGGTGCTCGTCGGTCTTAACCGCCATGTCGTGGGGCTGCGTGATTTCATCGCGGAATCGACGGGTCTTGAAACTCTCTATCTGGACGAAATTCCCGATTTTGCAACATTTACAAACGGCTCGCGCGAGGCGCCGGCATATGTCAGCTGCATAGGCTGCTCGATTGCCCCACTCGACCTTATGCCGAAACAGTTTCGTCCCGCCCGCAGAATTACTGTCGATGACGACGACGCCTCGATTATGCCGGGCGTCATTATGTGCATCATCATAGTCGTGGGCGCGCTACTGATATCAGCCTCTTCATGGCTCAGCTACGCCCAGACGGTAGACGATTTTAACAGCGTTCAGGCACAGGTCACGAGTCTGCAGTCCTCCCAGCAGCTTTACGACGAATATGTCTCCTATCAGGACGGCGAAACCTCTGTTGCCGCTCTTGCCGCGATGACGGACACTCCCAACGCCGGGCTTGTCAACTTTTTCGGGGAACTCGAAGCGAAAATGCCCTCAAGCATCCTGCTCCTTTCGGCCTCCTGCACAAACGACGGCGTTGCCCTGAATATCACGGTCGGCAGCTATACCGACGCGGCCGCGGTCATTTCGGCTCTGCGCGGCTTTGAAAGCATCGCGGAGGTCGACGTCACCGACCTCAGCAAGGGCGTTGGCGAAACGGGCATCGAAAGAATTTCGTTCACCGCGAACTGCCTCTATGGAACAAACCCGTATCTGAATAAGATGAACCCCTACAGCAACTTCGTCGTTCCCTCAGCGCCTGCCGATGGAACGGCAGACGCCTCAGCGGGTACGGCGGCGGATTCGGCGGCGGGCGGTACATCTGATTCACAGGCTCAGTAGTCATAGGAGGTTGAATAATGAAAATTTCCAAGCATGACCAGAAGCTGATACTTGTACTGCTGGGCTTAGCTATTTTTCTTGCGGCTTACTTTGGCATATGCCGCTCCTTCAATAACAAAAAATCTGACGTCGAGTCGCAGATAGACGACCTTCAGGCACAGGTCGAAACGCTGAACGGGTATCTGGCAAATCAAACCACTTATCAAAGCGAGATTGACAGGATAAGCAGCGGTATCAGCGCAGAATTCGCAAAATATCCCGACGATGTCCGCAGCGAAGATCTGATAATGTATGCAACAGAGCTCCAGGAAAAAATCGGCCTGAACATCAGCAGCATTTCGATTTCCTCGCCCGAGGTGGTTTCAACCTTTTCCGTCCCCGAGCAATCCGGCGACAGCTATGAGGTCGTTCCCGTTGCCGTAGTTAAAGAAGGAATGACGGTGCAATGCGCCCTGAGCTATGAGCAGCTCAAAAAGCTGATAGATTATATTTACGCAAATTCAGAAAAATCAGATATCGCGAATTTGTCCGTGAGCTATGAAGCGGAAAGCGCAGATCTTTTCGGTACGGTAACGATAGATAAATACTTCATCGTTTCGGCGGATTATACCTACACTCAAACTGATATACCCTCGGTTGATACGGGTACAGACAATCCGTTTGGCACCTTCTCTATAGTGACCGACTCAACCGCTTCCAGTGCAGGCTAGACAAAACTAAACTATTTTCCCGCTCCGTTTCGGGGCGGGAATAATGGATTTTTGGACAGTTTTTTCGAAAGGAGGGGAGCCGCATAATAAAGCCGTTATCCAAAGACTACAGAGGCATGACTCTTTTGGAGCTTATTCTGGGCACAGTTATTCTGGCCATAATTGTAGTTCCCCTGCTCCACGTCTTCGTTACCGGGGCAAGCACGGAATATAAGAGCCGGAAATACGGCGAGGCGACGGAGGCCGCGCAAAACCTTGCCGAACAAGTTCAGGCAGCCGACGCCGACCTGCTTTTGTCAAACTCCCGTGCCGTTGACCCTCAAGCATATTTTTACAGCCTGTCCGATTTGAGCACAGGCAGCAACGGCGTCACAACGGCGCCGGCGTCTGATGCCAGCGGCAAGTACTACATAGGAATAAAGAACTATTCCTACGGTGGTTCGCTCTTTAATGCGCTTATCACGCTTGACACGAGCGCCACCGCAACCGGCACGGCCAACACCACGCCTGTCATCGTCGGCAACCAGATGGACGCTTCAATAGACATGACTCAGGCGGAGACCGGCGCTGCAGACACTCTGCTGGCGGAATGCGGCAACCTGGCGGTAACAGATCCCAATTCTCTGACCCTCAGTTATCTTACCCGCAGCGTCACCTTAAATGTAACCAGAACCGCAGGCTCGTCCGCAAATACATATTCATATAGAATAGAGGCCTTGTTTACTTATACGGAGACAATTCCCTACAAAATCGGCGCCAAATCATATAATTACTACTTTTCGCATACTGAGCAGGCCCTGGCAAGCGTCGTAAACATTACTGATTCTACCGATAACAGCCCCGTTTTTTCCTCGTTTGTGTTTTTCAACGCATATTACCGGAGCAGCATGGCGACCGAAACAATACTGATTAACAACTCTACAGGGCAGGACATCAATTTCTTTCTTGTCAACACCAATACCACGGGTTCGATGCCTCTAAACTATGGCGCGCTCGTATGGTACAAATATCAGAAGTTCCTCAGCCACGTACCCGTGAATAAGCTTATCTACACAAATCTCCCCTACAACAAAGTTATATACCGGGCCGCTGAAAACGAATTTCTCAGAAAGACTCTGACTGTGAGCGGATATCTGGTCGAGACAAAACAGCTTAACCGAAAGTTTGCGGTCGATATTAAGCTCTATAAAAGCGGCGCGGCGTTTACCGGAACTGTACTTGCGGGAATTGACTCAACAAAGCTGAATTACTGATATTTGATTGAAAGGAGAAACAAGCAGTATGCACAAGCTGACTCTCAGCCGGCACAGCGGACAAAAAAACAGCGGCAGCGCCATCGTAACGGTCGTTGTATCCATGCTGTTCGTTATGGCGCTTGGCGCGGCTCTCCTTTTTACCGCCTACACAGGATATTCGATAGAAATCACTCAGCGCGGCGACAAGGAAAACTTCTATGAAGCAAGCTCAGCCATGGATGATATGCGTCTGGGAGTTCAAACGCTGTTGTCCGAAGCGGTCGCACAGGCATATACGAATGCTTTGGCAAGCTACACCACTACGATTGCGGCCGGCGTAGATCCGCAGACTGCCTTTAACGACAATATTACCGCCCAGCTTTTGTTGAAAACAAACCCGGGCGGGGTAGCCTATTTCACCTCGTCCACCGTCAGCGGAAAAACCGTTATCTCCGGCTATAACGCCGCCGCGCTGCGAACCTTCATTGATTCCGACGTCCTCGCCGATACTTCGATTTCCGTTTCAGTAACCGGCAGCACCGCTGCCCGCAGCAGCAGTGAAGCGGGCGTGCTGGAAACCGTTTCCCTGAAATCAGTCAGCGTACAGTATATACAAAGCGGTTTTGAATCAGACATCACCTCCGATATTGTCATTGCAATGCCGAACTTTTTTGCAAACTCGTCAGTCGCCTCCAGTATCAACAAGTATGCGATAATCGCTCACAACAGTGTGATAAACAGTTCGGGCGGCGATGCTACTGTCGCAGACGGCAGTGTTTTTGCCGGCAGCGGCGGCGTTACCGTATCCGGCAACGACAACACTCTTACTTTTTCAGGCGGCGATCTTATCTGCAAGGGTACCATTCTTGCTGATAATTCCGCTTTGTTTTCATTCAACGCGCCGGATAACGAGCTTTGGACAAATGAAATCCAGGTCGGCGGTACGGGATCGGGAACGGCGACTCTTAACGGAAACGTATTCGTTGCCGACGACCTTTCTTTGAACGGCGACGGCGCACACGTAACGCTCGAAAACACTTATTTCGGCTTTGGAAACAGCTTTTCTTCTTCGGAAGAAAGCAGTTCCATTGTTATTAACGGCAGAAGCTCCGTTCTCGATATCAGCCAGCTCGAATCTCTTTCTCTGGCCGGCGTCAGCTTTATCAATTTCGACCCCTCCGGAACGGGAACAGACACTTATTCAATTCCCATGGGCGAATCGCTGTCCATTAAGAGCGACCAGCTGGCTTATCTCGTGCCTTTGAAGTGCATTACTAATTTTGCATCAAACCCCTGCGTATTTGATAAAAACGCGACCTTTTCTCCGACAATTGACACAAATACTGTACTTTGGGGTACAGGCGAAAACGCAAAAAAGCTCTCCGACTACATCGGCGGCACAAAGGGCAGCATTCAAACCCTGTATAAGCCTTTGGGCGACAACGCAAACAACATCGTTTATGTGTTTCTGATTTTCAGCGACAAGCAATATGCAAACGCATATTTCAAGGATTACTTCGCGGCTGACAAAAGCAAGATATCGCAATACATGAGCCTCTATGTGAATTCCTTTGACAAGGTGGCTGAAGCCGATACCGCCGGAAACACCTATTACACCCCTTCGGGCGGTACGCTCACGCTTAACCCTGCCAGCGACACGGTCTACGCCGCGGGCGCTCAGCTGCTGTACAGCAAAATGCAGTCGCCATATCTGGTCTTTGTCAACGACGCAGAGATGGATACTCTCGCAGCCGAAACCCAAAAGACCCTCCAATTCAAAAACGCCTCAAATCAAGTGGTTGCGGTTGTAAGCGCTGAGGGTGACTTCCCCTATAGTTTTGCTTACGATCCCTCCAAAACTGTCAGGCTGATTATTTCATCGCAAGACGTAACCGTAAACGATAAATACACCGGAATAATCATTGCGGGCCATGACGTTATCCTTAAAAGCGATGTAAGCGGCCAAGCGCTTGACGCCACCATTCTCGACGCAACCTGCACAGCAAACGGAAAGACCTATACGCTGGCCGACTTCATAAACAACAGCGCTCAATTCGGCGGAGACTCGAAAACAAAAGAAGACCTTTGGAACCTTGATTCTCTCGTCTACTACAAAAACTGGACCAAGCACTGAAGAAATATGACGCGGAAGGCGGAGGTGATGGCTTGAAAAGCAGAAATAAAGGCTTTACGATTGTTGAACTTATAGTCGTAATGCTCATTATCGGCATTTTAACAGTCATTGCAGGTCTTTCAATTACCACCTCTACCGCAGCAAAGACGCAGAGAGCCGCGGCTTCGATTGATTCTCTCATATCAAAGTGCAGGGCGGATACTCTCGGCCGCTCGGGCAGCGTATATTTAACTTTGTCGATTAACGGCAGCGGAGATATCATTTGCACACACTCTGACGGCACAAACGTCAGTACCGATACTTTTTCGGGCAAAGGTATCTCGGTTACCTATTCAACCACAATTACACCGTCGGTTGCGCTTACATCAAGTAATTCGCTGACTCTTTCTTTCAACCGCTCAACGGGCGGGCTGAATATGCAGTCCGGCGCCTACTGCACCTCGATTATTTTCACGGGGGGAAGAACCTACACCATTGTGCTTGTTCCCTCTACGGGCAACCACAGTCTGACTTAGGGAGAGCGTTATGAAAAACGACAACAGAGGTTTTACGCTCATCGAACTCATTATCAGCATTCTGATTTTTGGAATTATGCTTGCTTCGGTTTTCGGCTTTATGCTGGCAGGGGCGCGTTCATATAACACAGTAACAAACCAACTTAACCTTGACCTGCAGGCACAGCTTGCCGTAAACCAGATATCCGAATATGTCATCGACTGCAGTGCAGGGCTTTATTTTAGAAACGGTAAGCTCTATGTATTAAACGAAGACCCCGAGCCCGACACTCTCGGAAATACCACCTATACGGCCCATGTATTCCAGCTCACCGACGGCTGTATCAAATACGGAACCGGCGCCGCCGCGAAGAGTACAACGGACGGTACGTTCAGCTGCAGCGTCACGGCGACCGATTTACTTGCAAAGAACGTCACAGGGTTTTCGGTCACCCAGATAAGCTCGGACGGCGTAAACGTCACCTCCGTGCGCATTTCGCTTAATCTTGCCAAGAATTCCGCGACCTACAGTGGTATTAAAACGATTGCTCTGCGAAACAAACCGGCAATCACCGTTGTCAGCTGATTAAGACAGCGTCAGCTTTTTTCGTATCCTACCAGAGGAAGGAGTCCCGATTTATGAAACAAAAACACTACCGGCTGCGAAGGGCGCTTTCCTTCGTTCTCAGCTTTGCCGTTATATTGCCTGCAACCGTTTCTTTGGTCGGAGACAGCGGCTCGGCACAGGCTGCGACAAGTCTGAACCATATCGAGGAAATAAAAAACGGCGGCGACACTTTTGATATATTGGAAATCGTCCCCGCGGCGGGTCAGGGCAGCATCGGCTACTACGTTGACGGACAGGAGCCCAGCGCAAACTGGGTAGATGATGTGGCAAACGGCGTATATGGCACAACTGCGTCAAACCGAACAACTCGCGTCAGGACTTATTTTAACAATCTCATTACCGGCGGAGCTCTCAGCGCGACGGCTGATGCGGCCCCTCTTTTCCAAACGGCGACCTATACCGAGGCCTACCCTTGGAGGAACACCGCCGGCTACACACAAAAAATAACGCTTGCCACCGCGGATTCGGTGCCCGCGGCATCATCGAGGGGCACGTTTACGGCTGTCACGCCCGGAACGGGAGCCTTTACTCAAACCGGCACACTTTCTCTATCCGGTACTCTAAACTATGTTCAGATAATTGACTATTTCTCGGCGACCGCCGCTGACCAGACCGGTCAGAAATTCTATTACAACCCGACTTTCACACAAATAACCGATAACACGGCCTATACGACAAATTCGGCTATCTACACCTATAACGGCAGCAGCTATGTCTATTTCGGAACTGTCGGCGCCGGCGACTTTCCCGGCATGGAAATAGGCGGAACCTATTACTACGTTTCTTCCACCGGCGCGCCTTCCGCCACAAGCTCCGCAACAAACGAATATGTCGCGGTTTCCTCGTCAAGCAGGATAAAAACCGCTGGCGAAACAGGCTATTTCAGCCTCAGCTCCGTCTACACTTATGTAGGCACGGGCGGAACATATAATTTTCAATACATAAGCAACGGATCCAACAACACTATTAAATGCAGCACCATCTACTACACCGGCGGCTTCACAAACAACAACTGGTTTTTAAGAAACGTCTTCGACTGGGAGACGGGCGAGTACAAACCGACAATCAAAGTCAACTCAGTCGTAGGAAATCTTGTGACTACCGATATGGTCACCAATGCGGAGCTTATTGTCCTGTCTTACGGCTTTTACCCCGACACCTCCGCTGACGGCACACAGACGGCGTACACCAACACCACCGACATAAGCTCAATAGTCTCAACCGCCATTTCGACCGCAGTTAACGCCAAAAAGCCCGTTATTGTGGATAACCGGCTTTGCGCCAGTTCCGGCAGAAGGCTGCAGGTTCTTGCGTACAATCTTAAAAACAGCACGTCCACTACAAGCTTTGTAAATAACAGCGTATTTCTCTTCGTGCGCAATACCACTGCCCCGGCTCGTTACAATTTGGTAACCCAAAATTTTGCTACTGCGTACGATGTGAGCACCTACGACACTTCCTCGGGCGGCTTCTATCCCGCCTATGATGAAATCGTCTACGAAAATTTCATACGAACTCAGGCGGATCCCTCAGCCACGACGCTTCCTGTGGAAATCAATATGGCCCGGGCGATACGTCATATCATCAACTTTGCAAATCCGCGCTACAGGGGGACAAAAAACATCGTGCGCGTTCTTTCGATAGAACCGAGCAGCGTGCACACCGAGATAACAGCCTCGATGGTGCAGGGTTGGGGGTTTGACGGAGCCTTTTCCGTTAAATATGTGTCCTCGTTGGAGCTTGTCGGCAAGATAGACGATCTCATCGAAAATTACGACATCATCTACGTCGGCGGCAACGACGGCAGCTCCGCCAGTAAAGACTTGCACCTTGACGGCAACTACTTATACGCAAACATCGGCGAGGAAGTTACAATCCGCAATGATGTCGTCGGTCTGACCGATGCGGAGTATTCCGACTCCACCTACTATTCTTCCGACGGAGGCGTTACTAAATACTATGCTCTCAAAGACGCCCAAAAGACACGCTATTCCGGAAACGACCTTTCCGCCGCAAAGCTCGCCGAGCTGAACGCATTTGCCGCTGCCGGCCACCCTGTAATATACGCCGACGGCCTCGCCTGCAAATATTCGATTTCCGCGGTCGTTACCGGGGCCGCATCCGCGAGCGGAACCAGCGCAGTACTGACGGCAAGCCCCTCAATAACGGGCGTTAATCCCGCTTCCGCAGGCCCATATTATGAGTGGTTCAAAAAAAACACCTATGACAGCAACTACTCTTCGTTGGGACAGTATGCCTCCACATATACAGCAACATCCGACGGTGAATATTACTGCAGAATTCGCTATACCATCAGCGGCGCGGATACTTATGCATACAGCAACAGTGTCGTCGTCACTATAACCGCTGCGCAGTCGTCAATCGTCCTCAGCGGAAGCGACACAACCGGAACCGCAACTTATGATTATAATAACTGGTGGTGGCCTTACACAACAAATCACGTCACATACACGTACAGCTTCGCTACATATTTAAACGGCTCTTCAATCGTCACAGGTTACAACACCGACAACAACGAAGGGTGGAACCCTACGTTTGCTCTGCAGTGGTACAAAAACGATACCCCTGTCGGCGGTGTGAGTTACCTCGGCTATAGCGGTTCCAGCACCTATACGCCGACAGACGGCGGGACATACTACTGCAAAATCACCTTATCCTCCATTTCAAACAACGGAACGCCTTACAACCTCGTTTGTACGCCCGCGCAGACGAAAACCGCAACAGTTACTTATACTCCGGCCTCAGCTGTCATCGTTGCGGGTGATAGGGTCGGCACGCCGATAACAGCTCCCGCGGCAGCAGACCAAGCCTTCTATATAAACGGCACCTATGTCGATAACTGCTCGAATATGTACGCGTTTTTGAACGGAAATAAAGACCTCGAAAACGTTATGCGCGCCGGCGACATCGACTCGGCAACCCTGCAGCGCTATCTTAACTTTTCAACGCCGACGATTAACTTAACGTCGTATCCCACCACATACAGGAATTCCAGCGGCGTAATAACTCCGCTTGCAAAGGACACGGGCAGCGACCCGGCAACCTACACGCTCCGATATGACTTTACCATTGCAAACCTCACCGACACCACTCCGACTGCCACCGGCTATTACTGCAACCTGTACATCGATTACGATTCCGACGGCAGATATATTGAACAGGAGCGCATCGGCAGCATTACAATCCGCGATGCGCTGACCGGAACTCTTGTCACCTCCGGAAGCCTTAAGACAGGAACGGAATATATCGTCACCTACACTCTGCCCTCGGGCATGGTGGGCTATATTCCCTGGAAGCTCGAGGTCGTAAAATCCACAGACAGCAGCGTCCACACGTCATACACAAACAACACCTACGTCAAGCCTGTAGTCACCCCGACTTCCACCCAGATTGAAACGCTCAATATCCTGCAGATAAATACCGGCAGAGTATCCGGGCAGACCTACGGTTCCGGCGGCTCACCTTACGGCGGCATTCCTCTTGACACCACAACGGGTTCCGTGCCTGCCTCAATTGCCAGCACCGCCGGCAACTCCGCCACCCAAATTGCAAACATCACTGCTTCGTGGAACACCATCTACAACCTTTTACGGTCATCCGAGGTCGCGTCCGATTACACTATCAACATACAGACCGTTACCACGACACAAATAAATGGAATCGGCACAACCGGCATCGACAACACGCTTATTGCGGGAACCGACAACGAAACCGTCATCAAAGACTTTCTCGAGTCCTACGATATGGTGATAATAGGTTTTGACGACGCCTACAATGAGCTTGACAAAAACTCATCCACTGCGCTCGTTAATTATCTCAAAAGCAATCATCCGATACTCTACACCCATGATGCGACCTCCATGGCGAATGTGCCGGAGGTATACATGGCTAACAAAACTGCGCTCAATTGCCCGGTCGACAACAGCTACTACTACGGTTACTATTTCAACAGTTTACTGCGTGACGCCCTCGGTCTTGACCGTTACGGAGTTACGGACGACACCTACGGCCACACCATCAAGTCCAATCCTTTGCTAAAGCTGGCAGACGGAACAACTCCCGCGACACAAAGCGGAATCGTTGCTAGGGGATACACGGGTCTTGATACCGCGACCAAGCAGGCTATACTTGACGCGGGCTACAGTATTGCGTATCTGCCCGGTTCGAACACCTCAGGAACCGGCGGAACGCCGATTGCGACGACCCAGGGTCTGACGAACTACACCTACTCAGGAAACACTATCGCAACAGCGGTGACGCAAATCAACAAAGGGCAGATAACGACCTACCCCTTTGACATCAACACCTCTGATTTCGGCGGTACAGGAACCACTATGTCGATACGCGACACTCACCAGCAGTACTACCAAATCGACATGAACCCCGAAAACGTTGTTGTCTGGTATTGTCTGAGCAGCTCGAGCTACGAAAAAAACGACGCGGCCAATGCCTATTATATTTTCTCAAACGGCAACGCCACCTATTCCGGCTTCGGTCATACCATTGAGAGCATCGGCACCGCAGAGGCCAAGCTCTTTGTAAACTCCATAATCGCCGCTTACCGTATTACAGACACTGATCCGGTAATTAAGTTCACCGACATCACTGGGCAGAACGCTCTGAACTCTTTCCTCGTTCCTTCCGACAGCAACGAAGTTCTTCAGCCCACTCCTCCCGCTTCGGACAGCTCCCGATATCTGTATTTCACCATTGACGATTCCAACATCGCAAAGAACAAGACCTTAACCGCGGTTGTCAGTTCCACGGGGGGCACCGGCTCCGAGCTTAATGTTCCCATCTATAACTCGCAGACAAATAGCCCGATAGGTTCCGGTGAGAATCTTGTTTCGGGTCTTGCCTATTATGTCAAAATCGACGAGGTGATTACAGCTCTCGCCGCTATAGGTAAAACGATAAACGACACCGGTACGCCTATTTACCTAACGGCAACGGTGACGTTCCGAGGTCTTACAAACAGCACAACCGCATCGGTCATGCTGCGCAGGCTGGAACTGTTCGATTTGAACTAAAGGAGCTGGTTATTATCCGAAACGACCGATTGCCGTCTCTGTTTACGCGGCTCAAGGCCTATTCCGAGACCGACGCCGCTCCGATGCATATGCCCGGGCATAAGCGCAATGTCTCGGGCATAGAGTTTCTGGAAGAGCTCGGCGCAAAATATGATATTACCGAAATCGAAGGCTTCGATGACCTCCACAATCCCGGCGGTATACTTGCGGAGGCAATGGCGGAGGCAGCGTCGCTCTGGAAAAGCGAGCGCTGCTTTTTCCTCGTAAACGGTTCGACCTGCGGCATCCTTGCGGCAGTCAGCGCCGTTTCGAGGCTCTGCGGCAGCGGCAAAATCATCATGGCGCGCAACTGCCACAGGTCGGTCTATAACGCGGCCGAGCTCAATTCGCTTACGCCGATATACCTTTCCCCACCGACTGTCGAAGGCTTCGGCTTCTGCGGAAGTATTGCGCCGAAAGACGTTGAAATCGCCGTTAGGGATAATCCCGGTACTCCCGTTATCCTGACAAGCCCAACTTATGAGGGTATTCTCAGCAATCTCGCGGAAATCGCGGTTATCTGCCATATGTATGGCTCACCGCTTATCGTGGACGAGGCACACGGCGCACACCTTAATCTTTCGCCGCACTTTTCGGGCGGAGCAATCCACGCCGGGGCCGACATCGTTATTCAGAGCCTTCATAAAACTCTGACGGGGCTTACGCAGACAGGGCTTCTGCATCTCGGCGGTGGTCTTGTCCCAGCGGACAGCATCGGACGCGAGCTTTCCATCTTAGAAACGAGCAGCCCTTCCTATCTGCTGATGGCATCCATCGACGGAACGCGTGAGCTGCTTGAGGAGCACGGAAGTGAGCTTTTCAAGGCCTGGAAATCAAGGCTCGACCGCTTTGATACACTCGTTTCTCCGATTTCCAATCTTCGCATACCGGGGCACAGCGATTTGTTCGACTGTCAGAAAAAAGGCGGTCTTGCGGGCTACGTCGGGCGCGGCATTGAAAGCCGGGAAGTATACGGCTACGACAGGAGCAAGATTCTCATTTCCTGCGAGGGAACCGACGCAAGCGGCATTTCTCTGATGGGGGAGCTTCGCTCCCGTTTCGGTATCGAATGCGAAATGGCCGCCTGCGGCTATACCGTTGCAATGACCGGAATACTCGACAGCGAGGAAAACATCGAAAGGCTCGGAAAAGCTCTGGTTTCGCTGGACAGAGAAATCCGCACTACGGCACCCCGCGTTCCCTTCAGCCCGGCAAAGATACCGCCCCGGCGCATGGATATTTCGGAAGCGCGCAAAGGCGAAGCAAAGTCTCTGCCGGTCAAGGACGCAAGATGCAGAATTTGCGCGGAATACATCTGGGCGTATCCTCCCGGGATACCTCTTGTCGTCCCCGGCGAGGAGCTGACGGACGATATGGTCAGAAGCCTTGTCATCCAGCGCGAGGCGGGCGTCTCGCTTCGCAGCACTTTCGGC